>Ga0181563_10002567_pt1 | contig 17619 bp, 10 predicted proteins | sample 011ome_25_FD_133759 | JGI IMG/M metagenome (GOLD analysis project Ga0181563, IMG submission 133759) | Coastal salt marsh microbial communities from the Groves Creek Marsh, Skidaway Island, Georgia - 011512CT metaG (megahit assembly) | ecosystem: Environmental > Aquatic > Marine > Intertidal...
AACGACCCCGGCGCGAACCGCGCCATCGTCGCGTCGCGAAGCGCGCGGTAGCGAGACTCGGCGTCGTCGCCGGCGCCCTCGGCGAAAAACTCGGGCACGCCCCGCCGCTCGATCTCGTGCACGGCGTCTCGCCTGAACCACGCGGCGTACCCCGGCAGAGCGTGCGCGCCCGACGTTCCAAAGGCGGTGCCCTTCGAGTCGTCGCTCGCCGTCCCGAGCTCGGCGTCCTCGGCGTCCTCGCGCGGCGGCGCCGCCGCGTCGTCCACCGCCGCCGCCACCGCCGCGGCGGCGGCGCGCGCGGCGGTCCTCTGCCCCCGCGAGATGTTCTCGATCACCGGGACGCCGCGCGCCGCGGGCGTCCCCGGGAGCGCGGGGATCCCGGGGATGCCGTCCCCGGCATCCCCGGCCGCCGCCAGGACGGCGGCTGGGCCGTCCCCGAAGTCGCCCGCGCACGCCGCGAAGACGACGCGGTGCGGCGTCACCACCATCCGCCGCGTGACGTCCGGCGCGACGCGCTCGGCGAACCGCGACGGAGCTAGAACCTCGCCGCCCGCCCCCGCGGTCTTCTCCCGCCTCGCCTTTTTCGATTTAGGGTACGCGTCGTCATCGTCCGCCGGCCGATCCTCCGCCAGTCCCACCCCGGGAAGCGTCCCGAAGCTCGCCGCGCGCCGCGCCTCAGCCTCGCGGGCCCGCGTCGCCTCGCGCGCGGCGCGCGTCGCCGCCGCCGCCGGGTCCTCCCACAGGTAGTCCTCCTCCTCGCACCACTCGTTGAACGCCGCCGAGTCCGTCAGCCACTCCGCGAAGACGTGCGCGGGTTCGACCCCGTGCACGCCCCACCAGGAGCCGAGGCAGAGGTGGTCGCGGTCGCGGTCGTCGTCGCGCTCGGGCGGCGGCGCCGACGCCTCCGCCGCCGCGCCGGGTCCTCGCGCGGCGGCGGCGGCTGCCGCGAGCGAGACCGTCTGCTCGTACGACTCGGGGTGCCGCACGTACCGCACCAGCGCCTCTTTACGCGACGCCGTGACGCCAAGAATCACGCAACCCGCGTTCTCACTCTTCAAGTCGGCCGCGTCGCCGGCAGACGCGCCGCCGCCGCCGGTCACTGACTCGGCGCGCGCGGCGTGCAGGACGTGCGTGACCCCCTCGTCGCTCGGCGACACGGCGAGCACCGCGCCCGTCGCCGCCGCGGCCTCACGCACGCGCCGCGCCGCCTCGGGCGAGGCGAACTCGCCCTCCGCGAGCGCGACGCACGCGATGCGCCGCATCCCGCGGCGGCGCAAGTCCTCGGCGCAGGCGCGCATGACGCCGACGAACTCGGCGCGCTTCTTGTCGCTCTGCCAGTCGAACCTGCGCAGGTGGTTTTCGTGTTTGTGCTGCAGGCACCTCCGAAGGATCGCGAAGAGCGCGCCCGCGGGCGCGAAGTCCCTCCAGTGGCTCGCGGGGAGCTTCATCATCGGCCGCGGCGCCGGCGAATGCGCGCCGAGCGTCTCGTCGTGGCCCTGCTGCAGCTCCATCACCAGGCGCGCGACGTCCTCTCGGTCCATGGGCGGCGCGTCCGGGAACGCCGAGCACAGGCGCAGCGTGATCCCCTCCAGCTTGCGCAGGTACTCGTCGCTCTGCTTTCGCGCGGAGGGGAAAGGGGGCACACGGGAGGTGGCGGGAGGGGAGGGGCCGGTTAGGGTTGGTTTTCGCGCGGAACGAGACGCGCGCACGGCGAGCACCGCGCGATTGCGAGATCCGGGGGCGAGCGGGAAAGCCGCGGGGGTTCCGCGGCGCGCACCTCGAAGTCCTGCGCGCGGAGCTTGATCTTCCGCTTCACCGGTGTCGACGCCATCTCGGCGCGGTCGGGCGAGAGGGCGACCCGCCGGAGACCCTCGGCGCCGTGCCGACTGCAATGCTCAAGAGCCTGTCTGAACTCCGCCGAAGTTCTGAAGTTCACCGGGTGCGCCTCGAACTCGACGCGAATTTGCGAGGGTCTAAAGAACAGTCCCGTGGGTCGGCGGCGGCGGCCAACACGCACCGTCGTGTCGGGATCGCCGAGGAGACACTTCCGCGCGCGGTCTCGAGGGGACCACACGCGCGCGGTTTCACGACGGCGATGTCCGACAGCGGCTCCGAAGACGCGCGAGAGCTCGACCTGGTCGGCGAGGAGGGCGACTTCGCGGACTGGGAGGAGGAGAACGAGGAGGCGCGCCCGACGCGATGCTTGTTTTCCTCCGAGACCCACCCGTCGCCCGACGCCGCGCTTCGCCACGCCGCGCAGGCGTTCGGGTTCGACCTCCGCGCGCTGTACAGGCAGCACGACATGGACTTCTATGCCGCGATGCAGTGCCTGAACTTCGCGCGCGCGTGCGCGGAGGAGCACGCCTCGGACCCCGCGGCGGCCGCGGCGGCGGCGGTCGCGGGCATCGCGCGGGGCGCGCACAGGGACGAGAAGTACCTCTCCCCCGCGCTGGAGGACGACCCCGTGCTCTTCGACTGGGAGGATTTCGTGGGCGTCGGCGTGGACGCGGACGCGCTGGAGGATGACCAGGCGGCCGAGGAGGTGGCGAAGCGGGCGCGGGAGGGCGGCGGCGCCGAAGCCGACGCGGCGGCGACGGCGAGGCTTTGCGCCGAGGTGGAGACGCTGCGCCTGCGCGTGCTCGAGATGTCGCAGCGGCTCGGTGAGGCGCCCGAGGACGACATGGACGACGCGCCCGCGAACGTGGGCGCGTCGGCGTTGGTGGGGACCCCGATTTCCGGTGACTCGCCGACGACGCCGTCGGGCGGGGCGTTCCCGCCCGAAAAAGCGAAAGCGCCGCTTCGGCCGCGCGGCGCGCGCGGCGCCGACGGCGTGTCGGCGGCGCAAGCCGTGGACGAGAACTACTTCGGGAGCTACTCGTACTTCGACATCCACCGCGTGATGCTCGACGACGTCGCGCGCACGGCGGCGTACCGCGTGGCACTGGAGCAGAACCCCTCCTGCGTGAGAGGGAAGCGCGTACTGGACATCGGGTGCGGCACGGGCATCCTGAGCATGTTCGCGGCGCGCGGCGGCGCGGCGAAGGTTGTGGGCGTGGACGGCGCCGCCGACATCGCCGCGGTGGCTCGCGCCAACGCCGCGCACAACGGCTTCGGCGACGTGATCACCATCGTGCAGGGAAAGGTGGAGGAGCTCCTCCGAGCGGACGCGTCATCTCGCGCGGCGCCGGAAGGAAGCGAGACGTTGCAGAAGCACTCGTTCGATGTGCTGGTGAGCGAGTGGATGGGGTACGCGTTGCTCTTCGAGAGCATGTTCGACACGGTGATCGAGGCGCGCGACTTCCTGCTCAAGCCCGGCGGCGCGATCCTGCCCGACGTCGCCGTGCTCCACGTCGCCGGGTTCGGGCGCAACGCCACTTCCTTGCCGTTCTGGGACGACGTCTACGGCTTCGAGATGCCGTGCGTGCAGAAAAGCCTCGCGGAAGACGCGATCAAGGCTGCGATCGTCGCCCCGGTGCGGGGCGCGCACGTCGTGACGGATTCGCGGGAGATTCGGCGGCTGGACCTCGCGACGGTCGCCGCCGAGGATCTGGACTTCACCGCGGCGGAGGTGGTTCTGGCGGCGCGGACGGACGGCGTGCGCGGGGACGAGGTGGACGCGAGCGTCACCGCGGGCGCGGGCGAAGGCGCCACGGGGCTCACGCAGCGCTCCGTCGTGCTGGACACGGACGCGGGCGGGCCCGTGATGGTGCACGGTGTCGTGCTCTGGTTCGACACCCTCTTCTCCGAGCGGTTCAGCGCGGAGACTCCGGGCGCGCTCAGCACGTCGCCGCACGAGCGCCAGACGCACTGGGCGCAGACCATGCTGCACTTCCCGGAGCCGATCGCGCTGAATCCCCCGGGAGGATGCGAGACGGCGCGAGGAGACGAGACTCGACGAGACTCCGGCGCGCTCGGCGCGCGTTCGAATCCGTGCGCGAGCATCCGCGTGCGCGTGGGCATGGCGAAGTGCGCGGAGGAGGAGCGCGTGCGCGGGTTGGACGTTTCCCTCGAGTACGTCGCCGTGGGCGCCGGCGGCGAGGAGGGCGAGCGGAAGGCGCGCATGTATCGCGTGTGACGCGCAGGCGACAAACGCGATGTGAGCCTTCCGGAACGCGATATGCGATGGAAGTGAAGTCTATGATTTCGTTCGACGCGTCCGTCGCACGTAATAACGCGTCCTTCCGCGACGCGTCTCGTCCCGCGCGGAAAAACGTGACTGCGAACGAAATTTCTCTCGACGCCCGGGCGCCGGGACGCGCGTTTCGGGACGTCACCCGGGTCTCCGCGGCGCCCGCAATCGCCCCCGCGCACCGCACGCCCAGGGTCATGTCCGCGACCGCGCTCGCCCCGCTCGCCGCCGCGCCCCGCGCGGCGGCCCGTCGCGCCGGGCGGTCCTCCGCCGCCGCGCGCGGCCCCCGCCCGCTGCGCGCGACGTACGGGCCCATCGGGGAGTCCATCGAGAAGAAGATCGCGGAAGAACTCGCGCCCGAGGTGCTGGTGGTGAACGACGACAGCGAGAAGCACGCGAACCACAAAGGGCTGCACGACGGCCACGCCGGCGTGCGTTCGAACGAGTCGCACTTCAGCGTCACCGTGGTCTCCGAGCAGTTCGCCGGCATGACCCCGATCAAGCGCCACAGGCTGGTGAACTCTATCCTCCAGAAGGAGTTTGACGACGGCTTACACGCGTTGCAACTCAGCACGAAGACGCCCGCCGAGTGGGAGAAAACAAACAAGTGAGCCCCGCGGCGAGACGTCACGACACGCGGCGGCGTACGCGTGTTGTGATCACGGCATGTGCGATCAAAACCTAACGCGTCGGTCTCGTCGTTCCGTCGTCTCCGCGTCGACGAATTCGCGTCTCTCGCGGAGCTCTCCGTCGCGCCCTGGAACCGCGCGAAAGCCGCGGGTCTTTTCTTCGAAGAAACCTCAATCCGAATCCTCCTCCGCTTCTCCCTCCTCCTCGTCGTCGGAGTACGCCACGCCCGGCGTCCGCACGAAGACGCCCGGCTCGGCGCTCGAGACGAACGCGCGCCCGCCCACCTCGTGGTCGCTCAGCGCGAGCGGCGCGCCGAACGCGACGAACCGGCGGAAGTCCAGGTTGGGCGCGGGGTGGTCGTCCTCCCACTCGCGCATAAGATTCTCCGGCGCGATGAGCTTCACGCAGTGCGCGCGGCTCCAGCGCGGTCGCGCCAGCCGGTAGTGCAGCACGTCGCGGTGCGGGTCCGCGCGCGTCGCCGGGTCCAGCGACTCGCGCGCGTGGAACCGGAACCAGACCGCGGGCGCGAAGGCGTCGTACGCGGAGGCGGGGTCGAAGGCGGCGTCCGAGTAGGAGTCCGCTCCCTTCCCGCCGGACGCCGTCCGATTCCGCGTCGAAGACGTCGAACTAAACGTCGAAGACGTCATCCGCGCGCCGCGACGCCGAGGACGCGCCGGCGGCTCGAACTCGGCGACGACGCCGTTGGGGAACGTCGTCACCTTCGCAATCGCAGGCACCGCGCCGTCGCGCGCCGCAGCCTCCAGCTTCGCCAGCGTGTCGATGCCGCGCAGGCGCGCCGTCGCGGCGCGCGGCGAGCACACCGCGTTGCGCGCCCAGTCGCCGAGCGCCGCGGCGCGGGCGTCCCCGCTCATCGGGGGCGCGCCCGCCGGCGCGGCGGCGCGGAGCGCGGCGCGCGCCGCCGCGGCGAGCCGCGCGGGCGGCCCCGGCGAGAAGAACACCGCGCCCGCCGAGACGGGACACGTGAACGCGCCCGCTCGGTCAATCTCAAGCGCGGACACCACCGCGCCCAACTTGCGCCACCGCCGAACGCCCGCCGCGTACGGAAGGCGCTCCCAAAACGCGGAACCCTTACGCGTCGCCGCCGCGTCGTCAGCGCCCACAGCGCCCGCCGCGCGCGTCTCCGCGCGCGTCTCCGCGCGCGGCTTGCCCACGAACCAGACGGCGTCGGGGTCGTCGGGGTCAAGGCACAGCGGGGGGCCGATCGTGCGAAGCGCGGTGTCTCCCCCGGAGAAGTGCGCGCACCCAGCGTGGTCCTCGACGTCCTCCAGCCCGAAGCGGTCCACAGATGGGCGTTCGGCGTTTTCAGACGCCTCCGAAACCTCTTCGCGCGTTTCCCCTTGACCGGAAGACGCGTCCTCGGCGACGGCAGCGCCGCCGCGCCGCCGCGCCGCGCGCCAGACGGGCCCGTTCCACAGCTCGAGCCGGTCGTCCAGCTCGCGGCCGTCCACGCGCACGACCGCGTCTGAAAACGCGTGCATCGCCGCGTTTTCCGCAAACAGGTCCAGAAGCTCGCGCCCGGGCGTCTCCGCGCGGCGCTTGGCGGACGCGTCGTCCTTTGCGCGCAGCGCGAGCGGGGTGGGGTCTGAGTAACTGAAGTGTTCGTTGTCCGGCTGCCGATCGAAGAGATACTCAAACAGGCGATACTCCGCCTCCGGCAGCGGCTCGACGTGCGTCAGCGGGAAGTCGGAGTCGTGCAAACGACCCTCCAGCAGCTGGTCCTTCCTGTGCAGCTCCGCGACTTCGCGCAGTACGTCGATCCCGAAGCGTCGCATCCGCGCCATCTCGCGCTGTACACGGTCCCCGTCGCGTGAGCTGTCGTCAAGGTGGTGCGGAAAAGGCGCGTGGAGGTACGGCGTCGCCTTGTCAAAGAAGAGCTGCGAGATGGGGTCGTCCGAGCGGTAATGCGAGACGTAGTGCGAGAAGAACGAGCCGAGCTCCTCGTGCGGCCACGCCGTGAAGTCGTACGGAGGCAGGGCGCGCGACTCCCGTAGGATGGTTTCGAAGTCGCGCTGGTCCGCCGGCGCGAGCGAGGACTGCGCGCTCAGCCGCTCGAGCACGTGCGCCAGCAGAGAGCATTTCGCGGCCATGAACCGCCGGCGCGAGTGGCGACCGGCGTCCGCGCGCCACGCGCAGTGCACGTCCCCTTCCGCGAAGCAGCCGACCAAATGCACGTCGCTCGAGGCGGCGGAGCAGTAGAAGCGATGGCCTGCGCCCTCCAGCTCGAACACCTGCCCGAACCAGTTCTCGGGGTCGTTCTCGTCGACGCCGCCGTCGCAAAAGACGCCCCGAGCGCGAAGAGCACGCATCTCGTTCCCAGGGCACCGCGCGTCGTACGGGGTATTGTCATCGACAGTCATGAAGGCTGTGTCGGTCAGGTACAGGTCGTCTTTGCACAGCTGTATATGCACGTCGCGGTGCAACGCGCGCCATCGCGCACCCTCGCGCGCGTCGCCCTCCGGCGTGCTCGCGGGAGCGGTCTCCTCGCCGGCGGGCTCGCACACGCCGAAATCTCGGAACGCGAGCTCGCGCCACACGCGCTCGCCCCCCGCCACCTGCCGCACGGTGCGAGACGTCGCCATCGCCGCGACGACATCTCTCGCGTCCAGATATAGGAGCGTCTCCTCCAGACACTCCCGAGGGAGTGTCTCCAGCGTCGCCGCCATGTCGCACGCCGCGCCTCCGGATCTGAGATGGCAATGCGTTGTGGCATTGCGTTGTGGACAGTGCATCACGGGATGGTGGTAAAAATTTTCCTTTGATTGATGTTCTTTACGTATTTGCGCCGCGACCCCTCCGCGCGTCTCTCGCGTCGCGTACGACACGTCTCTCGTCTCACTCGTCACGTCTGCGCCATGCCCGGCGCGGTCCCGTACAGCCCGTGCTTCTCTATGTACGCGCGCACGCCGGGCGCGAGCGCGTCGCGCAGCAGCTCGGCGTCGAAGTCGCCGCCGTCCCAGGCGCGGTTGGCGTTCCCGGGCGCCGCTCGGAACGCCGCGCGCTCGGCGAGCATCGTGCGGATCACCGTGCTGGAGATGGACTCGCTCACCTCCTCGATCTGCAGCACGCGCGCGTTTGGCCCGATGCCCACCTGCTCCAGGCCCTCCAGCCCCCCCTCTCTCGGCACGACCACCTGCGCGCACGCGCGCTGGAACGCGTCGCTCTCCCGCCACTTGCCCAGCCGCAAGTCGCGGTAGGCGTCGCCGCCCAGACACCACGCGAAGTGCGCCCTTTCGTTCCCCCGCCGCGCCTTGACGGCCATCAGCACGTCGTGGCTCCCCACCGTCACCGACTCCAGGGGTAGGCCGCGCCGGCGCGCGCGGGCCTGCGCCGAGGTCACCACGCGCCGCTCGACGTCGAGCACGCGCACGACGCCGCGCGCGCGCGACGCGCGGCTTTTTGTTTTTCGCGAAGTTCCGCTCCGTCCCTTTTTTTCGGGCGAGCCGAGCGGAGACGCGCGGTCGGCACCGTCCGTGAACGCGAGGTCGCACATGCGCTCGCGGTGCTCGTACGGCGCCAGGTTCTGCTTCGCGGAGTACACGTGGCGGTACACGGGCAAGATCCACACCTCGTCGAAGAGCTCGGCGAGGTGCTGCACGATCGAGCCGTGGCCGCCGTCGCCCGTGGGGGGATTGGCGGACAAACCGTACAGGACGACGCGGGTACCGGGTTTTAGTTTCGGGATGCCATCACGGGGAGCGTGCCCGCGACGCCGCGCGCGCTTCGTGTGCCGCCGGTGGATCTCCGCGAGCTGATCGAGGACCAGGCGCACGACGATCCCGGCGGCGCCGGCGAAACCCAGCGAGTGGAGGACGGACATCGGCGCGTCGTGCGACGCGCCACGGGAAGTGCGAAGAGTCTCGAATCTGACGAGGAGTTTTCTTTACCGAAACTGGAAAAACGAAAAAAACTCGCAAGATGTGACGATGGGTCGACGGCGCCAACCTGTGCGGCGCGGGCGCGCGTGTCACACGCGGGTGCGCGGGGCGGTTCGCTCGCGCGACGAGACGCGGGCTCTCTCAGCTTGCTTTCCGCGTTTCGGGTGATTCGACGCATGCGGTCGTTCGCCGTGGCCTCCACTTCCGCGCCCACGGCACTCGCGGTTCGGCGGCGGCACCTCGTCGCCCCCGCACGGCGGGTCTCCTCGCGCGTCTGGACGCGCGCCTCCTCCGACGAGGAGGCGGGCGCTCCCTCCGTTGCGACCTCCGGTCGCGGCGGAGGCACGCCCGGGAGCTGGAACCTGGGCGTGGCGCACTCGGCCGCCAACTCCACGGACCAGCGGTCGTTCGTCGATTCTCTGTTCAAAGCGTACCCGAAGCTCGTGGCCGCGGCGAGGGACGGGGACGAAGCGAAGGTGGCCGCGTTGATGGATGGCGTGTACGTCGCGGCGCCGGACGCGTCCACGAAGAAGATCCGCGACGCGCAGGTGCGCGCCGCGGCGCTCGAGGCCATCCGGAGCGGGAAGGAGAAGACGCTGCGGACGCTGCTCGACCGGGGCGCGGACCTGGGCATCGGGGACGCCGACGAGGCGCTCGACGGCGACGGCGGCGGCGACGGCGGCGTCGGCGGCGCGTTGGCGCGCGGCGCGGCGGAGGCGGGCCACGCCGCCGTCCTGGACGTGCTCCTCGATGCGTGCGGCGTGAGCGTGACCTCGAAGGACGCGAAGACGGGACGCACGCCTCTGCTGTGCGCGGCGGCGAACGGCCACGAGGCGTGCGTCGCGCGCGTCCTCGCGAGGCTCATGGATGGCGAGGACGGCGCCGCGGCGCGCGCGTGCCTCGACGCCGTCGACGGCGACGGGAACACCGCCGCGATGCTCGCCGCCGAGAACGACCGCGCCGGGTGCCTGAACCAGCTGAGAGGCGCGGGGTGCGACATGGAGATTGCGCGCGAGAGCGACGGCGCGACGGCGATGGGAATACACCGCGCGCGCGTGCTGAGCCGCATCAGGTGCATAGAGGACTGACGAAACGATCACCGCCGAAGGCGCGCGCGCGACGACGGACGTCGCGAAAGAAGAAAGAATTACGGCAAATAGTTGGCGACGAGTCATCGTCTTCGCCGCGGGTCCGCGCGCGGTTGTGTCGTATTACCACCCACCACTCTCGTTATGCCGCCTTCTTAGCCGCCTACGCTAAGGGAGCGTCAGGTTCCTGTCGTTTTCGTCCCGCCACTCCAGCCCCTGCACAACCTCCAGCGTGTTACAGTCCGGGTCGCGGAAGAAGATCGCCGGGCGGCCGCTGCGCGACGCGGTGTACGGGACGTTTTCCTTTTCGAGCGCATCCGTGAGCGGTTTCAAGTTTTTGACGCCGACGCAGAAGTGCCTGTCCTTCCCGCCGTGGCTCGGCCGGAAGTCCAGGTCCGAGGGGTCGGGGTTGGGCAGCTCCATCAGGTGGATCATCTCCGGGCCCATCATCAGCCACGCGCCGTCGTACGGGAGCTTATCGTTTGGCCGGTCGGGGTTCACGGGGAAGCCCAGCATGCGGTGGTAAAAGTCCATGCTGCGTTTCATGTCCTGCACGATGACCGCCACGTGATGCACGCCCTGCACGCCCATCTGCTCGCACAGAGGGGCGGCGGAGGGGGCGAGGCCAGTGGAGACCAAGCTCGAGCCGTGCACGCACGACTCGTCCACGATGCCGGCGTGCGCGGGCTGGTCCGCGGAGGCGGAACGCACCAGGGAGGGGCTCCGCGTGGGGCCACCGAATGGCACCGACACGCCGCGGGGGACGACCTCCCCGAACCGGGGACGCGCCGCCGCGCGTGCCCCTCGGGAGGCGTCGCGCGCGGGCGAAGTGCCCGCTGCGACGACGCGCGAGGCGGAGAAGGCTGATGCGGCGGACATTCGGCTGGATTCGACGCTGCTCCGCGCCCAGCTGAATGGATAAAAAGGAGAACGAGACTGCTCACTCCGTCCGCGCGATGTTCATTCTTGGGTCGGCAGAGGCTTCGGCACAGCACGCGGCGCGCTGGTGCGTCGATGCTGGCGGTGGGAGCGCGGGCGCATCTCGCCGCGGGATCGTCGCTCGCCCGTCGCACCGCGTGTCTTGCCCGAGGCGCTCCCGCGCGTGCCCGTCGACACGCCGCTCGCGCCATGGCGGAACACGCCGAACCGGCTGACGCATCAGCTCGGCAGGGGACGTGCTTTTGCGGCGCCGTGCGCGTGGAGGTACGAGGCGAGCCCGTGGCCGTTTCCATCTGCCACTGCGTGAACTGCCGCAAGCTCTCCGGCGCGCCTTTCTCCGCGCAGGCGCTCTTCGACGGCGCGAAGGTGTCCGTGCACCGGGCTTCGCCGAGCGGGCTCGCGGACGCGAGCGAAGTGGACGACCGGGGACCGGACGTGACGGGCTTCCAGAGCTCGGCGCGGGTGGAGCGGTTCCGGTGCGCGGCGTGTTCGTCGCCGGTGTACGCGACGCTGGCGAAAGGCAAAACGTGCGTGGTGCCCCTGGCGATACTGGACGCGCACCCCACCCTCCCGAGGCTGAAGCCGACGCACCACATGTACTACGCCCGCAGAGTGCTGGACGCCGCGGACGACTTGCCAAAGTTCGTCGCCAGCAGCGGCCGGAACGCGAGACGCTGGACGCGCGAGGCGGATGACGCGCCGCCCGGGGAAGACGCGCCCGGGGAAGAGTGAGGGACCCAACGTGTGAAGAATGTGCGTACGCGTCTCAGGCTTATTAGAGTCTTATGCGTCTTATGAGTCTTATGAGTCTTATGAGCACTATACCTCGGGTCATATCGCATCGGTGGGAAACCGCCTCACGACGGCGGCGGAGGCTTGGGTGACTCCGGCGCCCGCGGCTTGGGCGCCGGGCGCGCCTCCGGCTCGGGCGCTTTTTTGCCTTTGCCCGGCGCGCCGGCCAGCGCGGTGGTCGCCGTGGCCATCGCCGCCTCCGCGCTGGCGAGCGCCTCGCGCGCGCTCAGCGCCTCGTTCTTCCTGGTGGCCAGGAACCGCGCGTCGTTCCCGCCCTCGTTGGTCCCCGAAACGGGGGGGCTCGCGTCCAGCCCGCGGATGGCGCCGCCGGCGCCGCCGGGGCCCTCCTGGCCGAGCAGCACGCCCTTGCCCTCGGCGGCGTCGATCGCCGCGGCCATGGCGTCGTCCCGCGCGACGAGGAAGTTGAGCCACGCGCGCCAGGCCCGGCACTCGACGCCGGCGATGCTGAGCGGATTCGGGTCGTTCAGGTTCCGCGGGCTCTGGGGCCCGTGCTCGAAGTCGAAGCGCACGCGCACGCGTCGCTCGGCGCCGCCGCCGCCCACCGGGTCGGGGTCCAGCGTGACCCACGCGTTCCGGACGTCTCGCGTCGCCTCCACTCGTCGCTTCGCCTCGTTCATGAACGCGCGCGCGCCGTCCATGCCCTTGGCGGACTTGGGCAGCGTCACCGGGAGCACGAAATCGTGCCGGAACACGTGCTGCCTGCTGACGTTGATCACGGCGCGGCGCAGGAACACCATGTTGGGCACGCGCATCACGGTGAGGTCGTCCACGCGCGTCAGGGAGACGAAGAAGAAGCTTATGTCCCGCACGACGCCCTCGCGCGGCGTGCCGCCGGTGCGCTCGGACTCGATCTTGATCCAGTCCCCCACCACGAACGCCTTGTAGAAGACGATCACGCACGCGCCGATCACGTTCAGCGCGGCTTCGCGCAGGGAGAAGAGCACGAAGAGCGCGCCCACCGCCGAGAAGGCGACGAAGATGGTGAAGTCGGCGTTCCACACGCGCAGGAACCACGCCAGGAACAGGTACGCGACGACACCCTTGGCGAACCGGCGCATGATCAGCACGACGTTCGCGTCGAAGAACCCGTCGAAGTCCCCATCGCTTCGCCGCGAAGCCGCCATGCGCTCCTCCACGGTTGTCTCGCTCGAGGAGAGCTTCTTCGTCGACTCGGTCGATAAAAGCATCGCGGCGTTCGGGTCGCTGGACAAAGACTCGAGGCGCGCGTTCTCCTCGCGTTTCTTCTCGGCCCAGGCCCGCTGGTCAGCCTCGTACCGAGCCTTTCGCGCCTGGATCACCTCCTTGGCCAACGCGGCTTGGTCCGCGTGCAGCTGGTTCGTGCGCTTCTCCAGAAGCTTCGCCGTCTCCAAGCGCTCGAGGTCGGCTTGGTCGCGCCAGTCCTTCGCCTCCACTTTCGCCTTCGCCGGCGTCGCCGGCGACGACGGCGCGGACGGAGCCGCCGCCGCCGCCGCCTTGGTCGGCGACACGGGCGCGCTCTGCTTGAGGAAGCCGATTGCCTGGTCTTTTTTGTCCATCTGCGAGGGCGCGGGCGACCCGGGAACCTGACGCGCGGGCGAGCCGGGAACGGGGTCGGGGGCTTCCGCTTTTGGCGTCGTCTTCAGGATGGAGAGCGCATCGGATTGGTTCCCCGCGCCCTTCTGCGCCGTCGCGCCGCCGCGCGCGTCCCTGCGGCGCTGCGTCTGCGCGTGCGTCGCATGCTCGATCTCGTGTCGCAAGGCTCGGCGCTCAGCCTCGAGCTCAGCTCGGATCTTCACCAGCCAAGCCGCGCGTTCCTCGAACGCGCGTTCCTGGGCGGGGTCCAGTCTCACGTCGGCGAACACCTCCTCGGACTCCTTGTACACGTACTCGCGTCGTTTGCCGAAACAGCCGGCTTTGCCAGCCCTGCCAGCCTCGGCGTCGTCCAGCTCGGAGGCGTGCTCCGTTCCCCCGCTCTTCCCGGGCTTCTTGCTGCTGTACGCCTTGATGAGCGCGATCATCTCCTTGGAGTTCGTGCCCGAGAAGAGCGAGCCGGTGACGTTCTTCATGTGCAGCACGAAGAGGAAATCGATCGCGCGCAGCGCCAGGCGGAACGTCACGACGACCAGCACGGAGCCGATGATCTGCTCGATCCAGACACCTGAGGGGCACGGACGCGTCGTGCACGCGCGGGTGAGATGAGAAACACGTCAGCGCCGCGCGGGTCGGGAGAAGACAGAGAGGGGTTTCCGAACGCTCGTCGTTGTTGAATCTCCTCGGACGCAGGTAACAACGCGCGACGCGTTCGGCGCGAGGAACGACGCGGTTTGACGAAACTCTGGACGCACCTCCGAAGTGCGTTTCGTCTCTCCCGAGGTTCATCACCACGGCCGCGCCGTAGAAGGAAGACACGAGGATGCATCGTCCGAACGCGGGCAGCAGCGAGTGTGCCACGAGCTCGTCCACCACTTGCACGACCGTGGGCCACGATCGGGGATCGAGCCTCTTCGAAGCCCGGTACGACGCGCGCTCGATGGCGGGGAAGACGAGCTCGCTGGCTACGTATCCGGTCAACACGCACAGCAAGCCATACGTGAACGGGGCCCAGAACGCCCACGTCTCCACGGGGGCGGTCGCCATCGCGCCGGCGGGTAGAACGCAGGCGCGCGCGCTGGTGCTTGTTCCGACCAAGTTGAATGAATTGCGGGCTTTTTATCTGTCTTCGCGAACGACAAACGATAAATATCCTCGACAGTCAGTCTTGAAACCACCGGTTTCAAAACCTCCGGTCGAAATCGACACGAACGGTTCGACGTGATGTCGTTTCAAAGGGGAGACGACCGATATCGATAGACGGACGAAAAACCCGAAAAACACGAGCAGGGACTCGCGTCGTCCCCAGTAGCGGGTGCGAGCGCATGGCGGTCCACGCGCTGCGCGGCGGCGTGGACGCGTCGGACGGCTCCGACACGGACTCCGACGATGACGTGCTGTTCGGCGTCGTCGTCGGCTCCGGAGGCGGTGTGGCCCTCGGTGACCCGAGTGGAGCGGCCGATGGTGGGTTTCACTCTCGCGAAGCGCGCGTCTCGCCCTGGCGCGGCACGTGCGTGATCCGCGCGCCGCGCGACTCGGACGACTCGGACGACTCGGACGACGACCGCGCGGCGTACGACGCGGCGGACCGGCGGCTCGGCTCGCCGTCGGACGCGCGCGGCGTTAGTCCGCGAGGTGCGGACGCGGCGTTGGGCCCATCGGCGGCGTCGCCGATGGGCGCCGGAGGCCTGCAGGCGGTGAGTCGCGCACGCGCGGTGTCGCACCAGCGCACCGCCGCGCGGCGCGCGGCAGCGCGCGCCGCCGCGGACCGCCGCAAAGAGGCGCTCGAGCTCGAGCTGCATTGGGCGCTGCAGGCGGAGGCGGAGGAGCGCGCCGCCGTCGCGTCGGCGGCGAGGGACATCGCCGAGCAATTCGCCGCCGCCGAGGCGGCGGCGTCCGCCGAGGCGGCGCGCGAGGAGAAGGCGGCGCTGGACGAGATGGACGCGCGGTGGCGCCGCGACGCGGCGGCGGTCGAGGCCGTGCTCCGCGCGGACGCCGCCGCCGCGACGGCTGCCGCCGAGGCCAAGGCGGAGGCTGAGGCGGCCGCGAAAGCGGCCGCGGAGGCGGCGGCGCGGGCGAAGCTGGAAGCCGAGGCGGCGGAGAAGAAGCGCCGCGAGGACGCGGCGGCGGCGGCGGCGGCGGCGGCGGCGGCGGCGGCGGCCGCCGAGGCGAAGGCCAAGGCGGACGCCGTGGCAGCTTCGAAAGCCGCGGATGACGCTCGACGCGTCGGATCTTCCGCCGCTGTCGCGGGCGGCTCCGGGATCGCGCGGCCGGGCGCGGTACCTAAGATCCAGACGTCGGCGGAGGCGAGCAAAGCCGAGGGCGAGTACGCATCGGCGCTTCGCGACGCGCGCGCGCGCGTCGCGGAGTACGCCGGTGCGGCGTCTGCGAAGAAGGAGCGCCGCCTGATCAACAACCAGATCACCGTGCACGTCCAACAGATCGCGGCGACGCGGCGTCAGATCGAGCAGAAGGCGACGGACGTCGCGCAGTTCCTGCACTCGATCCCGAACGACCCGCAGCGCACGTTCGCGTACCTGTCGCTGGCGAAGCGCGTGCTGACGCAGTGCGACAGCCAGGTGTCGAAGCTGAACCGGTTCGCGTTCGCGCTGGCGGAGGTGAGCGTGCGCGTCGCCGTGTTCGCGCCCGCGTTCGGCACGTTGCTCGTCGCGCTGCTTCACGAGTCGTGCGTGTTGGCCGTGCCCAAGTACTACCCGTTCGTGGAGGGGCGCTACGCGTCGGACGCCGAGTACTTCAAGCTGATGGGCTACGTTCAGAGCGAGGACCAAGGCGGCGTCGCGGAGAACGAACCGCCGCGGCTGGAAAACACGGACGCGTTTTGTTTGCGCCTGCGCGGGTTCATGCTGTTCTACGCCGCGTTCACGCAGGTGGACCACGCGAAGCACCCGCACGGGCTGCCGCACGCCTGGGCGTGGTGCTCGCGGCTGCTGAACAAGGTGCCTCCCAACCGGTTCAGCGCCACCGCGCTGGAGGCGTTTCTCAAGCACGCGGGGTTCGCCATGCACGCCGCGTACGGGAGGCAGTTCGGCAAGATGCTGGACGTCGTGCACGCGCGCTTCCTGCCCGAGCTGCGGCGCAAGGACGACCCGGACGCGCGGCCGGTGGTGAACCGCGCGGCGACCTACTTGAACGAGCGCGCGTTCCTCAAGTCGCCCGAGGGGCGGGAGATGCCCGTCACGGACACCTCGTCGTCCACGCGCATATCGTGAACCGCGACGCGAAAGCGAGGGGTTCGGAGCGCTCGCGTTGTTACACTTAGCTAGTACGGGAAAAGATGTAGCCATCGACTCCCGATGACACGCGCACCCCTCGAGCGTCTACGTCGCTCGTTCCCTACGTCGACTACACTCTATTATAGCTCGTCCTAATAAAACCGCAGTACTAAATATACCTACACGGTACACCGCGTATACTACTCGCTCGCGTATCGCTCCTCGCGGCTTTCTCGTTTTTCCGTCGCGCGCGCCTCCGCGCCGGCGTCATCCGCCGCGTGCCGCGCGAACCGGAACCGCTCGAACGGGACGTCCGCCGCGTCGATCGCGTCGACGGGTCGCGACGCGATCGGGACCGAGTCGTTCGGAGCCGTTCGTTTCCGTACGCTTTTCCCGAAAAGCGACCGGAACCACGCGCGGCGCCGTCGCCACTCCGCGCGGCGCGGAAACGAAGACGCCTCTCTCGCGCCGGAAGACTCTTCGTCCGCGTCGTCAGAGAGCGCGAGTCCCGCCCGTTCCGAAACGCCTTTCCCGGCATGGTCACGAAGTTCCGCCTTCACCGTGGGGTCTTCGCCGTCGCACGCGGGACAGAACCAGTCGCCCTCCGGCACCGCGCGCAGCGGCGGCGCGCAGCACCACGTGTGGCATCCCGCGTCGCACGCGTCGCAGAGCAGGATGCGCGCCTCGGCGTCGCCGCCGCCGCACATCTCGCACAGAGCGTTCTCGATGCGCTCCAGGGCCTCGGCCAGCACCGCGGCGGTCTCATCCTCCTGCGAAACCTCGAGGTCCTTCGGCGCCACGACGCGTCGCCGCTCGGCGCCGTCGCTCGGCTCATGCCAAACGACGGCGTGGAAACGCGCCTTGCAAAGAGGGCACGCGGTACACACCTTCGACCACCGGTCGACGCAGTCGAGGCAGAAGACGTGTTTGGCCGTCGAGGCGCACCCCTCGGCGGCGCCTTCGTCGTCTCCGCGGAGCACCGCGGGCACGCGAGGGACGTCCAGACAGATGGCACACGTCGACGGGTCGTTTTCGTCGTCATCGCGGTCGTCGCCATCTTTCCTGAGGTCCACCGCGGGCTCATCCGTCGTCGCTCTCCGCGAACGTCGCTCGTGCCTCTCACGCCGGATGTCTTTCACGAGGTCCCGGACGAGGAGGTAGGCTCGCTCGCGCGGGGTTGGTGCGCCTTCCTTCGCGTCCACGTCGGCACCGGACGTGGACGCAACCGCGAAGAACCGGGACGATGTCATGGGTGTCGTGCCCGTCCCCCCGTGGACGCGCCCGGGGTGTGGCGTTCGGGGTGCCCAGTCTCTGAGTTTCTT
>Ga0181563_10002569_pt1 | contig 17602 bp, 18 predicted proteins | sample 011ome_25_FD_133759 | JGI IMG/M metagenome (GOLD analysis project Ga0181563, IMG submission 133759) | Coastal salt marsh microbial communities from the Groves Creek Marsh, Skidaway Island, Georgia - 011512CT metaG (megahit assembly) | ecosystem: Environmental > Aquatic > Marine > Intertidal...
CTGATAATTAGCTGTGAGGCGATTTCAAGATCGATCTCAGGCATAGAAAATGCGGGCAGCCCTTGAGGAACAGTGCCAACGACTTTACCACCGGTTTGTTCAAATTTGAGTAACCAAGAGGCAAGCGTGGTAAGGGCAACGGCGGCAAGAACGCCCGGAATTTTGGGTGCGTATTTTTTTAAAAACACCATAATGACAATAGCACCGATACCAAATGCTAATGTTGGCATATGGGTGTTTTGTAAGGCAGCTTCCATTATACGCATTACGGTTTCGTAATGATGTTCAGAGCGTTCGACAGACACTCCGAAAATTTTACCAAGCTGTGAGGTGGCAATAATAATCGCTGCACCGTTGGTAAAGCCGACCACCACTGGATGGGAGAGAAAATCAACAAAGAATCCCAGTTGAAGTAAGCCTAATGATAATTGAAAAATTCCTACCATTAACGCCAGCATGATTGCATAAGCCGCATAATTGGCAGGATCAGTGGCTAATGGGGCTAATGCAGAAGCAGTTAATAGTGAGACAACAGCCACGGGTCCGGTATGAACTTGGCGTGAAGAACCAAATAAAGAAGCCACCATGACAGGTAAAAATGAGGCATATAAGCCATAGTAAGCAGGCAGGCCGGCTAATTGTGCATAAGCCATAGATTGTGGCACTAACACTAATGCAACAGATATTCCCGCGATTAAATCGGCACGTAATACATTTGGGTCTTTGAGTTCACCAATCCATGCACGAAAAGGCAAGATACGTTGAAGTAAACGTTGGGCAATCATATTTAATGAATTCAATGGGCATCCTTTCTAAAAATATCATGACTATATATACCAGCAGACTCACTGGACCCAAGATGATATGCATCAATATAGAACTATATTGATGGCGTGCATATTAGCATATTCTTATTAATTATGGGTTGAAAAAATTGGCGGGCTTGTTTAAGTGATTGTTTCTAAGAGAGATGGTTTTGGATTAAGACATGACATTACGAGTGAAGATTATCTTCTATTTCTCGTACGGCGGTCTTTAACCATTGTGCATAGCGTTGTCGACATTGATCGGATGTGATGTCACTCGTGTTAATAACAGGGCCAATTGTTAAGTGAATGGTGCCCGGCGTCTTAAGAAATCCCCTTCTTGGCCAAAGACGACCAGAATCGTGTGCCACAGGTAAAATATTTACTTTGGCTTGTTTGGCTAACATGAAGCCACCTGCTTTTAAGGGGCGTTCTTCGCCGTAAGGAATACGAGTGCCTTCTGGAAAGATTAAAATATAACGACCTAATTGTAATTTTTCACGACCATCTTTGACGAGCTGTTTAAGTGCGCGCTTACCCTGTTGACGGTTTAACGCGATAGGTTGTGTAGAGGCAATGCCCCAACCAAAGAATGGCACGAACAGTAATTCTTTTTTGATCACCCATGTGAGTGTTGGAAAGATTGAAGGATAAGCCAGTGTTTCCCATGTTGATTGATGATTTGACATGATCACACAGGGTTGATCAGGAATGTTCTCCAGTCCTGTAATTTCATAACGGATACCACAAATGATACGTGCACAGGTTACATTGAATGTGCACCATGAGGACACTATGGCAAAACAAATAGGATAAGGAAATAAACGCGCGATGATACAAGGGATCACCCATAGGCAAGTTGCTACAGTCATAATCACTGTAAACAAGGCTGAGCGGATTATCTGTATCATGGTTATTCCTTAAGCAATGAATCTACTGCGGCATATAAATTATCATAGATCGGCACTTGAGCGGGGATTAGATGTTTATGCAAAGTCGCTTGCCCTTTGCCCGTTCGTACCAATATAGGAAGTGCTTGCGCACTAAGCGCGGCTTGCACATCCTTAAGGGTATCGCCGATGAATGGCGTGACGCTTAGATCAATATTGGCACGTTCACCAATGTCCAGTAGTAATCCGGGTTCAGGTTTGCGTTCTGGACCGTTTAAATAGGGACAGAAGAAAAAGCCGTCAATATGCCCTCCAAGGAGTTCGACTTGTTTAGCCATACTATGGTGGATAGAAAATAATGTCGCATAATCAAACAGTTTTTTTGCTAGACCTGATTGGTTACTAGCAATAAATACTTTCAAACCAGCTTGACTAAGACGTGCTATGGCATCAAAGCTGCCATCGATTGGGCAACATTCATGAGGGCTCTTTACATAGTCAGGACGATCATGATTAATCACACCATCTCGATCAAGAATGACTGCTTGCATAGTCTTTTCTACAAGGGAAAATTTTTAGCTTTGAATGAGTGAGATATCTGCGGTTGCAATAAAAGCCTGATTGACTTTATGCAACAAGGCGATACGATTATCACGCACAGCTATATCGTCGTCCATGACCATGACTTCTTCAAAGAAGCGATCAATGCTGGGACGTAATTTTGCCAAGGTAGTGAGTGCTTGGCTGTATTGACCGGCATCAAATATGGGCGCAATTTCATTTTCAAGTATGGTGATTTGTTGATAAAGCGTTTTTTCAGCTTGCTGAGAAAACAACCCTTTATCAATGGCAATATGTGATTGGTGATGAGTTTTTTTGAGAATATTCGCTATACGCTTATTGGCGCTAGCCAGACTGGTTGATTCCTCAAGTGTTAGGAATGTACGAACTGCTTGCACACGTTGATTGAAATCAACCAGGCGTGTGGGTCGAACTGCGCGTACAGATTCAAAGATGTCTTGTTCAATAGCTTGATCTTGGTAATAGGCCCGCATACGTTCCATGATGTATTCAAAAACTTCATCCACTGCTGTATCAACTGCTAACTTGGGTTTGAGTAACTCTCCTGCACTATGCAGCAGTTGTGTTAAGTCGAAGTCCAAATCTGCTTCGATTGACAGGCGTATAATCGCAATAGCTGCACGTCTGAGTGCATAAGGATCTTTTACACCTGTCGGTTTTTTACCGGTGGCAAAAATTCCCACCAAAGTATCTACACGATCACAGAGGGCTACCACTTTGCCAGCCATGGTCGTGGGTAATGCGCCACCTGAGTAGAGTGGCAAATAATGTTCTTCTATAGCCAAACATACTTCGATGTTCTCACCATCATGACTCGCATAATAGCGACCCATAGTCCCTTGTAACTTCGGAAACTCATTCACCATATCTGTGAGTAAGTCATTTTTACACAGTTGCGCGGCTTTCACCGATGCTTGCTCATTTATATCAAGCATAGTGCATAACTGTGTGGCTAGCTGAGTAACACGCTCAGATTTTTCATGTATGGAACCTAATTGTTTTTCAAACAATATACCGTTCAAGTCTTGTGAGCGATCACTTAGACGTATATCTCTGTCACGTTCCCAGAAAAATTCTGCGTCTTCAAAACGTGGTTTGATAACCCGTTCATTACCCAGCTTTATGGTTTCAGGACGCGAACTTTCGATGTTGGCGATGGTAATAAAATAAGCCAGTAAAGAATTATCCTCGGCATTGAAGAGTGGGAAATAACGCTGTGATTCTTGCATAGTCATAACCAAAACTTCTTTGGGGATGGATAGAAATTTTTGTGAAAATTCACCGACCACAGCCACTGGCCACTCGACTAGATTGGTGACTTCGTCCAGTAATGATTGAGGATAGTGTAATCGTGCATCATGTTGTTGGGCGCATTGCTCTATTTGTTGTTTGATAACCGATTGACGCGTAGCAAAATCAGCTATCACATAAGCGTTTTTTAATGCGTTCACATAATCATCTGCATGCGCTAGTGATATTTTTCCGTTGGAATGAAAGCGATGTCCATAAGTGAAATTGTTGGCAGTGTGCTGCTTGATCGTACAAGGAATGACGCGTGATCCATATAAAATACACACCCAATGTATGGGGCGTACAAATTCAGTGTCACTAGCTCCCCAACGCATTGGTCTAGGGACGGGGAGTTTTTTAAGGCTTTGTTCAACAAACTCTTGCAGCATGTCATCGATGAACTGACCCTCAACACATGATTCAAAATATAACCAAGCGCCCTTCTCGGTCTCTTGGGTTTGTAAGTCCTTCATCTCTACACCGCAGGTCTTAGCAAAGCCCAGGGCAGCTTTAGTCGCTTGACCGTGCTCATCATAAGCGGCTTTAATTGCCGGGCCTTTGCGGGCAACTTGTTGCTGTGGTTGTTGAGCACTGAGTTGCTTAATTTGCACGCTTAGACGACGAGGGGTAACGAAAGGTAACACTTCACGATATTCAAAATGTGCAGCATCAAGCTGTTCACTCAACGCTTGTGCAAAACTGTCACTTAATAGTTTTGCTGCATTGGGTGGTAGCTCTTCAGTACCAATCTCAATCAGTAGAGTATCTTTGTTCATAGTGATTTATTGATTAGACTTTTTGATGAGTGGAAAACCCATTTTTTCACGAGTTTCAAGGTAAGCGGCAGCTACCGCTCGTGCAAGCGTTCTTATTCGTAGAATATATTGCTGACGTTCAGTGACGGAAATTACTTGGCGAGCATCTAATAAATTAAATACATGTGATGCTTTCAACACCTGCTCATAGCTGGGCAGCGCTAATGTTTGTTCAAGTAGGCGCTGACATTCTTTTTCACAGTGATTAAATTCTGCAAATAAAATATCTGTTGCCGCTTGTTCGAAATTATAATGGGATTGCTCCACTTCGTTTTGATGAAAGATATCGCCGTAAGTTAATGAAAAATCATCATGATAATTCCAGACTAAATCAAAAATGCTATCTTTCCCTTGAAGATACATAGCAAGTCTTTCTAAGCCATAGGTGATCTCTCCGGTGACTGGTTGACAGTTGATGCCTCCAACTTGTTGAAAATAGGTAAATTGTGAAACTTCCATTCCATTTAACCAGACTTCCCAACCTAAGCCCCAGGCACCCAATGTCGGTGATTCCCAATTATCTTCGACAAAACGAATGTCATGCTCAAGCGGATCAATACCTAATGTTTGCAGTGATTGTAAGTACAGTTCCTGAATGTTTTCTGGTGATGGCTTCAGTACCACTTGGAACTGATAGTAGTGCTGGCAACGGTTAGGGTTATCACCATAACGTCCATCGGTGGGTCGACGACAAGGTTGAGGATAGGCCGCACGCCAAGGCTCGGGACCGATCGAACGTAGAAATGTTGCGGGATGGAATGTCCCTGCTCCCATTTCTTTGTCATAGGGTTGCATAAGTGCGCATCCTTGATCTGCCCAAAATTGTTGCAGTGTAAGGATGAGAGATTGAAAGCTGATGGACTCAGTCACGGGTTTAGTGTTCAGTGATTACAGCCAAGATTGTAACGCAAGGTTTCCATGATGGGCGTTTTATTTTTAAAAACTTTACCAAAGTCATAGCATTGAACAAGTCTGTCATGAGCCACATAAAATGCAAATAGATGGACAGCGTTGGTTAGCACTAGAATGTGCCGAACTTTTTGTCGAACAATGTTATTATTTAGTGGGTGCAAAAATAGCAGCATAAAATTGCACCATAATAAAGCATTATTAGGATAATTTGCACTAATATAGTGCATATGTGGTGGCTCTCACTAGGTTAGTCATTTTAAGCCATTGTTTTTATTGGGCTTATTTCTGGCACACATCGTGCTTAACAGATTAGGAACAAATCGCGGTTAATTAATTTAAAAACAGGAGTATTCGATGTCCGCAGCAGATGTATTACAAATGATCAAAGATAACGACGTACGCTTCGTCGATTTTCGTTTCACGGACACTCGTGGAAAAGAACATCATGTGACTGTGCCAGCTCATACAGTTGATGAGAGCGTATTCAAAACTGGCAAAATGTTTGATGGATCTTCAATTGAAGGTTGGAAGGGCATCAATGAGTCTGACATGATTCTTATGCCGGAGGCGTCAACCGCGGTGTTGGATCCATTTTTCAGTGATCCTACCCTAATTTTACGTTGTGACATTCTCGAGCCAGCCACTATGCAAGGGTACGAGCGTGATCCTCGTTCAGTCGCTAAGCGTGCCGAAGAATATCTCAAGGCCTCTGGTATTGGCGATACAGCATTCTTCGGTCCAGAGCCAGAGTTCTTCGTATTCGATGACGTGCGCTGGAGTAATGAAATGGGTCGCGCATCATTCGCCATTGATTCTGATGAAGCGGCATGGAATACCAACAAGCAGTATGAGGAAGGCAATACAGGACATCGCCCGGGTGTTAAAGGTGGCTATTTCCCAGTTCCGCCAGTAGATTCACTGCAAGATGCTCGTGCGGCAATGTGCATGGTGTTGGAGGAAATGGGCGTTGAAACAGAAGTTCATCACCATGAAGTGGGCACCGCTGGTCAATGTGAGATTGGTACAAAGTTCAACACCTTAACTGTTCGTGCGGATCAAAACCAAATCCTTAAGTACGTAGTGCTTAACGTAGCTCACAATTACGGAAAGACAGCCACATTCATGCCTAAACCGTTAGTGGGTGATAATGGTAGTGGTATGCATGTTCATCAATCTATATTTAAAGACGGCGAAAATTTATTTGCAGGTGATAAATACGGCAATTTGTCTGATACCGCGCTCTACTATATTGGTGGCATTTTGAAGCATGCAAAAGCCATTAACGCATTTGCTAATGGTTCGACTAACAGCTACAAGCGACTTGTCCCTGGTTTCGAGGCTCCAGTTATGCGTGCATATTCTGCACGTAATCGCTCAGCTTCCATTCGTATTCCGTTTGAATCAAATCCAAAAGCCCGTCGTATCGAGGTAAGATTTGGTGATGCGGCCGCGAATCCATACTTAACATTCGCCGCCATGATGATGGCTGGTCTGGATGGAATCAAGAATCAAATTGATCCTGGCGCACCTCAAGATAAAGATCTTTATGATCTTCCTCCAGAGGAGGACGCTAAGATTCTAAAAGTGGCTTCATCACTGGACGAAGCGCTTGATGCGTTAGACAAAGATCGTGAGTTCCTAACAGCAGGTGGCGTATTTACTGATGATGCTATCGACGCATACATTGCGCTTAAGATGGAAGAGGTCACTGCGCTTCGCCAAGCAACGCATCCTATTGAGTTTGAAATGTATTACAGTTGCTAAATATAAAAACACCACTCGAGTAGTTAAAACGCCCCGTTCAGGGGCGTTTTTTGTGTATAAGTGCTTAAATTGCGATAAAACCTCTGGTATTGAATCAAGAGGAGAAACTGTGCCTGCCATTGAAGCGCATTGTTTTTGTGGCGCTGGGCATCGCGTAGCGAATGATGCGCATATTAAGTTATACAAATAAAATAAAAACACATTTAATGAACTGGTTACGTGGTTTGTCTGTGATACGAGGGCAAAGAGTGATGGTCTTTGTGTGTTTGACCATGAATGCTGACTCGACATGGGCAGAGATCTACCGATGGCAGCAAAAGGATGGTACGCATAAATTTACCGATCAGCCCACTCATGGGGCGCAAAAAATACAACTGCCTGCACCGATCATCATCCAAAGTGACAATCTGCATAGTCAATTCAGTGAACAGAATATTAAGCACGCACGAGTATTAAAATACCAATCCGTGCAAATAGAATCGCCGACAAATGATTCGATCATCAGCGATAACTCAGGGCAACGTGCTGCTAAATATCGCTATTGTTCCTGATCTGGTTGAGCAGTTTAATGATCAAATTGTATTTATTGTCAATCACCATGAGGTAGCACGTGGGCAGGCACGCCGTATCACATTACGTAATATGGATCGGGGAACTCATGAGATTCAGGTGATCATCGAAGATGCACAGGGTAATGCCCTGATCCAGTCGAATATGCAGAAGTTTCATCTGCTACGTTACCGTTTAGGACAATAGTTCTGCTGAATCATATTCAGTTAATGAGTGAAATGGACCAATTTCGGGCAGATGAGCCCTATTGAATACACCCTATGTGCGGGCAAGTGTGGCTAGTACAGAAAATTTGCACTATATTAGTGCATAAAGTGTGACGGGTAGAGGGTGGCTAGCCCAAATTTTTCAAAAAAAAGACGATTTGCCCTTGTTTGAATTGATATTCAAGGGTTGTTGCCATATTGGTTCAGATCTTGCAGGTAATTGCATTATGAATGACAAATTTTATCCAGTAATTATCGAGAGTCTTGCGACAGCAGTGATTGTACTCAATCAAGCATATGAACTGGAGTGCATTAATCCTGCGGCGGAGGAGTTATTCGGCGTCAGTCAGCGCCGTGTTTATAAAGAGCCGATTTCAACACTGTTTGGTAATGAGAATAAAGATATGACATTGCAGTTGCAGGAGAACTTTCACAAAGGTCGAGCATGGACCGAACATGAGTGCATCCTCACGGTGGCTAACAATAAAGAAGTTACGGTGAATTACACTGTAAGCCCGTTGTTAGTCGAGGATGAAGAGAAAATTCTCATAGAAATAGTGCGTTTAGATCGACAACTGAAAATCATTAAAGAAAATCATGTATTAAAAGAACATCAAGCGACCCGTTCAATGTTAAGAGGAATGGCGCATGAAATAAAAAATCCTTTAGGTGGATTACGAGGTGCTGCTCAATTATTAGAGGGTGAGTTAGAAAATAAAGAACTAAAAGAATACACGGGCATTATTATTAAAGAAGCCGATCGTTTACATACATTAGTAGATCGCATGCTCGGACCGAATATGGTTCCAAATAAAGTGAAGCATAATATTCATGAAGTCTTACATCATGTTTATAGAGTGTTATCAACTAAAGACAATGAAGCTGTCAATTTTAGAATTGATTACGACCCGAGCATACCATTATTAAATTTTGATAGGGATATGTTAGTGCAAGCTGTGATGAATATTGCAGGGAATGCGTTACGTGCAATTGAACATAAAGGTGAATTGATATTCAAAACACGAGTGTTATTGAGACACACCATCAATGGACATCTTTACAAGTTGGTCGCATGTATCAGCATCATCGATGATGGCCCGGGTATCAGTGACGATATTGCGACAAAAATATTTTTCCCGATGGTTTCCGGTCAAACCAATGGCACAGGGCTGGGATTGGCCATTTCACAAATGTTAATCAACCAACATGGTGGCTTAATCGAGTTTGATACAGAAATCGGCAGGACTGAATTTAGGGTGATGTTACCGATTGAATGATTTGAATAAATAGAGTGAATAATTATGGATAATAATGTGTGGGTTATCGATGACGACAAGTCGATTCGTTGGGTGCTTGAAAAAGCACTAAAAAAAGCAGAGTTAGACGTTAAGTTATTTGAATCTGCCAGTAATGCGATGCAAGCATTAGAAAATGATACACCACAGGTGATCATTACAGATGTGCGTATGCCGGGTATAGATGGTTTTCAATTTTTAGAAAACGTACAAACAAAACACCCCGAATTACCAGTCATAGTGATGACTGCACACTCAGACTTAGATAATGCTGTGCATGCCTATGAGGGCGGTGCATTTGAATATTTGCCAAAACCATTTGATGTTGAAGAAGCCGTTGAACTGACTAAACGTGCATTTCAGGTAACACAAGATGAGCCAACAAAGACCAACACGGCTCAAGATGCGGTGCCTGAAATTATTGGTGAATCAGCGGCGATGCAGGAAGTATTTAGAGCGATTGGTCGCTTATCGCGTTCCAGTATTACCGTGCTGGTTAACGGTGAAACTGGAACGGGTAAAGAGTTAGTCGCACATGCACTACATAAACATTCAACACGACGTAATCATGCATTCATTGCTTTGAACATGGCGGCGATTCCAAAAGATTTGTTGGAGTCAGAATTGTTTGGTCATGAAAAAGGCGCATTTACTGGGGCACAAGGCCAGCGTCGAGGTCGATTTGAGCAAGCGAATGAAGGAACATTATTTCTTGATGAAATAGGTGATATGCCAGCTGATTTACAAACGCGCTTATTAAGAGTGTTATCTGATGGTGAATTTTACCGAGTCGGTGGACACGAGCCAATCAAGTGTGATGTAAGAATCATTGCTGCCACACATCAGGATCTGCAAACATTAGTTGAGCGTGGTGATTTTAGAGAAGATCTAATGCACCGATTGAATGTAATTAGAATTAAAATCCCCGCACTCAGAGAACGGCGAGAAGATATCCCATTATTACTGAATCACTTTTTAGCCTCTGCCGCTAAAGAGCTTGAGGTAGAAGTGAAAAGCTTAGCCATGGATGTGATGGATTATTTGAGTAGTCTGCCTTGGTCAGGAAACGTGCGCCAACTTGAAAATATGTGTCGTTGGTTGACCGTTATGGCATCAGGTAAAACTGTCCACATGGAAGATTTGCCTCAAGACTTAAAGGGGAACGCAACTCAAGAAGTGTGTGTCAATACATGGCAATCAATGTTAGTGGGTTGGGCAGAACAAAAACTAAGGAATAATGAACAGGACATCTTGCAGCAAGCTGTCCCTGAATTTGAACGCGTATTGATAGAAACCGTTATGAAAAAAACTTCAGGCAAGCGTCAACAAGCGGCTAAGATTCTTGGATGGGGTAGAAATACTCTGACGCGTAAGATTCAAGAACTCAAAATGTATGAACATAGTGAGGGTATTGGACGTCCTGATGAGTAAAATTTGATTAGGGTGTCAACAAAATATTCGAAGAATGTTCAAACACACCATTGTTAATTGAGTTCTAAGCTGCCTACTAATTCAGATATGTGAGAGAGCTGATGATCTGCGAGATAGGTACAGATTTCTTCGTTGATAGCTTGGCATAGTAAAGGATTATAATATAGGCCGGTACCAATACCGACTGCGCTGGCTCCCGCAATAATAAACTCAAGAGCATCTTGACCGTTGCTTACACCGCCCTGCCCAATAATAGGAATATTATGCTGTTTACAGACTTGGTACACTTGGTGCACTTTAAGTAGAGCAATGGGCTTTATCGCTGGGCCTGATAAACCGCCTTGATTGTTACCGATAACCGGTTTGCGTTTATGCACATCTATCGCCATGCCCATTAACGTATTAATGACGGCAAAGCCGTCAGTGCCAGCATCAATACAGCGTTGAGCATTATCTGCGATATCGGTTTGATTGGGTGAGAGTTTAGTAATAATGGGTTTGTCAGTCACTGCGCGACAAGCCGCCACCACACGTGCTGACATGTCTGGGTCGTTACCAAACGCTACACCACCCTGTTTGACATTTGGGCAGGAGATATTAATTTCTATTGCATCAATAGGTGAATCATCGAATACACGAGTGACCTCAGCGTATTCTTCAACGGTTGAACCAGAGACATTAGCAATATAGCGAGTTTCAGTAAAATCCAAGCGCGGCAGATATTCGTCAACTACTTTGTGTGCACCAGGGTTTTGTAAGCCAATCGCATTAAGCATACCCGCAGGGGTTTCGTAAATACGGTGGGCAGGATTGCCAAGACGAGGTGCTAGCGTTGTCCCCTTAAGGCAGATGGCTCCAATTTCTTGATTGGAGTATCCGACCACACGCGTGTATTCTTGTCCGAATCCAACACAGCCAGATAGCAATACCAAAGGTGTCTGCAAGTGGATACCACACAGCGTATTGTTTAATTGTTTATACTTGATTGTCATGTTTCATATTATATTGTTCGAACCAGAAATTCCGCCTAACACCGGCAACATTATGCGTTTGTGTGCAAACACTGGCTGTCACTTGCATTTGATTCACCCATTGGGCTTTGAGCTTGATGATAAACGTATGCGTCGCGCGGGGCTAGACTATACAGACTGGAATTTTGTCAGTGAGCATGAAGACTACGCGACTTGCTTGAAAAATATTTCATTTAAGCGCCTTTTTGCCTGTTCAACTAAAGGCACTCAGTCTTATGCTAAAATTGAGTACCAACCCAATGACGCCTTTTTATTTGGTCCTGAGACACGAGGGTTACCAGCACACATCCTCGAAAGTTTTTCTTCAGATCAAGTGCTCAGACTGCCTATGTTACCTGATAGCCGCAGTATCAACTTATCCAATGCCTGCGCCATTTTCTTATTTGAGGCTTGGCGACAGAATGATTTCACAGGCGCATTTTAGTTAGTCAGATTCATGCTTAATAGCACGAGCAAGTAACTCCTCGACAGCCTGACGTGAATCTTTACGTCCACATAAAACCGCATGAACCTGTTCACAGATCGGTAATTCGATAGTATGTTTTTGACTTAAATGAAAAATTTCATGGGCAGCAAATTTACCCTCAATGACTTGTCCAATTTGTTTCTCTACTTGCTCAACACTTTGGCCTTGGCCTAAGCCTAAGCCAAAACGTCGATTACGTGATAAGTTCTCGGTGCAGGTCAGAACAATGTCACCAATACCAGATAAACCTGAAAAGGTTTCGGTATTAGCATTTAAATGACGCCCTAAGCGTGTCATTTCTGCGATACCACGCGTAATCAAGGCGGCGCGGGCGTTGGCACCCAAACCCAGCCCATCAATAATGCCTGCGGCAATAGCAAGCACATTTTTATAAGCACCACCGATTTCAACGGCGATAACATCCTCACTGGTATAACAGCGAAATAGTGGATGATGAAATAATTGAGCAGCCGCATGAGCAAATTCAGAATCGCTGGCAGCCATTGTGACGGCAGTGGGTAGGCCTAAGCCAACTTCACGAGCAAATGATGGCCCTGATAATATGGCATGGTTAAGATCATCAGGACACTCTTCAGAGGCAACCTCATGTAAAAATTTGCCTGTACCTTGCTCGAGTCCTTTGCAAGCCCAAATGATCCCTAGTAGCTGTGAGCCTCGATGTTTGCTAATGGTTTGCATCATATCGCGGATACAAGCACTCGGTGTCGCAACGATTAATATATCAGCTGCTTGGATAAGTGCGATTAAGTCAGCTTGAGCTTTAATATTGTCAGGCCAGTGTATGCCTTCCAGATAGCGTTGATTCTCGCGTGAACTAATGCATTGTTGCAAATGAGCGCTGTCACGTGCCCATAAGGTAATTTCATCATGTAATCTGGCGAGGTGTATGGCTAAAGCTGATCCCCAAGCCCCTGCGCCGAGAACGCCTATGACTTGAGATGGTTGAGTCATATGGCTAATGTTGTTGCTGTGGTTGATGGCCCGTGTTTTCCTGGCGCTGTTTTTGTTTGGCGTACAGCGCATCAAAATTCACAGGGGTTAACAGCATTGGAGGGAATCCGCCCTTGGAAACAAAATCAGATATGGCCTCACGCGCATAAGGAAATAATGTTTGTGGACAATAACTACCAATGACTTGGTCTAACTGGACTTCATCAAAACCTTGTAAAAGGAATATACCCGCTTGCTTCAGTTCAACTAGGAAAGCCACTTGATCTTCATCTTGTTTAGCAGTCACGGTGATATTGAGTATCACTTCAAACATGTTTTCATCAAGTTTGCGTGCATTGGTCGCTAGATGAACTTCTGTTTTAGGTTGCCATTTATCACGGAATATTTCTGGTGAATTTGGGGCTTCAAATGAAATATCTTTGACAAAGATTTTTTGTATTTCAAACTTTTGCTCGTTATCTGCCATCGTCTTAGTAGTGTTGTTATTAGCTTAACATCTGGTCGAGCTTACCTTCGCGATTGAGTTCAGCTAAGTCATCAAAGCCACCGACATGGGTACCATTGATGAAAATTTGAGGAACAGATGTACGTTGGCTAAGTGCTTCCATCTCGGTTCGTGCTGATGGATCAGTGTCTACATTAATTTCTTGATAGCTGACATTTTTACTATCTAATAGTCTTTTTGCTGCATTGCAATATGGACATAAATTGCCGCTGTATACTTTTATTTCGTGGTTATTGTTGGTCATTTTTTTGTTACCGGTAAATTGGCGATCTTCCAAGCTTCAAAACCACCTTTTAAAGACATGACATTATCAAAGTTATGTTTAAGAAGAATCGCGCATGCTTCTGCTGAGCGATTACCCGAGCGGCAGTAGGCAATAATCGGTCGTTCACTGTGTTTTCTGAGTTCTTCAATACGTTGTTTTAGAACACTTAGCGATAAGTGAACAGCATTGCGAATAGTACCTTGGCCTAATTCGTTGTCTTCGCGCACGTCAATTAAGATTGCGTCTTCACGATTAATTAAATGGACCGCTTGAGTGGGTGTGATAGCTTTAAAGCCAGAGGTGGCTCGTTTGATTTCCACTCTTAAGATTAGAGCAATAATAATACCTAGGGCGGCAAAGAGAACAATGTTGTTGGCGAAGAATTCAGATTCAGGGGTCATGATTCAGGTTGTTGTAAGAAATAAAGTCGCATTATAAGCGATGTCTTTAATGAGTCGAGCAAAATACTCGTTGCATCATTTCTATGAGTTTAAGAGTGCGATCATCACCGACTTTATAATACACGCGGTTAGCATCTTTGCGAGACTTGAGAATCTCTTTGTCACGCAGGATAGCCAGATGCTGAGAAATATTGCTCTGAGAGGTGCCTACAAATTCTACAATTTCTTGAACACTCACTTCTCGGTCTCCTAAGACACATAGAATCTTGAGTCGTAGAGGATGCGACATTGCTTTCAAGGATCTTGAGGCTCTCTCGATGTCCTCTTCCCTAGCCATGAGTTCAGAATGTGTGAGTTGGACGAATGAGGATTCAGTCATTTTTTTATTCCATTAAACATCTACAGCACGATACTATAGTTTCACCACAGAGTATCACTAGTATTTCACTAATATTATAAAACATTAATACACTAATCATAGTCAGGAATTGATCGATTGGATAGCCTTAATTTCAAGTTTAAAATGCACATGCTTCGATATGGATGGAATGAGCGATGTCATTTAATAGTCTTGGGGATGATGTTAATGCTACCTGTGGTCAATGCAGAAAGCCCAGAAGACGTGCGCGAGCGCTTACAGAAGCTGATCGACAATATTAGTACATTAGAGAGCATTATCAGCGAAGATAGTGAAAGTTACGCTAATTTAGAGGTGGAATCGCAACAATTAGATAAAGCAATTGGTGCATTACATGGTCGGTTACAGGCCACGGCCGAACAATTAGAAGCCTCGCAAAAGCGACTCTATAATTTGCAAGCGGAGAGTCAGATCATCCAACAGCGTCTCGATAAGCAACGCATACAGCTCAAGCAACAACTCGTATCAGCATATCAATTCAATTCCCATAGTCGCTGGCAGTTTATTTTAAATCACCAGAGTTTGCAGAATGTTGGCCGTAATAGCGTCATATATGAGTATCTTCACGCCGCGCAACTGAAACAGATTAAGGAAATACAGCAGGTATATCAGCAATTGCGCACTAATCGAGAACAATTGGCCGGGCAACATCAAAGCCAGGCTCGTTTATATACTCAGCAACAAAGAGAGCATGAGCTGTTGAATAAAGCGAGAAAACAAAAGAAAAGTGCGAAACATGCGCTGTCTCAGTTGATCGATGAAAACACCCAAGCGCTTCAGTCTGAGCAGGAAGATAAGCGTGTGTTGACCCAGTTGTTGGCGCAATTAATGCGTGAAAAACATACTGGAAACCAAGCTTTTGGGGATTATCGGGGTAAACTCGCATGGCCAATCAAAGGCACTTTTAAAAGTCGTTTTGGTCAGCAGAAGTCATCAAGTAGCGATATGCACTGGACAGGCGTAAGTGTGGCCGCTCAAACGGGGACGCAAATACGCGCTATTTTTTCAGGCACAGTGGTGTTTGCGGACTGGTTTGATCGTTATGGATGGCTCACAATCATCGATCATGGTAATAATTACATGAGTTTGTACGCTCATGCAGAGGGCTTGTATAAGAAAAATGGTGAGCATGTGACACAGGGCGAAGTGATTGCTATTGTCGGGGATTCTGGAGAAACGCTGGAGCCGAATCTTTATTTTGAGATTCGAAACAATGGAAATCCCGTTGATCCGGCATTGTGGTGTCGTCGATCATGATGACAGTGGAATGAAAATGTTTCTAATCATCAGTACCGACGTATCAAGCAAAGAGTTTAAAGAATTTATAGTTAATAATTGCCTAGTTCTAAAATATGGAGCATGACATGGAACACGTAAAACAGATGAGTCTAGCAGTAGTAATCAGCTTAATATGTATGGCACCACTACTGACCTATTCTCCAGCGCAAGCTGAGACTGAGGAAAAGGGTGAGTCATCATCTGTCAACCTGCCACTGTCTGATATCAGACTTTTCACAGATATTTATGCACGTATAAAAAAAGAATATGTGGAAGAAGTCGATGACGAGCAACTGCTTAATGGTGCTATACGCGGCATGATGAGCAGTTTAGATCCTCATTCTGTTTTCTTGAGTGCAGATGAATTCAAAGAGCTGCAGATTGACACCAGTGGAGAATTTGGTGGTTTAGGTATAGAAGTTGGCATGGAGAATGGCGTGGTACGAGTGATTGCCCCCATTGAAGATACGCCGGCTGATAGGGCCGGTGTCAAAGCGGGTGATCTGATTATCAAGCTAGATGATACACAGGTGAAAGGGCTCACACTGAATGAGGCGGTCAAACTCATGCGTGGCAAGCGTGGCACTGATATTTTATTGACGATTGCGCGCGAAGGTGAAAGTGCACCCATAGAAATCACTGTTAGACGTGACGTTATTAAAGTTAAGAGTGTGCGTAGTCGGATATTAGAAGCGGGTTATGGATACTTGAGAATATCTAGTTTTCAGTCCAAGACAACGCGTAATGTTCTCAATGCGATGCAAAGACTAAAAACCTCTGATCCAAACTTACAGGGTTTGATACTCGATTTACGTAACAACCCTGGAGGCATCCTTACCGGAGCTGTAGGGGTTTCCGATCTATTTTTGGATGATGGAAAATTGATCGTCTACACTAAAGGTCGAGGTTCTGAGAATAGTCTCAAATATACTGCGAGTACGCCTGATTTTACAGAAGGCATACCTATTTTGGTGCTTATCAATGAAGGTTCAGCCTCCGCCTCGGAAATTGTGGCAGGCGCATTACAAGATCATGACCGTGCTATCATCATGGGCAAGAAATCATTTGGCAAAGGCTCGGTTCAAACCGTATTGCCACTGCAGGATAATAACGGGATTAAGTTAACCACTTCACGTTACTACACGCCCAATGGACGCTCCATACAGGCCGAGGGTATCAAGCCAGATATTTTGGTCGAGACTAAAGTGGCAGACGGAGAAGAAGACAAGAGCTTCAAGTTTGTGCGTGAATCAGATCTTGCAGGACATCTAGAAAAAAACCTGCATGAGAAATCTTCAGATGATGCAGACACACAAGAGTTAGGTCAGCAAATCAAAACAGTCACCGTGTCAGCAAATGACGAGGGTGATGCCGTCTTAGATGAAGCTTTAAATATATTAAAACAGCTCTCTGCCGGGACGGACGTGGCATCTAAAAAGTAAAAATTGGATAGTTTAAATTTATCTGACAGTTACTTGATCGGACAATTATAAAAAAATCCGGAACGTACAGAGGGTCTCAGCGAAGCTGGGAACCGTTATTTTTCCCTATTTTGAGGGGATACAATGCCCTCAATGTTTTTTGATGGATCACGCTCACCGGCAAGGTGAAGACTTCCTTCTCTTTAACTGGCATCTTTAATCGAAGTTTTAGAGTATGTTGAGATTGATATAAACCGTGAGGCCTATGAATTTACAGCACAAAC
>Ga0181563_10002572_pt1 | contig 17582 bp, 14 predicted proteins | sample 011ome_25_FD_133759 | JGI IMG/M metagenome (GOLD analysis project Ga0181563, IMG submission 133759) | Coastal salt marsh microbial communities from the Groves Creek Marsh, Skidaway Island, Georgia - 011512CT metaG (megahit assembly) | ecosystem: Environmental > Aquatic > Marine > Intertidal...
ATGCGGAACGTTAGGCAAGAGCTTTTTTGCAGCTCTAATCCCTTGCAAGTTTGGAGGATTATGTAGAGGTGCAATATCAAATGCTTGTTCAATCGCCGATTCTACATCCTCATCGATAAGTACGGAATCTTTAAAAAGCTCACCCCCATGAACAACCCGGTGGCCTACCGCTTCTATTTCACTAACATCATGTAAATGTTCATTGTCAGCCTCCATTAATAATTCCATAATTTTGGAAAGGGCTGCTGAATGATTTTCTAAAGCGATTGATTTTTTAACGGGTTTTTCATCGGCAAATTCATGACGAATTATAGATGTAACGGCCCCAATCCTCTCAACCAAACCTTTACAAAGAGTCGTTTTTTCTTTTGTATTGATAAGTTGGTATTTGATGGAAGAGCTTCCGCAATTTATTACTAATATTTTCATGTTTTATGGCTTTAAAACCCACTCTGTTACTACATGGCCATTCTGGACAATAGTTGCAATCATTTTCATAAGCCTTTGTTGTTCTGGCCAAAAAATATGAGTTGAGATTTGGGATACACTAATCCATTTATACTGTGTATGCTCATCATCTAGCGTTGGACTAAAGGAATCTGGTGCTTTTGCAGCAAAAGCTGGAATGTGTAGAATTTGATTGGTTTTGGCCTCAAAAAATGTATTCACAGAGGGTACTACCCAAAAAAAAGAAGGAGTTAACTGAATTTCTTCCTGAATTTCACGCAAAGCCGCATCTGCGTAGTCTTCATTTTCTTTTACCTTACCACCAACCATACGCCACTGTCCAGCATATATTTTATTTTTAGCTCTCTGAAGTATCAAAAATTCTATGTTTTTTGAACTCTCGCGATAAATATACGCGTCTATAAGTTTTTTCATTGAATGGCCGTTTTAGCGATGCTGGCTGGGGTGCATCAACCAGTAGATTTAGTCTATTTCGATTTTCAATATTTCTAATTCAAGTATGCCAGCGGGTACGGTGACAGTAACAACATCCCCTATTTCTTTTCCCAAAAGAGCTGCACCAATGGGTGAATCCACTGAAATTTTACCCTTTGCGAAGTCGGCTTCGTTTGGAGATACTAGGGTGTATTTCATTTCCTTCTTCATTTTTTTATTGAGTATAGTAACCTTGGTTAGTACACGAACTTTTGTTAGGTCTAAGTCTTTGGCGTCCAATACACGGGCATTAGCCAAAATATCTTCCAATTGGGTTATTCTCGTCTCCATATGCCCCTGAGCTTCTTTCGCTGCATCGTATTCGGCATTTTCGCTTAAATCACCCTTTGCCCTAGCTTCTGCTATATCCTCTGCTATTTCACGACGTCCTCTAGTTTTCAGATCACGAAGTTCTTGGTCTAACTTGTCATATCCTTCTTGGCTCAAATACTGAATCTTACTCATATACGTACCTTTTTTAAATAGTAAAGCAGCTAAATGGCTGCTTTTTCACGTGTTTATTTACTGGTAAAATACGGCCTTTATACTTGTTATTCTACCTTTATAGTATGAACTATATTTAACACAATTTTTAGAAATTAAGTTGCTTAAGTTCAACTAATTTCGACGCTCTTTTCAACAACATGCCCTAAAGTTTTAACACCAATAATAAGTGCTAATAAGGATAAAAAAGCACCTAATATAAAGGGAGCACCTGGCAAATAAAACACCTGATGGGTACTAAAGTAGCTAAATGATTGAGTCATCACTGGTGGCCCAATAATGGCTGAAAAACTAATTAGACTCGTTAACACGCCTTGTAGTTCACCTTGCATGTTTGCAGGTACTTGATTTGAAAGAATACCCTGCAAGGAAGGTCCTGCAAACCCTCCCAAAGCATAAGGCATAATCATTGCGAGCATAATTGAACCATTAGGAGCCCAAGCGAACCCTAAAAAACCAATTAGATAGGCACCAATACCTAAATAAACCGCTTTGTTAGGCCCTATTTTTGGAATCCACCACCGAGTTAACCCGCCCTGTACTACGGCTACACAGATTCCCACTACCCCTAATGAGATACCCACCATCGCTTCATCCCAACTAAATTTAAACATAGTGTAATAAGTCCAAGTACTTTGTGTGGCATGGTGAGATAAGTAGATAAGAAAAAAAACAAGAAATATTCCTGTGGCGGCTGAGAAGTCCCTTATTTTTTTTAGTGCTCCAAAGGGATTCGCTCTTTTCCATTCAAAAGAACGCCGCTCTTGCTTAGCTAATGACTCTGGGAGAATAAAATATCCGTAGGTAAAATTGACCAAGCTTAAGGTAGCTGCTGCAATAAACGGTAAACGAGAACCATACTCTCCTAAAATTCCACCAACCACTGGGCCAATAATAAACCCTAAACCAAAAGCAGCTCCTAATAAACCGAAATTTTGGGCTTTTTCTTCCGGGTCACTTATATCTGCTACGTAAGCACTAGCAGTGGTCGTAGTCGCTCCGGTTATACCTGATATAAAACGGGCAAAAAATAACCACCACATTGTTGGTGCCCAGGCTAACAAAAGGTAATTCAAGCCATAGGCACATAAAGAACTAAGCAGTAAGGGTCTGCGCCCATAACGATCACTCAAAGCACCAATTACTGGAGCGAACAGAAATTGAGTCCCTGCGTAGATAAACATTAACAAGCCACCATACTCGGCTGCGTTGCTAATGGTTTGACCGGTAAGTTCAATTATTAAACTAGGAACTACCGGTATAATTATTCCTAGTCCAATGACATCCATTAAAACGGTAATAAAAATGAAAACTAAAGCCGCTTTTCCTTTTTTATTCGGCTTCATTTTTCCATTCTTCGTATAGATCTCGTAAGGTGGTCCAACGATACATTCCTGAATTATGCCCATCTGACCAATGGATTTGGATGGCATGATTCCCGATCTGTTCTGCTCTTCGAATCGTTACAGGTACTTCTGCTTGTTCATTGAAAGCTGAAGGTTCAAATATCTGCATTTTATCATGTCCACCTCTACACATTACACATGGACAGTTTCTTCGTAAACCAAATAGTGGATATTGATAAGTTTTGCCATCATTCCACTTAATTTGAAAGTACTCTTCCTCGTTATTTATGACTATTTTATCGGGTAAAAACATGATAAGTATCTAATTTTCCAGCATAAATATATAGAATAAATGACTCTTGTTTATCTACTTTCTATTCCTTTTTTACTACTCGGATACTTGGTTGGAAAACGCTACATCCAACTTTATACCACCACTACACGAAAAGCACTCAAGCTAGCAAGTCTTACCATAACACTGTATGTGGTAGCCATGCTGCTTTTTATCAATGGGTATTTAAGCGAGTCCTTAGCTGGAACTCTTATGAGCTTATTTTATGCTATTTTAAGTGGCATAGGAATGGGAAAACTACATAGCCAATTGGATATTAAAAAATTAGCTGGCTACCCTCTATACAACTTCAAAAACCCTATTGTACACTTTACCCCTTTATTTATTGGCTCAACTCTAATTATTGCTGGATTACTTCGCATTGGCTGGGCCTTTGATTTTATCATTACCCCCATACGGTTATTTTCGGGTACTTCTCTTATTTTATTCGGACTTGTGAGTTTCACTTTATACATAACTCCACATCTTCGAACTCAGCGTATATTAATTATTGATCATTCAATCGATTGGAAAACATTTCTTGACTACAGTTGGTTAGGAGAAGATGAAGTTCAACTGATCTTTGAAAAAGAAGATGATTCCTCTAATCAGTTCACGAGTGTGCTGAATATTCGCGTTAATCCTGGTGAAAGAGTTAAACTGAAGCGAATTTTAGAGATAAAAAAAGATGCTAGAAAGGATTTGGACAGCTGAAGATTCAGCCACTTTTAGGCAATTTAAAGGGCTAATTAGCATCCTTTTCTGGTTGATGTAAGCAACAAAAGGTTTAAAATTTCATATGTCCGTATATAATTTTACCTTGTCAATAGCTTAAATTTTCATATAAACGTATATATTTTGTCTACAATTAAAGACGGTGACACCGTATCAGTTCATTACACAGGAACATTAGCATCTGGAGAAGTTTTTGATAGCTCAGTTGAGCGTGACCCTCTAAAATTCACCCTTGGTAAAGGTCAATTAATTCCAGGGTTCGAACATGCTATAATGGGCCTTTCTGTTGGTGAAAAAGCGACCACAAATATCCCAAGCTTAGAAGCCTATGGTGAACATAATCCAGAAATGGTAATTGAAGTCCCTATGAATCAATTACCCCCAGAGCTTGACGCTCAAGTAGGTATGCAGCTACAATTAAATCAACCTGACGGGCAAGCTATTCCAGTTCAAATTACTCGAATCGATGGCGAAACAGTCACCATTGACGCCAATCACCCTCTCGCTGGTAAAGATCTGAATTTTGACATTGAAGTCGTTGAAATTCACAAGTAGTTATAATCCAGCTTTCAAGTAGTGAGACTTCAAGTCTGATCTGAGTGATCTATAGGGAAACCTTACTTTCTTGTTTTGGATCTAAGTCGTAGAGTGATGACACGGTTGCTTGAATTGTCTTGTACCACTCATTACCATATTTGTCATTAATGGTGTAAAAATCCGAGAAATCAGGCTTGCGAAGATTCATCTTCCATTCCTGTGTTTTGGATTTAAAACTGGGATCTACATGAAGTAGTTCATGATACAACAACATTTCTTTAGTTTGATTATCCAACATATCCCATAATTCTCCAGATATCTCAATTAGGTAGTCGTTCCCGGAGTAGTACTTTACCTCGCGACTAGCTTTCATGCACTTGGCTGCTTTTTGTCTCGAAATATTTGGATATACTAAGAAATAGCCAATCTCAGCAGGTCCAAACTCCATTTTGTGCTGCTCAACAACCTTCTTAGCAATAGCCTCCACTTCTGGGGACTCCATAAGTTGTTTGTCGGAATTGATGGTTTCTTCAGGGGATAAAAAGTCGTTGGTTGGCATAAGTTAATCACTCAAAGTTTGTACATTTAAAACCTATTGACAGAACCAATAGGTAACATTTAAAGCTCACAATAATAGCCTAAAACTTGACCAACTTCCAATTCAAATATTACAGTAAAACCCTATTTGTATTTCCCTTACTAGGATTATTTTTTATTAGGGCTTTTGATGGATTTACCCGATTAATACTTCACATTTACGCTAATGAAGAGGTATTGTGGAACGGCTATGCAAATCTAAGTGAACCACTATGGTTAGCGGTGCTGTGGTTAGTACATTTAGCAATAACTTTTCTAGTTGGAATGGTACTGATGACTCTTAGCCAAAATGATTGGAAAGTAGCTATCAGTTTTGCCAGTATAATGGCTCTACACAGCGTATTTAACTGGATTCGATTAGTTCGCTCAAACGATGGTCAAATAATGCTTCCTGTTTCCTTAAAACAAGCTTGGGATTCTGATTTAATACCCTTTCTAATCTATATTCTAATCGGTATTGCAGGCTGTACGTTGAGCTATCAACTTTCGAAAGCTAACAGGACAACCTTAGCTAGCAACTCAAGAAAGCAGAAATAATTTGATCAAATAAACTTCTTATTTGTCCGTATTAAGAATGAGAGGGAAATTCTCAAACCCTAATAAGTCAGCTACTTTTTTACCTATGTCTGTATTATCCCACCATCCACTAAATTCAACCGCGTGAGGACCATAAGCCATTAAAGGAATTGGAGTTCCTGTATGCCCGGTAGATGTCCAGGCAATATCAACCATGGTATTTTCTCTGTTGACTCCGTTTATTGTCATACCTCCGGTTTCATGATCAGCGGTAATAATGACGAGCGTACCAGGATTTTCTTGTGCAAATGTCAATACTACCCCAATAGCATCATCAAAATCCTTTACTTCTCTGACAACATAAGGTGTTTCGTTTGCATGACCACCCCAATCAATTTGTGACCCTTCCACCATTAGGAAAAACCCATTTTCATTTGAAGAAAGACTTTCTACCGCCTTATTGGTCATTTCAGCAAGGCTAGGGACTCGATTTTCACTTGGCATGCCACTGGGTGAAAAAAGACCAATTATTTGCTCTGAATCTTCTTCTATCATTGCTTGCCTATCTAAAACAACCGAGTATCCTTGATCTCGAAGAGATGACAGTACATTCAATTGATCTTCCCGATTACTTCCAGCAGAATCTGAGGGTATAAAATATTCTAGCCCCCCGCCCAAAATCACATCAACTTCAGATTCAACCATTTGTTCTGCAATTTCTGAATATTTATTTCGTGAATCTATATGTGTGGCAAAACTTGCTGGTGTTGCATGAGTGACCCCTGAGGTCGCGACCAATCCCGTTTTCATGCCAGCTTGTTGGGCTAATTCCATTAAAGTGACACACTCATTACCATCCGAGTCTTGAGCGATAACTCCATTATTAGTTTTAATGCCACAAGAATACGCAGTAGCTCCAGAAGCAGAATCTGTGATTAAATTATCTTCTGCATGCGTTTTAATTATTCCTGTTATAGGAAGACGTTGGGCATGTAAATATCCATTCGAGCCTACTTCCTGGAGTTGACCACTGTACAATTGGGCAATCCCTGTGCCATCGCCAATCATAAAAATAACATTTTTAATTGGCTGATCAGCAACCAAGGAAAGTCGTGGGCCTTTAACTGTCGTTTCTGCGGCAACCATTAATTGTTCGGTGATGAGCACCTCTTTTTCACTATCTGATGGCGTATTACAGCTAATCAAAAGTGAAGTGCATAGAACAGCGATGAAATAGATGTTTTTCATAATAACAAGGTGAATCGTGATAATTACTTTATGACTTAAAATCGCATATGAATCAGAAAAACACTAATTATTCCTTGTTAAATCTTGGTAACATACTCTTGATTATGCCCCAAACTCCCTTGGCTGGCTTAGGTGCTTTCTTAGCTCTTTTTGCGGCTTGATTAAGTGTTTTCACCTCAACCGAAGGCTTCTTTTTTGACTTAGATGAAGCACGTGGCAAAGATTTATTTGTACTTTTTTTAGAGGATTTACTTGTTTTTTTCGAACCTCTAGATGTCTCTATCCCGCTTTCTTTTTTAGACTTTTTATCGTTTTTTAGTTTTACAGTAACTGTTTTTTTATCCGATGTTTTCTGGCTACTAACTTTTTTGTTGTCCGTAGTTGAATCATTTTTAAGCTCACCCTTTGAACGGTTTTTTTCTGTTGTATCTTCTTCGTCAGATTCATCTTTGGCTTTTGGCACAACCACCTCACCGTCAACTACTAGATAAATAACTACTTTACCGTCTTTATCGCGGTTAATTTGAACATGTTTTGCTTTGTTGAAATCAGCTTCAATTGGCTCACGCACTTCTGCCGTTTCACCTTTATCAGATACATTAAGAGGTTCTTCATTCGATTCCTGAACCTGCTCTTTAGCATCTTTTTTGGATTTTGCTGTAACTACTGTTACGCTGCTTTTTTCCGATCGTGAGGTAGATTTTCCAGAGCTTTCCTTTGAAGATACTTTTTTGGGTTTATCTTGATCTGTCTCCTCGAACATAGTATCTAAGTCACCTTTACTTACTTCCACTATGCGAAGTGCATTTCCTACCTTCTTTTCTATGGCTTCGAAATACTTTTGATCTTGTCGATTTACCAAAGTAACTGCTGTACCTTCTTTATCGTACCTACCCGTTCTTCCAATACGATGAATATAATCCTCCACTGCTCTTGGTACATCGTAATTAATAATCATTGACACATCACTAATATCAATACCACGCGCAAGCACATCTGTCGCTACAATTACAGATACTTTTCCGTTTTTAAAAGCCTGTAGGGCAATATTACGCTCGTTTTGATCTCTGTCTCCGTGAATACCAACAGCTTCAACATCAATTTTTTTGAGTGCGTTAACTAATTGATCAGCACCTTTTTTGGTGGCTGTAAAGATGATACAGGAGTTCCACTCATGGTAACCAAAGTAACGCTGAATAAAACGTAATTTTTCACGTCCATCTAGTAAATAGGCTTTTTGCTCAACAGAATTGGAAGTGGTGGAAACCTCAATTTCCACTTTTTTTGGATCCTTCATAATCTTGGAAGCAAGTTTATGAATGTCTTTAGGCATCGTAGCTGAAAATAACAGATTTTGTCTTGTTTTTGGCAACTTGTCAATGATGTGTTGGACATCAGGTAAAAACCCCATATCCAACATTCGGTCAGCCTCATCCAGTATCAGAAATTCAATGCCAGAAAAATCAATATCCAACACCTTCATTTGATCAATCAAACGCCCAGGTGTTGCCACTAATATATCTACTCCAGCACGAATGGCTTCTGCCTGTTTTCCGAAATCCTCTCCCCCAATAATCGTAGCAGAAGTTGTACCTGTATGGTACCCTAGTGCAAATATTTGTTCATCAATTTGCTGGGCTAACTCTCGAGTAGGTGATAAAATTAGCGTTCTAATATGCTCTTTTTTCTCTTTGAGCATGAGTTCTAAGACAGGTATTACAAAAGCTCCTGTTTTCCCTGTTCCAGTTTGTGCGGCACCTAGTACATCATGTCCCTGTAATAAGAGCGGGATACATTGTTCTTGAATGGGTGTTGGCTCTTGGAATCCAACGTCGTCTAGTCCTGCCTGTAGTAATTCGTGTAGATTAAGTTCTTTAAAATGCAATGGTTCTCTTTAGTAATCTTAGTTTTTCATAATATACACACAATATGTGAAAAGTGTATTAGTGCCTGAATTATTCTATCTTATGCGACGAAGAAATTAAAATTAACTATTAAACACATATATCACATTTATGCTATCATTCACATACCTTAAATCTACCCTAGGTATCTTTTTAGTTTTTGGTTTAGTCTCTATATCCTGCAGTAACCAAACAGCTACCTACCCAGAAAAAGCTTCCATGAATACCTTAGTCGATAGTGTGAGCTATGCCATTGGGTATCAAAATGGGAGTCAGTTAACGGCTCAAGGATTCGAAAATGCTGACCTAGATAATTTTATTGCTGGATTTCAAGCTGGTCAAAATGGCACTGAAAATGAAATGTCAACGGTGAATATACAAGAATTGTTTGGGCGTTTTGGACAGTATCTAATGGACCAAATGAAAGTCGCAAACATGGAAGAACAAGAGAGTTTCCTTGCTGAAAACCGAATGAAAGATGGTGTAATGGAGACCGAATCCGGTTTACAATATAAAGTCATTGAAGAAGGTACCGGTGCTTCTCCTACACCAGAAAATACGGTAGTGGTTCAGTACGAAGGCACCTTAATCGATGGCACACGCTTTGATGGAACCTATGATGAATTAGGCAATCCAGGAGAACCCGCTGAATTTGTTCTTGGAGGAGTAATTCCTGGCTGGACAGAAGGGCTTCAGTTAATGAAAGAAGGCGCAGTGTACATGTTTTACATTCCATCTGAGTTAGCCTATGGCGAAAACCCACGCCCAGGTGGTGCTATACAACCTAACGATATGCTTATTTTCAAAATAGCACTAGAGGAAGTTAAATAAAAAGCACACCCACTGCCGCTTTTAGGGCAGCTATTGCAATTTACTTTGAAGGCCGCTTCTGCGCATTTTTGTTGTGGAAACGGCCTTTTTTAATTGTTCTTCTGTAGCTACAATCGTGACTTTCTTTCTGGCACGAGTAACTGCAGTGTATAGCAACTCTCGAGTATGGAGCAGGCTATCGACTGAGGATAAAATCACACAGACATGGTCATATTCCGACCCCTGTGATTTATGGATAGTAAGTGCATAGCCTAATTCATAGGAAGGCAAACTACTGGCAGGGTATTCTTTCCCTCCTAGCTTAATGCCTGCTTCTACACCATTGCTTGATCCATCTACTGATTTTTTTCGCCCTTCCTGAACTGTATCAAACCGAATACAAACAGGATCTAAAGACGAACAAATACCCATATCTCCATTAAACAATTCTTTACCGGCATCATTTTCACGAATCATAATGGGCCTACCTAAATACCACGGTCCATTTACATTATCAGAATTCTTAGAAGCACCTAGAATTTCGCTTCTCAATTGTGTATCGACCAGTGCATTGATCGTCTCTACACCCAACCACCCTCGACGAACAGCACCCAACAAGCTATAACTTTCCAAGGACTCCAGTTCCATTTCCTTACCCACACCCTCATCCTCATCCTCACTCAGAGCATCTACCTGTTGATTGACAGCCGTAAACCCATGCTTTCCAAATTCAATCACGCGTTTCTTTATAGCCTCCCTTTCGGCTCTTTCATCTGGATTGAAGCCCCACCACTCAACATCCACAAACTCATCACTCAATAATAAGCTTCGGCAGATCTCCCAATCACCCCCTTTTATTGCTTCGCTTAATGCAGGTATGTTACTATTAGATTCTTGCCGGTAGTTGGTCTCCAATTCAAAAACGCCGTAGGTAGCTTTATTTTCCTCTGGTTGATGGGTACACAAATCGCCCAAAATATTACCCGCCTCCACCGAATCAAGTTGAAAGCGGTCCCCTACTAAAATTAACTGTGCACTATCTTTTAGTGCTCGTACAATCTGAATAAATAAATCGATGTCGATCATTGAGGCTTCATCGATAATAACTACATCGAAAATTAACCGGTTTTTTACACCTCTAGAGAAGCTACCATCGTGCCTTGCTCCAAGCATTCGATGAATCGTTTTTGCCTCTCCATATACATCTAATAAGCTGGAATCAATGGACTCATTCATTCGCTTAGCTGCTTTTCCTGTGGGAGCTGCAAGTTGAATTTTCAGCTCTGGATGCCAGCGTTGATAGGCTTTCATTATCCGTTCAAGGGTAAAGGTTTTACCGGTTCCAGGTCCACCCGTTACAATAAGAAATTGCATGCTGAACAAATGAGCAAGTACCCGCTTTTTTCGCGCATCTAAATCGGAAAATTCTTGAGCTATCCAATCTATATACTCGTTCGATGTCAGCTCAGAAATACTCCTATTTGGTAAAAATGAATTCAAAGAATAGTCTACATTTTCTAGCCAATTGACGATTTCATTTTCAAAGCTAAGATGACGTTTCATGTATAAACGCCCATCTTCCATTTCAAATGACTCAAAGCCGGATGTAAACGACAGATCACTTAACACTTGAATCAAGGCTTCTTTGTCCCATGTTGGACCGCCAATTTGATGGTATAATTCCTGCATTTTAGCATTAGAATCAAGTATGTCCTCCATTTCAATACAGACAAAACCCTGTTTATGAAACTCTAACCACCGCAGCAGTGCATACCGTTTAATGAGGGCCTTTTCTTCGGTAGCTTGCACCACACCAAATTCAGAAATGAGGTAGGAATTGAAGGCCAAAAAATCGGCAGGATCACTAAAAATTTGCTCATTTTGAACTAACCAATCCGTGATGATATCTCCCTTATTGCTTGCCATTTACTATCACCTCCATGGTCTTCATTCGTTGTTCTGAAGGGCGATAAAAATGTACCCCATTCGTATGATTATCGGTAGTGAGTCCACGTACAAACACATAAAAATATCCACCAAAGTGTTTTTGGTAGGAGTAATTATACTTACAGGTAGCTAAGAATTTGTGCATGGCCAAACTGTACAAATGACCTTGAATATCATAGGACAATTTAATCATCTGATTATTCAGCAAGTCAGGAGAATAGGCATTGTTTCCTTGCAAAAAATTCGTCTTGTAATCCAAGATGTAATACTTATCCTCATATTCAAAGCTAAGATCGATAAAGCCTTTTAAGAAGCCTGCTGGTATGGAATCAAACGAAGGCGTTCCATCTGTTATTAAACCTTGGAGTAGATCATTATCTCGGTATATATCATTAAGTTGACTTTGATCTGAATGCATTGGTGGCATTTCAGATTTTTCTTTGGACCGAATTAGGTGGTACAATGCATGAACCTGGTAAGGCTTAACGGACAAGAAAAATGGTTTCTCAATAATTAATTGATCTTTTTCAAGTGCTGAAAGTGAGAAACCATTGACTAATGGAACCCTCATCATCCTGTCTACCCAACAAAAAAATTGATCTTGCTCATGGGGATTTAACCCGAAATTTTTGGCTTCTGACATTACCCATTCTTTATAATCGAACTCACTCAAGCACCACTTTTCTAGCAAATCCTCCATAATTCGATGATAAAAGCTGCCTAATTCCGTCCCTCCTGGCATTTTTGTGGTTTGCATTATCTCCTGATCAACCGCTGCGTTTTCAGTTAAATCATCTGCTAAACCATCGAAATCCTGATAGTCTTTGGCCGCATCGAAAGAGTTGGAAGTAAAGGCATTTACGCCCTCACTAATACGCTCCTTTAACCGCTTAATTGAACTGTAGGAATGTACTTTTTCATAGTTATTAACCATATCTTTTCGTTCAAAGGAGGTATAACTAAGCTCTTGAGTTAATTGAACGCCAGTGGTTTGTACTAAATCTTGAGCTTCCTGCATTAGCCGATTATACCAACGTGCCGATTGGTCCATTGGCTCAGTATAAAGGGCATTGTTTGCAGCAAACCGCTCCATCAAGCGACTTACCTGTTGTTTAGCAAGTCCATCGGCAGGTAAATTTAATGTTCTAGGCTTTAAAAGTTTTTCATCAATAGATTCAATGAGCTCTGTTTTATCCATTTGAGAGGCTAATAAGCCTGAATTCCAACCACGAGTACCGGTATGAGTGTATAAAAAACAAACGGATTCGGCCCTAGTTATAGAAACATAACAAAGCCGAATACTACTGGCTATTTCCTCCGTAACCATAGGTATAGCGGACTCTAAGTGAATCTCTTTCGACCTGGATACCATCCTAAGATCGATCATCTGCTTATTTTCCTTGCGGTACTTAGTAATTTTATTGGTTAGCTCAAAACTTCGTCCAGACGAGGAATATGGGCAAAAGACAACCGGATACTGTAGGCCTTTACTACGATGAGCGGTAATTATATGAACCATATCCTCATCGGTATTTAACCGGATAACATCCTCATCAAGAGCCATCTCGTCCTTTTCTTCAGTAGATTGAGCATATAGATAATTGATCAATGAAGAAACCCCCATCCAGCCGGACTGCTGCAATGTGTTTAGAATCTCAAATAAGTGTTCTATGTTTGTAATAACCCGCTCGAAATCATCTAATTTGGTCCAAGCCGACCAAATACCCAAGCTCTGAAAGAGCGTTTGTAGTAGGCTATGTATTTTTTGCTTACTGAGTGATGAATGAGCCAGTTGGATTTGTTCCAGAATCCTTGCCCATTCCGCATTGTTAGTTTGTAATTTTTGCAATTCCATTGTATTCAGAACCGATAAACGGTGTGCTAAAATCGTATTGATTAGCCGCTCCTTACTAGGGTCTTGAATAACCTGTAACCAGTGGAGGATGTATTGTGCTTCATCGGTCGTGAAAATGGATTGCTGACTATTTATAATGGCCTCAATACCCTGCAATTTAAGTTGCTTCTGAATATCCTGAGCATCCCTATTTTTATGAACCAAAATAGCTATATCGGACGCTTTAAATGGCTTGACCTCCCATTGCTCAGAGGAAGTTGAGGTACGAATCAATGGGCTATCAAGTAATTCTTTAATCCTTCGAACCACATCTTGCTTTATGGCCTCATTAGTTTCTTCGACCCCATCTCCTTCGATCTTTACCATTTGGATGGGATGAATTCGGTGGAAATCTTGGTTCTTTTGAATCCAGATATGATTTGAATAATAAGAGTCCGAACTAGCCTGATTCTGATTAATGCGGTCTTCAAGTTTACTTTTTTGAGAAGGATGCAAACTATCTTGGTAATCTATCTTTATAATAAAAGGGTTGTTATCCTGGGCACTTGAAAACAAATCATTCGTAAAGCCAAGTAGTTCGGGATTGGACCTGTAATTATAGGATAACTTATATCGATTTGTTGCCGGTACCCAATCACGAGCTCCCATATAGGTGTGGATATCCGCCCCTCTAAAACCATAAATAGCCTGCTTGGGATCACCAATTAGATATAACGTTCCTGAATTAGTGTACAGCCGTTTAAAAATAGCAAATTGATCTTCGTCGGTATCTTGAAATTCATCAATCAGCGCAACTCTATATTCTGACCGGACCAATTCAATGAAGTCTTCATTCGCTTCTTGGATGCCTTTTGATACAATACGGATAAGATCGTCATAATCTAACAAGCCCTTGCTTTCTTTTTCAGCGCGTATGTTATCTCGAATTTGAACAACCCAATACTGGGTCAAAATATGCTGTATTTCCTTCTGCCAATCGGCTTCAACATAATCAGCCTTAGCTTTTTCGGTACGTTCTGCTGCTTCCAAAAAATCAGCCAAACTTTGTAAACATGTATTACCATTAGAATCCTCTTGGTACGAAATCCAAAGGGGATGTGAGGGTTGCAATTCATGCTCACTTTTAAACGCATCTTTCAATCCATCATACACTTTTTCAGGACTGTTCATCCCCTTTCCTAACTCCGAAAATATGCGCTGCATGCGTTGAATCATTCGGTGGTCAGTTGGGGCATAAAACACTCTCCAAAATTCCCTAATAACTTCCAAGATGAATAGGGATGGATTTGGTACTAATTCAAAATCGGGGCGCACATTAAACTGAAAGGGATACGATCTTAATAGACCTTGGCAAAAACCGTGAATGGTCGAAATGTTGGCTTCATCAAAGGTAGTCACTGCCTCTTGCAGACGTTTCTGAGCCTTAAAATCCTGTTCATAGCGTGTTTTACAATAATCTAAAAAGTTGTCCTCCTTCGTTTTTTCAGTTACTTCTGCATCATTTTCTACATCAAAAAGCTCTAATACTTCCCTACAACGATGCTGAATACGAGCCCTTAACTCTGTAGTAGCCGCTTCGGTAAAGGTGAGCACTAAAATATTTTTCAGATCCAGTGCCCCCTCTGCAATCAAACGAACTACCAAGGAACTAATATTGAATGTTTTGCCTGTGCCAGCATTCGCCTCAACTAAATGAACGCCCTCTAATGGCGCCTGAGTAACATCAAAATGTTCCATGTGTTAACCCTCCAGCACTTTTTTAGTAACAATATCCATCCAATTTGCCCAAAAGGTATGACTATTATCATGAAAGGCTTGGGTGGCTAAGGGATTTTCATCAACCCAACTTATAGTGTTCCAGAGATCTTCTCCCTCTCCAGGATACCCATACGACTTATTTTTCTGTTTCCAAACCGACATTGCTTTTCCAAGTGCATAGAGCTCATCCTCTTTTTTATGTAGTGCCTCAACATAGCTCAGTGAACTTTCAGGGAAAAACATCAAGGACTCTTTAGACTGCATAGCGTTTACATACCATTGTATCAACTGATCTAAGTGCTGCTGAGCTACCTCCGCACCTAGTGGTGCTAAATGTAAGGCCGAGTTTTTTTTATCGATATAAAAATAATCGGATCCTTCTTGGGAACCAGTGGCAGCCTTCAAAAGATGTTTTACAAAGAATCCCACTTTATGCTTTGCCTGTAGCCTACCCAATCGGTATTCCTTGAACTCACCACTGCTTAATATCGGAAGTTAGCCTTCCAAACTATGGGTATAAGTGTTTATGGTTAAAGACCTCAATTCTAAGCCTTGAATGCTTTCTTTAACCTGTGAATAAAATTGCTGAAGTTGATCAAATAATTCTTCAAAGACCGTGTAATAGGTTGAATGTGGGGGTATTACTTTAATGCTCCGTAGATACTCATAACACTCTTTGCACCCTACCCCATCCTCCAGAGCTTCCCAAATACTAAGCTTAACCACATACTTGTCCAAACCCTCGACGGTATAACTCTCATAATCCTGAACGACCAAAGGAGCGTAAGAATCTTGTACATGCAATGTCGTTTCAAGGTAAAACCTAGTTGGATGCGTGTAAAACCGAATCAAATCATCCAGGTCAATCTTCGATTGCCCCCCACTTTCAGAACCCGGAGTGTTGGTAATAGCCGTGCTCGAGTCATTTAATATCAAGGTAGTATCCACAAAAAAAGTATGCTTAGAGGATTCTGTATGACCATATAGTGAACAACATTGCTGATAGTGCTCTTTATTAAATGAGTTTTTTCCCTCTTTATGGCTAAAATACGGTTTAGCAAAGGCATGTAAGCGATGTTCTTGAAAAGTCAACGCAGCTTTGTTACTGCTTTCCGGGGAAGTGGTTTGCTCTTTTTGAGTGGATTCGGCCCCTTTGTGAAGATAACGTAACTGGGTAATCAGTGGGGAGGGATTTTTTTCGGAATTAGTGTGTGTATCCCTACCGATATAGCTTAAGAAATACTGAGATTTAGTGAGAGCCAACCGCTCAATAAATAAGCGAGATGTATCTTTTTTCCGCTGCCGTTCTCCCACTAAAGGCTGCTGATGGATGAGGTCAAAAACAGGACGCTGTGGATTACCAGGAAATTCGCGTTCATTTAAGCCCAGCATGGCTGTATACGAAAATGGCAATAATCGGTTTGGGATATAACTACTGACTAACACACCGGTACCAAAAGATGATGAATGATCCTGCTTTTGAACAAGTACATTACGGAACCAACCCATAAATACCTCATAGCTAACAGAGGACGACGCATAAGTAAGTTCCTCTGAAAGTTGTTCAAACCAGTGAATTACCCAATTGTATCCGCGTGGATTTGAGCCGGCGCTTTCTTTAAATATCCGAACAAAATGCTCACGTAAGATCGCCAACCACTCCGTGTTAAGCCGTTCGGTTTCTGGTGAAAAAACTAACTCTAACATATCATCATAGAGCATTTGAAGCTTGGAAAGAGTAGACAATTGATCGGAATTTTTTACTCTTTTAGAGGGAGCAATTTCGGGTTGATGTGTAAAATTCCGGTGTTCTACAAAATAACCTCTCCACCATGACGTTAAGGCCGTTGATAAGCTATACTTATGTGAATTTACCAGTCCAAAATGTATGTTGTCACTGACTATCCAATCCCTAATCATACCCAATTCGGATTCATCGAATCCATATCTTTCCATGATGTTAGGATCGGTGAGTGCGTCCATCAAATCACTCATTTTACAGTCGTTATACGCCAAATCTAGTAAGCTTAAAAAACTATCTTGAAGTGGACGTTCTTGCCCATCATGCAGGCACACAGGTAGGTTAGGTTCTTGTGCAAACACCTGTTTAATAATCAGCGAATAAGCTTCAACATCGGGAACCAGAATGCCGATTTCACTTAAATCGATTGCTTCAGAGGTATTTAGGAAATGCAATAAATCATCTTTTAATACTTCTACCTCTCTTTTTATGGAATGACAAGCGTGTATAGAACCAGGTTTAGATAGTATTTTAGACAATTTGAACCAATGGTTTTTAGGCACAATATCAGCTGCTTGGGAGGCCCTACTGTTCCTTCTTAATGCATGCAAATAAGGAGAAAACGTACCGTTTTCCTTCCATTTTTCAGCCAAATGTGAGATGAAATTCTGTTCTGCCCCAAAACTAAATCCTATTTGTTTTCGCTCGGATGCTATTCTATGAAAATCCTTTTCAGTTTTAGGGGAAATATCGTTTTCTAATTCAGGATAATTCACCACGTGTACATTCGTGTATCGGCTAATTAGCTCTA
>Ga0181563_10002573_pt1 | contig 17577 bp, 18 predicted proteins | sample 011ome_25_FD_133759 | JGI IMG/M metagenome (GOLD analysis project Ga0181563, IMG submission 133759) | Coastal salt marsh microbial communities from the Groves Creek Marsh, Skidaway Island, Georgia - 011512CT metaG (megahit assembly) | ecosystem: Environmental > Aquatic > Marine > Intertidal...
CAGCCTCTACCCTAACCCGGTAATGGATCAAGCAACGGTTGATTTCAACCTGGATTCAAACGGTGATGTTCAACTTCAAATCTTCAACTTAAATGGACAAATGGTTCAGCAAGTTGTTTCAACAGATCTTCAAGAAGGTGCTAACAAAATTGCATTTGATGCACAAGACCTTCCGAGAGGAACATATATCCTTCGTTTGAATGCTGAGAACTTCAGCGAGACAACGAAGTTTATCAAGCATTAAACAATATATTTTTCATCATAAAAAAGCCTTTGCTCACGAGAGCAAAGGCTTTTTTTGTACAACATTTTTTTTAACTCCACTTTTTTGCACACCCTGATTATTGACCTATTAATACCGATTACTAGCAGTCAAAACTATTTCACCTTAACTATTCAGTTTTTCATTAATTCATTAAGCTGAATCCAGAAAAAAAATCATGTAAAATGTAGAATCTAAAGGATTTATTTGTTCTAAATTTGCCGTCCCACACTATATAAATAACGCTGTATTCTCTCTAAACTTTAATTAAAATACAGCCTAAATCGTGGATAATGACAAAGAGTAACGTTATTGTTTTATGTTTTGCAATCATTTTGTGCATACTATTATATGTATTCAACACCAACCGCAAAACGGAAAATAAGCAAGACTTTCTAGATCTGGAGATGAACAACTCAAAAGTAGTAATTGATCAAACTACTGAACAACCTGTTCCATTAACCAAAAAGCCCTAGTCTCCATTATTGAATCCTAGGGCCTAAATTGTCTTTGCTATCGTCAGTTTACTTCACATCAAAAGTAACTCCATTTCTTACCATCCTTCTTAGCAAAACACTAGCTCGATATTTATCATCGCCATATTCGGCATACAAATGGTCTAATTGTTCTAACACTTTGTCCAGACCCATTTCATTTCCCCATGCCAAAAGCCCTTTTGGATAGTTAACCCCTTTTGTCATTGCCAAATCAACATCTTTTGCTGAGGCGATATTTAAAAATACGGCATCAGCTGCTTCATTAATTAATAGCACTAAAATTCGGTTTAGGATAGTTTCGCCCAAGTTTTTATCTTGACTTGGGATAGGTTTAGCTACTCCTTCGCTGTAATCATAATAACCTCTTCCCGACTTACGACCGTACCAGCCAGCTTCTGAATGTCTTTTCTGTGTGAAAGATGGTCGATACCTAGGATCGTAATAGAATGCCTTAAATACGGTCTCTGTAACGGTATAATTAATATCATTACCAATATAATCCATTAACGTAAAGGGTCCCATTCTGAATCCTCCAAGTTCTGTCATAGCCCAATCAATGGTGGCAAAATCAGCGACACCTTCCTCATAAATCTTTAATGCCTCTCCATAAAACGGACGCGCGACACGGTTCACAATAAAACCAGGTGTATCTTTCGCTAAAACAGTTACTTTTTTCCAAGAGTCAACCAAGTCTCTTGCCGCATTTGTGACCGCTGCATCGGTTTGTACAGCAGGTATAATTTCAACAAGAGGCATAAGCGGTGCCGGATTAAAAAAGTGAATACCTATTACCCGTTCAGATTTTTCAACAGCCGCAGCAATGGACGCAACGGATAATGAGGAAGTATTGGTCGCAAGAATACAGTTCTCATCAACAATACCCTCTATTGTTTTGAATACTTTTTGTTTGATTTCGAGATTCTCAATAATCGCTTCAATGACCATTCCAGAGCCGGCGAAATCGTCCATTTGGGTTGAATAGGTAATTCTATTTTGAATTCCATCTGCAATATCTTGCCCAAATTTTCCCTTTTCAACCAGACGCGCCATGATTTTCGCCAATTTACCTTTGGCTTTATCCAGCGCATCTTGATTCGTGTCAACCAAAACAACTTCGTGTCCTGATTGCGCAGCAACCTGTGCTATTCCTGACCCCATTGATCCTGCTCCAAGTACTGATATTTTCATTCTTTTGATTTGTTTTTTCGTTTAACATTTGGTTTGAACACGAGTCCTAGACTAAATCCAATACCTTTTGAAATATTTCTGCCGTCAAGGACATATGAAGCTCCCCCATATATTCCCAACCGTTCTTTTACAGGTTTATAAAATGTTCCTCCGATTTTATGGTAATCAACACCTAGTTCCCGAAATGATGCAGGGGCTGGGATTCCTAAATAATCTAGTCCACCCCTCCCTATTTGTCCATCATACCAAAGATCTGCATACCAGTTTGCTTTTGCCAAGCCAATTTTGGCTGCAAATACGGCTGCATCAGGAACGGGATCAAATTTATAGTTATATCCGCCTTGTAATGTTGTGAAAAAACCCGAATTTGTCTGATAATGGATGACTGGTCGGATATCCAATACTTTTGCCTGTTGTCCAATTGCAGAACCACCCTCCGTTTCGTAATTCGTAATGTTCGAAGAAAAACCACCGGCAATAAGAAAGTTGATTTTTCCTTTTTTTCCATCCGCCAATTTAAGTTGAGTAAATTGGTACTTTAGAAACAAAGCTACATCCTGCAGGTTATTTTCAACACCATTCACACTAACAAAAGGAATAGAGACATTCACATCTAGGTTATTGGCGATTCCATATGCGAAAAACGTATTTGCACTTACGATCGTTCTTGACAAGTCGATCAAGTTGTTTCCGGCATAGAACCGCTCGTTCAATTCAACATTTGTTCCAACCGCAATATCCAAATTGCCTTTTCCTTTCAGAAAGCCATCCACTCTTCCTTGTGTAAAGGCAGAAAATGAAGTGGTTACTATCAATACAACACCCAACAGGTTTTTCATAGGCTATTCTCCTTTAAAGGCCGGTTTTCTTTTCTCTAAAAACGCAGCGACTCCTTCGTTATAATCATGGGTCCCTCCTGCAATAGTTTGCAATTCTTCTTCGGTCTTTAACTGCGTTGTTAAGTCGGATATCATCGAGAGATTTAAGGCTCTTTTCGTCAAACCCAAACCTTTAGTCGGCATTTTAGCTAATTTATTGGCCAATTTCATAGCTGACGCTTCAAAATTCTCGTCAGGATAATAAGCGTAGATCATGCCCATTTTTTCTGCTTCAACAGCCGACACTTTATCACCTAACATCATCAGTGCTGCGGCTTTTTGCATACCTATTAAGCGCGGTAACGTAAAGGTTCCTCCTGAATCTGGAATCAAACCAATTTTACTAAAAGCTTGAATAAAACTAGCCGATTCAGTTGCCACGCAAATATCACAAGCCAATGCTATATTTGCGCCAGCTCCAGCAGCCACTCCATTTACTGCTCCAACAATGGGCTTTTCAATATTTCGAATACGCTCAATAATCGGATTATAATGGTCGCGAACAATTGATGTCAATTCGGGTCCGTTTGGATCAGTTACTTCCTGCAGATCTTGACCCGCACAAAAGGCTTTTCCCTCTCCAATGATAAATATGGCTCTAACATTATTGTCTTCTTCAAAGGCATCCAACTGTGCTTGACAAGCCAATGCCATTTCTTTATTAAAACTATTAAATACGGATGGACGATTGAGACGAATTATACCGACTCCATCTTTTATTTCGAATTTGATGCCACTCATAAAATCTCTTTTTTCTTTAAAATTAATTATTCCCAAATGAAAATGCGATTTCAGACAAGAAATCCTTTGTTTTTCCTTAGTTTTATTGTGAAATTTTCAAGATATCTACCATGAAAAAAACAGTTTTAGTGACAGGAGCTACTGCCGGATTTGGAAAAGCGATTGCTATTAAGTTTGCAAGTGAAGGAAATCGCGTGATCATCACTGGTCGCCGAAATGAACGATTAAATGAGTTGGTTGAAGAAATTCAAAACAAATATGAGGTTGAAGCCTTGGGTCTATGTTTTGATGTTCGTTCAGAAGATCAGGTTATTTCGGCAATTGAAAGCATTCCTGAAAACTGGAAAAACATCGATATTCTTGTGAATAATGCGGGCCTTGCCAGTGGTTTGGATCCGATTCAAACAGGAAGCACCGAAGATTGGGATAAAATGATTGATACCAATGTAAAAGGATTGCTATACGTATCTAGCGCGATCATCCCATTATTAATGGCGCAGAAAAAAGGTCACATCATTAATATTGGCTCCACAGCCGGTAAAGAAGTTTATCCAAGTGGAAATGTATATTGCGCCTCTAAACACGCTGTCGATGCAATTACAAAAGGAATGCGTATTGATTTGCTGCAACACGGCATCAAAGTGACGCAAATCGCTCCTGGCGCCGCGGAAACAGAATTCTCAATTGTCCGCTTTCATGGTGATGAACAACGAGCGAAAGATGCCTACAACGGTTATCAACCAATGACAGCTGAAGATATTGCAGAATTGGTTTACTATTCAACTACGCTTCCTGCTCATTTATGCATCAATGATTTGGTGGTAACCAGTTTAGCACAAGCGAACAGTTATCTCATTCACCGAACGTAATTAGCGGATATTCTTCAATAACGTACCAAGATCTCTAGACAAACGAATTGCAGATTCATAATGCAAATGGCTGCCGTCGTATGTATGGTAAAGACTTGGATCAATATCCAGCCAAGTTCCTCCAGCTTTATCAAACATTTGCTGAAATTCAATTTCCTTAAATCCACTTCTAGAATCTTCGAGTTGAATCATACTTCTCATCGTCGGTATCCGGAAGGCATATAAAGTATATCCTTTTGTAGTTAATTCTGTTACTTTTTCAAATAAGTCCATCTGAACGGAATCACTTACTTGATAACGGCTGAATAATCCTTCATATATTTCCAATGCAACAACCGTATCCTCCGGAATTCGATAAGATTTCGCCCAACCCTGATCAGGGTAAAAAGTCTCGAAATAACGATCAGCGGCTGTGTTTCCTGTAAGATGATCCAGAACCTCTGTTACTTTGTAAGGAGCGGTATGTTTTAAATATCTCGACAAATAAAGCCCTTTAAAAAGATCAAAGCGTTTGGTATTTTTATGCTCATTAAAGAATTCATTTTTAACGGCTTCAGCAGTTAAACTATGAGGCGTCACAGCTAATAAAATAGTACCTTTTGGTTTCGTGCTTTCCGCTAAGTAATCCAGATAATCTGTCGATAATCCAATGGAGGAATAACCACAGTTCATTCCATGTAAAGAATGGTCCCATGTCTCACTCAACTCATTTGGCGAAATTCCCCTGTACGTTCGAGAATCACCGCCGATTACAAAATCATACAATTCGGCTGGATGCGTTTTACGCAACCAAAACTCTTTACGCATTTCGGTATTTTTGATCGGGTCTGGCAAAGTCCATTTCAATACCATACTCAACAAAATGGTGAGCAGCAACATCAGCGGTATTTTGTATCGAATCGCCATTTAGAATTGAAAATAAATAAATTGTTTTCCTTCACCTCTAAAGAATATAATGGCCACGATTGCCAAGGAAACGAACAATACATCAAAACCATATCGCCAATAAAAACGAATCCATTGCTGATCATTTTTTCGAACAAAAATCACTAACTCGATTAATATACCCAAGCCTATGAAAAAGATAGAATCCAAATAAAACTGAAAGAATGCCCAATCCGACGACTCTCCGCTGAAAAGTTTAGTTATAATACCATTTCCTTGCTCCATATCTGCCGATCTAAAATAAACCCAAGCCAATAAGGTTTGTATAAAAATGACGGGGATAATTAAGGAATGATACCTCATGATTTTTGGCCATTTTGTTATTCGTTCAATAGATAGCCAAAGGACATGCAGTGCCGCCCAAATGAGGAAAGTATAGGCCGCTCCATGCCATAATCCGGAAAGTAGCATCGTTAAAGCCATAGCCAATAATCCCCACCAAAAGCCTTTTTTTGACCCGCCTAACGGGATATAAACATAGTCACGAAACCAAGTGGAAAGAGAAATATGCCACCTTGTCCAAAACTCCCGTATACTTCTGGACAAGTATGGGTGATTAAAATTCATTTTAAAATGATACCCCATGTATTTAGCCAGTCCTCGTGCAATTAAACTATACCCGCTAAAATCTGCATAAATCTGAAAAGAAAAGGCGATCATCACCACCCACCAGAAAAGAGCCCCGTCATATACAGCTTTCCCTTCAAAAGCACTATCAATAAAAAATGAAAGGTTATCTGCAATAACCATCTTTTGAAAAAGCCCAAAAACGATCATTTTAATCGCATTCCATCTTTCAAGTGTGGAAGGGATTCTTACCCGGTTCAGCTGAAATAAAAAGTCCTTTGCTCGGACAATTGGTCCAGCTACCAATTGAGGAAACATCGCCAAGTAACTAAAAAAATGTAAGATGTTTTTTGTAGGTTTTAAGCGACCGCGATAAATATCGATGGTGTAGCTTAAGGATTGAAACGTGTAAAAGCTGATACCCACTGGCAATATCAAAGCAAATTCAGGAATCGAATCCTGAAGATTCACAGTCACCTCTATTTTTGCCAAAATATCTTCGCCTACTTGCGCAAAAAACAGACTGTATTTAAAAATGGATAATGCGCCGAGGTTACCAAGAAGCGACAAGACTAACCAGAATCGCTTATTTCGCCGATATTTTTCAATTGCTAATCCCGCAGAATAATCAATTAAACCGCTACCAATTATTAAGAACAGAAAACGCCAATCCCACCAACCGTAAAAGAAAAAGCTAGCCATTGTGATGAACGACCAACGTGTCTCCTTATTATTCCGCATAAATGGCCAGAGTGCAAAAAAAAGCACACCAAAAAGCAAGAATTCTATGGAATTAAATATCATAGGCTACCTTCACAATTGGTCAGAATCAATAGACTAAACAAACATAGTGTTTTCCTTTATATTAGCCTTGAGATTCCGCTATCCAAGCAATAAAAGTTAAATTTGAAGCCGAATATGAAATTCAGACAAGCCCGCCATACCAATCATTTAGAGCCCATCATTAATTTTTATGTGGGTTTGTTTGACCTAGAGGTTTTGGGAGAATTTAAGGATCATAAAGGTTATGATGGCGTTTTTATCTGACTGCCGAATAAAGATTGGCATTTGGAGTTTACCGTTTTATGGGAGCAACCTTTGCATCGACCTGATGAAGATGACTTGCTCGTCTTTTATCCAGAAACTCTGGAGGAGTACGATTTAATCCTTAAAAGAATGAGCCTCCTGAACATAAAAGCATCACGACCTAAAAATCCTTATTGGCGGCAGTACGACACCATGGTTGTTGATCCAGATGGATTTGGAGTTATTTTCGTTCGCCCCAAAGCATAAAAAAAAGGTACACCCCATTCGGAATGTACCGTCTTACCTTTATTGTAATTTGACTATTTAATCAAATCTACACTTCTATTGATAAAAGTAGTGAGTTCCTCACCTTTTAACATACCCTGTGATAAGCGTGCTAAATCTGTTAATTGTTTCGCTACTTTTTGTTTGTTGTCCTTTTGTTTTCTTAAAATAGCACCAATTATTGGGTGATTGGCGTTAACCGTTAGGTTATACATTTCTGGGAAAGAACCAAACATATTCATTCCGCCTCCACCCATTCGCTGCTGTTCTTGCATTCTTCTCATGAACTCGGGCTGCGTAATCACAATAGGTGCCTCCGTTTCGCTCATGTCTTCCATTTGAACAGTAAACTTGTCCTTGTCTACCACCTCTTCGAAAACCGTCTTCAATTTATCTTTTTCTTCATCCGATAATTTTGACGGGATTTCTTCATCCTTTTTAATCAATTTATCCAATGTATCAGCGTCTACACGAGCAAAACTTACATTTGTAAGTTTACTCTCCAATTTAGAGATATAATGCGGCGTTAGCGGGCTATCCATTAATAAGACATCATATCCTCTATCTTCTGCCGCTTTGATAAATTGGTGCTGCGCATCTTGATCGTGTGCATATAGAATCACAAGCTTATCATCTTTATCCGTTTGAATAGCTTTGATTTTCTCTTGGTATTCCTCTAACGTTGCATATTCACCCTTGACATTCTTAACAAGCGTGAACTTTTCAGCTTTATCGTAGAATTTATCGTCAGTTAGCATTCCATACTCTACAAAGACTTTTAGGTTATCCCACTTGTTTTCGAAGTCTTTACGATCATTCTTGAACATATCGTTCAATTTACTTGCTACTTTTTTTGTGATGTGTGAAGAGATTTTCTTCACATTACCATCAGCTTGTAAATAAGAACGTGATACATTTAACGGGATATCTGGCGAATCAATTACCCCATGTAAGAGTGTTAAGAATTCAGGTACAATCTCCTCCACCGAATCCGTAATAAATACTTGGTTTGAATAAAGTTGAATCTTGTTTTTCTGCACTTCCATCGTTTCTTTTAAACGCGGGAAATAGAGAATTCCAGTTAAGTTAAAGGGGTAATCAACATTCAAATGGATGTGGAACAAAGGATCTTCCATGGTCATTGGATAGAGCTCACGATAGAATTTCATGTATTCTTCATCCGTCAAATCTGCTGGTGCCTTAGACCAAGCTGGAGCTGGATTATTGATGATATTATCCACCTCAACATCTATCTTTTTGATATTACCCTCTTCGTCCTTTTCTCCGCTCGGATCGTCCTGTTTGACAGTAGCCGTTCCAAATTTGATCTCAACTGGTAAGAATTTACAATACTTATTCAAGATATCACCGATGCGGTTGTTCTCTAAAAACTCTGTTGAATCATCTGCAATATGCAAAACGATCTCCGTACCACGATCTTCCTTGTCTATATCCTTGATTTCATATTCCGGTGTTCCATCACTCTCCCATTGCACGGCTTGTGATCCTTCTTTAAATGATAAGGTTTTGATTTGTACTTTTTTCGAAACCATAAAAGCCGAGTAAAATCCCAAACCAAAATGTCCGATTATTTGCTCTGCTCCTTCTTTCCCTTCGTATTTTTTTACAAATTCCTCTGCTCCAGAAAAAGCAATCTGATTGATGTATTTTTCAATCTCCTCTTCTGTCATTCCTATCCCTCGATCCTTAACCGTCAGTGTTCCGGCCTCTTTATCTAAAATTACCTCAACCTTAAGGTCACCCAAATCCCCTTTGAACTCACCCGAAGTGCTGAGTACTTTTAATTTGCTCGTTGCATCAATAGCGTTAGACACCAATTCTCGCAAAAATATCTCATGATCACTGTATAAGAACTTTTTAATTAGTGGAAATATATTTTCCGTCTGTACATTAACTGTTCCTTTCGTTGCCATCTTCTTATTCGTTTTTAAGTTTGATATGAACTACGCAATGCTTATGCCATTCAAGACTTGCTGACAGAATGTCCGAAGGAAACCATTCAAAAATGACAGATTCGCAAGCAATGGCAAGAAAAACTTAAAAAATGACAGTATTTATCAGATCTGAAATCGAGGGTTGACAACGGAATTATACATGGATCCAAACGAATAATTAATTCCTGTGTTCATCCAATAGGTATAACCAGAGCCCAATTGTTGCTGTTGTAATAACACATCCTCAATACTTGCTCCTTGTCGCGCTATATTTACCTGATTGTTAAGAATGTTAAATTTCCCATTTATTCGCCAGGTAAATCCCTTAAAAAGTCGAATTCTCAAATTCATCCATAAAGAGACTGAATTCAGTGAGAAATCATGAAGAAAGTTCTGATAAGAAACAGTTGATGAAAAATTACCCCAATCTTCTTTAACTGTTCCTCCAACCGTTAATTCATGAAAAGCCAAACGATCGTCTAATCGATTAAAGACCGTTGTATCGTAATATTGATTATATCGAGCACCAACATTATAAGCAATAATTGCTTGTTTATTAAAAGATTCTGAATATTCAAAGAAGTCAAACTCTAATCCTGCAGAGCTAGAAGCATAGATTTTATAATTGCTAAAAATAGAATTACCTGCATCTGCAAAAAAACCGTACGACCAATGCTCATCAATACTGATAACATCTTGCGCGTTTGCCCATGCACTTCTTTGTCGGGCTATTGTTTCGTCATCATCATAAATGAATCTTGAATGATTCTGTGAATATCCTGTACGCACTATAAACTTATTCCCTTCTGTAATGCGCTTTGCTGCAGCACCTCCGTTAATGTTTCGAAAATGATTGGTTTCTTGACCATTAAATCGAGCACCAGCATACATATCAAAAACCCATGCATTCCAGGGGTCTTCCTCTTCAGACTGAGCCGTACTATCCTGTTCTAAAATCGAAAATTCAATTTGATCTTCATGACCTGCTTCAATGCGAAAACGAATCAAACCTAACTCAATATAACGAACACGTAACTCTCGAATTTCATCAGCACTCATATCAACGGCCGAATTGTAGGAAAGAATATCAGAAAGATGATCATAGATGCCTAAACCAAGGAATTGAATACGCTCTGATCGACCTCCATTTCCGCTTTGTTGAGATGTGAATAATAAATGGACATCCGCTTGTTTGCGATCCCTCACAAAAATTACGTTCTTGACCTCTTGTCGTGTATATCCTTGATCACAAAAGGAACAATCAAGAAATACGCGCAGCGCATCCATTTCAGGAGTATCAGAAGGAGGATCTTGACTAAAACTCGTAAAAGAGATCAGTACAATAACCAAAAGGCAAGAAATTCGTAACATAAATGAAGTTGTTTAGCGTTTTAGACCAGTATGCAAATTTGCAAACTATAGCTAAAATCGCTAAGTTTAAGTAGGAAAGACTTTCAACATTCGATCGTTAATTTACATATGGCTGCCGCTCTTGATGGTCTGCCAATTCAGCATGGCCCAATCAGGAAAGCAATCGCATTTAGCGGTTGGATTTTTTGTTGGTGCCCATTCTAACGTCATTACGTACGCATTTGTCTCTACACGAGATGGGAAAATTGTAGGAGCACAAGTGGTTCGTAAGGATCGATTTATGTACACCGCTTTGGGACATTGGCCAGGACTCGTTAACCCTCAACGTCAGAATTTATTGCTTGAAAATGGTTTGGATAGCTGCTTTTTAGTGGAAGATGAATATGAGAAAATTGTAGGCTATTATTGTCCTATTTTTGAACAACTATGGAAAGTACGCTTTCGAGAGCATCCATTCTTATATGATTTGTATGGCTGGAGTCACGGCCAATATAAACCTTCGATGGCACAGCGAGAATTTTTACTCGCTCAATATGGGATTGAAAACATCCTAACTGACTATATTTACGGAGAAAACCTTTACCAGCTACTGAAAGACATTCAGGATAAATCTTGGATAAGTACCTATTCAGCGCTGCCACCAGATCCGCCTATAAGCGGACCGTAGATAAAGATGGATAAAAAGTATTCTAAAAAAGAAGAATCAGATAGAGCGGCGCAAATTGAGCGCCTGCTTAAGAAACGCCGTATGCGCAATCAATCGCAAACAGCGGAGTATCTTTCCGAGCGAATTATGTTGGGCGACGAGCAGGCTTTAAGTGAATCCATCACATTGCTTGAAAGCAATAGAAGCCAAGATCAGGATAAAGCACAAGCTATTCTAAAAGCATGCCTTGGAAACACTGGCAATGCGCTTCGCATTGGTATTACAGGAGTTCCGGGTGTTGGCAAAAGTACATTTATAGAATCTTTCGGAAGCTTTCTTGCCGAGCAAGGAAAAAAAGTAGCTGTTATGGCAATTGACCCAAGCAGCGGCATCTCGGGCGGTAGTATTTTGGGGGATAAAACCCGTATGCAAACACTCTCTGTTCACCCCAATGCTTTTATTCGACCAACAGCCACATCAGGTTCATTGGGAGGTGTTGCACGACGGACAAGAGAAACCATCTTGCTTTTCGAAGCTGCGGGTTACGAAATCGTAATTGTTGAAACAGTTGGTGTAGGACAATCTGAAACAGAAGTGCACGCGATGACCGATTTTTTCCTGTTATTAATGCTGGCTGGCGCTGGTGATGAACTGCAAGGAATTAAGCGTGGAATTATGGAGATGGCAGATACAATCCTCATCACAAAAACGGATGGAAAAAATGTACGTAAAGCCAATTTAGCACGCACAGAATATAAAAATGCTTTACACCTCTATCCTCCTAACCCCAATGAATGGATACCAAAAGTCGAAACAGTTAGTGCACTTGAAGAAAAGGGCATTGAGAAGGTATGGGATATTGTCCAATCATTCACCCTCCAAGTCAACACGAACGGTTGGCTTGAAAAACGGCGAGCACAGCAAGATCGTTATTGGATGAAAAAAACTGTTCAAGATGCACTACTTACTGACTTTTATAAAACAGATGGTTTATTAAAATTGGAAAAAGAACTTGAAAAAGCCGTTCAAAACGGATCATTAACATCATTTCAAGCAGCGGCAAAAATGCTAAACTATTACAAGGATGGAAAAACTGAAATTTGAATTAAAACCAGATCAAAAAAACGCTGGTGACGAACCCTATATTGAACTCAATAAAGTATTAAAAATCCTTCAGGTAGCACAAACTGGTGGTCATGCCAATCTATTGATTACGAGCGGCGAAATTGTCGTCAATGAGGAAGTGGAATATCGGAAAAGAAAAAAACTGCGAAAGGGAGATTTGATTGAAGCACCGGGTGCAGAGATTGCAATTGTTTGATTAATTTAAAGCGAAATTAGTTTAATATGGAGCCAGGATACAGCGAAGAAAAATTTAAACAACATATTAGAACAGTTGTCACTGCAGCGGAGGGTGATTCATTAGAAGAACGTCCATTGACTCTTGACGAGTTAAAGGAGCTTGCCCTGAGTATGGGAATGCGTGATGATGAATGGGAGGCATTGCAAAAGAAAGCATTTGTTCATTTGCAATTGGCAGAAGATCATTTAAAAGCGCGTAATTTTGAGCAAGCTATTCAGGAGGCAGAACAAGCCACATCGATCAACCCTTATATACCAAATGGAAATTCGGTTTTAGCGAAATCCTATCAAATGTTATGGCTGGAAGACAATGAAACAAGTGCGGGTGAAAAAGCCGAGTATTACGCTCGAAAAGAATTGCTAACGGACCCTAATGACAAAGTGGCGATAAACGTTTTAAGCGCTATCAATAAGAAAAAGAAGCTTGGAGGAAAAGATAAAAAAGCGATTAAGAAATACTTGATGATTGGAGGAGGGGCTGTTTTGCTCGTCATTATTTTAATGGTTTTGTTTAATCAGGGGGAACAATCTGCAGCATCGAATGAACTGGAAAATCAATTAATCGAAGCGCAAGAGGATGTCTTTTCTAAGCTTGACCTGGTTGAGACTGCGATTGACCAAAGAAATGCCATGTTACCGGATTTATTTGGTGTCGTTTCAAATGAAAGTAGTGACTTATCGGCCTTAAATCGAGAAATTGATAACCTCCAAAATAAGATTGATGAAGTATCGGGCTCTGCTAAATTCGAACTGGAGCAAAAATTGGATGAGCAAATTGGAGAGGCCAAATTATTGGTTCAAAAATATGGTCAACCGGAGAGCGTAGAACGCCTTATGATTCAAATAGAAGGTGCTGAAAATCGTATCGCATTTGAAAAGAAAAACTACAACGATGCGGTGAAATCATACAATATACTTGTAAAAAAGAGTAAAGGAGCCTATCCAGATTATGAATTAGAATCCTATTACAATGCAGATTAAATTTTTTCAAAAACATATTCTCTCGGCTATCCTGCTTATCGGAGTATTCCTCCTTTCTTCTATTGCACTTGGGCAAGAAGGGTATGCTCAAGGATTATCATCGCGTGAGGTAGAGAAGAATTATGAAGCCATAAACACACGTGGTGTCTATACGTCAGTAGAGGAAGTCCCCAATGTGAAGGTCACAGAAGATCGAAATGTTTGTGATCCGCACAACATGCTCACGGCAGAAAGCGAAAGCGAAATGCAGGCGATTATTGATCAATTGTATACCGATAAAGATTATGAAATGATGGTAGTATGTCTCAATTCAATTGAAGACAATCCACCAAGAGATTTTGGTACGGCCCTGTTTAATCTGTGGGGAGTTGGCGATAAAAACACCGAAAACGGTCTCATCATTCTAGTCATTAACGATGTACACCGTGTTGAATTTATTACAGGTCGAGGCTTGGAGACAATTTTAACTGATGTAGAGTGCTATGATATCCAGCAGGAATATATGGTGCCTTTCTTTAAGGAAAATGATTATGTAACGGGAGTATTGAGAGGTGTGCGAGCCGTGAATGATGATTTGCGTGGAAAACAAGTGCTATTCGATGAAGATCCAGATGACATTAACAGTCAATCCAGCGGTTATTATGATTATTCTTATGAACCTGACCCGTGGTATATGCACCCGCTATTTATTAGATACTGCGTAATAGCAGGTATTTTAAGTCTACTTTATGCTCTCTTCTTAATAATTGCTGTTGCCTCTAAGGACTTACATTTCCGATACCGTGTGATGCGTTTATGGACCTTATGGATTTATGCTTTTATTTATCCGCTACCGTTTATCTTTTTAGTTTATTACACCCGTAAAGCCTCTAACCGTTGGCGCAATATGGAAAGAGTTGGGCTCAAAAGTGGTGACCTATTGCACAAGTTAAGCGAGGAAGAGGAAGATCAACATTTAAGTCAAGGACAAATCTCTGAAGAAATCGTCAAATCGATTGATTATGACGTTTGGATCAATGATGCGGGAGATGATATTGTGATCTTAGCCTATAAAAGCTGGTTTACAAAATATAATAAATGTGATCATTGTGGCTACAAGACCTATTTTAAGGAGTACGATAAAATCATTAGTTCAGCGACCTATTCAAGTTCAGGAAAAGGGGAAAAAAAATATAAGTGTCAGAATTGTGGCCACACGAAAATAAAGCGCTATACGATTCCACGGAAACAACGAACACACAGTGGCGGCGGATACTACAGCAGCGGTGGCGGATCGTTTGGCGGAGGTGGTGGTTCCTTCGGAGGAGGTGGTGGATTATTCGGAGGAGGTGGTGGATTATTCGGAGGAGGAGGATCACGGGGTGGTGGCGCTGGCAGCAGCTGGTAAAAGCCGATATGGCACAATAATTGAAATAACGATTACAAAAAAAACAACTATGAAATATATCCTATTAACTTGTTTGTTGAGTGCAGCTGTTTTAACCTTTGCGCAGGATACAACAAAAACAAACGGGAAAGTTCAACCCGTTTCAAACAAACGTATTACTGGTCTTAAGTCCGTACCTAAGGGAATTGCGCGTAAACCAATTGATGAAGATGCTGCTACTGGAAATGTCTTAGGTGGATATACCATTGAAAAATACACGGTTATCATCCGCAATTCGGACACTAAAAAGCTCGCGAAAATTACTGGAAGTCAGTTTAAAATTACTGAAGAAAAAATTTCAGGTTCAGAAGTGGACGAAATAAACTTAAAATTCAGTGATATCGAGTTTATGGAGACTGCAGACTATCTCTATCGTGTTTTTGGAGAGATGCCTGAAACGATTCCAGATGATTTGCCAGCTACACTGAAAGTGCATCGAACAAATAATTTGGACTGTTACGGGATCGCAGAACTTTCTGATCGTACCATTATTATGGCGTACAAAGGAGCCTTAGTCTATTTAACACGCATTTAATAGCTATCGCCTCTCCATAGTATTGGTAATGCCAAAATTAATTGCCAACTTTGTTGCATATCTTATCGAATATGCCTGCAAAGAAAAAACCATTTATCTTAATCACGAATGACGACAGCATTTCAGCTGGTGGAATAAAGGCCCTTGTGGAGGCCATGAAGCCATTGGGAGATATTCTTGTCGTGGCTCCTGATAAACCGCAAAGCGGCATGGGGCATGCGATTACGATACACGATCCTTTGCGTTTAAAGCCTTCGAATGAATTTCCGGGTATTGAAGCTTATACGTGCTCTGGAACTCCGGTAGATTGTGTCAAATTAGCCATCTATGAGATTATCAAAGATCGACCAACTTTGTTGGTGTCTGGAATTAATCACGGATCAAATGCTGCTACGAATGTATTATATTCTGGAACGATGTCAGCAGCTGTTGAAGGAGCTATTGAAAACATTCCTTCCATCGGTTTTTCGCTTCTAGACCATGCTGCAGATGCTGATTTTGAAGCTGCTGCTCACTATGCACGAATTATTGCACAAGGTGTTCTTGACAATGGACTTCAGCCAGGTGTTTGCTTAAATGTCAATATTCCTAAAGCTACAAAAAAGGAAATTAAGGGACTTAAAATATGTCGCCAAGGCAAAGCATTTTGGGAAGATTCTTTTGATAAACGAAAAGACCCTTTTGGTGGCGAATATTATTGGCTAACTGGAGCGTTTGAACGAACAGATAAAGGTGAAGACACGGACCTTTGGGCCTTAGAAAATAATTATGTTTCAATTGTCCCTACTCATTTTGATATGACAGCGCATCATTTAATTTCAACCATGAATGAATGGGACCTAAAAGTTTAAACTATGGAAGAGCGTTTAAAAAAGTATGATAAAATGAGCGTTGGAATTGTTCTAGGCATCATTCTGACAGTTGCCGGATTCTTTATTTCATACCCCATACTGACCAGGGGGTTGAATATGAGTTTAACCCAGTATATCAACTATGCGCAAGTTGGCGCTGACAAGCAAAATATTATGATATTCTGCTTATTACCGAATATGTTCTTATTTTATTTCACCAATTTCCGTTGGAGACTAAACGAGATGACTAAAGGATTAGTTGGGGTAACGTTATTGTTCGGTCTAATGCTTGTAATTTTATCTGTTATTTAAAAAAGGTGTAATCATTCCTCTTCCTGAGCGCCACGAGAAAAGATCAATTTTAAATCACCCAATCGTATAAACCCTAAGGCAAAGAGTAAGATAATGCCCGTACCTAAGAGAATAAACAGACCGTTCCAAGGGTTATCAGCCCCTTCTAAAAACTGCGTATAGGTTATCAATAATATCCCGACCAAACCGAACAGGGCAACACGCAGGCGATTCCCAAATGATAAATCAAAAATGATATTGGCAATAATAATTTGAGCAATTGCTGTTAAGGTTTGGGTCGCTAAAGTGGCCACCGCTGCCCCCACTACCCCATAGGATTGAATCAGGAAATAGTTCAAGACGATATTCAAAACAACCCCACCCAACGCCATTATATTCAGCTGTCTTAAACTACCATTAGCCGTTAACAAGGTTCCAAAAACATAGGTCATGGAAACTGGAATAAAGCTTAGAATCAAGTAGCCAAAAGCCTCAGCGGATTCAGCTGTCGCCCCCGGATAACGCAATTGAATCAGCTCAGATTGGTATAAATAAGCGACGATACCTGTAACGACACTCACCCCAAACAAGATCCTAAATGCTAGTTTAGCCATTTCATTAATCCCTTCTTTTGCTTTAATCAATCTTGCAAAAATGGGCAATAACAAACCTGCAAATAAAAGCGCAAACATATTGACAGCGTCCAATAAGCGGAATCCTTGCGCATAAATTCCGGCCGCCTCATCACCATTTGGCAAAATACGCTCAAGCATAACCGCATCAATGCGATTATACATCATCATCAATAAGATCAACAATGCGTAGGGGAAGCTTTGCTTTAGAATATAGATCGAAAAAACCTTTTTGAAACGGAATTTCACTTTTTCTATTTGGAAAAGTA
>Ga0181563_10002587_pt1 | contig 17524 bp, 16 predicted proteins | sample 011ome_25_FD_133759 | JGI IMG/M metagenome (GOLD analysis project Ga0181563, IMG submission 133759) | Coastal salt marsh microbial communities from the Groves Creek Marsh, Skidaway Island, Georgia - 011512CT metaG (megahit assembly) | ecosystem: Environmental > Aquatic > Marine > Intertidal...
AGAACAGAGACAGGCCTTCACAACAGCATCACCAGCCTGGGTAATGGAGGCGGGATTTATCACAAGCAAAAGCTGGTGCCATTCGGGGAATACACGCCGCTGCGCGCTGTCTTTTCCACCCTGTTGCAGGTGTTTGACCTGCCCATGTCCTCCCTGACCCGGGGCCCATCCGGTCAAGGTGGTCTCAATGCGGGCGGATACAGTGTTGCACCCTTTATCTGTTACGAAGTAGTTTATCCTGATTTTGTGCGCCGCCTTGCCACCGATGCCGATTATCTGGTCACTATCAGCAATGACACCTGGTTCGGGGCATCGTGGGGACCGCTGCAGCATCTGCAAATGGCGCAGATGCGCGCCCTTGAAAATGGCCGCTACATGGTGCGTGCTACAAACAATGGAGTATCAGCCATCATCAATGAAAAGGGGGAAATACTCTCCAGAACTGAACAATTCCAGGCACAGGTATTGGAAGGAGAAATTTTTGTGATGTCTGGCCGAACACCATTTTCCTACTGGGGCTCATGGCCAGTGCTTATTCTGTGTATCTGTCTGCTTGTTATCGCCAGGCGTTTTTCGGCACCAATCCTGAAACAGCTTGATCGGCTGCCAAACCGCTGATTGTTAATTATCGTCTGCAAGGGCCGGAAAGGCCTGACAACCTGGCTCAGGCAACTCCCAGCAGGAAAGCAAACAGCGTAATACTGAAAACAGAAATTACGCATGACAATACTATGGATGTCGCGACCAGATCCTCAAGACAGCGATAGCGGATGGTAAAAACATACGCGGAAATTCCCACCGGCATACAGGATAACAGCACTGCAGTTTGCACCAGCAATGTATCCATTTCAAAGACGACACCGGTAAAAAACCACACGACTGCCGGCTGAATAAACAGCTTAATGCCTGTTACCAGCGTTGCACGCGACACTTCTCCACGAATACTGTAGCGATTTAGCCCGGCTCCAAGCGCCAGAACAGCTGCAGGAACTCCTGCCCTGCCCAACAGCTCCATGGAGTCCATAACCGGCTGGTAAACGGGAATACCGAGAAAATTGATTGCAGCGCCCAGGAGCAGGCTGCCACTAATGGGGTTTTTCAGCAGACCCTTTGCCACATCGCCCACATGGGCACCAATGGCTTTACCCTTTTCCTTTTGCATTTCGGCCACGATGATGCCGAACGAAAAAATCAGCAGATTGTGGATCGCCACGACCATGAAGATGGGTACAAAGGCTTCATCCCCAAGAAGCTCCAGGCAAATGGGAATGCCAAGAACCACGGCGTTCGGGTAGGCACAGCCCATACCAAATGCCGACAGTTTTGCCAGGTTGCGGCCGTAAAAAATGATGCCGATCAGAATGCCGACCAGGTATATGGAAAAAATGCCCAGGTAATAACCCCAGAGCAAATCCCAGTCCAGAACATCCGGCAAGTCGGCAGTCGCCGTGCCGTAAAACAACATGCAGGGCACAAAGAAATTGAAGGCGATTTTTTCGAAGGCCCGAGTTTCTGATTCGGACAGAAATTTCCTATAGGCAGCAAACCATGCCAGGAAGGCTATGGCGACGATGGGGAAAAGGGTTTCTAGTATTGTCATTGGTAAAAAAAATGCTGACAGCATTTAAGCATGCCAGCATTTTATTGAAAAAGCCCAGAAGAATTTTTTCTTCAAATACTATTGCAGAAAACTTTTAACCGGGAAACACACGGTCATGAATAAAAATGCCTGCCAGCATGGCCAGGACGAAACCCAGAATGCGACCATCCAGGGAATTCAGAGCCACCAGGGAAGGTCCTGGGCAGATGCCTGCAAGGCCCCAGCCCACACCAAAGAGCACGGCACCAAGAATCAGTTTCTTGTCCAGGTCATTCTTGCCAGGCAAAGTGAATTGAATGGAAAGAAAAGGTTTATGCATGAGCTTCGCATACTGAAAACCCGGAATAGCCACAGTGAGCGCCCCGCCCATGACAAAAATAAGGGTGGGGTCCCAGGGACCAAGCACATTGAGAAAGCCCAGCACACGCACCGGGTTAACCATTTCAGACACACTGAGACCAAGCCCGAATAAAACGCCGCTTGCAACAATGACCAGGATATTGGACAGCGGTAATGCAGATGTTTGCTCTTCCATTACTCCTCCTTATCCCGTAACCAGTGAAAAAATAGTGTGCGTCACAACAGCTGTCACAATAAAGGTGACTGTGGCGACCATGGAACGCGGTGAAAAACGTGACAGGCCGCAGATGCCATGACCGCTGGTACAACCGCTTCCTGTCCGAGTACCAAAACCCACTATAAGGCCGGCAATAACATACAATTCCCAGGAGCCATTGAGCTCAACTGGTAAATCTCTTCCCCAAAGCATGGGATACAGAGCGCCGCCAACCATCAGGCTCAGGATAAAAATCAGCCGCCAGCCCACCTGCTCTTTTTCAGGTTTCACTACCCCTCCGACAATACCGCTGATACCGGTAATTCGCCCCAGAAACAGGAACATCAGAACAGTTGCGAAGCCGATCATAATGCCGCCGGAAAAAGCGTTGATAAAAGAAAATTCAGTCACGTTAATTGCCGTTTGTTATATAGAGTGGGGCTGAGGATAAGGGGAAATTCACCGGGGCACTTGAGCTTGGTCAAATCCCCGGTGAAAACTGTCAGAGAACCTCGAGAATAGCTTCAGCTGTGCTGATACCCATTTCACCGGGAGGCTCAATTGCCAGGTGGGTCACCACTCCGTCTTCAGCCACCAGTGCAAGACGCTGGCAACGAGTACCAAGGCCAAAACCACTGCCATCAAGTTCAGTACCCATGGCAGTAGTCAGTTCCGCATTGCCATCAGCCAGCATGGTAATTTTCTCGGCATTCTGGGCTTCGCCCCATGCACCCATGACAAAAGCGTCATTTACGGACAGGCAAATAATACTGTCTGCTTTATCAAGGATAGCATCGGCATTGACCACGTAACCCGGTAAATGGGTCATGGAACAGCCTGGTGTGAAGGCGCCAGGTACGGCAAACATCACCACTTTCTTACCACCAAATAGCGCGTCGGTTGATACACCTTCAGGGCCTTCACTACCCATCACTTTCAATTCGACGGAAGGAATCTTATCTCCTACTGCAATAGTCATCTCACTCTCCAGATTAATAATTTAAAGGGGGAAAAATACGGAGTGACAATGATCCAGAAATCGGAGAGGCAAGACAACTGTTTTCGCTTAATTTACACTTGTGAATCAACCACGGGAAATGGCTGGAACCAGATCAGGAATAACCCCATGAAAAATAAGTTCTTTTGTGCGCCACTGTTGGCACTGTCTGTGCTCTTTACACCTCACCTCTTTGCCCAGGATGACAATTTTGATCCGCACACCTGGGATCTTGAAGCGCTCTACCCCAGTCTTGAAGCCTGGGATGCAGAACGCAATCAGTTGCTGGACCAGATTGGCAATATAGAGCAATTCCGGGGAACCCTCGGAAATGACGCCGAGTCCCTTTACACGGCGATGCGTTATGTTTCGGATATTTACAAGGAAGTGCTGCGCGTATATTCCTATGCCAGCATGGAACAGGATCAGGACATGAGAGTGACTGATTCCCAGGAACGTAATCAGCTGGCAGAAGGACTCTTTGCCAGCTTCAGCCAGGCAACTTCCTGGATTGATCCGGAACTCATTACCGTTGGCGAGGAACGCATCAATACCTTTATAGAAAATTACGAGGCGCTTTCTCCTTTTGCATTCATGTTGGAGAACACGCTTCGTCAGGGTGAACATACACTCAGCGATGAAACCGAACAGGCTTTGAGTTATTTTTCCCAATCTTTTGATGCGCCTTCCAATATTTACTCATTGATCGCCAACTCGGATATCCCTTTTCCAACCCTGACCATGTCAAACGGTGAAGAAGCACTGATCAACTCACAGGGGTACAGTTTCTGGCGCGGCAGCCAGAACCGGGATGACCGCAAGGCGGCTTTCGATGCCTACTGGAACAAGTGGGCGGAATACAACTCCAGTGTTGGCATGGTGCTTAATTCACATGTCCAGATGCAGGTGGCGCTCGCCAATGCCAGGAAGTACAACAGTGTGCTTGAGAGAGAACTCTTCAATGACAACTTGCCCGAGGCCGTCTACCGCACTTTGGTAGAAGAGGTAAACAAGGCCCTGCCTACCCTGCATCGTTATTTCAAACTGCGTGGCCGCATGCTGGGTGTCGAACAGATGCACTACTACGATATCTATCCTTCCCTTGTGTCACTGGACAAGGTTTTCGATATAGAAACCTCCAAGGAAATTACCCTGGATGCCATGTCCGTGCTGGGAGAAGACTGGGTCAGTATGCAGCGCGATGCCATTGCCCAGCGCTGGATGCATGTTTATCCACAGCAGGGAAAACGCAGCGGCGCCTATATGAATGGTTCAGCCTATGATGTGCATCCCTACCTGCTGCTTAATCACAACGATGATTATGATTCCCTTTCCACCTTTGCCCACGAGTGGGGGCACGCCATGCATACGCTGTATGCCCAGCAGGCGCAGCCTTTTGAAACGGCAGATTACGCCACCTTCACTGCAGAAATTCCTTCCACCTCACTGGAATTAATCCTTGAACAGTACATGGTCAAGAATGCCGAAACCGTAGAGGAGAAACTGTTCTACCTGGGCCAGGGCCTGGAAAACATGCGCGGCACTTTTTACCGACAGACCATGTTCGCCGAATTTGAACTGGCACTATACGAAGCAGTGGAACGCGGTGAAGCCCTAAGCGGTGCCCGCATCACAGAAATCTATGCGGACATCGTGCGTCGCTACCATGGTCACGATGAAGGCGTGGTACTGGTGGATGATCTATATACCAACGAATGGATGTTTGTCCCTCATTTTTACTACAACATGTATGTCTTCCAGTACGCCACCTCCCTTACTGCAGGTACTGCGCTCTATGCAAAAATTGTTGAAGATGGAGAAGTCGGCGTGGAAAACTACAAAAACCTCCTTCGTGCAGGTGGATCTGATTACCCCTACGATATACTCAAAGCTGCCGGTGTTGATATGGCAACACCTGAACCCTACCGGGCTGTTGTAGACCGTATGAATGCCATCATGGATGAGATGGAAGCCCTACTGGATGAGCAGGCCGTGAATTAATTGTTGGGAGCAGGCAAAAAATTCAAGTCAGCAGTTGGGCCAGTTTTTTATGGCGTAATGATTTTTACCTTTATTATCACCACGCTGGCCACAATTCCTGCAATGGAGCAAACCAGTACCATTGAGTTCATCACTATTATTGTATCTGTACTACCCGTTTATATCCTTTTTCCATGGATGTTGTTTACCACGGACTACACAGTCTATCAGGATGAACTCAAGATACGTTGCGGTCCCTTTCGCATTCGGATCAATAGGAATGATATTTCCAGTATCAAACCTTCAAACATTATGATGTCAGGACCTGCCCTGTCCATGGATCGACTGGCCATTTTTTATGGTGACGGCCGAACCTTGTTGGTTTCACCTGAGGACAAAGCCGGTTTCTATCGTGCCATGGAGTTTGATCAACAAGAGGAACGATGGAAGTAGATTTTATATGACAAAAATATCATTACCGGTGCTTCAGGGAATTTTGGCCGTGGTGCAACAGAAAGAATGCTCAATCATGTGGATGCAGGCGACCTGATCCTGGTTACACGCAGTCCTGACTCCCTGGGTGATATGGTGGAAAAAGGCTGTACTGTCCGCTTTGGTGATTTTGATAATTACGGCTCCCTGGTTAGTGCGTTTCACGGGGGTGAAAAAATGCTGATGATCAGCGGCAGCCGCGTCGGTCAACGTATGCCCCAGCACACCAATGCCATCAATGCCGCAAAAGCCAGTGGAGTGAAGCATGTCATCTGCACTTCTTTTGTCGGAGCGGAACCGGACAACGCTTCACCGGCGATCAGCGACCACCTGGGCACTGAAGCATTACTAAGAGAAAGCGGCATGACATGGACCGCCCTTCGAAACAGCCAGTATGCCGACTATATTTTTGCCTCGGCACCCAATGCGATTCGTGGAGGCAGCTGGCTTTCAAGTTCCGGGGAAGGAACTGTCGCTCATATCTGGCGCGAGGATTGTATTGACGCTGCTGTCAGCGTGTTATCTTCCGATGGCCACGACAATACGGTCTACAACATCACCGGGCCGGAACTGCTCCGGGTCAGGGATGTGGCAAATATTGTCAAGGAGGTATCCGGCCGGGATTTCGAATTTGTCGAAGTGACTGACGAAGGCATGTATGAGTTTTTTGATTCACTGGGCGTACCAAGAAGTCCAGTGGATGATCATGTGGCCTCGGACATTCCCTGGTGCAGTGACGACATGGTTTCTTTCGAGCGCACTATCCGTGAAGGGGGCTTCAGTATTATCTCTGATGATTTTGAAAAACTGACTGGCCATAAACCAAGAACATTAAAATCACTCGCGAAAGCGAATTCAAACCTACTACTTCCTAAATAAATCCGCGCTGTTCTTCTAAGGGAAAAAATATGAATGATACAAACTAAAAAGATATTACAAGGGAGAATCAGGAAAAGCAGGACGGAAAGCTCATCATTCAAAAATAAGTGAGAGGGCAACTGACTTGTAATCAGTAGATCCCATCTTTTCACAAGAGAATGACTCTTGGTGCCGGCACCAACTCCGAAAGCCCTGGATATAAGTATCCGGGGCTTTTTCGTTTCTAGCGACTAACTCAAAAGTGTCCAATAGAAAGTCTTATTTGGGGTTCCTTTGCAGTGTTTGTCCCAAAGAATCGGAAAATGTTAGCTAACTACCCAAAGCGGAAGTATCAGTTATCCCACGTTAATCGGTGTTATAACGTCCGCATTTCAGGTAAAACTGACCTTCCATATCGCACGTTATAGCTCTTGAGAGGTGGCTGTGAAGGAAAAACTACAAGAATATGCATTGGTGGACGAAGTAATCAGCACTGTAGCTATCATCATTTCTTTAGTTATCTTGATATTTCAAGTGCAAATGAGTACAGAAGCGACTGTTACAAGCAGTAGAGAGGCACACTCCAGTACATCTATAGAATTGCTATTGGAGATATCTTCCTCTGAAGACTAGGCAACCCTTTATGTAAAAATGTTGAGAAAAGAAGAATTAACTGCCGTTGAAACATATCGGGTTTATTAATTACCTGGGCGCTTGGCTAAGGTTTACAGAGGAAAGTTATTACCAATTTCTTGATGGGCGTCTTGAAGAAAAATTCTGGAATGGGCGAGTAGAACAGGTTATAGGCCAGAGCTAGCCAGAACTATGGCTATACATTCTATTAGTTCCGGAATTTTTGCTCCAGAATTTTCTGAATGGTTTATAGAAACTATAAATGAAAGATATAAATAAGGGCGGCTTCTATGACTGACCGGGGTAGACAACACATGGTCTGCAAAAGATCACCGACAAACCAGGCTGCCGACGAACTGTACGTTTTTTTTACGCTCCTCGTCGGCAGGAATCTGTACTTCACATGACATTTCGCCCTTGCTGATTATCAGCCGCTGCTCACCGCTATCAACTTCAGCCTGAAAATATCCGTTTTCATCGGTGATAGCGAGTCCTTGCGCATTTGTTACCAGAGCGTTACCTAGGACTTCACCGTCAGGGAGGATTATCTGGCCGGCAACAACATGAATTTGTGTTGCCCGCCAATTCAGCGCGATGACATTGCCAGGGTACAGCGTGTGACGATAACGTTCCTCGGACAGCACCACTAGATCGTTGCCTCGGCCCTGGATTTGAAAGTCATAGGTGGAGTATGCAGCCAGCGGAATGAATGCCGATTGATCTGGCTTCACCGTCGCTTTGACGACACCGTTAACGTATATGTCGAATTCCGCATCGATATCCTTGTCACCCGCGACATGCACCATCGTACCGCTATTGTAATTTCTTCCATTGCTGACCTGTCCGGACTTGAAATTGGTGATAAAGCTGGTGTTGAAGCGTCCGGTGATTTCAGTTTGGCCGCCGTCCAGTATGTAGCGCGCCGACAGGTCTGCCCCTCCCCAGCCTCTGTCCTTCTCCATCCTCGCCAGCACCGAATTCCGGCTGTCCATATCAGCACGCATCGTATAAAAAGTTCGATTCAGCGGCGATTGCTGGTGTCCCCATCTGGTTTGCCAGCTACCGGATTGGTCGTTCATTCCTGAGTATTCGTGATTGACCAGCGCCAATCTTGGGCTGAAAGTGGTGTTGGCATTGCCATGGCTGAGATTATAAGTGAATGTCAGCATGCCCAGTAATTCGCCATTATTGCGAGACACTTCGAAACCCGCATTGATTCGCCTGGTGCTTCGGCTGGAGGGATTGAATCTCATGCGAAATCCATAGGCGTCATTGGAATAACTAATGGCATTGCCGATTTTTCGGTAGAAAAGGGAATATGTAAATGGCCCGGTGAACAGGTCCATGCTGGTAGAAATGATTGACCGCATATTCCCCAGATTCTTGCCGGGTTTGTCACTGAATACTTTTACGGCATTGAAGTTGAAGCCAAGCATTTCACCATTGAAGCGGTACGCTAGGGAGCCAGCGGCTGTACCATTCTGCTCCATGGTGGCACTCACCTGATACTGCTGTTTGCTGTCTTGTTTGTAGTATGCTGTCTCCAGTGACAGCCCGTTATCCTGGTATGCAAGCAACATACTGCCACTGCTTTGATCGTTGATTCTTCGGGTCATGCCCGCACGAACAAAGACGCTGTCATTTCGCTCGGTGATGCCGCGGTCAGTTACGATATATGACTGGTTACGGTTGTAATATTGGCCAGCCTGGAAGAAATAAAGCGACTGGTCACGGGGAGGAAGCTGCATGGATTTTGTATAATAAAACTCCTCAGTACGCACGTTACCGCCAGTATCCGTGATTCTGATATCAATATAGTAAGAGCCATGCGGAAGACTGGCGGTGTCGATTAGCTGGTTGCCTGCCTCATAGTATGCGCTACCAAGCAGTACTCCATCCCGGTATATTTCTATCCGGCTTCTTGTAGGGAAATACAACTGTAGTTCGGTACCCAGGGAGTTTTGCAGATCCGTCCTGGTATTCAGGGAAGAAGAAAAAGATAGGCCCCGCATCCTGGAAGCATCCTGGAACCTGAAATTACCGGTAAAGGGCCTCATCAATCCAACTGCCAATTCCTTGCCGTTGATTTCACGTTTAAGCGACACCTCCTCGAAATCAATGCCGCGACTGTCGGTGAGGGTGGTATTGAGTGAAAATCTGGTCTCTCCGATGGACAGAAAAGAGTTATTGGCGAAGCTGAAAGACGTCTCGGAGAGGTCAAGACTGGAAAAATACAAATTATTATTGCTGATAAAAGACACATCCGCCGTTGATTCTGGCAAGAATCTGCGCCCTGTGTTTGATTGAACCGCGAAATAGGCTGGATTTAGAAAAAGCCAAATCTGCAGCCTCGATCTGTTGAAAATAATTTCAACGGAATCGGGTTCCATATGGCCACAGTCAATCTGGTAGTCTGAATGGCATACAGCATGCTCATTTCCAGGCAGTTTCCCGGCAAGCATTGCAGCGAGAGGGATTCCCGCCTTCAGATTCTTGACGGTAGCGGCGATGGATTGCGGATCGTGAAATTGGATATATTCGTTATTGAAACTGGCAATTGATGAGGTCAGGTAATCACCGCCAAGAAATATATCCACTTCGGTTATCTGCTCATCAGCAAGCTCTTCGAAGCCGGCGGGCACTGGCTGTTGCGCCTTGATCCCGGCAGCAAAAATACATAACAGCAATAACAAAAATTGTGACAGGCGTGAAATCATCAGAATCCTGAATTACTCAAAATATCTGGGGGTATTTCCCATTTCGTTTCTGACTGTGTATGTGAAAGGTCCGGAAAACGGCAATTCACTATTCCAGGAATTACCTGGATAAACTCTCCTGTCCGGCAAAATGGCGCATTCCTCACGGTTGACGGGATTACACTGTTTGCCATCAACAAGGAGATAGTTGCTATTGCCGGTGTTTATGAAGCGCGCCTGATTGTCAACACGTTCAAATTCAAGAATGCTTTTTGCCTCTACGGGCATATCGATTACAAGAACCTGGTAAGCAACTACGATATTCAACCTGGAATTAAGCTCCCCGCTGTCATCTCCAGAAAGTTCCGCAGGCGGATCGACAGGAATAAAGTTAACCCGGTAAATTACTTCATCATCATGTTTATCCCTGAGGTTCAAAAATCGAACGATGCTCCTGCCTTTCGGGGGGATAATCAGTTTATTTGGGGTGACCAGAAAATCCTGGTTATTAGCTGGAGTCACCAGTTCCATATTCTGATCATCAGTGCCAGGCTGCGTCACCAGATAAGGTTCCACTTTGACATATAGTATCTGTGAATCGCTTCCATTCATCACGGTTATATCCTTCCTTGATTCGTTCACATCGTCAAAAACAACTATGGAAGTGTTTACAATCAGCTGCGCGTATGTTGGTTCGGCCATGCAAAACAACATGGCTAAAGACAAAAAGGTAATTTTTTTAGAATTCACGAGCATAGTTACCGCCTTATTCAGGTTTAATAATCAAATTGATGTGGCCATTTGATATTTCATAGCTATTCGCGTTGAAATATTCAGGAATCTCTAAATTGATAAGTGCCTGATTTGAATCATCGCACTGTTCTTTTTGTGACCTGACCTTCAAGGCCCGATCCCCGCCGAGCCCTATGGATGCGTTAACGGACAGTCTTGAACCATTTATTCTGGTCACAGAAATGCCGTTATTGCTTTCAATATCAAGCGAGACCTCAAAATAGCGATCTTCAGGTGACAACACGCAAAACGGTATGGCCAGACCGCGGGAACCGACAGCATTGCCAGCACCCAAATTTCCAAGTACCACATTGGCTTGTTCTGACCTGGACTGGCTATTTCCGTTTGAATTGATGTAACCGATCACCGATCCCTGCAATTTTTCCAGTGACAGAGAAAGTGAACCTGAACTGATACCGTCGAGTTGGCCATCGGTAGTTTGCGCATCGGATTTGTAGTTATAAATAGCCAGTGCGATAGGAAAAACAGCAAAAATGCATCGACGAATGCTCATTCAGGCTGCACCATCAAGGTAATGGAATCGGAAAATGTCCCGCTTTTTACTGAAGACAAATCGGCTTCCGAAACATTCACTGCCAATGTTGCATTATCCAGACCTCCACAATCCTGCGAGACGTTGTCACCAGCACCCATGATCGGGTTGGTACCCACGTCCTGACCAGGCGGCGATGTGACAGAATCTATAAAAGACAGTGAATAACCGATGGCATCGCTGGAGGTGTTGTCCACCAGGTAGAAATTAGCGTTGGCATCCTGGTTTAAAGAGGAAAATGTAATCGAATATCCGCCATTTATGCTTGAGCTGTAGACACAAAAGCTCTCGGTAACCGAAATATTACCCATACCTGAGTATGTCCCAAGATCGATGCCATCTAGGGAACTCACCATGACTTCAGAAACAGAGGCAATAGTTATAAAAACATTAAAAGTAATTCCGGGATCATATGCCATTCCGGAAATTCCACCGATCGCAGAGATACTGAATGATCCGGAATAATTTCCAGAGATCACACTGTTTATATCCTGCTCATTTATCTGGACCTTAACTCTCGAATTGGGACCATTCTGGGTACAATTGCGAAACTGACCAGCATGCACTTCACTTTCAACGACACCAGGGAATAACTTGTGGTAAACGCCTCCACCTGCAATCATATCCGCGTGAAAAATCTCTATGAACAGTCGCCTGTTTCCAGTTTCAGCAGTATTGCCATTCAAATAAAGATAAAACCCACCATCTGCTATGACGTCATCAACATTCAGTTGATACGGAAATGTTTCTCCTGACTTAGGCGGATTAGGGTTTGCTGTATTAGCCGACGAAACACAATGATCCTGTTCTAAAAGCAGTGAACCCGCACTGATATAAGTGCCAAAATCAAAATCCCCTATTTGCCTGACCTGGACATGGTCTGCCTGGCCATAAAGCGTAGAAGCCATCAACAGCATCACTGCACAGGCGGATTTTGAAAATATTTTTGATGCTGAAACCATATGACCGGGCCATTTATCAGGACCGGCAAAATACCGGCCCTGATACCTGATTTTTTAGATTGGGTTGACCAGAAGAATCAGGGTGTCTGAATAGCTGTCAGTGGTAGCATCACGAATTTCCTGCTCCGCTATACTTACGTCGATTGAAGCATTGTCCGTAGAACTGCAGTCGCGATATACGCTGCCATTGAATGTAGTTGACGCAGTGTTGTAGGCAACGGCTGCGGCGGCTGGAGCACCAGTGGCAGCCCCGTTAAGCTTGACAGTGTACTGAATAGTATCGGCGTTGCTGTTGGTTCCGGCCAGCTCAAAACCTCCATTAGCAGATGTTGGTGTTATGGTATATCCGTCACCACCGTTACGGTAAACGCAAAAGCTGTCACCCTGATTGATGCCACCAGTATCACCGGCACCATATGTCCCGAAATTGATTGATGCCAATTGGGTGATCTCAACGCTGTCGAGTATCTGCAGGTCAAGATCGATCTGGCCAGTGCTGGTGGCGCCCAGATTGCCATCCTGCGTGGCAGCAAAAGCAAAGGTTGAAATCGAAGCCGCGGCTATAGCAACGGATAATTTGGATATCTTTTTCATGGTTAACTCCATTATTTGAATTTAGGATGTTTAGGGCTGTAATAGCCACGTCATAGTCATCTCAATAACCGTGCCAAATTTAATAACTGGGGCGATATTCTTATCTTGCTGATATATATGATTATTTTTTATACGGTGTATCGCCGCATGAATTCTGAAATTGCAAATTGGATAGTCATTTTCAAATTAGTTTCAAATTGGGCAGGTGCTATATGAATTGGTTTTCAAATTCCCACAATAAAAAAGGCCCCTAAGGGCCTTTGCTAAAATAATAAAAAAGGCCCCTAAGGGCCTTTGCTAAAATAATTGCTGGTTATATTCTCTTCGCGCTATCTATTTTGACGCAAATTCTGCTGCAGTATTTGAATGGTTTCATTTATATGCTCGACCGTAATTGATATCAGGCCGCTTAATACTGGCAATGCTTTGAAGAAATCCTCGGTATTGCCCCCCTGCGGCCACGTCTTTACTCGAGTGATAAAGTCTTTCAAGACCGAAGGTTTTGCAGGTACCAAGAAGCCTGTTGATTTCTCTTGAAACAGCTTTTGGCTGCATTTCATGCATAGCAATTTTTAATCTAAAATCTGTCTGGCGAAATTCCATTCTCAAGGCCGTGATATTGGCCAGTGTGCGAGTAATTTGCCCCTGACAACCATTACATTGCTCATATATAGCACATGACAATGTCGAAGAAAAAATTAGGGAAGCATGCTCTTATTTTGTTGCTTGCTTGCCTGCAGAGCCCGTTTTCTTAGATACCTGTTTTTTCAGTTCCTGGGAATTCGAAACGGCGCTTTTGATAAGATCGTACTTGCTCATGGTTATTCTCCTGTGCTTTATTCAAATAAGACATTCACAAGCTTCGTTTCAAGAACCGTGCCAATATCAACCCTTCAGATTAATTATCTTACCTTATTGATTTTATTAACTTATTTAAATATTTGAAGTTGCATAACCGAATATAGTTATGCGATTTGTAGCAAATTGACCGTTTAAAATGAGAATCATCAGACCAATTGCGAAACGTTTACTGTTTTTATGGAGATAACGGTCTTGTCAATGAGTGCAGATACTTCATTTTGCCGCTCATAAACCAGTGGGTCTGATTGAGAGGCCTGCAATTCCAGCTCTTTCATTAACCGTGATAGAGGCCTTGCGCCATATAGCAGGCAGACTCCCTTAAGGGAATGAGCCTGTTTTCTAAGCAGTTCGTCATCACGCGACTCAAAGGCAGCATTGATAGATATGGCATTTTTTTCCAATTCCTCGAGAAAGGGATACAACAGCATGTTTAATTCGGACTTGCCGGTATCCAGTTTAAGTTGGGCTAATGTACTGATATCAATATAGGGAAGTTGCTTGTTTTGTGTCGGTCTGGCATCTCCGCTGTTCTGGCCCAAGGGTCTGGGTTCTAAATCTTGTCGGAAGAACTTATTCAGAGTTGTAATCAGATCTTCCATACTCACCGGCTTATGTATAAATCCGTTAAAACCTATGTTTACAAGGTTATCCATATCTTCAAGTTCAGAAAATGCAGAAAAGGCCAGTACAGGCAGTTTGTCTTTGCTATCCTTTTTTCGTATTTCCCTTATGGCCTCGTAGCCGTCCATTATGGGCATCCCCAGGTCCATCAGCACCAAATCATAAATGCCACCCTTTAATGCATTGACAGCATCCACACCGTTGATGCAGGCAGTGACGGTAAAGCCAAGATTCTCTAGCATTTCGCAGACGATTTCCCGACTAGCTTTATTGTCTTCAACCAAAAGCAATTTCTTGGTGTGGGCAATTTTTGCAAAAGACGAAAAGGCGGTTTCATCATAATGTGGTTGACTATGCAATATTTCAGGGTCTGGATACAGAATCGGAATTTTGGCCCAGAATGTGGACCCTTCTCCCTCTATCGAAATAACGCCGCATTCTCCGCACAAAATCTCCGTTAATTGCTTGCTAAGGTATAAACCAAAGCCAGTTCCTGTAGAACCTGATGACTTAATATTTTCACTTTTCCAATATGGCTTGAAAACATCTCCGATCTTATCGGCTGGTATGCCTCTTCCGCTGTCCTTAACGCTAAATTTAAGGTAGTTGATATTGTTTTCGTTGTTTACGTCTACATCGACATCAATACCTCCAGCTTCTGTGTGCTTGATGGCATTGTTTATAAAGTTCAGCAATATATTCTTTATTTTCTTATTATCGGCGTAAAAGAAAGTATCTTGTGGGAAACTAATGTTGATTCGAATGCGCAATTTACTGAGCTTTGAGTTACTACCGACAAGAAGATTTATCTGATCGAACATTTCATGAACTGAAAATACTTCAGGTTTTATCTTGCTATCCCCATATTCGTATGATGTGAATGACAATATCTCATTAGTTTGGGTAAGGAGATTTGAACAAGCCATACTGATTACATTGAACAATTTATCATTCAAGGTATTTCTAAGCTGCCTTTCCAGTAAGCTAATAGCTCCTACAAGGGAAGTGAGCGGCGTTTTCATCTCATGGCTTATCATGGACAACAAGTTGGATTTTTCCCTGTTAGCCATTTCATGAGCTATTTTTGCTTCCTGAAGACTCTTGGTGGTTTTTTCTAGTTCATCAAGATTTTTTTCTTGATAGTCCAGGATCGTTAGCATATCGATTTGTGAATCGAAGAGAGGGAAGTCCATCAGTTTTACCTGATTGCTGCTGTCCTGTTCCTGCAGTTTCGCCAGCCAAGGCATCCCCACAAGGTAAAAATGCTCCTGGTTCATTTTACTTTGAATAAACTGCGCTCGAATGGGATAAAAGTTCTTTCCAAGATTAAATATGAATGGGCTCCTTTTATTTTCCTGGAAAAACCCGATCTCCGCTTTTGTATAGCCGGACATTTCCATATTGGGCCTGATAAAACCGATTATTTGATTAATATTCGTTATGGTAGAATATCCCAGGCACTTATTCACCAGATTACTGGTGAAAAAAATTTCACCTTTGCCATTGAAACCTATAACGGCAGTAAAAAGTTCATCAAGTAACTTCTTTTCCGGATCATTTGCTTGCATTTACGATAACTCCAGGAAGAATACAGTTTCCTGATAACTGTCTGTAGACCTGTCTTCTTCTTTTTTGATGATTATTTTTTCTCCAAATCTTGCTGCCAACCCCTTGAGCATCCCTCTGACCAAAGGGGCGAGCCCTTTTCTGTGCGACTTGTAAACTACGGTTATGTCCTGATTTTCAATTAATGTTTTGAATACAGGGGCCATATAACCCGGATAGGCTGTAGATAGCCTGTCATGCAGGCCGTTCACGTTCTTCATGAATTCCAGAAATGTTGCACCGGTCATGTTCATCAGAAATCCATGGACCTCATCAGCCGTCCTAGTGATCCAGTGCTCACCGAAAACTTCAAGACACTCTTCAAGATCCATTTCGAGATACTTGCAAGCCGCCTCGATCAGGCCAAGAGTTTCACTGTCCTGGTATTGCCTGTCGTCTATGAAATTTTCCTGAGTTTTGGCAGCCCGAGTGATTTCAAGCCAAGCAGATTCGCCGCCTTTCTCTTTGACCAGCTGCTTTAATGAGTTGTGTATGATTCCGTACATGTTTGTGTATTCCTCCGCCCATTTTCACAGGCATTATGTGTCGCTGCACCAGCTTTTCATTTTTCTATAAATGGTTGAGGGACTGAGCTCAAGTTTTCTTGCCGCTAGTTGAACGTTTCCTTCGCAAAAATCCACTGCCGCTTGAATTATTTTCTTTTCGGACAGCCAGAAAGGCTGAATCGTCTGGGTATCTGCAGCCGCAGTGGAATGCGCTATCTCGTCTTCCACTGATACATGAGAGCTCACTATTTCTGATTGAAGGCTGAACCGGTCGAACATAGCTTTGGGCAACATACTTTTTTCGAGAAGATCTCCATTATGAAGAATTACGGCGTTTTCCAGGGTATTTTGCAGTTCACGAATATTGCCTGGCCAGTAATATTCGCTAAAAATCTTTTCTGTTTCTTCGGTTAAGCCTACAAAGTTTTTACCCAAATCCATTGAAAACTTTTCCAGAAAGTATTTAGCCAATATAAGCATGTCGCCCTTTCTTTCCCTTAAGGGTGGCATCTCGACAGGAAGAACGTTCAGCCTGTAGTACAAATCTTCCCTGAACCTTTTTTTCATGACTTCTTCTTCCGGATTCCTGTTGGTGGCACAGATTATTCTGGTGTGGACTTTCCGTTCATCTTTATCGCCAACACGGTTGAAAGTTCCTGACTGCAGAAAGCGCAATAACTTGGACTGCAGGTCGATATCCATTTCGCATATCTCATCAAGGAACAAGGTGCCGCCCTCTGCTCTTTCCACAGCTCCAATACGATCCTTCAAGGCGCCGCTAAAAGCTCCTTTGACATGCCCGAAGATTTCCGATTCAAATAGATCTCTGGGAATCGCCGCACAATTCAATGCCACGAAAGGCTTGTCTTTTTTGTTGCTTGTATCATGAATAGCTTGTGCGCAAAGCTCCTTGCCAGTGCCACTTTCACCTGTAATGAAAACACTGGCATAACATTTGGCGGCACTTTCGATAATCCTGTAGACAAGCTGCATTTCCAGTGAACGACCGATAAATCCATTAAATTTATTTTTGTCGAAATTATTACTGTAAGTCTTTACTGTCTCTACCAGTTCACCATGGCTGATACTGTTTTTTATCGTGACTCTCAGCCGTTGTTTCGAACAGGGTTTTTCGATGAAATCAAAACTACCCAATTCCTCGGCCCTTTCGACATTTTCGGCTGAACCATGGGAAGTAAGGACAATCGTAGTGACTGG
>Ga0181563_10002588_pt1 | contig 17523 bp, 8 predicted proteins | sample 011ome_25_FD_133759 | JGI IMG/M metagenome (GOLD analysis project Ga0181563, IMG submission 133759) | Coastal salt marsh microbial communities from the Groves Creek Marsh, Skidaway Island, Georgia - 011512CT metaG (megahit assembly) | ecosystem: Environmental > Aquatic > Marine > Intertidal zone...
TCATCGTCTTCATCTTCATCCTCTTCACTAAAGTCTTCGTCGGAGAAATCGTCGTCGTCGTCGCTCGCGTACTTGGCTTTCTTCGACGCCGATCGCTTCGGAGGCTTTTTAGAGCTCACCTTGGATGCAGCCTTAGACTTCGACTTGACCACAACGGGCGCCGGCTTTGTCTTCGGCTTGGCGTCTTCAGCAGCCGCACGAGCTTCGTCGAGTGTGCTTTCCACCAACGCGATGGCTTCGAGCTCCTCCAGAGACGGACCACGTTGCAAGTAAATTTTGGTCTCTTCCGGCAACTTGGTCTCAGCCGTGAGCTTGGGGAAGTACGGTGAGTTCCATTCAAGCAATTCGATATTCGTAATGCCAACTTGCGAGGACACGGCTTCGATGGTGTTCGCTTCTCCGCACACGTACACGCGGTAGCCGTTGTACATGACTTCGTCACCCATACCCGGATTGCGCACGCGCTTGACCGTCGTCTCCTTATCCGCCTGCGGCTTACGCCCAGGCTTTTCGCGCACAACGGCAAATCGTTGAGGTAATCCGTCCGGCCAGCGAGTTTTTTGTAAGCAAAAGTAAATCCACTCACGATTACCGTCATTATACATGATTTCGTGCTCGCCGGAATCAGATTTGTACCCGATGACTTCGCCAGGGAAGTACTCTTCGATTTCAGGAAACCACATCTCGAGGCATCGGCCGATAACAGACTCTCGGTACGCCGCACCCTCATCGCGTAAGTATTTGCCAATGGGTATGCCACGCTTGGAGTCGTCGTCGATCTTTGCCGCTGGTATGTCCACAGCGAGGCGAATGGATTGACGCCACTTACGCGTCGAACCTCGACCGCCGAGACGCTCGAAATCAACAGCGGGCGTGACGCGCGTGGCGCCCTTCTCATCGACGTATTCGACAGTTTCGTCGCCACGCTTTGCACCAGGGCGCAACACGCCGTCAAGATGCCCGCATTGCACTTTGACTTGTTGCTCGCCGAGAATGGATTGGGCATTCGTCGCGCGCGACTCCTTGGGCGCTTCTTGCGACGCCTCACCTTTCGTCTTCGGCGGCACCTTGGCCTTGGATGTCAAACGCAGACTCGCAAGTTCGATATTCTCCGGGTACTTGTGATGGAGCTCGAGCTCAACTAAACCGTCGCGCTCGAGCGAGATGACAGCGAGGTTAAAACCGATGTCTTCGCCAACCTTGGACGTCCATCGCGTGCGCATGTCCTTAATCACCGGTGAGCCGGCATGGCCACGCGCGAGGCGAACCTTGAGCATCATAGAGGGAAGATAGGTGGCGTTTGGAGAGGCGCCAGCCAAATCCAAACCTCGAAGCATGATGTTACGAATGGCGTCAAGCTTATCTGCGGCGAGCTCGCCGCCGTGCGGCGCCGGCATCGGCGGCGGACCACCGCGACGAGACGGCATGCGGTCACCAGCAGTGATTTCTTCAGGCTCAAAGAATGCATCGACTGGCATGCCATCACCACGACGCGCAGTGCGTGCGTTGCGCTCAGCTTGACGGTATCGCTCCTTTTCAGCCTCTTTGGCTTCTCGCGCCTTGCGGTCCTCTTCTTGCTTGCGAACTTCATCAATTTTCTTTTCGAGAAGCGGACGAACGCGCTTAAACATCTCAGAGACAATCTCATCGCGCTCGGATGGAAGGAGATCTTTTTGACGCAAGCTCTTGAGGCCTCGACCCAAGACGCAGACTTCACCTTCGTTCAACATGGTTGATGCTCCCGGTAATCCCATGGCGGCGGCGGCGATGGCAGCCTCGCGCTCCTCTTGAATGCGAATCACGCGTTCCTCCTCCGGTAACTCCTCCAATGTCTTGCGCGGCGGTGGGCCAAGCCAAAGACGTGTGCCTTCGAGTAAGTAAGTACCCTTACCGTAAAACTTACCTTCGATCCAGCCTTCATTCCACTTGATGATGTCTTCCCACGGCGTGTCGTTGGCTTCGGCAATCATGCCGACGTTTTCTCCAGAACGCGTGTAGTAGCACAACACACCGCGCATCTCCAACAACTCACCTGGTTGAGGTTCTTGAAACTCTTCCACAGCCTTGGTTTTCTTCTTCTTCTTCCCTCCCTTCTTCGGGCCTTCGTTACGAAGGAGAAATTGTACGAGATCTGTAAACGTGGCGTGCGCCAACGGCTTGGTTCGCGTGCCATTCTCAACCGGCAACTCAAGCTCAGCGTCTCGTTCTTCAATCCAGTGATCGGTAATCGCGACCTTCTTGGCGATAGACCAACCTTCGGACGCCTTGCCATATTCGTCTGCGATGTGCGTCGCCGCCCACTTGGCGCACTCGCCGTCGCAGTGAATGAAGCACGCTTGCGCCGGGTGATTCTGGCCTAAATCTTGGAAGCGCTTGCACTTGCCGATGATTTCAGCCGTGCTTGGCAAGTGATCTTCACAGAACGCGCGCGGGCAAGCTTCGCAACGGAACAAAATACCACCAACAGCGGCGGCTTTGCGACCACACTCGTGGCACGAGTGATGCGGGCACGACCAGCGGTGGTAGCGCGTAATGTCCTTCACCGTAATTCCGATGCAATCTGGGTGCACAGAAACCGGGCACAAATCACAGCACACAATTTCCCCACCGTCCCAGCACGACTGACACACTGAGCTGTGGCCGTAATCGCGACCAGCGATTTGCGAGCGCGGCTTTTTCTGCTCTGGGCCCTTGGACTTGTTGGCAGTTCGCGCTTCACGCTCGTGCACCGACGGCTCACCCTCCTCCATGCTGTAATTGTTCGCCTTTAACACGGTGTGGCCATCGATCATCATGGTAGTTTTGCTTCGCACACGCTTGGTCGCCAGGATGTTCTGGTTGAATTCAGCCGCAATGTCCTTGACGGATTTGTATTGCTTCGCCTTGGCCTCGCTCACTGCATCTGTGCTCACGCCCATCTCATTGGCAATTGCTGTGGGAAGCATATACGTCGAAATTGGCGCAGCTTCAGCCTTGCCTTCGATATAATCTTCCGCAGTCATCATCACGTCTCCTTGCAAATCTAACAGCTTCTTACGGCGCGCATCACCCTTCGCCGTGCGGTCCATGAGAATATCCAACTCTTCATCTGTCGGCGGATCACCACTCTCCTTGCTGAACACTTGGTCCACACCAAAACGTAACATGGCGTACAGGTCATTCTTATCCAAAGAATCTGACATCTCCGCAGCCTTGGTAGACCCACGAGAGACCATTTGTTCCAAGAATAATTTCTTCTCCGCACGTTGCGTCATACGCTCTTCGACGGTTCCCGCGGTGACCAAACGATAGATGTGCACCATCTTCTTTTGACCGATACGGTGAACACGTGCCATGGCTTGCAAATCAACTTGAGGGTTCCAATCGCTATCAAACAGAATGCACGTGTCCGCAGTTTGTAAGTTCACCCCTAAACCACCGGCGCGAGTTGACAACAAAAAGGCAAACATGGGCGAGTCCGGACGGTTAAATGCGGCGATATCGATGGAACGTTGCACACGATTCGTCGACCCATCCAAGCGCGCGTATGTATAACCCTTGAGCGATAAGAAATCTTGCAAAATGTCAAGCATGGATGTGAACTGAGAGAAGAGCACGACGCGGTGACCACCAGCTTTGAGCTTTGTGAGCATGCGGTCGAGCACGGCGAGCTTACCAGACGCAGAGACGAGTTCCTCGACTGGAACCCCTTCCTCGGGGACGTCGGTGCCAGAGAACAGGAAAGGGTGATTGCAGCACTTACGCAATTGCATCAATAACGAGTTGAGCTTTTGGAAGTTGTCCGCACCACCTTCGCCTCGCGCTGACTTTTCAAGCGATGTCAACGCCGTCGCCTCGCGCATCAAAAGACGACGATACCAAAACGTTTGCGCCTGCGATAACGGGCACATAATTTTCGTTTCCGTCTTAGGTGGCAATGAAACTTCGACTTCACCCTTAACGCGACGTAAAATGAACGGACGCATCAAAAAGTGCGCCTTTTCTAACAATGCAGAGTCAACCTTGTGCTCGGCGGTGTTCAAGTTGAACGCCTTGTCGAACGGCTCACTCGTCGTAAACAAGTCCGGATGCAAGAATGAAAGAATGGCGTACAATTCATGCAAGTTGTTTTGCACGGGCGTACCCGTGAGCAACAACGTATGTTGACGCTTGATGCGCTTCAAAACCGTGTGAGCGGCAGTTTCTTCATTCTTCACGCGGTGACCTTCGTCGAGAATCAAACAACGCCACATCACCTTCTGGGTCAACGTCACGTTGAACGCGGCATTACACGCCATTTCGTACGTCGTTACCGCGACATCATAAGACTCGGTGTTCGGCACAACTTCCTTGCGTAAACGCGCGCGCTCTGTTTCGTCACCAGAGTGCAAGCGCACCACGCGGAAACTAGGCGCCCACTTTTGAAGTTCATCCATCCAAGAAGACAACACAGAAAGCGGACACACCACCAAGTGCGGTCCTTTGGCATTACGCATCTCCTTGATGCATGCCAAGAACGAAATCGACTGCAGCGTCTTACCGAGGCCCATCTCGTCAGCCAAAATACACGACGTTCCTTGGTCAAACATGCGCACGTTCCATCGCAAACCTTCGAGCTGATATTCGCGCAGCACCGCCTTAATCATCGCTGGCTGGTTTTCAACCGGGAGTAAAATCTTTTCCGGTCCCTTTTGACTCGCATCGTACGCTGCCGCGCGCTCATGAATCATATTCTTCACCTGCGGCGTGATGAATGGCTCGAGCGCCTTCATTTGCGTATCCAAATACTTGGCGCGTTTCCCCACCGCAGCCTCCATCGCCTTGGCCACCTCGCGATTATTATTCACGCAACGCACTTCATTATCTGTCTGCACCTTGGGCTCCTTGGGCTTCCTCCGCACGTACGGTTTACGATCCCTCTTCTCCTCAAAAACATACTGCGTGCGCCCGTCATCCAACTCCTTTGCGCTCGCCTCGAGCTCCTTATCAAAAACGCTCGGCTCACCCTCCGTCAACGTGTAATTATTCGACCTCAACACCGGTTCACCATCAATCATAATCACACGCGCCTTCGTCTTACGCCCAGATCGTCTCGCACCCATAGCCTCCGCGAGAACATCCGCGGGAATCTCGTCGTAGCCGGGATCGCGCGCGCGCTTGCGCGCCTCGTCGCTCTGTCGCTCCGCCTCCTCTGTCGTCATCGCCGTCGCCGGCACCAAGTCCGACGCCGACGCCGGCATCGCCCTCACGTCCTCGCCCTCGCGCGCGATGCCCCCATCATCCGCGTTCATGGTGTTTCTCCGTCGCCAATCAATCGAGTTTCAAGTCAAACAAGATTCAAACCCTCTGCCGCTCGGGTCCGTTCGACCGTCCACGAAATGCCGTCGCGTGCGATGATACGCGGCTGTCGACAGCGAACGGTGATCGACGCGTGGAATGTGCGTGGGCGATGGTCGTCGACCGAGTCGCGCGCGTCGACCGTGAGAACGAAGTGCCGTCCGTCGGCGGCGTCGCGCGCGATCGACCGATCCATTTTTTTCTAAACCCTATGTGTAGGGTTTAGTTAGGGTTTAGAAAACCACCCCCATCACCGCTGACGACGCCGCGTCGAAGCGTCGCCGCGGCAGTGCGCGACGGTGGAGAGGTACGACGTCGCGCGAGCGCGCGCGCCACGCGCGATCAGTCTTTCGTCGTCGGTCGGTCGGTAGAAACCACGCGTGATCGCGATCGCGGTCGGTGGATTCGTCGCGCGTTCGATCGCGTCTGATTGGTTGTTGGATTGTCCACTGACGGTGGATGCGCGCGCGCGTTGATGCGTGCGCGCGCGCGTCGACAGTGCGCGTGGACTGACGGAGTGTTTTGTCGTCGTCGTTGTCGTCGTCGCTTTGACGTGTGCGTAGACAGCAGCAGCAGCTGGACTCGAACGACGGTTGGTTGAATATATAATTTGTGTGGGTGATTCGCGTCGTCGACGATTCGATTCGCGACGCCATGGGAGGTTGGGCTGATGATGCCGATGATGAACACGAACACCGAGGTGGAGGTGCGTTTCGTGAAACTGCGCGCGAGCACGGACGGGAGTACAACGCCGAACGCGCACCGAGGAATGAGCATCAGAATCATCACCATGAACAACGCGAGCGACACGAGACGCCGTTTCCGACGAAACCGCCGTATACGGCTTTCGTGGGGAATGTCCCGTACGAAGGCGTGAGTGAAGAGGAGGTTGTTCACGCTGTGGCTGGAGATTTGCGTGATAAGATTGTCAACGTTCGCGTTGTCATGGATCGCTCGCGGACAAAGGTTCGTGGGTACTTTGTGGAATTTTCTGAACCCGAGGCGTTGCGTCGATGTATCGGTACCAACGGAACTTCGCTCGGTGATCGTCCGCTGCGCGTGAACGTGGCGGAAGAGCGCAGTGAGACGGTACCGCGTCGTCGGAATTCGGGTGATCAACATCGTCGTGGGTATAATTTCGGGAGGCAAGAGACTGATTTCGGTGACGGAGCCCCGGCGCCAGCGGCGGAACGTAAACGTCTCGTGCTCAAGCCGCGCAGCGTGGAGGTTGACGCGGACGCGCCTATTTCGGTTAACTCATCCATTTTCGGTGGCGCTAAGCCCGTGGACACCACCAAGGTGTTTGCTGAAGTCGAAAAGAAGATTGATGCCGAAACCGGCCGGGTTCCGGCGCCCTTAAAGAAGACACCGACCAAGGAGCACCATCGCGCGCCGCCGACGCTCAAAATTCACGAAGAAAAGGAGGTTAAAGTCGTCGCCGTCAACGCGTTTTCGGTGTTATCCTTGGAAGAAGATGAATAACAACCACGCTGCATTTACTTGCACATGTATCTGCCACGTAAAGTCGCTCGTGATGTTGTACACATTAAATTCTGTTGTAAAAGAACAAAAGAGGCGCTTTTCACTCAACTCGCGAGATATTTTTATTTCAACTTCAACGCGCGCGCTAAATACTCTGCCCAAGCCGGTTAAGGGTGGGTGGTTCGCAACCTTTGCGGGCAAAATACGACTGCCGTGGCAGATACCCTCGATTTCTATGCAACGACCGCGTCACGTCTTCGGAATGCGCTAATTCGCGCAAGTACGGAATGGCGTTGAGCAACTCGTTGTCGTTTGGGTTGTCTATGAAGCTAGTGATTGGAAATGCGTTTTGCGGATGAAACGCATAGGAAAACGGGGAATTATCCACGATGACGGTTTTCTTCAAATCACGCCCCAAGCATGTCAAATCTTTGACGTAATTTCCTTGAAATGCGTAGCAATGCCGGCGAAATAAACGCCACGAAATCGTCTTCGTGGCGTCTAATAAATCAAGCACCGGGTCGGCGTACTTTGGCAACGACGCCGTGAACAGGACGATTTCCCAATCCTTTGCGACTTCGCGCATGAATAAATCAACCCATGGACGCTTCAACACGTGTACATCTGTCATTTTACCGTCAATTTCTACCGGTACAACGTAGTCGGGATTCAACACGGGTTTAAACGACGAGTGGACGAGCGTTTCGTCCAAATCCAACACCAGACACGGCTTCGCGCATCCCAATGCGCGTTCGCCAATGAATGGATCACCACTGTGTAATGTGAAGTTCTCATTGAAACACACTCGCGGTTGTGACGTACACGGCACGCACGTCGCCGCTGACGACGACGGCGACACTGATTTGGCTTCGGCTTCGGCGTCTTCGGCGCCGACGCCTTCGAGCTCGCTTTCTAATACTTGAGTTTTCGGGACGACGCAGCATCGTAAATACGACACCAACGTGCTCCAAGGCGACGATGACGACGTTGACTTATTGTGACTCTTCTCTCGCGTCCGACTCGTAGAACCCGCCGCCGTCGTCGTCGTCGTCGTCGCCTCGCTCGTCTCGTCGCCTAAAAACTGCGTGATGACATCCGCGTCGCTCCCTCGCCCTTCCCTACGCGAACGCGCCTTAATCTTCGCCCGCTCATCCCCTATAACGCTCGCCAATCTCGGCGACCAAGGTAACCCTTTCCCAGGCGTATCCGTCTTCGCCTCCGACGCTCCGTCGACGTCTCCGTCGACATCCGCCGCCGCGCCGTCGCCTCGAGCGCCCGTCGACGCCATCGCCCCCGACGCCGCCGTCCCCCCCGTCGTCACGCCTCGCACACCGCCACGACGACCGGATGGATCACCATCATCCTCACCATTCTCGTCCCTTTCCCTCGCGCCATCGCCATCGTCGTCGTCGTCGTCGTCGCTCGGCGACAACAGCGCCACGCCCGAGTAACTGCCCGCGCTCGATGCGCGCCGATGATGACGCCCAGATTCGGGCGCCACCGCCGCCACCACCGCCGCGGGCGAAACCATGACGAACGACGCCCTTGTGCGCGTCGCCGCGCGCCGCGCGACGCCCGTCGCCGACGATGTGCGGTCGGAAGTGCGGCATCGCATCGCAGCGCAGCGCATCGCATCGCCCTGTCGTCCGGAGACGGCCTAAACCCTACACCCATACAATCGTGGGTCATACGTCTATGGAACATATATGTGGGTGGTCTAAACCCTACCCTAGATTGTGTATATAGTATCATGTAAATAGGCTATGTGTCGTGTGACATGGACACGTGGCCCGCATGGCCCGCGGCAGAGGGGAACGACGACGGCGGCGACGGTTCGGTTCGTGCCATTCCGTCGCGCGCGCGAGACACGCGTCTGGTTCACGTCGACGGCACAGCGACGCGCGTGTAGAGCGCCGCGGACTGCCTACATATATATACGACCGTATATATTCTATATTCTCTACGATGAAGGTGATCGCATCACACGTCGCGCGCGCGGTGACGACGCTCGAGCTCGTGCTCGGCGTGGAATTGATGACCAAGGCGTACGGGGTGAAGGATTACCCGCGCTTTGTGACGACGGAGATGAAGTGGTTATGCGTGATGATGAAGACGCCGAGCGGGGCGTTTATGATTGCCATGCTCGGTGCGATGCTCGTGGCGTTCGGTGCGGGTGCGGCGATGAAGATGTATGCGCCGAGCACGCGCGTCGGGGAGGTGATGTTCACGGCGGGTCACGCGTTGACGTTTGCGAATTGCTACGCGTTTCGAGCGACGGTGGCTGGCGTATGGCCGATTGGGGCCTATCACGCCGTCGCCGCGGCGTTGTTTCGCTTGGGTGATATGGATTTGATGTCTCTCGTGCCTGTGGTTGGTTCGTCGACCAAGGGTGGTAAGGGGAAGAAATCGAGCGCGGGGGCGAAAAAAGCCGTCGCGCCCAAGCGCTCGAGCTCGCGCGCGTCCCGACGTCGGTAAACCAATCCGTAGCGATGACGATATCGCGGGCGGGCGCGACCGCCGACTGGGTTTGTTAACCAGTCCCCATATATTTTCCCATCACACGATAATAATAACACTATAATGGACCAATAACACAACGCACAGAGCTCGCGCGCGCCGCGGTCGCGGTGTCTCTCTGGCGGTCCGCCACATCGCGACTCGTCCTCGTCGTCCATGTTCGCCCTCACGCGCGCCACGCGCGTGCGCGTGCCGTCCCAACGCACATCGCACCGCGCATCGTCGCGACGCTCGTTGTCGTCTGCAATTCGCGCCGAAGACCGAAGCGCGTCGGGCGGTCGAAGCGATGCGGCGCCAGTCTTTGCGCGCCTCGCGCCGCCTCGCGACGCGCTCGACGCGTTCAACGCGCGCTGTGCGGGCGAACTCTGGCTCGCGCCGCTCACCAAGGGTGGGAATTTACCTTTTCGACGACTTGTGGCGGAGGAATTCGGGGCCAAAGTCACCGTGAGTGAGATGGCGTTTGCGAGGTTTCTGTTGCGAGGCAACCGCGTGGAACGCGCGCGGTTGCGAAGGACGAATGATGCGTCGTTAGGTGGGGTATTCGGAGCACAAATCGCGACGAATGCGATCGCGGAGGGCGTGAGGGCGGGAATTATGATTGCTGAAAGCGGTGATGTGGATTTTTTGGATTTAAACTGTGGGTGTCCAATTCACGAGACGTGGAAGCGCGGGTTGGGCGCGGCGTTGCTGAAGAAGCCGGCAAAGCTGGAGAGGCTCGTGGAGGGCATTGCGAACGGTGTGCCGTTACCGTTAACGGTGAAGATTCGTTTGGGGATTGATTCGGTGACACCTGCGAGAAGGATTGCGGAGAGCTTGGAGAACGCCGGCGCGGCGGCGATTATTATTCACGGACGCACCAAGGAGCAGAGGTATACAAAGAGTTCGGATTGGGACGCGATTCGAGAGATTGTTAGCGAGCGAAACATTCCAATTATTGGTAACGGCGATATTCTCACGTATTACGAAGCTCGCGATCGGATCGAGGCATCAGGTGTGGCGGCGTGTATGACTGGACGCGGCGCGCTCATCAAGCCGTGGATTTTTCAAGAGTTCCGCGAAAATAAGGCGTGGGAGCCGACGACGGAGGAACGCGTCGGCGTCTATCACCGACTGCGTGAATTAATGCGCGAGTGTTGGGGGGATGATACAATCGGCAAGGAACGATTTGATACGTTCATGCCGTGGCACTTAGGCTTTTTTTGCCGCTACCGGCCATTACCCGAATCCGTCTTTGGCGGCCGAGCGCTCGATGACCCGTTGCTACAATCGAGACTCGGCCTCGCCGTGGACGGCGAGGGCGATTTCAACGACTTGCCGATAGTTGAACAATTGCTTCGTTGTGAAAGCGAGGACGCGCACGCGGCAATTTCGGAGATTTTGTGGAATTCGGACACCGCCGGCAACGCTATGGATGCCTTGGAATCTACCGCAAAGGCGTCACTCAAGACGTGGCAAGAACAAGTCGCGGCGGGCGATCGAGGCTCGAGCGACGATACCATTCGTGGGTAGTATTGGCAACTTTTTAGGTTTAGTTTGTAAACTACAGGTACTATTATAGATTCTGCAACGGAAATGGCTAAATTCTAGACTACTATTGATGATTGATCATGATTTGCGGCGCCATGGTTCGCGCCGTGAGCTGCTTTGTCGCGGTGTAGCCGCCTTCTTTGGCAATCCTGTCCAAATCGGATTGGTCGAGCAGAGACTTTTTGTTATCTTCATGGCTGAACGGTTGCGACATCGCTCGCATGAATGTCCTGGACACTTGCATGGCCATGTCTGTGGACAAGTTTAGCACTTCTTCGCGTAAATGCGTGGTGATCCAACCAGGGAGCTTGCCGCGCTTGTCCTGAGAATTGTATCGCTTGTCGGCGAAAACCATCAATCCGTAATCAGCCTTGGAGCGAATGACGCGTCCGACGCACTGAGCAGCTTGTCGCACGGCGTCAAAGGACAAGAAGTCGCTCTCTTTGATTTGAAAAGTCTCTCGCAAGTACTCGAGCCGCGCTCGTAAGATTCGCGACAACGTGTATTGGTACGGCACGCCATACATCACCACAGCTCGACCGTAATGTCGATCGAAATCAATACCCTCGGCAACTTTACCGCGCGCAACGGACAGAAAAATAGCCCCACGCCCGCAGTTGCACGCGCGACGATAGTTGTCCAACGCCAAAGATGTCTCCACCACGTCCGTGGTTTCGATGAACACCAGCTTGTGTTGCATAATTTCACGCAATACTCCCGTCTCGTGCCATTTGCTGACGATATTTTCCATGTACGAGTACGACACGAAAAATGCAACGATACCGTCTGGCACGGTTTGCGCGAGACCGATGAGGATGCGCCCGTAATTTTGAATCACGTTTGGGTCATCGCGCATGTCAAATTTTGTCGACACCGCTTGCTGATCCGCCCCGCGCGTAATCACCATTGGACACAAGCAATCGCGCGTGAGCGTCATGTTCAAACTGCGAATACTCACTGGGTTGAATCCCAAAAGCTTTGGGTACAAATCGATTGGACTTAAAGTCCCAGACGTGATGAATACGGATTGAAAGCGCTCAAACACTGGCTTGATGGCGAGCGACGCGTCCAAGCACGAAAGCTGTAGCACCGGATCTGGGATGTTCGGATAGCGCTCATCGTAGGGTTCTAAAATCAACGAAAACCCCTTGGAGTACGTGCCAACCAATGTGGCGAAATCGGCAACCAGAGACAAGGCGTTGAACTCCTCCATATCCACCACCTCGAGCGTCTTTAACAAACTCGTCAAGCGGTCGTAGCAAAACTTGAGCGTCTTGCCGTCAATCCCAGCGTTCGCCGCACAGTGCGATAAAAACGCTGTCGGTGTTTCTTGTTCGACTTGAGTGGATTGAAGTCTGATTTTTAGGTACTCTACAAATCGACGCAACACCGCAACAAAGTGTTCGGCGCGACGAATGTTCCCTGGAACCGCTTCGCGTAGAATGTCATCTGGAATCACTGGATTCATTAGCGCATCTTCCCCGCCGCCGCGTGTGAGCACACCTTGTTGTGCTAAGCCATTAACCAGACGTTCGTACTCTTGTCTCAACCTACGTTCGTCAGTTTGTTTCGCGCGTTCTATTCTACTATTCAACGCCGTAATCGACCGACCAGCGTTATCTAACGTCTGCTGTCGTAAATTCACGCTCAGCGCCTCGATGCACACGTTATCGATGTTGTGTGCTTCGTCGAAAACGACAATGCATTCCTTCTCGAGCGCGCTGGACACCAAACCCGCGACTTTAGGGTCGAGCAAGTACTGATAGTTGTACACCACGACGTTGGCGTACGCAATCATATTCCTCGCCAAGAAATACGGACACCATTTCTTTGTTCGACCGAACGCACGCAAGTCGTGCAACGTATACACCCCGGGCGGTAACACCGCGCCCTCGCCTGCGCTTTCGAAATCCTCGAAAAACTCACAACTCTCCAACTCCTTGCCATCCGCCTCATCCGCCGGCGCCTCCCCGCGCGCCTCTCGCTCAAGGTTCTTCTCACGCACCCACGATGCGGTTAAACGCCTGCACCGCGCATCCACCGACTCTCTCGAACCCTCATCCGCAACTTTAGGATGTATGCACATATTCTTACGACTCGACAACCCCAACGCGAGCATGCGCGCCGTCTCCGTCCCGAGTGCCTTCCCAATGTACTCGTGCAGCGTCCGCAACTCGGCTAAAACCTTCTCCATCTCCGGCACCGTGCGCGTGCAATATATCAACTTCCCACACTCTGGGTGCGCGAGCTGATAGCTCACGCACAGCGACAGACACGTGATCGTTTTCCCCGTGCCCGTGGGCATCTCCAGCGCTCCGTGTCCGCGCGCATCGAGCGCGCGCTTCATCTCCACCATGTACGCATACTGCTCGGGGTACAAACGGTCGTACGGGAAGAACACCTCCACGCCTTCGACGGAGAACCGCATCGTCGGGCTCGCGCGCGAGACGAGAGGACGCGTCGCCGTGTGCGGTGGATGCGCACCATCATGGGCGTAACGACCGCACACGCGCGCGCGCATCGCACGCCCTCGCGACGTCGTTCATCGCCCACGCACGCGCGCGATTGACGACGCATAATTTTCTTTCGCAAATTCTCGCGCGGCGCGGTCGCGTCGACGCGTGACGGGCGCGTGTGGGCGACGCGACTGCGACGATGACGATGCCGTCGGGCGTGGCATCCGCGCCGACGGTGCGCGTTCCTCGCGCGCTGTCGTCGCCGGTGCGCGGTGGACGCGCCGCAGCGCGCGCGATGCGGTCGACCGCGATACGGTGCGCGGTGTCGCGCGTCGAGTGCGCGAACGGGTGCGGCGCACGCGGTGCACGCGGCAGTCGTGACCACGAGGAGGCGTTACGACGCCTGGGATACGCCAACGCCTCGCTGTCGCTCGGCGCGTCGGTGCGTCGAGATCGAGCGACGATTGCGCGCGTGAGGGTGAGATCGAATGCGACGCACGTCGCGGCGTCGAGCGCCAAGGCGTCGAAGCCGCGATTGCCGGCGTTGGATTCGATTAGGTTCTTTCTCATCGCGTACATTGGCGTCGGGCACTTTATCGCGTGCGCGACGAAGAACGCGTTGACTTTGGCGAGCTTTTCGCAAGTGAACGTCGTTGTGGGTGCGTTTTTTGTGTTATCTGGATACGTTGCGGCGTATACGACGACGGAGCTCGGGGAGTACGAAGCGCAGATGTCGAGGTTGTCGCCGAGTCCAAAGTACGTCGTGTCTCGCGTCATGGGGTTCTACCCGTTGTACTTTGTCGTGAACGCGCTCTTTGCGCCAATGTTTTTCTATGCGGATTCGTTTTATAACGGGCCTGTTCTCGCGGCGGTGCATGGATTGATGACATTTACCCTCACCCAGGCGTGGTTTCCAATGCATGCTGAGCTTTGGAACGCGCCGACGTGGTTTTTGAGCGCGTTTGCGTTTGCATTGACCGCGATGCCGTTTGCGCTTCCACCGATTGCGAAATTCAAGCGTAAGGATTTGCGGAACGCGTTCGGAATACTCGTGGCGATTTCGCTCGTTGCGAAACTCGCGTACTCTTACGACGTCGCGGCCTGGGGATTCATGGAGGGCATCATGTCACCCAAAACGCATCCGAATTGGCTTTACTTTAATTCGGTGCGCTTTTCGCCGCTCAACGCGTTAATCGACGTCCTGATGGGTGCGGTTGCCGCTCGAAGCGTGATGATTGATAGCGCCAGTGGAGAGTCTGTACCGAAAACAAACAAGTTATTAGCTTGTTCGGCCACGCCGCTCGTCGCTATGATTGCATTTCTCGCCGCTCGAGCGCTCGGCGTCGTCGCCATCAACGACGCGTTGTCTCGCACGGTGTTCACCATTTTGTTCTCCATGTTTGCCGTGAACATCCATCGCGAAACAGTGTCGAGCGAACAATCGATAGTATCCAAAATTTTGTCCTGGAAGCCTTTGGTGTACTTGGGAACGATTTCGTTTCCCATTTATATTTTACACGGACCGATTGGGCAAGTGTTTTACAAGCGCGTCGTCGCCAACAAGTTGTTTGGTAAAGTCTTCACGCAACACCCCGAATTTTTTCCGGTGTATTGCTTGATTACTCTCGTCGCCGCGGCGATTACGCATGAAGTTTTCATCAAGAATAAAAAGGTGCAAGAAATAAGCAGCGCCGTTTCGGCGAAACTTGCCGACGCGCTCACGAACAACTGAACTGATGTGCTGTGCGTATACTACTACTGCTCCTGCTACACGCTTTTGCTTGCGCCGAGTGTGTGTGTGTGTGTAATAACAACAACAAAAACAACAACAACGAAAACATTTTGTTAATAAGTGCTGAACCGTAATGAATCATAACAAAAACGCTATGCTAGCTAAGGATCAACTCTGAGAGTCTTATCGGTTTCAGCGTCGTTCTAAAACGACGCCCCCCGGGTCAAACGCACTCACGCGCGAGCGACCAGCACCCCCGTTCCATCAGATCAACACGAGACAAACTCGCATTTTCACACGATGGATTACGTATATTATATCTACTTGAGAATGAACAACAACAACATTCTTAAGCATCTTCTTCATCCGGTTCAGAGATGTTGAAGTAACGCAACTCGTACACGTTGCGGTCCTTGTTGGACGCGATGACGCGCAACCAGTCGCGAACGTTGTGCTTCTTCAAGTACTTCTTAGTCAAGTACTTCATGTAACGCTTGGACATGGCGATTTCAGACGTCACGGTGACCTTGGTCTTGTCAGCGGCCACGGACACGGCTTCGCCGAGCGCGCCCGCCTTACCGCCGACCTTGATGCGTTCAGACAAAAACGCCGAGAACGAACCAATCTCCATAATCTTGTCTTCAACCTGTGCGTTGTTAACAACAAAAGTAGCAACGATGTGAGGTCAGTTTCAGTTTCAGGTGCACATGATGTCGCTACCGGCGCCATTCGCGACGCGTTAAATCATCCGAATCACACATTAGGGTTTTTCGCGCGTACACGTACCGGCTTGGCGCAGTCGATGACAAAGGTAGAAACCTTCTTTTGGGAAGCTGCGACGGGGCGTAAGACAACACACGACACATCCGTCAGTCATTCGTTCGCGCGTCGTACCCGTCACAGCGCACGCGACGCGCTGCAGCGCCCCGCCATCGTCATCTTCATCCATCGCTCGCGACGCCATCGCGGCGTGCGTCGATCGACACACCGACGCGCGCGACCGCTCATAGCGCACGCGACGGCGACGCATAACGCAGCGGTGTGTATCGTACCTTTAGGAGCCATGATGAGGGATGTCTTTTAACGTACGACGGGGTGCCGGTGCGTCGGTGAGAGGCGGATGCGAGGCGCGCGGCGAACCTGAAAAGGGCGTGCGTTCTTACATTGGTGGCGTCGTGTTCGGCGCGGGCATCAAAGAATGCGTCATTGTGTACAAGTCTAATCATCTATGTAGTTCTATCGGCGCGCGGTGGCGTGCGCGGCGAGCAAGGTGCGAAGGTGACGCTCAAGCGCGCGACCGCGGGCGTGGATGTCGTCGGGCGCGCGATGGAGCGCGCGGAGTGTGGACATGGAGAAGGTTTCGGCGTCGGCGAAAAAGTGCTCGGTTTTACGAGCGTCGGCTCGGCTGGACTTGAAGCGCGCGGATTTGAGACGTTCAGCCACGTCTGGGGCTTTGGCATGCAACGCGGTGTATGCGGCGTTGATGCGCACGCGCGCGTCGCGGAGTTTTCCGAGGTCTGGGACCGTGGAAAAGAGCGACGGGTTCGCGTCGGATGGTTTCAGGCACTCGAGCGTTTCGATGGAGCACAAAAACGAAGCCGCAGATGCGGACACGCGTCGCGGTCGAAAGTCCCAGTGCGCGAGTACGCGCCATGGAATGATTGCAAATGACGTCGCGGGCGCGCATGCGTCGCAAAATACCTCGTTGGTGTAATCGCAGCGCTGGTACGAGCGAAACGGCCGAAGCGCTGTTTCCACGAATCGACGCGCGAGACTCGCGCCGACGCGAATCTCAGAAGATGCGCATCCAGCACACAGACCACGCTGGTAATCAATCTGTTCGCGCTCCGTGCGCGCAATCGCTACGGTGTTTGGCGTCGTGTGAAGCGACGTCGACGGCGTTGACGTCGTGTAAACCAACGACGTTGGCGACGTCGACGTCGTCGGCGACATCAACAACGTCTCGGCCGCTTCCTCAAGCACGGCGCGCATATCATCCAACGTCGACTTGAACGCATCGTCTTCATCCTTATTCATACCACGAGACAGAGCCGTCGTCGTCGTCGTCGCGATAAAATCCTTTGTCCGCGAGCCGAACTCGCTCACCGACGTCGTGAGCGACTCCAGCCTCGCCATGACGAACCCCGCGGGCCCGCGTCGATCGTCACTCCCCTCGTCGTCCGCGCTACCACCCTCGTCGTACATCAACTCGCGTGCGTCATCATCGAAACTCCCACCACTCTCGCCCAACACCGCCGCTGGCGTATGAAACGTACCGTCAACGCCATCTTCATCATCTTCATCATCTTCAACAGCGCGCGCCGTCGTCGTCGTCGTCGTCGTCGTCGTCGTCGTCAACGCTCCGTCGCCATCACCGCGACCACGCCCGTCGCCGCCGCCGCTCGCGCGGCATTCCTCGAGCACTCGGCGCGTCGACATCGACATCCGCGCATCGCGCGTCGCGAGCTGTCGCCACTCGACGACGCCCCATGA
>Ga0181563_10002590_pt1 | contig 17521 bp, 13 predicted proteins | sample 011ome_25_FD_133759 | JGI IMG/M metagenome (GOLD analysis project Ga0181563, IMG submission 133759) | Coastal salt marsh microbial communities from the Groves Creek Marsh, Skidaway Island, Georgia - 011512CT metaG (megahit assembly) | ecosystem: Environmental > Aquatic > Marine > Intertidal...
AGGTCAGAGGTTCGAATCCTCTCGGGCGCGCCATTCTTCGGACGGCTGCGTCAGATGAACGCCGGATAACTGGATTGCGCTCAAATGGCAGTAGTTACAGTGAACTCAACGAGCAACTCAACGCTTTGTGAGGCACTCTGTCGATATGCGATTGCAGGAGCTTTCCCCTCAGGACTCCACTCTCCCCAGATACGATTCACAGCATCGAAATTATCCTTCGACCTAACCGAACAATGACTCACAGAATCCAGGGATATCAAAAATATTGATCAAATATTAAGTGCCCGCCTAGAATGGAAGAAAAGGAGAAAAGTCATGCTCAGAAATATAATCAAAATTGCAACTATGACTTCAGCGCTTGTGCTCGTATCTACGGGGTTACAGGCCAAAGAATGGAAATTTAATAACGGCCTTCCCGAGGGTCGTGGCGAATCAAAACAGCTAGAGACTTTTGCTGCAGACGTAGGCCGACTCAGTAACGGTAGCTTAACGATCGACGTTTTTCATGGCGGATCGCTCAATCTTAAAGATAATGATGTAGCTCGATGGTTACCTCGTGGCGCAGTCGAAATGGGGCTGGTCTGGGCTAACTACCTTGGAAGAGACGTGCCTGCGCTTAATGCGGTGATGATTCAGGGTTCAGTCGGTAGCCCAGATGAGTTGATCGCAGCACTTCCCGAAATACAGAATATCTACACAGAAGTCCTCAGTGACCTCGATATAGTACCCACTGGCTTTATGGCTTTACCGCTGCTCAAGGCGTCAATTTTTTGCCGCGAGGAACCGGTTAACTCTTTAGAAAAGCTTCGCACCAAGAAACTGAGGGTGTGGAGTAATGATCAGGTTCAAACGTTTACCAAACTCGGTGTCTCGGCTCAAATAATTGGACAAAATGACCTATACGTTGCGCTCCAAACTGGTGTTGTTGACTGTGCGGTCTACCCCGCTCTGTTCGCTCATACAATATCTCTCAATGAAGTTACGAAATATGCCTCATATCTATACCCAGTAGCGGGTGTTCCCTATGTTTTGGGAGCATCGAAAGGGTCGTGGGAGAGCTTGAGTGATAGCGAACGTCAGGCAATCAGTACTGCGGCAGCAAACGTTTGGGCGCGCACAAATGAGTACTCCGGCGCGGAAGACAAAGAACAGGCGGCTCGCGCGAAACTCAAGGCGCAAGGTGTTGAGTTCCTTGCTGCTTTCCCCGATTCAGATAGAGCCTCATTCCTCGATGCTGCTTCATCAACTTGGCTTGAAATTGCCGAGGAAGCGGGAGGCAAAGCGCCACAGTATAGAGAGCGTATCCTCAAGGTACTTGGCCGATAATCTTGGATCAAAAACTTACTAACCACAGACTCCAGAACGAAGGTAACGCGATGCACCTTGTTCTGGAGACTTTGGCAGTAGTAATGGCGGTTATCGCAGCAATCTCGGCCTCATGTATTGTTGTACTTATCTGCGCCAGTGTGTCTATGCGTTATTTTACATTTACACCGTTCAGCTTCACCGAAGAGCTAGTGGGCTTGCTCATGACAGCATCTTTTTTTTTAGCACTCCCCTTGGCAACGCTTCGCTCAAAGCATGTCCGGATAACAGTCTTTATCTCAACCTTAGCCACAAAATATCAATCGATAGCGATAACATTCTCTAGACTATTTGGTATGAGTTTCTGTATTTGGCTCCTCTTTCTCGCGATACCTTGGGTAGAGTTTGCTGTGGATAGAAACATAAAAACTGAAGTTGGACGATTGCTACTGTACCCATGGATGCTCGTCATTCCCGTATCTATAACGGTAACTATGGGCGCTTTTATCCTACAAAAACCCTCTAACAGGGAGAATCCCATCAAACCCTACAAGAACCTAAGTTGATTGAATGCTGAGCTTTTGGGGGCTTCTCAGCGGTGGACTAGTAATTTTTGCTGGCTCAGGACTGGCTCTTGGAGCCGCGCTTGGATTAACCGGACTCCTCATTTTACAGTTCATAGCTAATGGAGCTACTTACGTAGCTTTAGATGCTGTCTGGAATGTATTAAATTCCTTCACGTTGAGCGCGATCCCATTGTTTATTATCTTGGGTGAAATCATGCTCCGTAGTGGCGTTAGCGAAAAAATCTACGCGGCATTGGTACCGTTGTTCCAACCCATACCCGGCGGATTGCTTCATACAAACATAGCTGTCTGCACTCTATTTGGCGCGGTAAGTGGATCGAGTTTATCCACAGCGGCAGCAGTTGGATCCGTTGCATACCCAGAGATGACCAGACGAGGATATGACCGAAAAATGGTTGTCTCATCTCTCGCTGGGGGCGGTACATTAGGCTTACTAATACCTCCCAGTCTTTCGCTCTTGATCTACGGCGCTCTCACGGAGACCTCAATAGGAAAATTATTCCTAGCTGGAATAATACCAGGACTACTCTTCGCCCTAGCATTTATGGCGTATATCTTTATAAGCTGTAGTTTGCGACCGGAACTAGCCCCAAAACACGAAACTCAAATATCGAGAAAAAATATTCTCCTAAAGCTTTTGAGTCTTTGGCCTTTTATCGCTCTGATCACAGCAATCATGGGGAGCATTGCTTTTGGTATCGCCACACCCACAGAAGCCGCTGGGATAGGAGTTTTAGCTACAATTTTAGTAGGTTTTTTTTGGGGACAACTGACAACAAAGAGTCTTGCAAGCAGTATTTATTCTTCCACGTTACTTTTTGCATCAATTCTATTTGTTGTTTTAGGAGCTACGATCCTCGCCCAGGCAGTCAGCCTTTTGGGTATACCTCAAACGATACTTAAAACAGTGAGTTCAGCGAATCTCGATCCACTTTTAATCTTACTTCTCGTCGTTTTAATTTATCTGGTTCTAGGTTGTTTCTTCGACGGTCTATCGCTAATGATCATGACCCTCCCAATAGTGGTACCTCTCATGATAGGACTCGACTACGATCCAATTTGGCTCGGAGTAATCATCACAATACTTATCGAAATAGGACAGATAACACCTCCAGTTGGGCTCAACCTCTCTGTACTGGTCTCTGTCACTAAAGAGGATGTTTCCTTGGGCGAATCTGCAATTGCCTCGATACCCTATTGGATCATTCTTTTGATTGGAATCTTCATCCTGGCGACGTTCCCGGACCTAGCACTCTTTCTACCCGCAGTTGTTCTGTAGCTAGGTCCTGCTTTACAAATATCTATGCTGTGATTTCACTAAGTTGGCCTCAACAAAATATACACAGGACTAAATCGAAGCGCTAAAAGCATTGACGAAATTGATGTTTCCCAAAGAGCAAATTCCTCCGGAGGCAGAGGTCAGAGGTTCGAATCCTCTCGGGCGCGCCATTTAGATGCCGGCAAAACTTCGGCATGCCACAAAGGCCCTGCGACCGATAACGTCGGATCCAGAGGCACCCCAGCGAAAACCAGCAGGCTTATAAATACTCGGTCCAAATGTCCCAAGGGAAGCAGATGTCCATGGCTGCCCCAGGAATATTGCATGCTTTAATCATGCATTCGGTGACTTGGTTGCCTCGGCTGCACGCATCATGGATCGTAAATCAGAAAACTAACATTGCTACACCGTCTCCTCGCGGATCATGTGCAGCAGAAACCGCTCCACTCGCTGAGTCTATTCGGATTGCTCCTGCCATCCCCGCAAGCGGGCTAAGAGCATCTATCTCGATGATCTCGTGATACCGCTGGCTTAGGTTTCTTAGTACGTCTTGGCCCACATTTCGCTCAAGCTTAAGGGTATCACGGGCATCAGAAAACGTTCTCCCTAGGAGGAATCTAGGCCGCGATAAAGCTGTCTTCGGATCGAATCCGTAATCGATCATACGCGTTAATAAAGTAGCGAGCGTTTGAGGCTGACCATCCGCACCCTGCGCACCATATAGCAATGTCGGTCTCCCATTCTTCATGAATATCCCCGGGTTTAAAGTATGAAATGGGCGTTTCCGAGGCTGAATATAGTTAGGGTGTCCTGGCTCTAGAGAAAATGCAGCACCACGGTTGTGCCAAAAGATGCCGGTATCTCCAACAGATATGCCACTACCCCAGTCGTAATAAATCGTTTGTAACATTGAAACGCTAAGGCCTGTTTTATCAGTCGCTGCCAGGAATACGGTGTCAGCCATTTTGAATACTTCGGACCACGGTCGAGCGACGTCGACATTTATTTTTCCTGCAAGTGCCATAAGGTTATCGCTTCCGAGAATCACGGAGGTGGGTACCTCCGAAAAATCTGGATCGCCGATGAGCGCGTTACGATCCAGAAAGGCGAGTTTCACGGCCTCGACGAGAAGATGGTAGTAAAGCGTACTGCCCTCCGAGATTTTTGCGAAATCAAAGTTTTGAAGAATCCCCATGATCTCAAGTGTTGTTAAACCTTGCGTTGGTGGCTGATGAGCTAACAGATATCCATCTCGGTAAAGAAGCTCGAGAGGCTCCTCAATTCTGCACCTCGTCTGCTGTAAGTCATTCAAACGTATAGGCGAACCCGCGTTTTTCAGCCCTTCAACTATCCGGGTTGCCAGTTCACCCTCATAAAAATCACGATAACCATTTCGTGAAAGTAACTTCAAAGATTCAGCAAGCTCTGGTTGTTTTATCGTTTGACCTTCATCGTATGAACCAGGTTGTCCAAATATTCGATACACATCCTTTAGCTTTCCGATCTCGCTCTCTCGAAAAGACATCCAAAAATTCTGCGACTTACTCAACGGGAAACCACGATCAGCGAGGATAATGGCTGGCTCGAGGATTTGATTCCAGGATATTGATCCGCCGTACTTATGAGCGCTGAGCCCCAGCGCAGTTCCTAGCGCATCTACCGTAGCAGCCGTCGTCAAACACGAGGCTCCACCGCGTGTAGGTATTCCATTTTTAAAGTCCGGCAACTGCTGACTACATTGACCAATCCCCGAAAGGGATGTCGCGTTACCCTCTGCATCAGCAATTAGCAGAAAAGTATCCCCGCCAATACCTGTAAAATGTGGATATAGAACGCTGAGACAGGCCCCCATCACGACTGCTGCCTCAATAGCATTACCACCCGCCTCTAGAATTTTCTTCCCTTCAAAGGTAGCGAGATGGTGCGGACTTGTGACGGCAGCACTTGCCTTTTGTTCACGGCTATTAGTTCTCATACAATCACAACTAATTACCTAGTTCATCTGAATAATTATGAGCTGGTACTTAGTTACCAGCGGTTATGACTTACCTGGTGACGGTTAGGTACTCGTCTTCATGTTTAAGTCTAGCTGAGACTGCTCAGCCATGCTCTCCAACCACCGTGGGCGGTAATATCTTTTGCCCCCAACAGGCCACTCGCCTCACAGATAAAGCCGATATACCAAAGACCGTCACTAAGCTCGACTTTCCCTAGGCCTAAAGGCACCGGTATCCCGTCAAGAAAACCACCCAATTCGCTACTAGGCATTCGCCATACTTCTACCTCAATAGCGGCACCGTGCTCCTCGTCTCTAATCATGCCGGGACGCATGGGCGGCCCCCCAGAAAGCGCGAACAGTTTATAGCACGGTGCACTGTGAGTGCTTTTAACTAGAGTGGCACCGCGCCTTACTAGTTGCCAATTTAGGGGTAACCCCTCAAGGTGTGCTCCGCACACAACGAGCTCAACAGCAGATAAGTCGCTTATTTCTTTTGCTGAAGTATGAGGTTTCGGCTGACCGCCGGCCCCAATTGGGGTTGGAAAGAGCTGCTCTAACCTATTAGCGATCGACAGCAGCGAGCGGTCGGTCCATTTGGTATTTGACAGAGTAATTCCAAAGGGTTTTTGGGATTCAGTAATGCACACCGGTACCGATACAGCAGCCATATCAAACAAGTTCATAAAGTTCGTGTAATAACCCAGCTCTGAGTTGTGTCTGATGGGTTCTTCCAGCAGTTCTGAGATTGTGAAGTGTCGCCCGGCGGTTGGAGTCAGGAGGCAGTCAACATCCTTCAGACTCTGCAAGGCAATGGTTTTGAGATGCGTTAACCGATACTGGGCCTCAAAAAGCTCGCAGGCTGTTATCTCTTTTCCTTTTTCTATGATGCTTCTAACTACCGGATGGACAGCCTCGGGTTGATTGTCGATTATTGATTGACATGCCAGATAGCGCTCTGTAACCCAAGGACCCTCGTAAAGCAGTAACGCGGCCTCGTCGAAGGGAGAAAAGTCTATTTCAATCAGCTCAATACCCTCCTCTGCGCTAAGTGTTTCAAGGGTCGTTCGATAAGCCTGCTCGTACTCAGTGCAGCCAAAAAACCTGAGCTGACTTTCAGTTAAGACTGCAATTTTTAACTTACCGATGCGTTTTCCATATGAAAGCTCACAGTTAATGAACGTATTGGGTCGACTGTATGCATCGCTCTCGTCGTACCCCTCTGCAATGCTTAATATGGCGGCGGCATCGTCAGAGGTTAGCGCGAAAATACTCATGCAATCCAAGCTTTTACAGGCAGGCACCATTCCGGTTGATGAGAGCATTCCGATGGTTGGCTTTACACCTATTAAATTATTAAAGCCGGCAGGGACTCGGCCAGAGCCCGCTGTATCGCTTCCTAAGCTAAAGGTACTCAAACCGAGGGCAACAGCAGTTGCAGAACCGGCACTAGAACCGCCGGAAATATAGTCAGGATCGAACGCATTTCTACATGGACCGTAGGGAGATCGAGTGCCGTTTAAGCCCGTAGCAAACTGGTCTAGGTTCGTTTTACCAACAGGTACCGCACCGGCATCTATCAGTTGTTGAACAACCTGAGCTGATTGCTCAGGTACGTAACTGAACTCTGGACAAGCTGATGTAGTCGGTATGCCTGCCAAGTCGATGTTGTCTTTAATGGCAAAAGGGATGCCCCAAAGCGGATGAGTCTCTATAGGTTTGTCTCGCAGACCATCTAGCCAAACTCTTTGCTCTTCTGGCGTGAGTAGATGAATCCAGATGTTTCGATCACTGAAGAGCGAACTTCGCTCTCTTATCTCCTCGGCTATGCCCTGAGGCGTCAAACTTCCTTTTAAAAAAGCGTCTCTGAGTGATTTCAGCGTCATGTTTTGAATCATATACTCGTCCTCGAAAAGAGCTGCGCAGCAGGCTTGTAGCCCGTCATTGTTCGATTGATATTGAAATCCATCGCTAGCTTTATTCTGATCCCTGGATCAGAGCCTTGCGGGTTCGAAATGGGGTATAGCGCTGATCAATTCACACGTGTAGCTATTCTTGGGATTTCGCAGAACTTCATCGGAAATACCTGTCTCGACAATCTGGCCTTTATTCATCACGATCACTCGCTCACACAGAAGACGAACCACATTGAGATCATGAGAAACGAAAATGTAGCTCATGCCTAATTCGCGCCTTAAGTTATCAAGTAACTGCAGGACGACTGCCTGAACGGAAACATCGAGTGCCGAGGTGGGCTCATCCAGTATGAGCAGCTTCGGATTAACACTAATTGCTCGCGCAATTCCGACTCGCGCCTTTTGTCCACCAGAGAGTTGGTGGGGAAAACGGCTCAACAAGTGCTTCGGTAAACCCACCTGTTCGGCCAGTTCACTAATTCGCGCGTCTAGCTTCTGCTTATCTTTCAACTTTTGCAGTCGAATTAACGGCTCAGCTATCGCATCGCGCGCTGTATATCTCGGATTCAGACTGTCATGTGCATCCTGAAAAACCATCTGAATTTTCATTCTTTGAGGAAGACGAGAAAACTCTTTGGCGGGAAATTCTGTTAGGTCTTCTCCGTCAAAGATGATTTGTCCTGAGGTTGGATCCATTAGCCGCGTAATCATGCTTGACGTCGTTGATTTTCCGCAGCCAGACTCCCCGACCAATCCAAGACTCTCGCCTTGTTTCAAATCGAACGAAATGTTGTCCACTGCTCTAAACAGAGACTCATCACTCGTATTAGATCCCAACCAGCGCGCACCTTTTGCCCCACTCTTTTTAAAAACCTTGACGAGATTTCTCACACTTAGTAACGATTCGTGCTTTAGAAAATCGCTTCGCGTCCTATGAGCGGATTTAGAGATACCCTCTTTAGATGGGGGTGTATTTTTGGTTGATGCTATTCGGGTGAGATCTGCAAGCTCCGAATAAGGTCCAGGAGAGGCCGCTATCAACTTTTGTGTATAGGGATGAGAAGGGCTATTAAAAAGCTCTCTGACTGGAGCTTGCTCTACGATTTTACCGTCCTGCATCACGATGATCCGATCGCAATATTGGGCAGCTAAGCCCAAGTCGTGCGTTATGAGAATCGCGGACATACCCCGACTGCGCGTTAGATCCTGAATCAGATCCATCGTGATCTTTTGCGTAGTCACATCCAAACCAGTTGTCGGCTCGTCAGCAATAATTAATCTCGGATCACAAGCAACTGCAATGGCAATCATCACGCGTTGACACATCCCGCCTGACAGTTCGAAGGGGTAACTCCAGTACCGACTTTCAGGATCGAGGATTTTTACTTTATCCAACATTTCGATCGCTTTAGCCCGGGCATTGCTGCGACTGGCCCGCACGTGTTTGATCAGTACATCCTCGATCTGTTTTCCGACTGGTCTGATCGGATTCAAAGCTGTCCGAGGATTCTGAAAGATCATAGAAACTTCCCGACCTCTCAGTTCGCGCATTTCAGGTTCGGATATATCTAAAAGCGAAATCCCATCGAATTTTGCGGTTCCATCTGTAGGCGCTCCTGCTTGGTCGAGCAGCCTCATCAATGTGTAAGCGGTAACTGATTTACCGGAGCCTGATTCACCTACAATACCTACAACTTCGCCTTTACTCAGAGTAAACGAGACATCACTGATCGCTTTAACGCGGCCGTTACGTGTCTTGAATTCTACTGATAGATTCTCGACCGCTAGAAAGCTCGGGTTATTAGTTCGGTTACTCATAATAAGCCCCTAAGTTCGTCGCTGTGGGTCAACGAGATCGCGTAGACCGTCGCCTAACAAATTGAAACAAAAGACCGCAAGCATTAATACGAGACCCGGGAACATTGCGAGCCACCATTCGCCAGAGACGATATACGTTGCACCTTCAGCAACCATGATGCCCCACTCAGCGTCAGGTGGACGCACACCGAGACCAATAAAAGATAGACCCGCGGCGTTGAGAATAGCCCATCCCATGTTTAGTGATATCTGCACCATCATCGGAGGAAGGATGTTGGGAAACAGTTGGGTAACAAGGATTCGAACATCTGAACAACCTGATAACTTGGCTGCTTGCACGTACCCCGCATTTCGGCGAATAGCCACTTCAGAGCGAGCAACTCGCGAATAAAAAGGTAAATTGATGATTGCGGTCGCGTAGATGATGTTTTCGACAGAGTTTCCGAGTGAGGCTACGATTCCCATAGCGAGAACGAATAGAGGAAAGGCCATAACGGTGTCGGTAACACGACCTACAATACGGTCAATCCAACCACCCCAAAATCCCGCAGCACATCCCAGTGCACTTCCAATAATGAAAGAGATTCCAACTGCGGCAACAGCGATACCAAGATCAAGCTGTGTTGCAACGATGACGCGACTGAATACATCGCGACCCAGATGATCGGTGCCGAATGGGTGCGCCCAACTCGGTGGCCGAAGCGCGTTGACCGCATTAGTAGCCAACGGATCATAAGGCGCGATTAAAGGTCCAAGGAAGGCTAGAACAACGAGTCCAATGAACAGTCCAAAAGCAAAAAGTGTGACAAGATTCTCGCTCATCACATATTTAACATGACGTATGAAAGGAGCAACCGTATTCATGATCAGGACTCCAGTGTGATGCGCGGATCGATCAACGTTAGGATGACGTCGATGATTAAATTCACTACGACGAAAAGTAGCGCCATACAGAGGACGAAACCTTGAACAGCGGCATAATCTGAAGCGATCAGAGCTTCGATAGCAAAGGATCCGATGCCTGGCCAAGAGAAAACCTTCTCGACGAGCACGTTCGCCCCCAAAAGGAAGGAAAAAACCATACCTAATACCGTTAAGATTGGAAGGCTGGCATTTTTCAGTGCATAGGTGATCAAAATCGTGGTTTGAGATAGTCCATTAGCCCGAGCCGTACGCACATACTCGCTGCCCAACGCGTTCAGCATCGCTCCGCGTGTCATGCGTGCGAGCGGCGCCAGAGCAAATAGACCTAGCGTAATTGCCGGCAACAGCAGCTGTTTAAAGGCGGCCCAAAATGTCTCGATATCTTTTGCCAACAAAGAGTCGACCAAATAAAAGCCCGTGACCTGAGGTGGTGACAGATAGAGGATATCCAACCTACCCAAAGGCGAAGGTGACCAGCCGAGCAGGTAGTAGAATATGTAAATCAGCAGAAGGCCGGTAAAAAACGTTGGCACAGAAACGCCTGCTGTCACCAATATTCTGCAGAGTTGATCAACCCATGAACCAGGACGCGTTGCTGCAAGAATACCCAAGGGTACTGCCACGATAATCGCCAAACCCAATCCAAACAGAGTTAATTCGAGGGAAGCCGGCAGCCGCTCCAATAGCTCCTCACTCACAGGGCGTCCCGTGTTGAGCGACATCCCTAAATTACCCTGAACTAAATTAGCCGCATAGATACCTAGTTGCTCAAGCCAACTGCGATTTAAACCTAATTGCTCACGAATGAGTTGAATAGACTCCTCATCAGCAATATCTCCTGCGAAATAAACCGCTGGATCACCCGGCAAAGCGCGTGTTAACGCAAAGCTTATGACAACAATGCCGATGATCGACGGAACGGACTGCAGCACTCGGAGAGTTATCTGCACAAGTTTATTATCATGCACGGGTGGACCTTTCTGAGTGATTGCGAGCGAAGATATCTTCACTCGCAATTAGCCTGAACCGAACGCAGCTAACGCCTAGCTATGTTTTAGTAATTTCGCGAACATCGAGTTGACGATGAAACCATGCTGTAAAGCCAGAAACGTCTTTCTGAGTTGCAGCATCAAGATAGGGCTGGTAGAGAGGAATCCGTGGAACCTCGGTGAAAGCTATTTCGAGCATACGTTTGATATTTGGTTCATAAGCGGGGTTACCCACGTCCATATGGAGCGTTTCATCAACCAACCGCTCTATTTCCTCATTTTGGTAGTTTGAAGAATTAAATAGATGACCAAACTTGTATGCCCAGAAAAAGTAGTAGTCAGGGTAATTCAACCATCCACCAAAATTTTCTAGATGCATCGGTAACCGTTTTTCGACGAGCGCGGCCGTACGCCAGTTAGCGCCAGGAATCTTATCGAGGGTCACCTTAACTCCAATTTTTCCGAGTGATTCTTGTATTAGGAGTGCTGTCGGCTCTTGCCAAGAAGCTAACCCTAAATTGAAAGATAAGGTGGTCTCGAACCCATCGGCGTATCCCGCCTCAGCGAGAAGCTCTCTAGCCTTTTTTAGGTCTGTTGAATATGGGGAGGGTTGAGGCCATGCTATGCTACTAGGCTTGAATTCTGTCCCCCCGAACATTGGCTTACCCCGATTATAAGCCGCTGCACTTAAGATATCAGCGTATGGGAGTGCATAAGCAATCGCTTGCCTGACCTTGACATTATCGTAGGGTGGAGTGTTCAGGTTCAAAGCAAGACAATGTATGCAGTTATCAATCGGTGCTCCGTTAACATTGATGCTGCTGTCGGCCATTAATTCGGTGGCATCTTTGGGAGCAACATCCATATATAAACCAGCATCGCCTCGCTCAAGCAGAGCCCTGCGGGTGGAGGCCGAGGGAACCTCGCGAACGATTACCCGTTTCATTGCAGGCAACTCCCCTAAAGCCCATTCATCATTTCTTTCGTAAACAAACTGCTGACCAGGATCCCAACGACTGATTTTATAAGGACCAGATCCTGCTGGAGTCTTGTGAAGGTACTCAGTAGCCCATGGATCATCTGCGGTTGCTTGAGCTTTCGCGATTTTCGAATTAATGATGAACGGGATCGGTACTGCTAAGTCCGGTAAAGTCAGCTTAGACGCAACCGGTATATCCACCCTAAACGTACTACTATCTACAACTACAAACTGATCCGGGCTAGTCATTGAGCCAGCTTTCATCTGTACTGCTGGAAACCCACCTAGACTCACGGCGCGATCAAAAGACCATTTTACGTCTTCAGCAGTTACAGGAGATCCATCCCAAAATTTGGCATTCGGATTGATTTTGAAGATAATTGACTTCCGATCGTCAGAGATAATCCAAGATTCGGCTATCTCAGGTTCGATAACGGTTGAATCGTAGGACATTGATCCATCGGGAAGCGTTTTTACGCCAAACCGTACAAGACGATCGTAAATATTTACGGTAACTTGATAGCTTGGTCTGTTTGTGCCTTTCCGGTGAAGATCAAGGCTATTGATACTGTTTCCGGCTACCACTACGAGTGTTTCACTCCGATCGGCCCCATGCGCACTGGGTAAGTATCTCAAGAATGGTAACACGGCAGCCCCCGCTGTTACTGATCCCACTCCTTTCAAAAAATTCCGTCTGTTCATGGATAACTCTCCGCTTCTCTTGGTCAGGCCTTTAGCCCTGAATTTTTGCCTAGATTGGACTCATTTAACGCCAAACATCACCTGCTACCCGTTTACAGCCTAAAACACGACTCGCTCTATCTGGCTAGCGGCAACTGTTTAACCAAATTGCTCCCGACTGAGTAAATCACTTCCGCTTGCGTCGTTATACTGCTATTTTTAGCTATGCCTGTTGCAAAAAATGCATCTCTAATTAGTTTTTTATCGATCAAATGCGTTACACACTCCCGCTAAAGTACATAGAATCGATCACACGCGCGGGGTCGATTCGAAAAGCTGCCGAAGATCTGTCAATAACAGCCTCCGCATTAAATCGAAGGATCTTAGCTATGGAAGAAGAGCTCGGTGTTAGCTTGTTTGAAAGATTGCCTCAAGGGGTCAGGCTCACGTCTGCTGGGGAGCTATTTCTCCAGATGTCTCGAATGCACTTAGCAGATCTGGACCGCGTAAAAAGTCAAATCGCAGACCTTAAAGGGGTAAGACGGGGCCACATATCGATAGCATGCAGTCAAGCGCTCCTTTCGTCCTTTATCCCGCAACAAGTAGCAAAATACCGTAGCATGCATCCAGGCGTTACGTTTTCCGTCCTCGCCCGTGATAGATCCGATGCGGTGGACGCAGTTATTAATATGCAAGCTGACCTAGCTGTCGTGTTTGAACCGACGCGACAAGTCGACTTCCAAGTGATTCATGCCGAATCGCAGCCCATTTACGCAATTTTGTCGGCTGATCATCCTTTAAGTAGCAAAACAACAATCCGTCTCGGAGAATGCTTGAACTACGACCTAGCATTACCAAAAAGCACGATTGGCGTCCGCTATCTTCTAGAAGACGCATTGAAGGCTGACGCGCGCAAGCTTGAACCGGTTTTAGAGTCAGATAGTTTCGAGACACTTAGATACTACGCCCGATATGAGCAGGTAATTACATTTCAAATAGCTGTTGGATTACCAGAAAAAGAGGATTCTTCCGGATTAGTTTACATCCCCCTCGATCAAAATGATGTGAATCCCGGAATCATGTACGTTGGTCAGCTAAGACACCGAGCTTTGCCGGTAGCAGCCGCAAAGTTCGCTAACCAACTCAGTGAGGCACTGGATGAAACCGTCAACACACTCAGCGAGTGATTCAAGCGACCCTCCTGAGGATGTTTGAATCGCCAACAGTTGAGGAGATACATCTCAGTCGAACATAACAAACTTTTCAGCTGAATAATTACCATTTGATGACCAAGTAGATGTCTACTCCTGATGGAAATACGAACAACTGAGATAGAGATTAGAGAGACCGCTATCCCCAAAGTCCATCAGCACTGCCGTTAAGACGCAAAGGTCAGAGATTCGAATCCCCCCAGAGACGCCAATTATTTCGCACCGACCACCTATATAGATTTTCGGGACTGATGTCGCTCTGCCGAACTTTTGCCGAAGTTAGTCCTGATAGGTTATGCACAGTCCGGCAAATGCAACGAACGCCAGGCCAGTAAATACGCCGATTTCGGCGCTTTTATTCGTTCTACGAACCAGATGGTGAAATTAATGATAATCGATGGGCGTAGAATCAATCTGCGACTACAAAATATACACAGCGCTATATTGAGCGCGTGAACGCATTGGGATAATTGATGTCTGCCAAAGAGCAATTTCCTCCGGAGGCAGAGGTCAGAGGTTCGAATCCTCTCGGGCGCGCCAATTGGTCCGGGGGGCATACCGGACACATGGGTGACATAGTATTCCACACCGATACTCGAGCCGGCTCTTTCTGAACTCAATGAACGATATGCTACTAATTAAGCGTTTTAACCTGAGCATCTAAAAAACGAAACTCGAAGATATCCGAACTTGTTCATCCAAGTCTGGGGTTGTGTCAAGACCAATAAATATGGTCTCTCTCTGTCATTCAAATAAACCGAACTCCCAGAACTATTATGTACAAACGTATTGGATCGGTTCCCACCGCGCTCCAGTTTCAAAGCGTTAAAACCAATAGAGTCTTCGTCGATCCATTTCAATGCTAGCGTTGTCTTCGCCACTTTCTCTCCCAAACGTTGACCCTCTTCGTCGATGGCGTAACTCATCGTTTGTAGACAAGACCATGTTGAACCCGCGCTCGCTCCATAAGAGTTAGTGGCCAGGATCAACGCAAAGCATACCAATACTCTTTCCATCACATTTTGTTTCCGCTATCTCTAACACTCATTGACGATACCAACCTGTGCTAATCAATTGTCCGACTGTTGCCAGACCGATCCAACGGGCGGCTCTAGTGACTACCGCCACCTCTAATCAAACCAAAATAATAATCGGGTACCAATGAAAGGCCGTGTTAGGCCTCAGTCCGCTTTTGACTAGAACATCGCAACAAGCTTCGCGCTGCAGTCATTCTAAGAATAAACGGTCAACAACAAAATCCTTTCTCGATCAGTCACTGGGATTATATGGAGCTAGGACTCGATATCTGGGGAGGGTGCATAATGAGTACAATGAACCAAGCCCCAAAGCAATGCGGCGTCCACATCCATAACTGTCAGAAAATGAACAACTCGGAAGTTTAACTAACCGTGTGTGCTTTAAGAGAAATGATTGACTGACACGAAATAAAATCGGGCGAGCGTGTGATACATCTCGCCCGGTTGCAGTGCACTATTTACTGCTGGCTAGTTGCTGTGATCCGATAAATCTCACCTTCATCAACTGCAACGTATAGCGAATTATCTGGCGCCATCACGAGGCCACGGAACCTCTTCGAGAATCCAACAGGCATCCGAGTGATTGCATTGATCGCCATACCATCGGAAGTGATACCGACCATATCGATCCGTTGACCGATTGGCGTACCGCCGAAGCCAATACCGAGAACTCCGGTTGCCAGACGGCCTTCATAGATTCCCCAGTTCTCCCCTTTCAGGAACGCTGCTGAAGAGGTTCCCTGCGACCAACCATTGTTGTTCCACGTTGGTGGCATCAGGTCGTCAAACCGTGTGTCACTCATTGGCATGTAAGACGCACGAACCGCTGGATCCATTCCATCCATTTGCTCTGGCTCGTATCCACAATACTTATCTGGGCACGCACCACGACCGGCGGTCATCTCTTGTGGATCCCATCCCGCGTTACCACCATTGACAAGCGCCGTGATTTCATCACTGTGCCAAGGGCCATGCTCAGCCGTGAAGGCTTTGCCGTCACTTGGGCGGAAATCGATACCCTGGACGTTTCGGTGTCCGTATGTGTAGATTCGCTTATCGAAGCCAGCTGGCGGGTTATTATCCGGATGCGCGTTTCCATCGGTATCCACACGGAGGACCTTGCCACAGAGGAGCTTTGGAGATTGAGGACAAACCCCTCTATGGCGGTCGCCACCAGTAATCCACAGGTAGCCACCAGGACCAACCCGCAGACGTCCGCCATTGTGGGCACCAGGACCACCAAACGGCTGATTTGATTCAAATGGCTTGTATTGGATATCAGTCACGATGTCTGTTCTGTCGGTGACGCTTTTGAGATCTTCACTCAAGGTCAGACGCATCACGATGTTGCCATCGCACCGCTCGAAGTTACTTTTACATCCAGACCCATGGTATTTGTCTGACGTCGAAGCCACATAGAGCCGACGGTTCTGGTCGAAGTTACGATCTGGCGCGACTCCCATCATTCCCGCTTGGCCTTCACAGAATAAATCCGCTCCGCTACTTGAGTAGCCAGACGAACCCTTCATGCCATAGATGTTGGTCACTTGGCCGTTTGGCGACCGCATCGACAGCCCTTTACATTTCTCAGTAAAGAACATGGTACCGTCCGCGCGTACCGTCATATCCCACGGCTTATCCAAGCCTTCCAAAACTGGGGTTGCCTTAATAATTGGAACATCCATTCCGGCAGCGACTGCCACTGTTCCACCCATCACGAGTGCCGATGCCACAGAGGCAATCAGCGTCTTCTTGACTGTGTGCTTCATTTAAAAAGCTCCTTGTTGGTTTTTATTTTTCATACTTCGCATCTTTCAAATACGCAGAAAGATTCTCGATTTCTTCATCCGATAACGGTTTGGCCATCATGATCATCAGCCCCGAATTCGGGCCAATCTTCTGCCCCGCGCGATACGCTTTCAGCTTTTCACGCGTGTACTCGATTGGGTTACCGGAAATTTTGGGGTAGCTAGATACGCCTTTGCCCGCTGGGCCGTGGCATGCGTGGCATGATTGATGATATCGCTGATCACCAGCGGCAGCGTCACCTGCCATCGCGACCTGCGGAAGAGCCAATGCGGCCCCAAGTGTGATTAGGCCAACTAAGTTCAACAAACAGCGCCCTCCTCTAGCGTTTCTTATTCTTTTAAGTATGCAATGGTCTGATATCCTCTCGCAGACCATCGACCACTAGGATCAGGTAGGACAATCGGACAGTCAAGCCAAAATAAAACGGCTTATTAGAATATTTCGCCCATCGATATAACTTAAAGTTCTATAGATGAGGCAGGTATTTTGAAACCTCTAGGTTTCAACCATGAGCACTTTTTAGGTTTGATGCATCCATCAGCAACGATTAGTCACTGACTTTCACGCCAGCTTCAAAAATACCGGTTTTGTAATCCCAAACAGACCCATCAGGATTAAAAGCGATCCACTTACCGTTCTGTTTACCCAGCAGATACGCACCCCGATAAAATAGGGTGTCATCTTCGTAATAGCTCACCCATGGCCCATCTTTTTGATTCGCCTTGTAGGCGCCTCGATAAAACAATTGCCCAGATCTGTAATAACCTGACCACATACCTTCTTTTTGACCTGCCAGATATCGCCCCCGATTCTTCACTTGGCCGTTTTCATAAAAAGATGTCCACTCACCATGCCGCATACCCTCTTTGAATGAGCCACTATCCGGCCCGCTGACTAAACCAGTAAACAGCTCATTTCCTGAAACGGTGTAATAACGGCCATCTCGCTTGACGAGGCCCTCCATTGTTTCGGCAACACCGATGACAGGGG
>Ga0181563_10002600_pt1 | contig 17486 bp, 15 predicted proteins | sample 011ome_25_FD_133759 | JGI IMG/M metagenome (GOLD analysis project Ga0181563, IMG submission 133759) | Coastal salt marsh microbial communities from the Groves Creek Marsh, Skidaway Island, Georgia - 011512CT metaG (megahit assembly) | ecosystem: Environmental > Aquatic > Marine > Intertidal...
ACCGATGGTACAGACTGGGAAATTGGTCTGGGCACATGGGATGAAACAGCAGGAACACTTGCTCGCACGACGATATTTGAGTCGTCTAACAGCAATAGTGCTGTTAATTGGGGCGCTGGATCGAAAGATGTATTTATTGTCATGCCTGCAGAAAAGGTCAGTGGTACTACATCATATAGCGCCACATCAGATTTGCCCCTGACTGCGAACCAAGTTGGCGATCAGGCGTTTGTGACTGCTAATAACAATCTGTACATATGGAGCGGCTCAGGCTGGTATAGAATTGCGACAGTGAACCAAACTCCTACCGTCTCAGGAAACAGTGCCACATACACTTTAGCCACTGATGGGACAGCAACAGTCGTCACAATGACCGGTACAGACCCTGAAGGATTCGCATTGACTTGGTCTGCCACTGAGTCAGGTGACACGGGCATTGCAACAACAACTAATGTCGATAACGTGTTTACTGTTACCCCAGTCACTAGTGGATCTGGTGGCACAATGACGGTCACATTTGCCGCTAGTGATGGTGTTAACACTGGCACAGCAAATTCAACATTCACGCTGAATTTTGTTGCAGCCCTTTGGCCTGACGTTACTCTTTCTATTGGAACATCAGATACGAATAGTTTAGACAATGAGACATTCATTGACCGGTCAAGTAACGCGTTAACTGTTACGTCAACTAACGATCCCCTTCAAACAGCTTTCCATCCATATCTAAATAATTGGGGGTCTTTCCATAAAGGAGCAAGTCGGGCAGGTGGGTATTTTTACACAAACTACACAAGTCAAACTGGCACTAGTGGAGATTGGACAGCAGAACTATGGTTTTATCGTCAATATACTGAAGAATTGTATTGCCGCCCAATAAGCATTGAAAGCGGTGCGTCTAACGCATTAGAGACATGGGGAAATAGTGTATTTGAATTAAAAGGCACATTTGCTGGGCTAAACGGTTCGGGTTACAAATCATCAGATACAGATTTAGATAAATGGCATCACATTGCTTTAGCTAGAGAAAGCGGAACTCTCCGTCTTTTTATTGACGGTGAACTTGCGGCATCAGGCAGTAACACCGCAGACATTAACTTAGGAGACATTGTATTCGGCGCCGTAGATAGGGCAGGTGGATACGCCTTGAATAAAGGAAGTAGATTAGCTGATATAAGAATTGTTAATGGTACGGCGGTCTACACATCAGCATTCACACCTCCGACAGAGCCTTTGACCGAAATTACTAATACGATTTTTATGTGGAATGGGAAAAATTGGAAAGACACGAGTAGCAATAACAGAGACATCACTGCTGTTGAAACATCGACACGGATACTAAGAATAGATGCTTTCAACCCCTATGCACAAGATTCTGAGTATGACGTTGGTGCGAATAAAGGGTCTGTTTATTTAGCAACTGGTGATGAGGTTGTCATTTCCCATGATTCTGCAATCAGTGCAGGAACAGGTGACTTCTGCTTACAGTTTTGGGTGTATGCATCTAGTGGTGATAATGCGTCCTATAAAGGGCTTGTTTCAAAATACAGCGGCGGCGCAGGTGGGATATGGTTACAGCCACTTAGCGGTGTGCTACAAGTTGGCTTCAGCACTTCAGTATTAGGCACTGGCACAAAAAATGTCATGGATAACGGATGGCATCACATCGCATGGACACGAAGCGGGAGTGCTAACAAGGTATTCGTTGATGGCGAGCAAGAAATATCATTCACTGCCAGTGATAATTTAAACAATACAGTTGACATGTTAATTGGCGATATGGGGACTTTGGGTCGAAACTTCCAAGGATATGTTGCTGATTTAAAATATGATGTCGGCAATGCTGTTTATACATCAGCGTTCACACCACCAACGTCTCCAGTTGGTAATACTAATGCAGACCTGTACCTCCCTATGGACAACGCAGGCATCTTTGATAGGACAGGAAATTTCCGTTTAGAACCTGAAGGAAATGCGGCAACGTCAACAACACAATATAAATTTGGGTCGACGGCCATGTATTTTGATGGGACTGGCGATTACGTTACGATTCCTGATGACAACCGTTTTGATTTTCACGGGGATTTCACGGTTGAGATGTGGGTGTATTCGACTGGCACAGCTACAACGGCGAACCAGACAATTATTGGTGGCAATGGATCTGGGTCAAATGGATGGACGATTTATTCAACGCAAGGTAGCGAGACCGTTAACTTTTTTCACACTACTTTCAGAATCCAAAGTGCCGCTGGAGATCTGCCACGAAATCAATGGGTGCATTTAGCGGTATGTCGTTCTGGATCAACCACTAAAATGTTCGTTGATGGGACAGAGGTTGGGACTGAATACACTGGAAGTGAAACATTTGAGCAGGGCAGTGCAAATGTTGGCACTAGAATTGGTTGGGACATTGGTGCTAATGGTTACTTTACTGGCTACCTAGATAATCTGCAGATTCTAAACGGCGTTGCTAAATACACTTCTAACTTCACTGCTCCTACCGCTGAGCAGGGAAGAATATTTCAGGCTGAAGATTAATGCTTGGCTTTAATGCTTTTTCTGAAGCTCCGTTCTCAGCAGAACAAGAGCAACAGACAACAACCACTATTGGCAATGAAGGAACCCTTGGTGCCGGTGTTCTTGGTCAGTTAGGCATTGGTGAAACTGGTGTTGTTGCTCAACAAGCTGTTGGCGACTCGGTAGACGCAACACAAAACGTTAGCTTTACAACGCTCGCAATTACACAAGCTTTAGCAACGGCGCAAGCGGTCACTAACGCAGATGTGTCTGCTTTTGGATCGATTACGGTCGCGGCTGCTATTGGAGCGGGTTCAGGTAGCGCGTCGATCGCTGTTGATGCAGGGAAAGCAAGCAAAACCTTTACTGCGACCGTTTCGAACGACGGCTCGGGCAACAAGTACTACATCGATGGCACAAAGCAAGCATCGCTGTCATTGCACGAAGAGGGAACTTACCGGTTCGACTTATCAGACTCGTCTCTGAGCGGTCATCCGTTTGCCTTGAGCACAACCTCTGACGGAACACATAGCAGCGGGTCAGCGTACACCACAGGCGTTACAACCTCTGGTACAGCAGGACAGGCGGGTGCGTACCTAGAAATCGTTGTCACCACGTCGACTCCAGACCTGTATTACTACTGTGGCAACCACTCAGGCATGGGTGGATCAATCGCGTTCAGTGAGCAATTCGATCAAGTTCCGTTTGTCATGGTATTGAGTATTCCGACGACGACGGTCACAGCAGGCGCATCAGCAGATGTCTTGTTTGCTGCAATTACGATCGATTCGGCATTGGGGTCAGCCGGTGTTAACGCATCAATCAGTGTTGATTTCACAGCGCCTGACATCACAGTCCCAACGACAACACAATCTGGTGGCGCAAGCTTTGGCTCCAATGCAGTAGCAATTGACATTACCAGCCCAGCGGCAACAGCGACTGCTGGCAGTGCAATTTCGTTTAGCACGGCGATAGCGGTTGAAATTACGACTGCAGAAGCAAGCGTCAGTGCTGGAAGCGCGCAAGCGTTTGTGACATTGATCGAGGCGACAACAGCGATCGCGGCCAGTGTTTCAGCCGGATCCACTCAAGCAACTCAATTCACAACGCCCGCCATTTCAACTTTCTTGTCTAGCAACTCCGCTGGATCAAGTTTCTCAGTAGACTTCACAGCGCCAGATATCGATACACCAGTATCTTCAGTCAGCGCTGGCTCTGTCGTCGATGTCACGCACTCTGTATCGATCTCAACCCCCGTTATTGCTATTCAAGCTGGCGGTTCTGTCGCTCTTACATTCACTGGTCCTGCAATTGATCCGTTTGTAGTAGGAATCGGTGCTGGCGCGTCTGTCAGTGTCGACGCAGATACGATTGGCGATACGATCGGTGTCACCCAGATCGGTGTCACAGTCACTGAGTTTCCAACGATCGATGTGCCGATCATGGAGGTCACAGCACCGACCCTGAGTGTATCTGGTGGTGCGTCCGCTGATGTCACTCATAGCGTGTCCGTTACCCTGCCGACCCTTGTTGTAAAGAACGACATCACAGCAACGGTTTCTGGGCCATCGGATATTGACGTTACAAGTCCGCTCGGTCGCGCATCGAATCTGAACATCATTACAACTGAGACGACCAGTGCGGCGACAACGTTCACAGTTAATGACAACAACCGTCCGGCGCTGCCTTCAAGCTGGTTTAACGCACCCGTAAATACCAATGGCACATGGAATGGCGGTATCAAACTTGGATCTGATACTGGTGCTGGATATTCGGTTGTTACTTGGGGTCCGCATTGGAATAAAGACGGTCGCATTCAGCTAAAGGCCAGTGGCACGCCGTATTATCATGTGCGTCACGCCAGTGATTACACCACGCCACAAAATGAACTGCGCTCTGGCCGTGTAGTGCATATTTCCTTTGTCCCTGCTGAAAGCACGACGTTCCGGTTTTGGAATGGCTCATCATACGACTCTGTCGATATCGAAGATTTCTTTGTTGGTATTGTTCACGTCCTTAACCCGAATGCACTTATAGCCGGTGAAGACACTTGGATACATAAACCAGAATCCACGTTCCTTGGCGGATGGAACCGAGGCGGCACGGTTAACGGTCAGACTTATTTCATGGACCGCTACTCAGTGTTCCAGCAGAGAGCGTTCGCGATCGATGATTCTGGAACGTATCGACAAATCACTTCTGTAACCAATAGCAACGGCGAAATCGTTTACCAGCCACCAGCGATCATGAACCTTGAGGACGACAAGCTTGATCGCTTGACGATGTTCTATACAGGCGCTGTCGCGGATGACGAACATAACGTCAACTATTTGCCATCATTCATGCCGGTTCATAACGATGGCTCTGTTGGTCCTCCAATGGTCTGGTTCAGTGATAATTGGGCAACGGTTAAGGCAAGTACAGCAGCGCTTGCTGGAGTTCGACATTCCGCGTCAAACAATGTGGCTAGCAGCAATCCAACGTGGTTTAGTCATCCGTTCCTTGTTAGCTCGCCAAACTTAAGTTCACAGGGGAAGACAGGACATTACATTGCCGATCATGCGTTGCCAATTTTGTATGCGGATGCGCGGTACGACAGCACGACAGCGAGACAGGCACAAGCAACAGCGCTGTTCTGGGCGACCTCAGACCAGTACGATGATCTCGTTAGTGATTCACGGTTTAAATCATCGTATGGATCGAGTTACGCCAACGACACTTTCAATGATGCCGATCCAAACACAGATGATTTGTGGGAGCATGATGGATCACTCAATCAAGAAGGTCGAGTCACCGCTGAGTCTGATACCTACTCCCCCAGCACTTATGGCACACCAAAAGTACTAGAAGGCTATGTTCTCGACGATGAGATTTTTGGCTTAGGTCTTTTACGTCGTCGTACAGAGATCAGTTCCGGAGTATACCAAGACGTTGGAGAACAGTACGGGGTCCTCGAAAACCCACTGTTATCAGGCAGTTCAGGTGACGTCCGTCGGCTCGTTACAGATCAGTCCAGTGATGCATCTAATCGCCACACATGGTTTGCACCGCATGTTAGCTCAGGATCTCGGATTGACGTCGGTATCAATACAGATGATCGATACAGCGAAAATCTGACAGCAAATGCAGCCTATCTGGTCGGACAAGTCGACCAAGAGGTGCAATTCCCGCTAAACAGCTTGTCAATCGCAAGTGTTGCGCCTGCAGTCTTAGTCAACGCAAGTTCGAACGCAGCAGTCACAGCGATCAGTGTTGACAGCACGGCACCAGTCACAAGCACATCGATCGCTGTAACCACAGATTTAACCAGTGTAAATATCGATTCGCCTATTGCTGGGTCTGATGTTTCAGTCGCGCCAGATGTTGCATTCCCAGAGCAGGCCGTTTCGCTTGCCGTCAGCGTACAAGCAGACCAAAGACTGACACTGACTGATTTTGGAGACATCAGTGTTACACCGGCTGTTGCTGAGATCGCACTGACGACTACAGTCGATTTGACATCGATTGACATTACGCCGGTCTTAATTAGTCAAGAAAACGTAACCGAAGTCCCGACACCGATCAGTGTGACCGTTAGCCCTGCAGTCGCGGCGACGTCTGTCACAGCAGACATTAATTTCACGACAGTTGATATTACTCAAGCATCGACGATTGAGAATCCAACAGAGTTCCCGATACCCATTAGCCTCAGCGTCGATCCGCCGCTCAGCACAGCGAAGGGGAGCGCAACCGCCTCGGTCACACATTCGGTTGCAGTAGGCGCTCCAATTGGCGAGGCGTCTGGACCTGCTGCACCAGAAACCAACTTCCAAGCAGTCTCGATCACACAACCACTCGTTGCAACGCAAGTCATATCAAATACCAGTGCAGGCGATCTGACGATCACGCTGCCGACGATCGAAACGACAACGACGGTCAGCGCCTTGGTCGATATGACATCTGTGTCGATCGATCTGCCGATTTTCAGAGGTGGCATTAGTAATTCAGTAGACGTGTCGTTAACGACAGTTACCGTCGATGTTATTGATCCTTTATTGTCGCTTGGTAGAGATTTTGCAACTGCGCAAGTGGGCAGTATTGTTGTCGCAGCGCCAGAGGCACGAACGCTTGTTAACGGCGAAGTCTTTGTCTCACTACCAACGGTCAGCATCGAAGATCCAGCAGCAACAATTACTCAACTCAGTCAGGCATTTGGTGTCGATTTCCCAACGGTGACTACAGACATTGATGGCGCTGGAATCGTTTTCAGAGCAGATCCAGATGCCCCTCGGATTGTCAGTGTTGATGAAGAAAATCGAATTCTCTTTGTGCCTTCTGATAGGCGAATCACAACAATCGCAAGCGAAATTCGCATCACATTCATCATGGGAGATTAACGATGGATATTTTTGAAAAAACACCAGAAGCGAGGTTGGATTATATCGTTGACTGGTCTGCTTGGCTGCCTACTGGTTTGACCATCGATTCGTCGACATGGGAGTACAGCGATGACCTGACAGCTGTCTCGACCGCTCTTGATTCGCCGCAAACGAGCATCATTTTTAGCGGCGGCACGGAAGGCGAGACATACATCATCAAGAACATTATTGAAACGACCGGCGGATCTCCGCTCAAAGACTCTCGGGTATTTAAATTGGTTGTGGCGACACGTTAGCTGTGGACCCGATCACTTGCCTCGCTGCTGCAACAACAGCGTTTACAACAGTTAAAAAACTGGTTGAAGCAGGCCGTGAAGTGCAGGACGTGACATCCCAGATCGGGACTTGGTTTAAAGCAGCATCCGATCTGAAAGCGTCAATTGAAGAGGCTGAAAACCCGCGCGCACTGAAAAAAATGCTGCAAAGTTCGGAATCGGTCGAACAGCAAGCAATCAATATCCAATTAGCCAAAGAAAAACATCGCGAAATGGAGACGCAGCTGCGCGAAATGTGGCTGTATCGATTCGGAATGGCGTCTTATCGCGAAATGATTGCGACGCGCAAAAAAATTGCAGCTCAAAGAGATCGTCAAATTTATGCAAAAAAGCGTCGCGCGCAGCAATGGATCGACGGAATCATCATTACTTGTGCTGTTCTCACTGCTGTAGGCGCTTTATTGCTGTTCATTTGGTTAATTAACTCAAAAGGAAATTTTTCATGAACAAACGTTTTGAAAAGGACACCGAATACGCTGAGTTTGACGCTAATAATGACGGCATCATCACCGATAAAGAGCTGGAAATGGCAAATCGAGCGCATCAAATCAGAGATTTACACCAACGTGAAATCGCCAAGAGAGCAATGTGCTGGTTCACCCTTTTTGGGGTTTTGTTATACCCAGCTTTGGTGGTGTTTTGCGATTTTGTACGTTTAAACACAGCGGCACAAATTTTAGGCGATCTCGCGCCAACATTTTTTGTCTCAACGTCAGCGATCATTGGTTCGTTTTTTGCGGCAGAGGCATTTATTACAAAGAAAACTGGAGGTAACTGATGTTGCAAGCTCTGATTGGACCGGTATCGAGTTTGCTCGATAAGTTTATTCCTGATGCTGACGCAAAAGCCAAACTTGCGCATGAAATAGCGACGATGTCAGAAAAACATCATCAAGAAATCATGCTCGCGCAAATTGCAGTCAACAAAGAAGAAGCTAAGGGTGGCTGGTTTCGTGGCGGTTGGAGGCCGGCGACTGGCTGGGTTTGCGTCGCTGGTTTTGCTGTCAATTTTTTAATCGCTCCCTTAGCTGCTGGATTTGGCGTTGTGATACCACAGGCAGACACATCGGTCATGCTTCCAGTCCTGATGGGCATGCTCGGTTTGGGCGGATTGCGCACCTTTGAAAAGCACAAGGGCGTCAAGTAATACTACTTTTAGTAGTTTACATGTAAAATCTATGAAACTTTATGGTGTTTTTTTCTAATGGAAAGCTGGCAGACAAGAATTGAATCAAAACTCGACAAATTGACCGAGGTTGTCGCGCAATTAGCGCGCGTGGAAGAGCGCCAGCTTGCAGATCGAAAACAGTTAATGGATTTGCAGAATAAGCAAAACAATTTCGAGGCTCAAGCCATGAAAAAAATGGATAAGTTGAATGACTCAATTAGCGATCTCGCGAAGACAGTCAACGACAACGCAAGGACGAGTCACGCGGTAAATAAACTGTTTTGGTTAGTTTTAGGTTCTGCTGTGGCCGTCTTGGTCACTGGGTTTATCGGAGGCACTGTGTAGTGGCATCAGAACATTTATTGAATCAACTCATCATGCACGAAGGTATGGAAGCTCACGCATATCAATGTAGCGAAGGTTACTGGACGATTGGCGTTGGCAGAAATATTCAAACGCTTGGTATTACAAAAGACGAAGCGATGTACCTCTTGGCCAATGATTTGAAGCGCGTTGAAGTAGAGCTTGATAGCAACGTTTCATGGTGGCGGAGCCTGTCTGAAGCGCGTCAAAACGTGTTGCTGGATATGTGCTTTAACCTTGGAATCAGTCGTTTTCTGCAGTTTAAAAATTTTCTTGCCGCGATACAGGACGGGCGATGGGAAGATGGTTATCGAGAAATGCTTGATTCGCGATGGGCAGATCAAGTGGGTGCGCGAGCTCAGCGTCTAGCAAAAGCAATGCATGACGACATATTAGTCGAGGTGTGAAATGGCAAAACTGACGTTCGACACTTTTACAGGGATCTTCCCAAGGCAGGGCAAGACGCGTTTGCCATTAGGCGCGGCAGCAATTGCCAGCAACGTATCTTTTGATACTGGCCGGATTAATTCGGTTCGTGGGCGTCTTGATGTCGATAACGTCGCTAGCAATACCAACTCCATCTTCAAATTGCGCGATAAGTATTGGCTGACATCATCAGACGAGCTTTCGTATGTCGACTCTCCAGTAGTACAAGATGCTCATGGCCGTGTGTACATCGCAGGCGGCGATTATCCTGTTTATGCCGCTGACGACACGGGCTACTCAGGATGGTCTGCAGGCTCAGATATTGATGCCATGGCGCGTATGCCTTCAACGACTTATCGTCTTGGTCTGAAAGCGCCTACAACAGCTCCTACGGTGACTGTAAATGCAATTCCGGCTGCTGAAGCGGATGTTGAAACACTGCTTGGCGTTGAAATTGAGCTTACTGAAAGCCAATCGATAGCAAATTGGCTAAGTGCAAACTTGGTAAAGGTCGCGACAGCTTATGTGTATACCTTTGTCACAGATTACGGCGAAGAGTCTGCGCCGAGCCCTGTCAGTGACATCAAAGAGTATTACGACGGTCAAACCAAGACGATCTCATTACCCAGTAACGCAGAATCAGGGATTGCAATTTCAAACGGGAAAAAACGCATTTATCGTGTCGCAACTGGATCACAAAGCAGTGAGTATTTATTTGTCGCTGAGGTCGATTACTCGGTTACCTCATACACTGATACGACGTTAGATTCTCAACTGGCGGAGCCGATTACTAGCACTAACTATTACCCGCCGCCAAATGACGACACTAGCGTCAATCCATCTGGACCGTTGCAAAGTTTAGTGTTGCATCCGCAAGGATTCTTGATTGGTCACACGGGCCGGACCCTGTGTTTCTCTGAACCGTATTTGCCTCATGCTTGGAATCCCAACAATCAGATTACTGCGCCGTCAGACGTGGTTGGTATTTGTGTCTATGCCGGTGGCGTTGTTGTCGGCACAAAACGTAAGCCGTACATCTTGTCTGGTTCTAGCGCTGAAAGTATGGACATTTACCCATTAGAAAGCGAACAACCTTGTGCGTCGGCTCGCTCCATGGTTGAGATCGGTGGGGCGGTGGTGTTTGCAAGCTTTGAAGGACTTGTTCTAGTCAATGGCCAAACTGCGCAGATCGCGACGGAAAAGCACTTCAATCGTGAGCAGTGGGCTGACTATCATCCTGAATCAATTCATGCCTATGTCGTTGATCAAAAGTATATCGGTTTCTATAAAAGCGCAGATGGAACAGCGAGCGGTGGGTTTGTTTTTGATCTAGCAACAGGTCGTTTCACTAACCTGTCCTATTACGCTGAAGCTGGTTTTTTTAACCCAGATGATGATGTGTTGTATTTAGTTGAAGGGACTGATCTCAAGAAATATGAGCGAGGCTCAGCTCAGCCATATTTGTGGAAATCGGGCGACATCCGTCTACACAACAATATTTTATTCCAACGGATGAAAATCGAGGCAGATCATTCAGTTACGGTAACTTTGCAAATTGATAATGAAGATTTTTTCGGAATTGTTGTAAAAGACTCAGACGATGTTTTGCTCCCAAGCGGTATGCGCGGCGAGTATTTCAATGTGCAACTGTCTGGCACTGGTACTGTTGATACGCTCAGCATCAGTGATGACGCATTGGAGCTTGAACCATGAGCACCCCTCCGATTCCAGCAATTCCTAAAAACGCAGACCCAGAAACGCGACGTTTTCTTGAAGCGGTTAAAACGCTGCTTGAAGTTCGTGCTGGGGATCGCGGTCCAATAAATGATCGTTTTGTGACGGTTGGTGATCTTGCTGACGCTAGTCTTGTAGAGGTACGAACAAGTATTGCGCGAGGGTTTGAGCGAAGTAAGAGCATCGCGTCGCAAACAGATGTGCAGAGAAGCACTGAAAGCGTGCCGCAAACGCCGAGCGGGGTTACCAGTGTGGCGACCAGTGTCACAGCAACTTCAATTATTGTGACGTGGGATTATGACTTTCTATACCCGCTATCTTATTTCGAAGTGTACCGCGCAGTGGCAAGTAACACTGCTGACGAAGGTGAAGATCCTGTTTATGAAGCATCACTGTCAAATGCAACTGTTGTCAGTGTTGAAGCAGGGCGGTCGTTTGTTGACGCATCAGTCTCCAGCGGCACACCTTATGCCTATTGGGTGCGAGCAATCGGGCCGACAGGACTGGCCGGACCTTATGACTCACTCGATGGCACAATCGCTGTAGCGACAGTGGACATTATTGGCGCGATTGTCACAGCGTCAGAAGGTGTTAAATCATCGCATTTATCAAACGCGCTAAGCAGCACGATCACCACAGCGTCATCTGACGCATCATCGGCGGTCACCACAGCAAATTCGGCATCCACGGCGGCATCCAGTGCGGCCACCACGGCAAACGCTGCATCCACTACAGCGGATAGTGCGGTAACTACAGCAAATAGTGCAGTAACTACAGCAAATAGTGCAGCGACTACAGCTTCCAGTGCTGCCACTACAGCTTCCAATGCTGCCACTACAGCGTCGAATGCAGCGACTACGGCGAACAGTGCGGTAACTACAGCGAATAGTGCGGTAACTACAGCGAATGGTGTGTCGACCTCACTAACGACATTAACATCGGATCTTGAGGCATCTCATATTGTTAAAACCTCTGTTGAGGGGAAGATTTCAGGATTTGGTTTATTCAACGATGGAACCACATCTGATTTCCAAATTTTAGCAGACAGGTTTTCAATTACTTCTTCTCAAACCTTGATCGAAAGCGCTACTCGCGTCGTTAATTCAACGACGGATGCGTATTTTATTTGGGATGCAAGCACGCCGAAGCAGCTCCGAGCGTATGTCGATGATTCTGGGGAAGTCGATGTTTTAAAACTACAGAATGATTCAGATATTGCGATTCAAGTAAAAATTGACAACATCACGTTTGCAGAAAGTGATTCTGAAACAGGCTTCAACAGCATTACGATCGCAGCGGATTCAACAGCAAATGTTTCAACGGTTGGTTCTGATTTTGCTGGCATTACTGTTATCTATATCCGTCCAGATGAAACAATCATCGACGCAACGCCTTTTATCTTGGATGACGGAGTCATTTATATTGATACAGCAATCATCAAAGATGCCTCAATTGAAGAAGCCAAACTTGGCGAGTTATCTGCAGACAAAATTACGGCAGGGACGCTAGATGCTAACGCAGTGACGATCAGTAATTTGACAGTTGACGTTGCAAGTGTAGGTGGGAACATTAGCGATATTAATAATGCGTGGACCATTGACGCTGACGGAAACGCTGGTTTTGACCAAATCCTCGTCAAAGATAGTCTTATCGTCAGCGGCACGCTGCAGGGTGACACCTTAGCTGCAACAAAAATCTTTCTAACTCAGCCAATAACGAGGGTGAGAGATGGCGTGGCAACACCAGATATTACCGACGATACACATTGGGCGCTTTTTTCTAACGACTTTGGTGGCGCGGCAGATAGTAAAAGTATAGATGCTCTGCGGGTCACAAGAACGGCAAACAGCGCTAATAATGGGTTGGTCGTTACTTTTCCCGATGCAGATATTGATGGGTATGATGGGACTCGTGACACCTACCAAGCGGCAGTCAAAGAGAGAGGGCACACACTGACGATCAACACTCTTATTCAAGCAAGTCATTATGAGGGCACCAGAAACTCTGCTTGGTACAAGCGGACATGGCGAATCGTTAATGAAGCAGGTACGACGGTTTGGGAATTTACCGGCGGTGTCACGGCTGGGATGGCGAACCAACACAATCAAAACAATTTCCATGTCATAGTGCCGCTGGATCTAAGTGCAACTTATGATAGCCAAGTTAGCACCTTAGAAGGCGAAACTCAGTATGCGAGATTTGGTGTTCCGGGCTCCGACAATGACGACCCGACCACTTATTATTATCCTCAACTAGGCGTTCAGTTGTCGGGGACTGCTTATGCGTGGTGGGCAGATTCTTTTACTATTACTAATGTGCGTTTAGCTGGCAACGGTCCGTTTAACGCTCAACTGCAGCTAGACCTTTGGTACGACAATTGGAGCGATAATTATACCAATGGGCTAAAAGTGACTGGATATGCGCAGCTAGGGTTCACAGACAGGACAAAATTTGATGTTTCGTAAAATTTCTGGAATTGATACATCGTTAAGTTATTGGGTCGACGATCGTTATCCGTCTCATCCGATACGAGAGTTTTTGACAATCGTCCCTTTTGAAGACGCAGATTGTTGTATTTTTATGTCAGGAAATTCTGAGCATCCGAATCTGTCTACCGTTTTCAAAAACAACAGACAGTACCGGATTATTGACCCGCATCGATCTTTTGAATCCCCGTCGCAAAAACAGTTGCGACAGACTGACTGGAAAATGCTCCGCGAACTTGAAAAATTATTGCCTGATGATCATCCGTTGCGCTTAGAGCGTGATGCATTACGTCAAGCAGTCGATGATGAACTGTAAATACAACTAAAAGTGGTTGACAAAAGGAAATTTATGTATCATGGGTGGTAATGAGCCTGCCTACAGCAATTCGCTCGGGACTTTATTGGTGCCGTCGATTATAGAAGCGGAATGGGATTGGGTAGAGCCTCTTCTTCAATCGATATGTATGGAGTGTGAAGCTGATTGGGAGCCGCACCATGTTAAGCGGCTGCTACAAGACGGAGCGGCACATCTCTGGACATCACTTTCTGGCGGTTTTGCCGTCACTCAAATGCACCATAACGAGTTCTTTTGTCGATCGTATTTGTTGATTTGGATTTGCCACAGCGGGGCAGAGTTTTTTGCAGATGAAGATTTCTCATTAGTGAACGAATTTGCAAAAGAGAACGACGCAGGGTGGATCGAAATTTGGAGTCCTCGGAAGGGGATGTCAAAACATTTAAGTAAGTTTGGTTTTAAGTCAGTGAATATAGTCATGCGGAGAGAAGTGTCATGAGTGGCGGCGGCAGCAAGAGGCAACAGGAGACTGAGGCAGAACGCGAGGTTGCGCGCATTGCTGCCGAGAAATGGGCGTATTACACCGATACGTTCAGAGATATTGAAAACTGGGCGATGAGTCAGGCTCAAACAAGAGGAACTGCCAGTAACGTTGCAAGAACGTCTGGTATCGCCAATGTTGATGCGCAGACTGGTCTCGCTGGTCAGTTCCGCGAGGCTGGAATCAATCCAAATTCAAGTCAAGCAAATCGTTTTTTAACACAGCAAGAGCAAGCTGGAGGCGCCGTTGCAGGTGCGGCTGGTGGTCGGGCTGCGCTTGGTGCTAATGATCAATACATCAACAGCATGGCTAATCTCGCGGCAATTGGGCAAGGCAATGAAGCGACCGCGATTACTGGCATGAATCAGTTGGCAAACCGTAATTTTAATCAGACGCAGCAAGATTTGAGTAACTCATTCAAAAATCGATCGCTAAACCAACAAGCGGTTGGGCTTCCCATCGGTGCAGGCGCAAGTGCATATGCGAACTCGTTGACCATGCAAAATAGACAGCCATACAAGCCAGAACTTGGCGATCCGTATGATGAATACAATTTCGGATTAACGCCAAGCGGACCCAATCGGTATGAGGGTTATGCCTAATGGCCATGGATATGTTTCAGACCAGCAGCTCTTATACGCCGTATACGGGTGAGTCTCCAATTACGCAAATCGATACCAATATTACTGACATGTATGACGGCGCAAAAAATCTGTCAGCGCAGGTCACGAGGGCGCAATGGGAAGATTACAAATTACGTTACGCGCCAATTGTAGAAAATCTCGTCGATAGCGTCGTTGGCGAAAACGCTGCCAAAATGAGTCAACAGGTCGTCAATAACGCATCTGGATTTGTTGATACGGCATTTCAGAATGCGCGTGGGACTGCAGAGAGGACAGCAAGTGCCTATGGCTTATCAATGCCGGCAATGTCTCAACGGTCATCGGCGCTTGAGAAAGCCAAGCAAAAAGTTAACGCAATCAATCAAACACGTCGGTCAATCAATGATCGCAACACGCAAATCGCGACGGGACTGAATATGGGAGGTTACTCGTAATGGCATATGGTCTGATAGGTATGGGCAATCAGCAGCGAGACGTAGCGACTAACTTGATCGGCGCGGCAGCGGACCGAGAGCAAAACCGTGAAAATTTCAACGAAAATATGAAAATAGCTGAGCGTTCTGCGCAATTGCAAACCGTCGGTTTGGGTGCCGGTATCGGCGGATCCGTAGCAGCAGCAAATATAGCAACACAAGGTGGCTTTACAGCTGCTGGAGGAATGGCTGCGCTAGGGCCAATAGCAATCGGCGCGATCGCGGCATACGCATTGACGGAGTTGTTCTAATGGCTGACTTAACAGGACTTGCAGGAGGAATTGCTCAGGGGTTCCAGCTAGGCAACAACTTCTTTAACACAATCGATCAGCGCCAGCGGCAGAACGTGCAGGATGAGCGTAATGATGAGCTGTTTAAGATGCAGCAAGATCAGTTTGCGATGCAAAAAGACGCAAATAATCTTACTAAGGAGCTCAATCAAATTAAGGTCAATCAGGCAAAAAGTCAGCTTGATGCTAAGGAAGAAGTCGGTAAGCTGAGCACATTGATGAACGATGTCCTCATGGGCGCCGATCCGAATACTGTGGTTGACCGACTGGACGCGCTTAATATCGATCTGACGCCACTTGTCGATAGAACTCTAAAATCTGCAATAGACGACCTTGGTCAGGGTAAATACGATTCAGCCAATCCCGCGCACACAGATGCAATCAATTTCTTGATGGGACCAAAAATCCAGCAGGTCAAGGGCATGACAGCGCAAAACGGCGAAAAAATTGAGCATGTTCGCGTCGTTGATATTGTCCCTAGTCCGACGAATCCGGAGATGCTCGTCCCAGAGCTCGCTGTGAAAACTGAGTCTGGCCTGACATATCGTGCGCCAATCACGCAAAACAGAACGGCCAATCCGGATGATCCGATCGTGCAAATCTCAATGGACGCAGCCATCCAAAAAGCGATGGGTACGCGTCAGTTGTATCAGTTCTTAGACCGTGATGATATTCGCACTGTGGTGCAAAACCGGATCAAACAAATATCAGCTCCGTATACACAAATCGATGGCGGTATAGCGTTTAACCCCCTTACTGGCGCCTACGAAGATTTGAGACCTCCTAAGCCAAATGCAGTGACAAAGGCCTCGCTTGCCGTTCAGGCGCAGGGAACTGGTCCAGAAGCAGAGATTGCCAAAAAAGCATTGGCCGCGCTGGAAACTAGTAACGAAAAAAATCCGACAGAGGCGTCTCTCGCTTGGCTGGCAGCTAAAGGCGATCCGGACGCGGAAAAAGCATTGAGAAAAATTGGTGAGGTCAACGCCGCAAGCACTTCTTCTGAAGCAGCAATACTGCGTGAGACTGAAAAATACAAAGTGCAAGTTAGGGCGCTTGAAGAAAATGCGAAAACAGCGGGCACAGAGCTAGCAGAGCTCAATGAGCAATCTGACAACTTGCAACAGTTTGAGCAAGCGCTATTGGAGCTGCAGGAACAAGGCGGCGAAACAGGCGCACTTGCTGGCTATAGAATGCAAGCGTTGGCGATTGCCAAAGAATTTGGATTTCAAATTAATGAGGCTGAGCTCAACTCCATGCAAACAATTCAGGCGATCAATGCACGTCTTGTATTGGCTGGCATGTCAGCTATCAAGGGTGTTGCTTCAGAATCAGACCGAGCATATGTCGAAGCATCTACAGCGCAACTGACAACGACAGTTGCCGCAAACAAAAAGATTATTGAAGCGCGCCGTAGTGCATTGATGAAACAGAAATACGCAAATCGAGCGACCATTGAAGCGTCTAAAAACTATGACAACCCAGCCGTCGGCCTTGCAGAGCAAAAAGAAATCCAGACGGCGATTTCAGAGGTTCCTGCGACAGGAATTCTATTGGTTAGAGGAAAGCTGCGACCCGTCAGCCTGTACAGTTATGTTGAATCTCGAAAGATGGCGGCTGGAGATACATTTTTGCAGGCAAATTCGGCAACCCAAGATCGATTGATTGGGGAATATTTTGCTGAGTTTAAGCAAAAGGCGCGTATCGGCTTGAATAAATTTAAAGGCATTGGTAATGAGGGAGGTCTGTAATGGCTGACAATCAATCATGGGAAGACGCTCTCGATATTATTGAACAGCAAAACGCAGTCAATGACGCTCCACAAGGCACTTACATTGAGCCCGAATCAGGGTATGCGTCTTGGTACACATCAATGCTGGTTGA
>Ga0181563_10002613_pt1 | contig 17446 bp, 11 predicted proteins | sample 011ome_25_FD_133759 | JGI IMG/M metagenome (GOLD analysis project Ga0181563, IMG submission 133759) | Coastal salt marsh microbial communities from the Groves Creek Marsh, Skidaway Island, Georgia - 011512CT metaG (megahit assembly) | ecosystem: Environmental > Aquatic > Marine > Intertidal...
CCCGGCATGCAAGCCGCCGTGCCCGCGGTGTGGGGCGCGGCGTTTAACCCTCACCGGCGGTTCCTCTCGAAAGTCACAAAAGCCGCGCCGAAACCGGCGACGTCGCGTACGCCGTTCGCCTCCGGCCAGGCGGCGTTCGGGCCGGCGCCGCCCATCGCGTCTTCCGCGCGGCGTTCGGGCCTTAATTCGGATGGCGAAAAGAAGCGTCTGTCCGCCACGAGCTCGTTCGAGTTCGTCACCTTCGGCGCCAAGCACGTCAAGCTGTGGCGTCTGGACGGCGCCGGGCGGTGGGGCGGGCGGCCGCTGCGCTTCGACGGCTCGGCGCCCTTCTCGGCGCACGCCGCGGCGTTTTTGCCCGGCGGGAACCTGCTGGTGGGCAAGGACGACGGCGGCCTCGCGCTGTTCGACCTCGAGAAGCGCGCGCTGAAGCGCCTGGTGGGCCGCCGCGCGAGCCACGCCGACGCCGGCGCCGCGCCGAGCGTCCGGGACCCGGCGCGCGAAAACACCAAGGGCGTGCGCGCGCTTGTCGTCCTAGAATCGGAAAACGCCGTGGTCTCCGCCGGGGCGGATGGCCGGATCCTCGCGTGGCGCCTCACTGAGGCGCGGGACGACGTCGAGGACACGCCCTTCGAGGAGATCCAGCTGTCACACCCGATGGGCGCGAGCCACGCGCCGCCGCGGATCAGGTCGCTCGCGGTGGTCGCCTCGCGCGCGTGCGCGGACGGCGCCGGCGAAACGAGCGGACGAACGAGCGCCTCCGACGCCGCGGCTTGGCGCGAAAACTTTGGCGTCGACGAGCGAAAGGCGCCGGCGGCGCGCGCGGCGGATCGACCTTGGGGCGTGGAGGGGGATGACGAGCCCCTTCCCCCGGGTCGATTCCCGACGAAACCCCGAGGCGTGACCCCCTGGGCGCTAGCGGACGAGACACTCGCGCTGGAAGAGACGCTCGAGGCGACTTCGCTCGCGTCGGCGTCGGCGTCGGCGAGCGGCTCGGCGAGCGGCTCGCCTCTTTTTTCACGCGTCGCTTGTTTCGCCGGGACGACGGCGTGCGACTTGTGGGAGGCGGACGCGACGCGCGCGCGCGTGCGCATCGCCGGCGCCGGCGGCACGTTGGACGCGGTGGCGTGGCATCCCGACGCGCCCGTGTGCGCCACGCTCGGCTCGGACGGCTGGGTGCGCCTGTGCGACGCCGAGCGCCGCGCGCAAATCGCCGCCGAGGACGTGGGCGCCGGCGCCGCCGGCCGCTCGGTGGCGTTTTCCGGGGACGGGAAACTGCTCGCCGCGGGGTTCGCGGACGGCCGCGTCGCCGTTCTCCGCGCGCGCACGCTCGAGGCGCTGGCGGAGACCACGCCGGTGGCGCGCGAGCGCCACCGCAGGGAAAGGGAGCCCGGCTGGTCCGAGTCCGCGCGAGCCCCCGGCGGCGCGCGAGTCGAGGCGCTTGCGTTTTCGCCAGACAGCGCGCTTCTCGCCGCCGCCGGCGCCGACCGCGCCGTGCGCGTCTTCGCCAACGTCGCCGGCGCCTTCGCGCTCGTCGCGACGTGCGCGGGCCACAGCGCCACCGTGCGCGCGCTGGACTGGAGCGAGGACGGCGCGCTCCTGCGCTCGCAGTGCGTGGGAGGCGAGCTGCTGCACTGGCGTTTTTCGAAAACGTTTTCGCGCGACGCGCTCGGCGCTTTAGGAATCCTAAAGCCGTATCCGGGGGACGTGCGCGACGCGCGGTGGCGCACGCACAGCGCCACGGTGGGTTTCCCCGTGATGGGCATCTGGGAGCCCGGGCGCGCAGCCGGCACTCGCGTGGTCGGCGCGCTCGACCGCTCGCCCGACGCGCGGTTCGTCGTGGCGGGCGACGACGCGGGTGACCTGCGCGTGCTCAACTACCCGTGCGTGGCGCGCGCGGCGCCGAGCGTCGACGCGCGGAGCGCGCACGGCGCGCGCGTGGGCGCCGTCGCCTTCTCGGGCGACGGCGCGTGGGTCGCCTCGGTGGGAACGGCGGACAAGACGCTCGTAGTGTGGAGAGCGCGCGAGCGAACGCCCGGAGTACAAACGCGCGCGCGGTGATACGCGTATGATCGTATGTAGCTACGCGCGTATTATCTATGCTGACCAATAAATAAGCAGCTCATCACAACGTAGTACGCCCGCGCTAAAAGGTCCCCACCTGCGCGCACAGCCCCATCGAGAGTTTGCTTTCCTCCTTGGCGCTTTCGAGCTCCGACTTGAGGATGGTGTTGAGCCGCCTCGCGAGCTCCAGCTCCTCCTGCAGCACAGCCGTGGTCTGCTCCTGCCTCAAGAGCTCCTGCGACTTCTCGCGCACCTCGAGCTCCTTCAGGTCCAGCTCCAGGCGAAGGTCGTTGAGCTCCTTCAAGCGCCCCGCGCTCTTCTCCTGCTTGGCCTTGGGTTTCTCCTCGACGCCAGCGTCGCCGACGCCCGCCCGCCCCGACGCCTTCTCCTGCGCCTTCTCCGCCGCCTTCACCTCGCTCGGGAGCGGCGCGGACGCGGAGAGGGGGTACGTGCCGCTGGGAACGCCCGCGCCGGCGTCGGGTTCCGCGGCGTCGCCGGCGGCGGACGTCGACGCGGCCGAGGGAACCGCCGGCGGTTCCGCCGCGGCGCCTGCGGGCGCCGCGGGCGCCTCGACGACGGCCGGCTCGGCGAAAGCCGGCGCGGCGGCGATCGGCGAGAGCGGGCTCAGCGCCAGCACGCCGGCGGCGATCGTGGAGGCCAGCGCGACCCGTGCGCGTCTCGACGCGGTCGCCTCCTCGACGCGGCGATCGAGCGCGTGCGAAACGTCGACGACGCGTTTAGCGAATCTCGTCGACGTCGACGTCGACGGACCGCACGCGGGGGATGTCGCCGAGGCGACGCGAAGCGGCGCGTCGCATTCGTGGGCACCGCGCGGCGCGTAGCGCGCCGCGCGCGCAACCGAACCCGCGGGCACGTGCACGGCGTGCGGCATCTCGGAGTGATGACGCGGAGAACACGTTCTGGATATCACGATATGCATAACCTGGTACGAGATCTCGTCGTTTTCGATGACTCCCTTGGAAGTCACGGGCTCTGGTCAAACGCACGATGCGCGGCTCGCACATGCCCATGTACACCCACGACCGATCCCGCCGGCGGAAGGGCGTGAACGTCGCGGAGATCGTCGCGGGCGTGCTCGGCGTGATCCTGCTCATCCTCGTGATCGGTGCGTTTTGCTTCAGACACCCTCGGAGGCGCGACGAACGTCGGGTGCCGAAAACCCGCACGCGCGCGATCCTCCTCGATTTCGTTCTACGCGCTGACCCCCTCTCCTTCCGCGCGCAGTGAACCGGAGTCTATCCAGCGCCAGGGTGACGCTGACGCGCCAGCTGAACGAGCAGTCCGTCCGCGAGCGCACGTCCGAGAACAAGTGGAAGACCTCGAGCAAGAGCAAGGATGGGAAGATCGCCGAGCTGGAGAAGATGATCGAAACGTTGCGGGTGGAGAAGGATGATCACCGCGGGTCGCGCACGGAGTGCGACGAGAAGCTCACGGAGGCGGAAGGCGCGCTGCGCGCGGAGGCGATTCGCGCCGAGCGGTACAAGAAAAAGGTGGACAGCGCGCGCGCGGCGGAGCACAACCAGAAGATGGCGCTCGGGAAGTGCGAGCAGGCGCTCGAGCGCGCGCTCGAGAGCGCCGGCCAATCCGACGCGGATGCGCACCGGTTCAGCGAATCCGTCGTCGCCGCCGCCGCCGCCGACGACGACGACTGGGACGAGGACCTGATCACGGACATCGTGCACCCGTCCCACCGCTACGACCGCGCGCCCCGGCATGGCACCAGCCACCACCTCGCCGCGGACGAGGCGGAGATGCACGGTCTGGAGGATGACGCGGCGGCGGCGATGGACGCGGAGGAGAAGGATTCGGAAAACGCGCGCGACCCGGCGCTGGAGTACCCGGATGAGCCCGAGCCGCCGAGGCGGCGGAAAGTCGAGATCGAGAAGAAGTCCAAGTCCAAGTCGCCTCCACCGCAGAAGTATAAGAAGCCGCCCGCCCCGCCCGCGAGGTCCCGGAACGGGCGAAACCTCCCGCCGGCGGGGAGGGCGGCGACGGCGAGCGAGCTGCGGAAAAACAGGCAAAAGGCGAGACAGAGTCTCTTCGCGTCCGCGGAGATGTGACGAGAACGAAGACGACGACGCGTCGTGGACTATTCATACTTGGCGTAAAACAAGAGATAGCTACTTAAAGTACGAAAGTAGTAGCTACGTGGTAGTTCACACGCACGTGTCGATCACGCGTTTCTGGTCACTTCTCCAGCACCTCGAGCGTCACCAGGACCCCGAAGTGGTCCGAGGGCAGCACCGCCTTGGTCTCCGCGCGTCCCTTCCACTCGTTGACGTAGGTCGCCGTCGACCCGTCCGGCCGCGTCACGGGCGTCGTGCCCACCATCTCGAACGACGCCACGCGGAAGTCCTCCAGCCGGCAGAACACGCGGTCGAGCCGCTTCTGCAGGTACCCGCTCATCATCGCGTTCCGCTTCAGGTCGTACGTGTACCCCGGGCCGCCGTCGCCCTTCAGCAGCCAGGCGTCCTCCCACCCGGGAGGAAGCGGCGTTTCGCCATCCGTCGTCTCGTCCCAGTTGGTGTCCCCCGCGAACAGCGCGTTGCGGACGCCGCCGCCGGAAACGCCGGAGCCGCCGTCGGGATGTTTCGAGCGCTCGGCGGCGCGTCGGTCGACCACCCCGTCGAGCACGCGGAGCGTGTCCTTGAGCTGCGCGACGCGCTCCGCCGAGCTCGTCTGCGCCTTGCTTATGAAACTCTCCAGGTGCGAGGACATCACGGTGAGCTCGCGGCCGCCGCCGCACTCGATCCCGGCGACGCCGTCCGCGTACCGCCCCATCTTCGAGCCGGGGAAGTTCCGGCGCACCAGCCGCGTGGTTTTGTCCCTCTTGTGCAGCGACTGCTTGAACAGCACCACGGTGAAGTACTGCTGCGCGGGCGGGGGCGTGCACTTGTACGCCTCGAACCAGGGCATCGCGTGCAGGAGCATCAGGATGTTCGGCGTCACCTCCTGCAGGCACAAAACGTGCGGGTCGCTCCGGACGACCACGTCGCTCAAGCCCTGCACGCGATCCGCCAGCGCGACGTGCTCGGCGAACCACACGTTGTACGTCAGCACGCGCACTTCCTTCAGAGGTGCCTTCAGAGGCTCAGAGGTACCTGCGAGAAGCGCGTCGATGATCCCAGAGCCACCGAACGCAGAAGACGCGGCGGCGGTCGCCGCCGCGCGCGCCGCCGCGCCGGTGAGTCCGCCGCGCGACCCCGCGGCCCCGCCGCTGCCGCCGCCGCCGCCCGCCGCGTTCGCGTCGCCGGCGGTTGACCGAGGCGCCGCCGCGAACCGGCCGGGCGCCGAGGGCCCTCCCCGTGCGGCGTCGCGCGCGCGCCGCTCGGCGGCCAGCCGGCGCATGAGATCGTTGCCGTCGTTTCTCATCGAGTCGTTCGCGTCGTTCGGTTTTCCGTCGTCGTCGTCGTCGACGACGACGACCGGCGCTTTGCCTTTGCCATCCGCCGCCGCGCCGCCTCGGGGCCTCTTCGCCGGCGGCGCGTCCGGCGAAGGTTCGCCGGTCAGATCGATCGCGGCTTCGGAAGAACCGTTCGCAGTCTCTCTCGGGGGCGCCCGCGCGCCGTCCGCGTACGCGCGGGGCATGGTCTTCGGGAGCTCGAACGCGCGCGCGCCGCCGCCCGAGTCGGCCAGGAGCGCGTCCACGACGAGAGCCTCGACGTCGGCTCGTCCCGGAAACGCGACGATCACGCGCTTCGCAGCCTCCGTTGCGTCCGCCTCGCCGAAGCCCATGGCGATCGCGCTGGCCACCGCGGGCTTGATTCGGTCGTCGTCGCCGCGCATCACGCGCGCCTCGTCCACCGGGTAGTCGTCCATCTCGGCCGTCGCGGAGGCGAGCTGGGGGCGGAGCCCGGGGGGAAACCACGGGTGGGCACCTCCAGATTCGAGCGGGGCGCGCGACGACGAGCTCGGCCTGGAGACGCGGAAGGGTCGGGGAAGGACTGGCGGAGATGCGCGCGCGTGACGGGCGCAGACGCGGGAGAGCCAGGCGGCAGACGCCGGGCGCATCCAAATGCGCGGGCGCGCGGTGGTCTGGCGAAGAGGACGATTTGAATCTTGGCTAAACTTGGCACACCTCATGAGCGCGTGCTTGAAAGAATATTTGTACGCATATTTCTCGTGAAGTGTGCGCGCATCTCGCTGGTCACTCGCACCCACGCAGGGCAGGTTCCGTTCGCGATGCGCCCCGGCGCCGCCCTCCGCGCGCTCGCGCTCGCCGCCCTTGCGGTCGCGGCGAGCGCGGGGTGCAGGCCCACGTACACGTGCGACCCGGGCTCCTCCGCGTGCCACGCGAAATACAGCTGCGAATTCTCCGCCCCTTGCTTGCCCGGCGCGACGTGCACACAGAGCTTCGACATCGGCGACGGCGTGGACAAGACGAGCGGTTTGCCGTTCAACTACTCCACCGCGTCCGGCTCGGTGACGGGCGGGAGCCTGGGCGGGCGCTCCTACTGCGGCCCCGCGGGGTGCGACGACAACGCGTTGGCGCTGACGTTCCAAAGCGCGGATCTCTCGGTGAAGTGGGTCAGCGCGTCGTGCGAGTCGCGCGAGACGCCGGAGCAGTGTCGCCTGGCGACCAAGACGCCGATCCCGGCCTCGCCGCCGCTCACGAAAGTCACCGCGCAGCAGACGTGTCTGAACAAGGTCACGCCGTGCACGTACTACAAAGCCGAGGCCACCGTCGACTTCCGAGCGGCGGTGGCGTGGCCGGAGCCGCCGTCGCCGCCGCCGACGGCGTCGCCTCCGCCGTCGCCGCCGCCCGCGCCGCCGCGGCCGCCGTCGCCGCCGCCCGCGCCCGGCGCGTTCGCGCGGGGCGGGCGCGGGCGCAAAGCCTTCGGCGCGTTTCTGCTGGTGCTCTGGGTGTGCCTCGCGGCGTACGCGTGCGCGGGGTACCTGTTCGTCCGCGCGCGCGCGAGGGAAAGCGATGGGAGCTGCTCGAACCTGCCGAGCTGGCTGCGGCGTCTGACGCCGGCGCGGTGCGACGAGGAGCTCGCCGCCGGCGCGGCGGGCGCGCGGCGCGAGTGCGAGCTCCTGTGGTGCTGGTGCGTGCCCGCGTACTGGAGGCACAGCGAGCGGGACGCCATGGACGCCTACTGGGCGTACCACCCCGTGCGGGGGGACGGCGAGTGACGCGCACGCACCGTTGTAACGCGCGCGAACGAAACAAACGAACCCGCGCAACGCGCGAGCGCGAGCGTCCAAGCATTGTCTCGCACCTTTTCCCGAAACTTCGCATGACGTGTTTGGTGGTGCGGCACGGGGTGTCGCCTCTCACTCGTCACGCGCGCGCCGCTCGCCTCACGACATGGCTGCATCACTTCGAGCGCTCCCCCTCGCCGTGGCGGCCGCTCGGCGCGTCGACCGCCGCCCGGCAGCGCCGCGGGCGGCGCTCGTCGCACGCGGTGGGCGAGTCACCGGCGTCCCGAGTTTCGCCGATAAGCCTTCCCGAACCGTCGCGACGCGTGCACGCGGTCCCGCGCGCTTCCGCGCGCTTCGCGCCTCCTCGGGAGACGAAGACGAGACCTACGCGCCGTCCAACGGCGTTTCCGACGTCTCCTCTCTGCTCACCTCCGTGGCGGACGCGAGGTGGTTCAACACGTACCTGCATCTCGGGGTGTTCGTGTTCATCCTCGGGTTTCTCGACGCGGGGTACTCGCGGGACTGGACGAGAATAGGCGCGATAACCCCCGAGTCGGAACAGAAACTGCGAGACCTGGCCGTGGTGCTGGGACAGGTGCACATCGTCGCGGCGGCAGCCGCCGGCGTCGTCGCCAGCAAGAGGAACCTCCCCGTGCCCGCGGCGGTGGCAAAGACGCTGCTCATCGGGTTCCTCGCGTTTTGCGAGGTGTGCTTCAAGTCGGCGGGCGGCGACGCGGAGACGTGACGTTTTCCGTCGGCGGCCGCCGAACGCGGAACGGAGGCGTTTCAAAGGCGACGCGCGGGAACCGCGGGGCGGAGCCCTTCTTTTTCTCGGGACGAGCGGACGCGCATCGCACCGACGCGGATGCATCTGACTGGCAGTACCGAGCGTCGTGAACGGACGTCTAGATTACCTTATAACTAGCTAGCTACACACGACGGACTCTCGCTCGCGTGGGAATTCGACAATCGTCACGCGGTCTCGCCGCCGTCCGTCTCGATATCATCCCCGTCCCCGTCCCCGGTGCTCACCACGATCTCCGCCAGCTCCACGGACTTGTCGGGCTGCTGGACGCGGACGAACTTCCTGCCGCTCAGGCCGGCGAGCCACTTGGCCTCCTCCGCCGCCGCCGCCGCGCGCACCTCCCGCGCGCGCGCGCGGTCCTCGCGCCGCGTGCGCATCCACATCCGGAACACCCACAGCACGAAAAGGATGGCCAACAAAACGCTGACGGCGTCCACGATCGTGTCTTGACTCGAGCGGTACACCTTCTGCTGCTCTGGCGGCAGTTGGTCGAAAGGCAGGTATTCGCACCCGGCAGCCTGGTTCGGCGCCGAAGGGTCGCCCGTGGCGCAAGGGCACTGCGTCGAATACGCTGACTCACCCGGGTCGTCGGGAGTGAATTCTTCGGCGAAGTACCGAGCGCACCGCGAGTTGAACGTGTTCGCGCTCTCCTCGCGGCCCGCCTTGAACCGGTCGTAGCGGTACGTGCTCATCGCGCTGCCCATGGTACCCGAGCGAAGGGCAAGTATCCGAGGGGGAGAGGACCCGAGCGGGGTCGCCACTCCGCGCCCGCAGAAGTACGGGCGCGGGCCGAGAAGCAAGACCTAACCTACGACACACAAAAATATACCTGGTATTTCCTTCGCGACGTCACGAGACCGAAGACGCGAAGAGACGGAGGAAAAAAACGACGCGCGCAGTTTTGAACGCGCGGCGTCCGTGCGCGTGTAGCTCTCGCCGGAAACCATGAGTGCCGAGGTGCGTGCCCCCTCCACGAAACATCTCGCTTCTGACGAGCCGTACCCGATCGCGCGTCCCGCGTTCGCGCGCGGGGTCTTCCCGGCCATCGTCTTCCCCAGATCGCCAGGCCGACTTCTTCACGCACTCACCGCCCGAGCCTTTCCCCGCAACCTTCGCGCCCCGCTCTCCCCGCAGGCGCCCAAGCCCGACTCGGTCGCGGGCGAGCAGAAGGTTGTGACCACGGAGCTCATCCAGAAGTACTTGAACGAGAACGAGCAGCTCATTCTCGCCATCTTGGAGAACCAGAACGTGGGGAAACTGCAGGAGTGCGCGCAGTACCAGGCGCGTTTGCAACAGAATCTGATGTACCTCGCCGCCATCGCGGACGCGACGCCCAAGCAGTGAACCCGCGGACGCGGAACGAGCGGGTGTACCGGATGGGGATCGAAAGTCGACTCCCCTCGAGGAAGAAGCGTGGTGACGAGACACACCGTAGCACATGTAGCGTTCGCAAATCGTGAAACCCGTGCGAAGCGCCCGGCATCAACCGCGCGCCGCCGACGACGCGAAAGTGCTTTGTTTGAACGCCACTCCATCAATCAGTCCAATTGACCGCGTCAAGCTTCATGCCGTCATGCCGGGCGAATTTTTTTCCACCACGACCACCTGTTCGCCTCCCGCGCGGCGTTTCGTTTCGTTCCGAGAGGACCGCCGGGGACGTTCGCGCGCCACACCCACGCGCGTCTCACCGCTCGTGCGTTCCCCGCTGCTGTCGAGCTCTCAGACTTCTCCAACCCCGTCTCGACCCCGCGCTCGCGGTTATCTCGGGGCGCTCCTCTCGTCGCCCGACCTCGGCGGCCGTTTTCGCGGCGATCGCGAACGCGCGCCTCTTTCCCGAAGCGACGCGACCGACGCTCCCCGAGACCCCGACCAGGAGTGCTTTCCGAGATGCCAGCCCCTTCAGGCAGCGTCCAGACGCAGGAGGAGGACGGTCTCGCGTGGCGCGTCTCCCCCGAGGTCACCGAGCGACTCGACCGCATCGCGGCGCTCGGCATCGACGATCTGATGGATGTCACCTCAACCCCGGATGCGCGCGCCGCCGCCGCGAACGCGCCCGCCGAGGAGGAGGATGCCGACGAGGAGGGCGATCATCCTCAAACCTCGGACGCCACGATCGCCGCGATGCGCGATGGCGATGATCTCGAGGCGGATCATCGCGATGATCTCGAGGCGGAAGAGAAAGCCGAGGAGAAAGCGCCGGGAGGCGCCGACGCGCCGAGCGCCTCCGCCGCCGCCGCCGCCGACGCGTCTGACGGACATCCGACGCGCTCTCGAGACGCGTCCGACGGACCCGAACCCTTCGGAACCTTCGAAACCTTTTCTGAGAGCTCCGCCGACAGCGGCGAGTCGCTGCGCAAGACACGGACGCGCCTGGTGCTGATCCGGGCGCGGGATGAGATGTTCGCGTCCGACCCTACGTTCAAACGCCGCTCCGTCGCCGAGCTCAACGCCGAGGCGGTGGCGTTTTTGCGCGCCGGGGACGATCTGCGGTGCGTGGGCGCGTTCGCCAAGCTGTTCCGCAAGGTGCTGGACAACCACCTGACGCACAAGGACCTGCACGTGTGCCACAGCAACCGCGCCGCCGCGTACCTGAACCTGGGTCTGTACGAGGAGGCGCTCTGGGACGCGCGGCAGTGCCAAAGGCTCGCGGAGGCGCGCTTCAACCGCGACCGCGACGCGCTCGCCGTCGCGCCCGTCTTCCGCAAGGCGCACGCCCGAAAAGGCTTCGCGCTTCTCGGACTGGAGATGCCCAGGCAGGCGAAGGCGTCCTTCGAGGCTGGCCTCGCGATGCAGCCGGACTGCGTGGAGTGCAAGCGCGGCCTGGAGGAGGCGCTCGCGCGCATCGCGCGCGACATCCTCGAGGGCCGCGGCCTCGAGACGCTGGCGCTGCCGCCGGCGGCGCCGGTGGCTGGGCGCGTCGCCAACCTGCCGCACGCCGCGCCCATGCACCGCGTGCACCCGCGGGACGCGCTCCCCATCTCGCTGCTCACGCCGTTCCAGGCGGACACCGAGTACCACATCAAGGACACCTACAACTACATGACCGTGCAGGCGGACGTGCGCATGCCGCGGAGGCACTTCAAGTACCTGCGGGACGGCGCCCGCCTCGACGCCTTCGCGCGCGCGACGCGCGCCGCCGTCGACAAAGTGCGCGCCGAGCGCCACTGCGACGCGCGCGTTTTGCACCTCGGGTGCGGCGCCGGGTACGTGACCATGGAGGCGCTCCGCGCGGGCGCGCACCACGTGGTGGCGTGCGACCGCTGGCTGTACCTCGCGATGGCGTGCAAGGAGAGTCTGCTGGCGAACGGCTACGGGGACGACCAGGTGAAGGTGGTATACAAGCGCCCCACCGACTTGCGCGCGCTGCGCGACGTGCCGGTGGCGTGCAACGTCTGCGTCAACGAGATGTTCGACGACGGGCTCCTCAGCCGCGGCTTGTTGCCCGCGTTCAGGCACGCCGCGGAGCGGAGCCTGCTGCTGCCGGACGCGGTTCTCATTCCCAACGCCGCGACGGTCTACGTCATGCCCGTGGAGTGGCGCGTCACGACCGTGTGCGGCCTGGACGTGAGCGCGATGAACGCGTACCGGCACGCGCCCAGCCACACGTCGGGCGCGCCCTTCGCGCCCGGCGCGACGCGCGCGTTGGCGCCGCCGCGGCCGGCGTGGCACTTCGACTTCCAGAACCCGCCGTGCGCGAGCGAAACCAAGACCGTGGACTTCGCGTTCGCCAGCGACGGCAAGTGGAACGCGGTCGTGTTCTGGTACGAGCTCAGGCTCTGCGAGGGCGTCGTGCTCAGCACGGCGCCGGAAGACGTGAGGCGCGCGGCGGAGACGGCGGGCGTTGGGAATGAGAACCGCGAAAACGGAGAGACGTTTTACTTCCCCTCCAGCTTGCAGGCGGCGGCGCAGTACCTGCTTGGGGAGATCTGCGTGCGCGAGGGCGACGTCGTGCCGCTGACGTGCGCGCACAACACCGTGCAGATGCAGTTCTCCGTCGAGGAGGCGGAGTACGCGCACCTGCACAAGCGGCTCGCCTCCTTCCCGCAGTACCACTTCGAGGTGCTGCGCGACGAGGCGCGCGCCCGCGCGTACGACGACGCCATCCGGCGCCGCGTGCGCAAGGCGGCGAAGAAGAAGCCTTCTAAAAAAAAGGGTGGGGTGAGCGTACTCGATATCGGCGCCGGCTCGGGTCTACTGGCGATGATGGCCGCACGCGCCGGCGCGGAAAAAGTGGTCGCGTGCGAGTGGCACGGCGCGCTGGCGACGTGCGCGCGCCGCAACGTCGCGGCGAACGGTTTGTCGCGAGCCGTCACCGTCGCGTCCGGGGACGTCGCTAAGTTGCGGCGCGGGAAGCAGGGCGTCCCCGTGGACGGGTTCGACGTGGCGGTGATCGATTTGTTCGACGCCGGTCTGACCGGGGACCACGTGCTGTGGATGCTCGAGCAGGCGCGCAAGAACGTGCTGGCGCCCGACGCCGTCGTGGTCCCCGCGGCGGCGACCATGTACTGCGTGGGCCTCGAGGCGTACACCGCCGAGGTGAACGGGTTCGACTTCTCGGCGTTCAACAAGTACCGCTGGGACAGCACGTACCGCGCGACGAAGCTCGCGGACGAGCCGGACGCGCGGGTGTTGACGAAACCGAAGCGCGTGTTCGAGTTCTTCCTGCAGCAACAAGAGAGGCGAGACGCGAACGGCGAGAAGTCGTCGCACTTCGCCGCGGCGCCGACGCGCGAAACCGTGGCGCGCCTGGAAACCGTCGCCTCCGGGTACCTCAACGCCGTGGCGTTCTGGTTCGACCTGCACATGGACGAGAAGGAGACCATCACGACGGCGCCGCGAGGGTACGGCAAGGGCGGGACTGTGCTTTTCGAGGAGACGCGGTTCAGGAACGACCCCGACGGCCTGCGCGCCGCGCGCGAAGCCGGAGACCTCGCCGCGAAGCGGGAGATGGAAGCCGCCGCCGCGCGGCACGCCGCGACGCTCGCGGCGAACCCGCGCACGCACCTCGGCGCGGAGGCGTTTCGAGCATCCGAAAACGAGACAAAACGAGACGATGGCGACGAGGAGACGGAACGCGCCGAAGACGCGGCTCGAGACGCGCGCGATGCGACTTCGAGCCCGAGTTCACCAAAAGAACAGCAGGAGGGAGACGACGCGCGCGCGGTCGTTCCCGCGTGCGCGCCTCCGGCTGCCTCTGACGACGCGCGCGCGTCTCGCGGAGACGATTCAGATTCATTCGCGGAGGCGACTCGCGACTCGCGGCGCGCCGAGCGGAACGCCGACGCCGAGCGGCGGGAGCACTACTGGGGCCAAGCCGTGCAGTACCTCGAGCGCGGCGTGCAGGTGCGCGCGAACACGAAGATCACGCTGCTGGCTCGGCGCGAGGCTGACCGCGTGCGGTTCTCTCTGAAGGAAGGCGTGGGCGCGTTCGTGGGCAAGCCCCCTTGGAAGATCGAGTGGGGCGGCGGCGCGTCCGTGGAGTCGCCGCACTTCCAGCGCGTGCACTACTGCGAGCTGCTCGTGGGGGACTACCTGATGCGGCTCAAGTCGCGGCGGTTCCCGCCCATCGAGAAGGAGATGCGCATGATCCTCGCGCACTGCGGAAACCTTTTCCTGGACCCGGAGGTCATCGCGGAAATCACGCACTGGTTCGCGTGCCTCGAGCTCGTGCACGGCCAGCAGGACTTCTCCCCGGGCGCGTCCATCGAGGCCATGTCCAAGACGCCGCTGCGGCTGGGCTGAAGACAAAAGCCGAGATACGCGCGCGAGCGCGTATTATAGTAACTACGTAGTCTACCTATAGGATACCTTCGTGTTATAGGTACTTTCGTGGCTACCATAGTGTTAGCGGTACTCATACGCTCTCACATCTCACACCACGAGGCTCTTCTGCGCGTTGTGCCAGTCTACCACCTCGTCGTAAGGCAAGGCACCCCCGAAGCAGTCGAGCGCGCTCCCGACGGTGACGTCCACCGCGGCGCCGCCGGCGCCGCGCACGAGCTCCAAGTCGGCGATGGATCGCGCGCCCCCCGCGTACGTGACGGGGATGGGCGAGTGCTCGCCGAGCCTGCGCACCAGCTCCTCGTCGATCCCCAGCTTCATGCCCTCCACGTCCACGCCGTGCACGAGGAACTCGTCGCAGGAGGACGCGAGCGCCGCCATCCCCGCCGCGTCCACCTTGACGTCGGTCCACTTCTGCCACCGGTCCGTGACGACGAAGTAGTCGTCGCCCTTCTTGCGGCAGGAGAGGTCCAGCACCAGCCTCTCCTTGCCGACCGCGCGCACCAGCCGCCGCAGACGGTCCTGGTCCACCTGCCCGTCGCGGAACACGTAAGACGTGACTATCACGTGCGACGCGCCCGCGTCCAGCAAAGGCGTCGCCGTCTCGGCGGTGACGCCGCCGCCAACCTGCAGCCCGCCGGGGAACGCCGACACCGCAGCCATCGCGGCGTCGGTCGTGCCTTGGTCCCGGCTGAGCATGATCACGTGGCCTCCCGCGATGCCGTCGCGCCGGTACATCCTCGCGAACTCGGCGGAGGACGTCTCGGTCTCGAAGTTGGTCTCCGGGGTCTCGCTCGCGGCGTCGCCGTCGTCCGAGTCCTTCAGCGTCCCACCCACGATCTGCTTCACCCGGCCCTGATGGATGTCGATGCACGGCCGGAACCGCACGGCGCGGGGGAACGTCGCCGGCGCGTCCGCGGAGGAGGAGGCGCCCGCCGCGCGGACGCGGCGCCCGCGGACGGGCGCGCGAACGGCGGCGGTGAGCGCGGCGGGGAGGGCGCGACACGCCATCGTGCGCGTAGGAGTGCGGGTCTCGGCAGTCGTGCGCACCGAAACCCTCCACCCTTCGAGGTAGGCCTTCGACTGCGAAATCCAGGCTGCTCGGCCGCTCGCGACGTTTCGCGTGTTTTTCTTCGGCTTTGAACTCCCTCGGAGACGCCGACCACACCTGCGCGCGCGAGGCACCCATCCGCGCGGGGGAGCGGGTGCGATGCAGGCCTCGTTCGACAGTTTCCGCGGCTCGCCGCGGAGCTCGTCGAAGGTGGCGGCAGACCCACTCCCGACGGTCCCCGACCCCCTGATCCAGCACCTGGGGTTCCCGGACAAGTTCTACATCGTCGCGGCGTTCGTGGATGATCCACCGGAGGTGGGCGTGCGCCGCGTCGACGACGACACCGCGCTCCTGCTGCACGCGTTGCACGAGCAGGCCACGAAGGGTCCGTGCGCGAAACCGCGCCCTTGGTCGTTCTTCGAGACGGACGCACAGCTGAAGTGGGACGCCTGGAAGGCGCTCGAGAAGATGCCCGCGTCGGAGGCGATGACGCTGTATTGCCGCACCGTCGAGGAGGACAACCCGAACTGGTGGCAGCTGCTCACCGCCACGATGGGCGCGCGCGAGAAGCGCGAGATCATCGAGACCGCCGCGGAGTGCGCGCGCGAGTACCGCGCGTTCGTCCGAGCCGGCGTGTTGATCGGCCCGTCCAGCGCGGCGGCGCCGCCGTATCTCCAGACGGATTCCTCCGCCGAAAACGAAAACGAAAACGAAGACTGGGCCGGCGCGAGCGCCGCTCTGAAGGCGTTCGGCCTGGGCGGTCTGTCCGACGTCATCGACTTCCTCTCCTCCAGCCGCCCGGTGAAGCCCTGGTCCCGAGGCCACCGCTCCATCAACCACCCGTCGCGGCTGCCCCCGGACAGGAGCGACGTGGTGTCGGTGAGCGCCATGAAGGCGAGGCTGAAGAACGCGCAGAACGCGCCGGCGGAAGCCGCCGTCGACGCGCTCGCCTCGGGCGTTGTCGCCTCCGCGCTCGACGCCGTCGCGCCGATGCTCACGTGGCGCGCGGTGGCGACGCGAGGCAAGCCGCCGGCGCCCAGGTACCACCACTGCGCGTGGGTGGTGGACAGCCCCAAAAGCGCGGCGCCGCAGATGTGGGTCGCGCACGGCTCGCTCAACGGCAAGAAGCTGCCCGGGACGCCGGCGGTACTGTGCCTGCGCGCGCTGGAGTGGACGACGCGCGAGGCGCGCGAGGAAAACGGGGACGCGCTCGTTGCCGTCTCGGGCGCGGCCGCGCTGGTCGCGCCGAACGACGCCGCGTACGTCTTCGGGGGCGCCGCCAGGACGCGCGCGCGCGGGCTCGGCGGGCTCTTCGGCCGCGCCGACGACGACGACGATGAACGACAAAATATTTCGCGCCGAGGCGCGCGCGCGATGCCCGTGCGCGTTTTGGATTTGACCGAGGACCCCGGCCCGCCGGACGAGCGAGTCGACGGGAGCAAACGCGGCGGCGCGAAGAAACGGGCCATGGCGTGGATCGACGCCGTCGCGGAGGATCTTCCGAGCGTCGGCGACGACGCGGTCGACGTCGTCATCGACGACCAGATGATGGCGACGCCCGACGGTTCGCCGGAAACCTTCTCCCGGGGAAACGCCGCGGGCCCCCGCGCGCGCACGCACCACTCTGCCACGCTCGTGGGCGGCGAGGTGTACGTGTTCGGCGGGTGCGCGTGCGCTGCCGGCGACGGGCGCGGCGGCGAGGCGCTCGGCGACCTGTGGGCGTTCAACGGCGCGGAGGGCACGTGGCGCCTGGTCACGGGCGCGGGCGACCCGGGCGGCGTGGTGGGCGGCGCCGGCGCGAAGACGAAGCCGCTGCCCGCGGCGGAAACCGCGTGGCACGGCGCGCCGAGCCCGCGCTCGGGGCACGTCGCCGGCGCGGCGGATGACCGCTTCTTGCTGATTTTCGGCGGCGACGAGTCCCCGTCTGACACGGGCGGGTCCTCCGGCGGGCGCCTGGCGGACACGCAGACGCACGTCTTCGACACGTGGGCGCAGCGCTGGGTGCGGGTCGCGGTCACCGGCAAGCCCCCGGCGCCGCGCGCGGGGCACGCGGCGTGCGCGCTGGGCGGCGGATGGTACGTCTCCGGCGGCGGCGACCACCGCGAGGCGCGCCCGGAGACCTACCGCCTGGACGTCCGCGACGCCGCCGAGGGCCGGTACCACTGGCAGGTGGTGAACACGGGGGTCGGGGACGGGCAGGCGAGCGCGGCCGGGCGCGAGGGCGCGAGCCTTGTTCCCTTCCGCGGCGCCACAGGCGAGTTCCTGGTGGCGTTCGGGGGCTCGGACGGGACGTGCCGGGGGGACGTGCGCGTGATGCGCGTCTCGGACTGGACCACGGGAAGCGGCGAGCGCTAACGCTACGTAGGCGGCGTCGAACGAACGTAGCTAGCTAGTAGCTAGTCTAGTCTAGTACTTTTAGTAGACTACTAACTACGACGTACGTACGCGCGCTCACGCTTCGACGTCACAGAGGAAAGGCCGCGTCCGGCCCTTCCACGAAAGCCCGCAAGGGGTCCGCGCCGTTCGGGAACCCCACGATCAGATCGTTCTTCAGGCCCGCGCCTTGCATCTTAATCACCCGCACG
>Ga0181563_10002615_pt1 | contig 17443 bp, 13 predicted proteins | sample 011ome_25_FD_133759 | JGI IMG/M metagenome (GOLD analysis project Ga0181563, IMG submission 133759) | Coastal salt marsh microbial communities from the Groves Creek Marsh, Skidaway Island, Georgia - 011512CT metaG (megahit assembly) | ecosystem: Environmental > Aquatic > Marine > Intertidal...
ATCTTCTCCAGGGGGCTCGTCGTGTCGTAATCCTGGAAAACATTGTCGATCACACCAACGTGGGCGCGATTTTTCGCTCGGTCGCTGGGATAGGGGCTGATGCGGTGATTGTGTCGGAATCGTGCGCTGATCCGCTCTATCGACGAAGCGTCCGGGTGTCGATGGGCACCGTGATGCAGATCCCGTGGACTCGTGCAGGTTCCTGGGCTCAGCTGGCTGCTGATCTTGTCTCCGCCGGTTTTGAGACGGTAGCGCTCGCCCTCACCCCCGAGGCGACGCCTCTTGACGTCTTTGCGGAGGATCCTCCCGAACGCCTTGCTCTGTTGTTGGGCACCGAAGGTGACGGTCTCTCGCCTGAAGCCCTGAACAGTGCCGACCACGTGGTGTCCATTCCCATGAAAGGAGCGGTGGATTCGCTTAATGTTGCGGCGGCGAGTGCCGTCGCTTTGTGGGCTCTGCGCTAGCGAAAGTTTCTGGCCGAGTCGGGCACTAAGACCTCGAGGCTTTCCACGCCATCGGCGACGATAGAGACCACACCTTCGGGGCTTCTCTCCAACAGGCCCCGCACAATCAGAGCAGAAGCGTCACGAAGCACGAGGCGATGACGTTTCCAGAAACCCACCCCGCAAATGACGTTGACCAGTCCAGTTTCGTCTTCAATATTGAGAAAGGTAACCCCACGAGCTGTGGCGGGTCGTTGCCGGTGGGTGACGAGACCTCCAACCCAGACCCGTGACCCCACCTCACGAGTAGCCATATCGGCCACAGTGAAGACTCCCTGCGAACTCAACCATGCGCGGAGATAACGAAGCGGGTGGTCCCCAGGGGATGTCCCCGTAAATACTCGATCGGAAATCATCATCTCGTGATCGCTCAGAGGAGGGAACAGTGGTAGCGGGGGAGGCGTGCTGGTGTGGGGGAGGTGTTGGGGGTGCTCGTTGGCCAAGTATCCCGCGGACCACAGAGCCTCTCGCCGGTTGAGTTCCAAGTCTTCTAAAGCCCCAGAACTGGCGAGTGCTTCTATCTGGCGGGAAGAAAGACCCACTCTTCTGGCAAACTCCGTGGGATTGGCAAAAAGCCCCCTCGTCTGACGCTCTTTCACTATCCGCTCAGCAGTATCGTCTCCGATGCCCTTAATGCTGGCCAATCCCAGCCGAGTGGCCAGTTGACCATCTCGACGGTGGGTGAGTGTGGGATCTTCCTGATCGGGATCAAAAACAGACGAGGGTGTGGGCTGTTCGTAGTGCCGACACTGATCCAGGCCGGTAGGTGATGCGCCCTGAGGAGAAACCGGCTCTACTGAGGCATAGACATCGGAATATTGCACCGATGGCTTCCTCACCTCGACTCCATGGCGCTCTGCATCAGAGACAAGAGAAGCTGGCGCGTAGAACCCCATCGGCCACGCCCTCAGCAGCCCCGCAAGAAACGCAGCGGGGTAGTGAAGTTTCAACCACGCGCTGGCATAGACCAGCAGCGCAAAGCTCAGCGAGTGGCTCTCGGCGAAGCCAAAACTGGCGAACGCCTGAATCATGGCGTAAATACGGTCAGAGGTTGCCTGATCGAGACCGTGTGAAGCCATACCCCGATAGAGGGTTTCACGTAATGATTCAATGCGTTCCAGGCCTCGCTTCGATCCCATAGCTCGGCGCAACAAATCGGCGTCTTCTCCGGTACATCCCCCCACTGTCATCGCAATTTGCATGAGTTGCTCCTGAAAGATGGGAACACCCAACGTGCGCTCCAGGCAGCCCTCCAGCAGTGGGTGCGGATACTGGATGGGCTCTTGTCCCGCTTTTCGCTTCACAAAAGGGTGAACCGCGCCGCCCTGAATAGGGCCGGGTCTAACCATCGCGATCTGAATCGCGAGGTCATAGAATCTTCTCGGTTGCAGTCGCGGAAGTAGCGCCATTTGCGCCCTGGACTCCACCTGAAAAACGCCGATGGAATCAGCTCGACAGAGCATGTCATAGACACCCTGTTCGTCACGGGGCAGAGTGTCGAGTTCCCATTTCTCGCCCAAGCTCTGCTCGACAAGGTCGAAAGTGTCTCTAATGGCTTCGAGAATGCCTAATCCCAGGAGGTCAAACTTGACCAACCCCATCCATTCGCAATCATCCTTATCCCACTGCAGAACCGTTCTTTTTTCTCTTCGAGCAGGCTCAATAGGCACTACTTCTGAGACCGGCCTATCGGTGAGAACCATTCCTCCAGAGTGGATACCCAAATGGCGAGGCAGGGTCAACGTTCGCAGAGCCAAGGCTGTGACATCAGGAGGAATCGAATGCGACTCGCTCTCGCGGAGGGCGCCAGATCTTTCTACTTGTCGAGAGAAAGCATTTTGTTGACCAGGACTGTAACCCAGAGCACGCGCCATATCCCGCACCGCACTCTTGGCCTTGTATTCGATTACTGTGGCGACCTGGGCTGCTTGGGTTCTGCCATAGCGCTCATAGACATATTGGATGACCTCCTCACGTCGTCGGGATTCGAAATCCACATCGATGTCGGGCTCTTCATCCCGCAGTGCCGAGAGGAACCGCTCAAAAGGGAGGTTGTAATAGATGGAATCCACCGCGGTGATATCCAACAAAAAACACACCGCTGAATTGGCTGCAGAGCCACGGCCCTGACACAAAATTCCTCGAGATCTTGCGAAAGCCACAATGTCGTGGACGATCAGGAAATACCCCGCAAAGTCTTTGCGATCAATGAGTTCAAGTTCACGCTCGATTCTCTGCCTGACCTCTGGTTTCGCACCCGGATATTTACGAGGAATAGCCTCCTCAATGAGCTCTCGCAGATAGCTCATGGTGGTGTGACCGTCGGGACAGAGTGTGCGAGGTAAGCCGGGTTGTACTTTTTTGAGCGAAAAACTCAACTCGCGTGCGATGTCGGCGCTGCGGAGAACAGCATCGGGGTACTGAGCAAACCGTCGGAATTGCTCACTCCCAGAGCGCAAATAAGCGCTGGGAGAAGCCGGAAGCCAGGGCGACAAGGATTCCATACTGCTGCGCGCCCGAACAGCCGCCATCGCCTGGGCGAGATCTGCTTCGCCCGGAGTCGCGTAGTGAACAAGACCTGTCACCACTGTGGGAAGACTGTGTCGAGCGGCCAAAGACGCCAAAAAGTCGTTGTGCACGCTATCCAGGGGATGCTGATGGTCAAAGAGCTCAACCACAACGTTGCCTGGGCCAAATCTCTCCATCAAGGACAGCAAAGCCTTTTCGCTTCGTTCCTGTTCTGTGCGCGAGGGCGCTCGGTGGGGGGCAAGCGGGGCTCGAAGAGGACCTTTTCTGCACCCGGTCAAAATCATCCACTGGTCACGGCCAATATCCGCAAGAGTGTCGCGATCACACGTCAAGACTCCTTTCTCGCCCGAGGACAGGTGGGCTTCGGTAAGGGCTCGAGACAGTGTGTGATAGCCCTCTTCGCCTCGGGCTAAGACCACAAGATGCTCTCCCGGAGGATCTTCTGTGTCTGTTCGAGAAGCATCGGACTCGAGAGTGATTTCGGCCCCAAAAACGGTAGGCATCTGATGAAGAGCAGCCGCTTCCGCAAAACGCACAGCGCCGTAGAGTCCATTGTGATCGGTCAGAGCAAGGCCGCGCAGGCCCAGACTGTGTCCTGTTTCCACGAGCTTTTCCGGTGATGAAACTCCATCTAAAAAGCTGAAGCTGCTGTGCACATGCAACTCGGCGTACTCAATCGAATCCTCGAGGGGCTCAGTGTTGCCTGCTGGAGGCTGATAGGGCGCGCGATGTGAGGACCACGCAGGCGAATCACCTGCGTCAGCACCTACGGGTGGAGAGCTACCCGGACGAGATGCTTCACGGAGACGCCGTTCGTGTTCCGACCAAGAAATAGGAGGGTTACTCCACCCCATCAGTCATACCGTGCCTCAAGAGACCACGCGTGGTTACACAACGACACCAACCAGCCCATGCCCGCTTCATCAATGACTTGAAGGCGGTGCACAAAACGACTCCTCGTGGGATCCCACCATTTTTCCCACACTGGCCACGGTCCCGCCCACGAGATAACTTTCACTCGCCGGGAACCCGAGACAAGCCACGCTGGTGGGCTCGAGAGCTCTGCTCGAGAAGACACCGTGACCGCATTTCCATCGCCGCCCAGCACGGAAACTTCTCGGGGAGTAGAAAAAATCGTTGCAGGAAGCGGGCTGGGAAGAGAACCGGGGAGAGGCCCCGAAGAGTCAGGGTTCTCATAATCCCCCCACGTCGTCACAACGTGAGTGTCCGAGGGCAAGCGCCCCTTCCTGGATGTCCCCGTCACCACACCGTGTGCACCGACCAGTCCCTGAACACGGGAGAGAACGTGATGCACTCGTGAATCGGGTCCAGCGCCCCATAAACCCGGCTCATGAGAAGAAAGATCTTCGGGGTCTAACGCCTCATATTCAACCCAGCTAACAGCAGGAGGGGCATTCCCTTCGCTGTTGTCACTGTCTCGAAAAGCTTGCTCTAACTGCCAACGGACACGATCAAGGATGTCGGACGCCTCGAAGAATCGAGGGTGATTCCAGATTCTTATCAGTTCGGAACCATCGTCATATCCCACCGTGATACGAAGGCGAGTCACCACCATTCCGCCGGCTCGGACTCTTGTCTCATACTGCTGCGTTCGAGCTTTCAGGCTAAAAGCGACCTGCTCTACGAGAGTGCAGGACTCGGGTAATTCCATACGCTCGCGAGTGTCCTGTGGGGCATCGCGAACCAGCAGAGGTGTTCCTGAATTCCCTGTAGCGAGGTGAAATAACCGCTCACCCGGGACACCCAGCCGGTCCCGAATGGCATCGAGACCGAGCTCAACAAAATCACCCACCGTATGTAAGCCCAGACGTTGCAACAGTGACACTGTCTCTGGTTCTCCTAAAACATCGAGAGGCATCTCAGAGAGAAAAAGCTGTTGTTCCCCAGGTTCCACTAGACGCAGCGGGTAGCGATGGCTGGTGCTTTGTGCGGCAGTCACCGCGGTGAACAGGTCATCAGCGATGCCAATGCGCCCCTCGGCCAGAGGCTCACTACGCACAAGAGCGTCCACGAGCATCCGGCTAGCTGCTTCTTCGCTGCCATAGAAACGCTCTAAACCCCTGGCTCCAAAAGCCACGAGACCAGGACCTAAGACAGCGTGTTGGGGCACATACTCCGTAAGGTCCCTCAGTACTCGGTCAAAAGCTGAGCGATCACGATGCTCGTCGTGGGGAATAAGAACCAGAGTGGGAAGCAGGGTGTGGGCTTCACGACGTTTCATACCCGGTCGCACACCCTCCTGGGTGGCGTTGAGCGAGCACTCCACCACCACTCCGCCGTGTATCAGGGCAAGAGGTTGTCCGGGTATGGCTTCCCCGCAGGAATCGTCACGGTATGCCGCAACAACAGGCCATCGCGGACACCACAGAACGATGCTTCTGGTCATAAAACTAGCCCGCCTTCCGGTGCTGAGCCATATCGATCACGGGAGCTAACGGGGAGGCTTCGTGGACACCAGCATGGTCAATGACGACATCACACACCCGAGTGGTGTGCCCCGACCGGGGAGTGGACTTCACGCGCACGTAGTGTTCGCGAAGAAGGCCTCGACCCGTGTCGACTCCGTCCCAGCGATGTTCGACCGAGAGTGTGGCGTCCACTCGAGGCCACCGAGACCTGACCAATACAGTGGATTGCCTTTCTCGCAGTCGCCCATAAAGAGCTGATAACGCACGATCGCTGGGTGGGGGGACAGAACCCAGAGCACACACGCCCACCACATCGATAAGAGCTCCTACAACCGACATCCACTGCGCACCAGGGGAGGGCACAAGAACCAGACGGTCGAGATTAACGCCCAACTCTTCAGCTGCAGCGAGGCCCACATCGGGCATACCCACCACAGCGCACCACGTACCTTTCTGCGTGGTCTCAGCCAACAATGACCACAGCAGAGACGCAGAAGAGTCCACAGAATAGACAGCGCCTGTCAGCAGTCCACCCTGAGGGAAAAGGCTCTTCAGCGCTTCGTGAACGGGGAAAACCCGAGGATCTGCCGTCGTCTTCTCCATCGTGTGAATACGCTGACGCAACGCCTCCACATCAGCACGAGTCGGCTCGTGCTGATCGACAACGAGAGCAGGGGACATAGAGCTATATTCGAACATTTGTTCGATTGTGTCAACATCCACTGACACGCCCACACAAACAGGGCCCTTCACCCTGGTGAAAGACCCTGTCGTCGCGTGCGCGAGGGGGGACTTGAACCCCCACGCCCTAATACGGGCACTAGCACCTCAAGCTAGCGCGTCTGCCATTCCGCCACCCGCGCGCACACCATGTCATTTGCATAACACGACGCGACCGAGACACGACATTACCACTAAAGTCCACCGGGCATCAGGCCCATGCTTTAGCGTTAGGGCATGGGCTTACTGGATGCACTCCTGCTGGGGCTCATCCAAGGTCTGACGGAATTTCTGCCCATTTCCTCCAGCGCACACCTGCGCATTGCAGGAGAGTTCTTGCCCGCGGCAACAGACCCGGGCGCGACCTTCACGGCGATAACCCAAATTGGCACCGAATTGGCGGTCTTGGTGTATTTCGCCTCAGATATCGGGCGCATTCTTCGCTCCTGGTTCCGATCAGTGAGCGCCGGAAAAACCTGGTGGGCACACGCTTCTCGTGACGAACGCGCGCAGGCTCGGATGGGCTGGCTGATCATCGTGGGGACACTTCCCATTGTGATTGTTGGATACACCGCACAGGAGTACATTCGGGGAGCTTTTCGCTCGCTCTGGCTCGTTGCCACGGTGCTCATTGTGTTCGGCTTGATCTTGGCCGCAGCCGACTGGTGGGGCCGAAAAACCAGGGACCTTACCCACCTCACCGCACCCCACGGTCTGCTCTACGGTCTAGCCCAAACACTGGCGCTCATACCGGGAGTTTCTCGCTCTGGTGCCACTATCGCCATGGGTCGAACACTGGGGTACGACCGGGTATCCGCCACACGGTACTCTTTCCTGCTCGCGATTCCCGCAGTGCTCGGCAGCGGATTCTATGAGCTGAATACGGCGCTCACGAGGCCGGAACTGGCAGGACCTTTTGGTCTCGTAGAGATAACCGCAGCAACGGTGGTGGCCTTCGGAGTCGCACTCGCTGTCATCGCATGGCTCATGCGCTACATCGCGACCAAAAGCTTCATGCCCTTTGTCATCTACCGGGTAGCACTCGGAAGCGCTCTCCTGATAGCTCTCGGAACCGGGGCCATCGACCCGCTATGACTCGGTCGACCCTGGCCTATCGGGGCGACTTTGGAGATACTTTTCAAACTCTTCGGCGATAGCGTCCCCGGAGGCCTCTGGCGCGTCAGCGGCGTCCCTCGCTTGCTCTAGTTGGTCGATGTAGGCGGTCATGTCATCGTCCTCAGCAGCAAGCGCATCGATGCCCTCCTCCCAGCGCAGCGCCTCCACCTCGAGTGCTTCACGATCGGTATCAATTCCGGTCATTTCTTCAAGCTTCTCCAGTAGAGCAAGAGTTGCCTTGGGAGAGGGGGACGTGTGGACGTAGTGGGGGACATGTGCCCATAGGTGCAACGAGGGTATTCCGGCCTCTGCTGCGGCGAGCGAGAGGACAGTGAGCACGCCGACCGGCCCTTCGTAGGACGACTTTTCTATATCGAAGTGTTCCCGGATGTCGTGGTCGTCACTCGTCGCTGTTACCCGGACGGGCCTCGAGTGCGGAACATCGGCGAGCATTGCTCCGAGGAACACGATGGATTCGATTCCATGTGTCAGGGCGAGGTCCACCATGGTCGACGCGAAGGAGCGCCACAGTCGAGAGGGCTCTTGTCCCAGCAGAACGAATGGTGTTTCCTCATCACCTGCCTCTGGCCCATACAGGGTGATGTCTGGCCAGTTGAGAAAACGAGTGCCATCGCTCACGTGCTCAACGAGGGGTCTGGTGAGCTGGAAGTCGAAATACTCCTCTGGATCTACCTGCGAAAGCACTAGGTGGACGCGCTGATCGAGAAGAGTTTGCGCCGCAGTGGTCGCAGAGTCACCCGCATCATTCCAGCCTTCAAACGCGACAATGAGCAGCTTGCTCGGGTCGCTCAAGGGGCTTTGGGACATGCAACCTCCGGTGGGGTGGCACCAGCCTACCCCCCTTGGGGCGCCCAGTAGACTTCGACGATATGGACCAGATGCAGGCCGTGCTATTCGATATGGATGGCACCATCATCGACTCCGAGCCGTACTGGATGACCGCTGAGCGTGAGCTCGTCGAGAGCTTCGGTGGCACCTGGAGCGAAGAGCAAGCCTACGCTTTGGTCGGAAGTGGTCTGTGGAATTCAGCATCGCTGTTGCGGGCAGCTGGTGTCGATCTGGAGTTGGATGACATCGTTCACCGGTTGAGTGATCGCGTTCTCGCCCAAATCGAGGAAGCTGTCCCTTGGCGACCAGGCGTTCGCGAGCTGTTTACGAGCCTTCTCGACGCGGGGATTCCCTGCGCCCTGGTGACGATGTCGTTGCGAAAAAACGCGGAAGCTCTCGCCAGGGCTGTCGCACGAGAACTTGACCAGGAGGTCTTCCAGGCGATTGTGGCCGGTGATGATGTCACCTCACCGAAACCCAACCCGGAGGCCTACCTCACGGCAGCTGAAGCTTTGGGAGTCGATATTCGCTCCACGGTGGCTCTCGAAGACTCGGCTTATGGTGCAGCCAGTGCGTTTTCGGCTGGAGCCGTCACGATCGGAATTCCCCTGCATGTCGGTATTCCAGAAAGCTCGTTCCACGTCATGTGGTCATCACTCGAGGGTGTGACCGTGGATCACCTCCGCGAGGTCTGGCGGACGGAGCGAATGGTGGGCTCGGCATGACTCCTCGGCGAGGTGTATTTCAGGTTGGTGACCACGTTCAGTTGCGGGGGCCCAAAGGAACCCTGCACACCGTCACCCTAGAAAAAGGGGGAAGCTTTCACACCCATAAAGGTCAGATTCTCCACGACGACGTCCTCGGTCTCTCCGAGGGCTCTGTGGTAAACACTGACCGGGATATTCCCTACCTAGCTCTTCGACCCCTGCTCTCTGATTTTGTTCTCTCCATGGCTCGGGGAGCAGCCATCATCTATCCCAAGGACGCAGCCCAGATTGTCTCGTTGGCCGACATCCAGCCGGGTCACCGGGTCATGGAGGCGGGGGTCGGTTCGGGAGCGCTCAGCATGTCTATCCTTCGAGCCATCGGCGAGGAGGGCGCTCTCACATCTCTCGAGCGGAGGGACGAATTTGCGGAGATAGCTAAGGCCAACGCGGAAACCTTTTTCGGGCACTCCATACCCCAGTGGACTATAGAGGTCGGAGATTTCCAGGAGCTCGCTCTGGCCCACCCCGAGGGCAGTGTCGACAGGGTGGTGTTAGACATGTTGGCTCCCTGGGAGTGCATCGCTGCGGTGAGCCACGTCCTCACTCCTGGAGGTGTCCTCGCCGTCTACGTGGCAACGGTGACTCAGCTCTCACGCGTGGTCGAAGAAGTCAGGGCGTCGGGCCGTTTCACCCATCCTGAATCACTGGAAGTTTTGCTACGGCCCTGGCACGTTGAGGGTCTCGCTGTTCGACCCGAACACCGGATGATTGGGCACACGGGTTTTCTGATGACCGCGAGAGCACTTGCTGCGGGAGTCTCATTGCCCGAGACCAAGCGCCGAGGGGTCAAGCCCGAATACTCTGACGATGACGTCGAAGTGTGGACGCCGGGAGCAACCGGTCAACGGTACGCGAGTGATAAAAAAATCCGCAAAACGATGCGGGAAGCCCAGGGTCGGGCAGCCAAATCGACGCGAAAGAATCTCTAAGGCACGCCCCGTAGACTGGGGTAATGCCCCAATTCTCCCTCGTCGGTGTCCTCGGTATTTCCGCTCTCGTCGTCTCCGCGGGAGGAGCGCTGGCATTCACTGCGGTACAGGCAGCCGAGGAGGAGCGGGTCTGTGAGGCACCGTATTCCAGCGGCAGCGCATCTCGTTTGGTCAGTGCCACCACCGGCGACTCAGGAACACCACAGGCCTCTTTTCCGACACCACTCATTTCACCTGACCGCCAGGTCACGGTCTTAAGTGAAGGGGAGGCAGAACCAGCACGAGCAGGCGGTTACATCGATTTCGACGTCAGTGTGTTTGTCGGTAGCGATGAGATGTATCTCACGGGATCGAGTTACAACCCCGCTAACCCGGTTCGGCGACAGGTAGCGCCGGAGGTCGAAGATTTCTTTGGTGACGTCCTGGAGTGCCAGAAACCAGGGTCCCAGGTCGTGGTGACCACAGTGCTCTCCGACATTTTTGGCCCCATTGAGGAGGACGACTACATCCAGAATTCCTCCACTGTTGTGGCGCTCATCGATGTTCACGCAACGTACCCGGCTCTCGCGGATGGGTCGGTAAGGCTCCCGCAATCGGGTCTGCCCACCATTACCCAGGCTCCAACTGGACACCATGGTTTTTCCTTTCCCAACGCCCCCATTCCCGATGAACTTCGCGTGTCAGTTCTCAAGATGGGCGACGGTGAACCCATCTCACGGGGTGACATCGTCACCACCCACTTCACCGGTGTGGTGTGGAATACACGTCGAGTCTTTATCTCCAGTTTTGACCAAGGAGTTCCGCTCAATCTGATCGCCGAGGATCAAACAACTTCGGCAACGGGTGAGGGGGTAGTCCCCGGTGTTGCCCAAGCTCTGATTGGAAAGACCGTGGGGTCCCAGGTTCTCGTCTCGGTTCCCCCGCAACTGGGATATCAGCCGGAAAACCTCCCCCCAGGCGTCACCGAAAACCAGACCTTGGTCTTCGTCTTCGACATCCTGGGTGTGACCAACTAGAGCGCCCATGAGGGGCGAGGCTTAGGATGAGCCCATGAGCGCGGGAGCAGCGAGCGTCAACCCAGAGGACAGGCTCTTCCACCTCATTCTTGCGCTAATGGCGACCAGCTATGGCCTGACCAAGGAACAAATTCTGTCGACGGTGCGCGGGTATCGGGAAGATACCGAAGCGGGTATGTCGCGGGAAAGTTTGGAACGCCGATTTGAGCGCGATAAGGACTCCCTTCGCGACTTGGGCATACCGCTCGAGTCCTCCATCCCACCTGAGGATGATGGCAACAACAAGAACATGCTGTATCGCATACCCAAAGGTGACTACGACCTGCCCGATGGTGTCGAGTTCACCGCCCGAGATATTGCCTTGCTCAACCTCGCGGCCACCCTCTGGCGGGAGGGAACACTGTCCAAAGAGGCCCACATTGCGACGAGAAAACTGCAATCTTTTGGGGTCACCATTGACGAACCACTCATGGGTTTTGCGCCTCTGATTAGCACGAGAGACCCTGCTCTGACCGCACTCCAAGAAGCCCTGGAGCGCGAAGTGCAGGTCGAGTTTGACTATCTCAAACCGGGGGAGTCAGCCGCATCAACCCGCCAGGTTTCTCCGCTTGCGTTGGTCAACCACGAGGGACGGTGGCACCTGTACAGCCAGGAGACCTCGACACACCAGTTCAAGACGTTCCTCCTTCGACGGATGGTGTCAACGGTTCGTCTCCTCGATACTCCGGCAGTGGGCTCGCCGGAGAGCGTTACCCAGGAGGCTCTCACTGATCTCGCCGATCTCTACCAGCGCCAAGTGGCAACACTCGAGGTGAGACCAGATTCTGACGCGTGGAGCGCCCTGTCCGAGCGGCGCGACACCGAGATTGGTGCCGAGTATCTGGGTGTGCACTACACCGATGTGGATATTTTTGCTGCCGAACTGACATCGTTCGGAGACGATGTCGTCGTCCACGAGCCAGCAGAGTTACGCGACCGAGTGATGGATAACCTGCGACAACTGGTGGCTGATCATGGCTAAGTCGAGCCCCCGCCCCACCACATCAGACAACCTCTTGGTGTTACTCGCTCTGGTTCCCTACGTCCTCGACCGGGGCGAGGTGAGCGTTGCAGAGGCAGCCGAACACTTTGGCCGAAGTGAAGCCGACATTTCTCGGGCGGTCGAACTCATCGCCTGCGCGGGAATACCTGGCGACAATCTCGCTTACTCTCACCTGGACTTGTTCGATATCGACTGGGATCTCTTTGAACGCGAGAAAACCATCACGTTGTGGAATACGGTCGCGCTCGATAGCAAACCTCGCTTTAGCGCGAGAGAGGCCACGGCTCTGCTCGCCGGATTGCAATATTTGGCATCGCATCCTGCTTACTCCTCGCGCGCAGACCTCGAGGAGGTTATGGCGAAGCTTCGCGTGGGCACCGGAAACTCCCAGCCGGTCCGCATCGCCGTGGACCCGGTTGCTGTAGCGGAGCACGTGAGTGCGCTCACCGACGCGATTGAGTCTCGGCAGTCGATCACCGCGGTCTACCACAACAAGCGAGGGGAGTCTGGCTCCAGAACTCTCGACCCCCTCCTGCTCGAATCCAGGGACGCGACCTGGTACCTGCGAGCTTGGTGTCACACCCGGCAAGCGCTGCGCACATTCCGTGTCGATTACATGGATTCTGTGGCGCTCACGGGTGAGTCTCAACGAGATCACGCTTCGGTCGTGGATGATATCTCGTCGGAGCTTTTTGACCCTTCACCCAGCGATGTCATGGTGACGATCGAGTGCCCAGCTCGAGCACTGCCTCTCATAGCCGATTATCTTCCGCGCGGCTTTGCCCCGCCTGCTTCTGAGGACTCTGTCCGAATAGAGATACCGTTTGCCCATTACGGTTCGTTGACCCAGTTTGTGGGGTCGCACCCCGGCATGGTCATGGTGGTAGCTCCTGGCTCGGCGCGCGAGGCGGTCGCGGAGTTTGCGTCGCGTGCGCTGGAGCGCTACGGCTCAGTGTCCTAGATTCCGCCGGTGCTACACTTTTGCCACCACACGCCACAGAGAGGCTAGAGGATGTCGGGAAATCTCGGAGGCTGGACCGGTCTCATTGTTTTGGTCGTAATTCTGTTGCTCTTTGGTGCCCCTAAACTTCCGGCGTTGGCAAAAAGCCTGGGTCAGTCCTTGAAGATTTTCAAGAGCGAGGTTCGCCCGGGAGACGATTCCAGCGATTCAGCTGACTCGTCCGGATCCGAGGGTTCCGACGACTCCAAGCGCTAATCGTGGCTGCCCGTAGGCGCCGATCTCCTGAAGGGCGGATGTCCCTCGGCGAGCACCTCGTTGAACTTCGCCGTCGGTTGGGGATTATCGGGATTTCTATCGTGCTGGCGGCCGTGGGTGGCTGGTTTCTGGCCGACCCCGTTTGGGAGGCCCTGAGTGAACCCATTCTGGAGATTGCCCGGGAGCGCAACCGCGACGCAGATATCAACTACACCTCGGTCACCGAAGCCTTTGACACGAAAGTTGCTATTGCTTTTGTGCTCGGCATTGTTATGGCAGCACCGGTGTGGCTCTATCAAATTTGGGCCTTTTTTGTTCCTGCCCTGATGCGCAAAGAGCGCCGTTACGCTCTCGGTTTTCTCTCGGCAGCGGTTCCGCTGTTCTTTGCCGGGGTCGCCATGGGGTGGTGGGTGCTTCCCAACATTGTGGTGTTGTTGACCGGTTTTGCCCCCGAACAGTCCTCCACCTTGTTGACCGCGAAAGTGTATTTGGATTTTGCGCTCAAACTGGTGGTTGCCGTGGGTGTGGGTTTCGTACTTCCTGTGTTCCTCGTGTTGCTCAATGTGATCGGTGTTCTCAGCGCCAAGGCGATTATTCAGGGCTGGCGCTGGGCGATTGTGGTGATTTCCGTCTTCACCGCCCTCGCCACCCCCGCCGCGGATGTGGTCTCGATGATTCTCCTGGCGATTCCGATGGTGATTCTGTACTTCCTGGCCGCAGGAATCGCCTGGTTACACGATCGTCGGCAAGCGAAGAAGGCCGCAAAACTTCTGCATAACGGCGCTGAGATCTAGAGCGCTGGAGGATGTCAACGCCCAGTCCCGCGGAAAAGTTTCAGGCTGCTCGCTCGAGGAGCAAGCATCCCCTGCTCGAGGCTTTTCGCCGGAACCTCGGTTTTGATCTAGACCCCTTCCAGGTGGCCTCGTGCGAATCGGTCGAGGATGGCCGGGGTGTCTTGGTGGCAGCGCCCACGGGAGCGGGAAAGACGATTGTCGCGGAGTTTGCCGTGCATTTGGCGATGCGGCAAGCGCGCGTGAAAGTGTTCTACACGACACCCATGAAAGCCCTTTCGAACCAGAAATTTCAGGAACTTGTGGCGACCTACGGCGCGGAGGAGGTGGGTCTTCTCACCGGCGATAGCAGTATCAACCCCCGGGCGCGGATCGTCATTATGACCACCGAGGTGTTACGCAACATGCTCTACGCCGGAAGTGATCTTCTGGATGATCTGGGCTACGTGATCATGGACGAGGTGCACTACCTCGCGGATCGATTCCGCGGAGCTGTCTGGGAAGAAGTCATCATCCACTTGCCCGCTATTGTGCAATTGATTTCGCTCAGCGCCACCGTGTCGAATGCCGAGGAGTTTGGAGATTGGCTCCAAACCGTCCGGGGTCACACCGAGGTGATCGTGAGTGAGGACCGTCCTGTTCCGCTCCACCAGCACATGATGTTTGCGCACAAACTACTCCCGCTCTTTCACACCCGGAAGGGCAAACTCGAGGTGAACCCGGAGGTGGTGCGAACGTCGCAGATGCTGGGTCGCAGCTCGACGGGGCGGGGGAGTAGGGGACGGGGCGCGCCCCGCTATCAACGCTTTGAGGATCGACGACACAGGGTGTATCGCTCCGACGTCATTTCGTTGCTTGATGACCAGAACCTCTTACCCGCCATCTTCTTTATCTTTTCCCGGGCGGGCTGCGACCAGGCGGTGTCGCAGGTTCTGACGCGCGGTGTCGCCCTCACGAGTGAGCGGGAGCGTTCCGAGATTCTGGATCTGGTCGAGGAGCGGCTCGATCGCCTCGACGACGAAGATCGGGGAGTCTTGGGGTATGACGCGTGGCTGGATGGGGTTCTCCGCGGAGTTGCAGCCCACCACGCGGGAATGCTCCCCATGTTCAAAGAAGTCGTCGAGGAACTGTTTCGGAGGAAGCTGCTCAAAGTGGTGTTCGCTACCGAAACGCTTGCGCTGGGAATCAACATGCCCGCGCGTACCGTGGTCCTCGAGAAGCTCGACAAGTTCAACGGCGAAGCCCGGGTTCCTATTACCGCCGGGGAATACACCCAACTCACCGGGCGAGCGGGGCGTCGAGGAATCGATGACGAGGGCCACTCCGTCATCATCTGGCAGCCCGGTATCAACCCGGAGGCGGTAGCGGCACTCGCGTCTAGGCGCTCGTATCCGCTGAAATCAAGCTTTGCACCGACCTACAACATGGCGGTCAACCTGATAGCCCAATTTGGTGTGGACCACACTCGGAGCATCCTCGAATCCTCATTCGCACAGTTTCAAGCCGATCGCCACGTGGTCGAACTCGCCAGGCAGGTTCGAACCAAAGAAGAATCACTCCAGGGCTACCAGGAATCCATGGTGTGTCACCTCGGTGACTTTGCCGAATACGGCGCACTGCGACGGGAACTGAGCAACCTCGAGCGGCAACGCGGGCACGGCTCGAAGAAGAGCGAGAGCTCGTCCCACGATATTGCCCGGTTGCGCACTGCGCTGTCTCACCACCCCTGCCACGGCTGTCCCGATCGGGAGGCTCACGCCCGCTGGTCAGAGCGTTGGTGGAAGCTGGAAAAAGAGACCGAAAAGCTGCGGGCTCAAATTCGCAGACGGACTGGCGCCATTTCGGCCACTTTCACGCGGGTGATGGAAGTTCTCCTCGACACCGGATACCTCCGGTCCAAGGAGGACGCTGTGGAGATTACGGAGCACGGCACGACCCTCCGGCGCATCTATGGAGAGCGCGACCTTCTGGTCGCAGAGTGTCTGCGCCGGCACGCCTGGAGCGAGCTCGACGCGGCAGAACTCGCCGCCATGGTGGCCACGATGGTGTACGAACCCAGGCGGGACGATGGCCCGATTGACCCTCGTTTCTTGCCTGGTGGTGCGTTTCCTGGGGCGCTCGACCACACGAGACGGCTCCACCAGAGAATCACCGAGGTGGAGCTTCGCCATCAACTTCCGGTCGGGTCGGAGCTTGCTCCCCACCTCGCACTGGCGGTGTATCGCTGGGCCAAGGGCCATCACCTCGATGACATCCTCGAAGGTGATGAGGTTCAGGTGGGAGATTTTGTGCGCTGGTGTAAACAATGCGTTGATGTTCTCGATCAGATCATTACGGTGGGCGTGGGACCCCTCCACCACACCGCTCTCGAAGCACGTGCGCTCATTTTCCGCGGCATTGTTGCTCTCAGTAGCGTCGCTTAGGCTACGAGGCTGATGATGGCTCCCTCCTTCCTCGACCAGCGCAACCACCTGCGACTCGCGCCTCCTGCGCCCGTCGCACTGTTCACCGCGGTTCTTGCCGGTTGGGTGATGGATTTCGGGTTCCCTGACTACGACATCTGGCCGCTGGCTCTCCTCGGTCTTGCACTGATGCTGTGGTCGGTGCGGGGGCTCTCGCTCCGCGCATCGTTGCTCGTGGGTGCGGTCGGGGGATTCTCCTTCTTTGGCACCCTCATTTGGTGGCTCACCGTGTATTTGGGCCTGATTCCCTGGATTGCCCTGACACTGGCGCAGGTTTTCTTCTTCGGCCTCGGCATGGGGCTCGTGGGGCTGGCCTGGCACTACGGGTCCAGGCATTGGCCGGGGCTCGCCGGCCGCCTCGTGCTGACTCCCGCCCTGGTCGGCGGAGCCTGGATGACACGAGAAGCTGTGTCGTCGGTCTTTCCTTTCGGCGGCTTTGCCTGGGCCAGGATTGCGCAAAGCCAATCGGAGAGCACTCTGGCGCCGTGGGTGGCGTGGCTGGGGACATCGGGAATGAGCTTCCTCCTCGCTTTCTTCATGGCCTTTCTGATTGCTCTTCTCGCGGAGTATCGGCTCACCTGGGACACCCGGATTGCGCTCGCGTGGGCCGCTGGCACGGCGCTGGTGATGTGGCCGGCGTGGCCGGTCCACGAGTCCGGGTCGATCCGGGTGCTCGCGGTGCAGGGAAACGCTGATGCCGGATTGTTTGCAGATTACGACCGTGGAGACAACCTCGCGGACCACTACCGTGTGACCTCACCCCTATTTGGAACAGACGTCGATGTGGTCATATGGCCAGAAAACGCCTCCGATATTGACCCTTTGCGCTTCCAGGATGCGACGAAAGTCGTCTCCGAGGTGTCCCGGGAGATGAATGCTCCGCTCGTGGTGGGGACCATCACCAGGGATGCGGATGAAACGTTCAACAGCATGCTTCTCTGGGAATACGATGCTGCCAGCGGCCGGGATATCGTTCGCGATCAGTACGACAAGATCCATCCCGTTCCCTTCGCCGAATACCTCCCGTGGCGTGATTTCTTCTATCCGCTGGCTCCCAGCCTGTTCTCGATGGTG
>Ga0181563_10002616_pt1 | contig 17439 bp, 14 predicted proteins | sample 011ome_25_FD_133759 | JGI IMG/M metagenome (GOLD analysis project Ga0181563, IMG submission 133759) | Coastal salt marsh microbial communities from the Groves Creek Marsh, Skidaway Island, Georgia - 011512CT metaG (megahit assembly) | ecosystem: Environmental > Aquatic > Marine > Intertidal...
AAGATAGGGTAAAGGACATAATATAAGAGCTTAGGTATATACCTAGCTAATTCAGTTGTTGCAATTCCTGGATGAGAAGCTACAGAAAGCGTATCCACTCCAGCGGCAGCTAATCGGCGATTTAGCTCTAGAGCAAACATCAAACAAGCCAGCTTACTTTGTGAATATACCTTTGATTTTTTATAGGTCGCTTCATCGGCATTCAAATTGTCAAAATCGATTTCACCCGTTTGATGTGCGATACTGCTTAGTGTAACAATTCGCGAGCCTTTCGTTGAGTTAATCAAATCGATTAGTAATCCAGTCAGCAAAAAATGACTAAAGTAATTCACCCCCATTTGACTCTCAAACCCTTGTTTCGTTTCCTGATAAGGCGGAATCATAATTCCAGCATTGTTGATCAATAAATCTAAACGATCATGACCTTTTTTAAACGCTGCAGCAAATGACTTAACGGATTCTAAATCCATTAAATCAATCGGAATGAATTCCAGTTTTGCTTCAGTTACCTCCTCTTTTATGCGGTTTATGGCATCATTTGCTTTTTGCTCATTTCGGCAAGCCATGATGACTTTTATCTCTTTTTTAGCAAAGGCCAATGCCGTTTCAAAACCGAGTCCTGTATTAGCTCCAGTTACAATCGCTACTCGCCCTTTTTGTGTAGGTACTTTTACTAGATCAAATTTTTTTACCATATCTCACAAGTTACAATTTTGCGGTGAGCTATGATTGATTATCTCAATCATTCTGCGTATACTTCGTAAAACATAGAAATTTATCAATTATTGATAAACGCTCATATAATATAAGACTTATGAAGAAAGTTTATGCGGTTTTAAATTTAGTCATTGCACTAGCGGTTATTGCATGGAATGGTCTGTCCAATACAGGAGTGATCGGAGATAAGACAGTTGGAGATGTCAGCGATGATTTGAATAACCTCTTTACACCTGCAGGTTATGCATTTTCAATATGGGGAATTATTTTCTTAGGACTTATTATTAATGGTGGCTATCAAGTATACATTGCCTATAAAGGGTCAGAAGAGCAACAGAAATTTGTTTTGACGGGGCCTTGGTTGATCATAGCTAATATCGCCAACGGCGTATGGATTTGGTTTTGGCTCAATGAATACGTAGGTATTTCAGTCTTAATAATGATTGTATTATTGTTGACACTTTTGCGCTCAAACCTCAATTTAGGAATTCAAAAAGTCAAAGTATCTCGATCTATATTGACGATGAGTTGGTGGCCTTTGAACCTCTACTTAGGCTGGATTTCCGTTGCATTAATTGCCAATATAGCGGCATACCTTTCTCAAATTGGTTGGGCAGATACAGTAAATGAGGAATTGTATACCATCTTAATGATTCTAGTTGCGATTGCCGTGAACCTATTTGTGCTCTTAACGCGGAACATGCGCACTTTTTGTTGGGTTGGAGTTTGGGCGCTTTTGGCCATTGCATCTCGTAGTGAAATAACAGCCATATATTATACCGCATTTTACTCAGCTATTCTATTAGCTGTAATTACGGGAGCCCATATTTTAATCAAGTTGGGTAGGGGAGGAACGGTGTTTTTTAGTCGTTAAACCTAAACGATTTCTTTTCATAGTATTGGTATCCGCACATTAAAAAGGAATTACCTATCTTACGTATCATTTAGAAAATCAAGATTATAATGAAATTCATCTCGACTTTATTTATTCTTCTTCTAGCCGTGGCGATCTTCAGCTGTCGGAAATTGCCACTAGTAGCCTTTGAACCTTCTACTTTTACCTTAGGCGTTGGTGATACGGTGTTTTTTACTAATTCTTCTAAAAACGCAGCAACGTATTTATGGGAGTTTGGGGATGGAACTGAAAGTGAAGAAGAATCTCCTTATCCTACTTACGACACCTTAGGAGTATTTACAGTTAAATTGACGGCTATTTCTGAGGGCGGTGGAGCAAAACATACTCGAACAGAGGATTTGATAGTGGAATAAAAATTTATTTATTTGCGAATATCGTAAATCTAAGTGCACATGGTCGGATAACAATAATTCTTAGATCAAATAACAACCTATATTTGATATAACAAAGATGTAATTCTATGAAAAAATTGATTTTAGGGGTAATAACACTCTGTTTATTAATAGCTTGTCAAAAGGAAAGTTTGAGTGATATTGAATTACAAACCACTACCACCGTTTCCAATATTCAGGCCTACAAGGCGGAAATTACCGTCGCAGGGCAGGTGTTAACTTCCTCTGAATCCTTTTCTTGGGGAGTGGCTTATAGTCTTACTTCAATTCCAAAATTGGATAATAATCGAGTGACCTTTATGAATAGCGGGAATACCGTTACTGATATGATAATGTTAGAGAACCTTTTGCCCGAAATGGTTTATTATGTTCAGCCTTTTTGTGAGCGTAATAGTGAGTTCTATTTTAGTGACGAGATTGTGTCATTCCAAACAGATTCAATACCGTATGAAATTGGTGAATATGGACCAGCGGGTGGCCTTGTATATTATGTGGACCCTGCAGGATGGGGATTGGAGATGTCTACATACGAATATGCCAATAATGATTGGGGTTGCCTTGAGGAGGTTTTAGGCACTACGGATACAATAGGTGCAGGTAGTGCGAATACGGCTTTAATATTAACAGATTGCCCTGAAGTAGGCACTGCACCAGATTTATGTAATAATCATACAGAAGGCGGTTTCACTAATTGGCACTTGCCATCTCGCGCGGATTTAGAACTAATCCACGATAGCCTTGAAAGCCCAGGTTACTGGGAACCAAGCGGAAGCGACTATTTGTCGTCAACGGATTGCACAAACCCGAGTTACGGCTATGCTTCTTACTATGCATACGATATAGTAGACGGGCATGGTATTTCAGCTCAAAAAGGGATTGCCTATCGATTTTTCCCTGTTCGTCGTTTTGAATTTTAACTATATCATATCATATGAAAAAAGTCAGTCTAACCCTTATTTTTGCCCTGTTATTAATCGCTTGTCAAAAGGACAGTTTGAGTGAAGTTGAATTACAAACCACCATTTCCATTTCTAATATTCAAATCACAACTGCTCATGTTAATCTAATAGGCCAAGTTTTGAATTCTGATGAATCCTTTAATTGGGGAGCGGCATATAGTGTCAATCCAGATCCGCGTATGGACAACAACCGAGGAAATGCAACGACCGCGGAAACTCAATTTCAGATAATTTTACAATTACTAATTTATTGCCCGATACAGTGTATTATGTTCAACCTTTTGTAGAGCTAAATAATAAATTTTATTTTGGGGAAGAGATTGTTGAATTTAGAACGGATACCTTACCATATGGAATCGGTGGTTTTGGCCCTGCGGGAGGTTTAGTTTATTACATAAATCTAACTGAAAGTTGGGGAATGGAAATGTCAACTGCTACTTTTCCTTCAAATAATTGGGGGTGCTCAGATGATGTAGAAGGAACGTCGAGAGAAGTTGGAACAGGTGCAAATAATTCGAACTTAATTTTGTCAGTTTGCTCAGAGACAGAAACGGCAGTTACAAAATGCGATGAACACAAACAGTATAAATACCTAGTTTTTTACAAACATGAAAATTGAATGCGCAATGAACAAAAAGGCGTATTTAGAAAGTCAATACTTAAATACGCGTAGAAAAAGAAAGAATTTCATCAACCCATCAACTGAGCAATCACTTTAGTGCGGTTAAATTGCTCAAAAAGAATTTTCAAGAAAACAGTGATGGGGATCGATAGAATCATACCTGGAATTCCCCATATAAATCCCCAGAACATTAACATGATTAAAACTGTAATGACATTGAGAGAAAACGATTTTCCCATATAGATGGGTTCCAGGATAGAACCAAATAAGACCTGTGTTCCGGTTAGTGTCAAGACAAAGAATAAAAGACTGCCCGATTGGTCTAATTCGACAAAGGCAAATAACGAGCAAAGAATCACTGTAATAAAGGATCCGACCATTTGGACAAAGTTGATGGCAAAGGCGAATATTCCCCAGAAAATCGGGAAGGATACATCAAATAAATAACAAAATAGACCTGTGAAAACACCCGTTCCAAAACTGATCAAAAACTTCACAACGATAAACGTGATAATATCCTTTTCGATCCTACGGAAGGTCTTAACGGACGTATGCTTCATCTTTATAAAAGTGCTATTCATGACACTCTCAAAATTGATGGATTCTGATAGCCATAAAATCACAAAAAACAATATCATCAATAACTGAGGAAGAAGGTTAGATACAAATTTTAAAACAGGCTGAGCAATTTGCATGGTCGTCTCACTGTCCAAACTAAAACCCTGACTTTCTCTATTAACACTGGGAGGTAAGACATAGGTTTGAATGAATTCGCTATTCTCAATTTTATTCCCTGCCTTCTCCAAAAAGGCATCTTGAGTTGATAAAATCTCCTCACTCGATAAGCGCAACATAACAAATGCAGCGACGCCAAATAGAACCATTAATCCAACAGAAATACTGACATAAAAAACCTTAGGTACACCTCGCTTTTTGAGTCTTCGCATTAACGGAACAAAGAGCAAAGCAATAAACATGGAGGATATCAACGGAACAAAAATGAACGACAGAATATGCAGCAAATAAAAAATAAGCGGCACCACCAATATGATCAAAAGTCGATTTGTCGTTAAGGTTGAATTCATTGTCTTATCACGGTAATTGAGGTGGGCAAAAATACGATTTATTTCATAAACAAGAGTCGAGATGAACTGATAAAACTGGATGCTTCAGACAAATCCTTAAGTTTAAACGATTAACTTTGCTCTTCGACAATACAAACGATTCAAAATTTCATGAGATTTATTTCCGAGTGCAGTTTCATCATATTATTATGCCTATCAACTTTTTTCAGTCCAGCTCTGGGTCAGGAGATAAAGCGAGAATTTCTCAATACGAAAGCCGAACCTTGTAAGAAGGGAGATGCGGTTATGATTCGTATCGTGACTAAAGAGTCTGAGGGTGTTTTTGTGGAGGAATTGATCTATAAAGAAACAAAAAGGCCAATGGCCGAAACAACATACTCATCTGCCGATCTGAAGGTAAAGAATGGATCATATAAGCGCTATAAAACGGAATATTGGCGAGATAAAAAAACAGTCGTTTCTCAGCCCTATGAGATAACTGGTTTCTTTAAAAATGATTTAAAGGATAGCACTTGGGTGACACTTAACAGGTATGGCCGTGATACAGCCTTTATTAAAACATATAAGCGTGATACCTTAAATGGAACTTATAAAAAAATAACCAATGGTACTTTGCGCATATCTGGGAGTTATTTAGTTGGCCTCGAGCAGGGCTACTGGGAGTATCGAAATAGGCGAGGCAGTTTAATTAAACAAGGCACCTATAACCAAGGTGTTCAGGATGGTAAATGGCTTATTCATGTTGGTGACACGCGCATTGAAGGCGTTTATGCTGCCGGTGAAAAAGTAGGAGAGTGGACTGCCAAATATCGAAATGGAAGGACTAAAAGATTTTGCAATTACAAACAAGGAGAATACGACGGTGCCTATATGGCTTGGTATGAGGATGGCACTATGCGTGATAGTGGATTATACGTTAACGGAAAGAAAGAGGGAGAATGGAAATATTATTTTGAAGACGGACGTTTGTCTCAATACGCTTTGTATAGCGATGGTCAAACGGATTCAAGTCAATATTGGAATAAAGCCGGTGAATTGATTCCAAAAGGACAGGAAATATATTGGCAGGATGCAAGTTTTCCCGGAGGCGAAATGGCGATGTTCCAATTTGTCAGCGAAAATGTTTCGTACCCGCAAGAAGCTGTTGAAAATGGAATTCAGGGAATAGTCTATGTTCAATTTATGGTCGGTTTGGATGGAGATTTATCAGAAATAAAAGTCTTGAAATCTCCCGATGAACTACTATCTAACGAGGCTATCCGAGTAATAGAAAGAATGCCTCCATGGATTCCCGGAAAAGAACATACACAAGTAAAATCCTTATTATTCATTTTACCAATTCACTTCCGACTGGGTTGAGCCTAACTGGCTTGTTTCCACTGTTGGACATTGTTGTTAATATATCGCTTAACCAATTCTAGTCCACGATGATCGCGAATAATGCGATCATAATACTTCCGTTGCCATTCAAATTCAGGATCAATTTCACGTGCTCGAATAGTGATCGAAGCTTTAAATCCTCTAACAATTGAGGCTAAATTTTTGCGTTGCGGTCCAAATCGATTTCCGCTGTAAGGAAAAGATCGCGTATGAGATGCATCAAAATCAACCTCGTTAAATTCATTTCCACCAATGATGATGATAAAATGTATATGGTTTGGCATAATGACAAATGCGTCGAGTTCCAATTTCATATCAGGTCGCAGTTCTAACGTTCGCTGCCATTCTTCCAGTACGATTTGCCCAAGAGCAGAGAGACACATTTCTCCTTCTTCAATAAATCCAAAAAAATGACGGTGATGTTTGGTATTGATCGTTACAAAATAAGCAGCGCTCCAAGCATAATTCCATGATTGTAAGCGACAAGAACCCCCTCTGTATTTTCTGTAATACAGCTTTGACATGAAAAATAAAATTTGTGATGGGGTTGAGAAGCAAATCTAGGATAAAAAAATCGAATTGCCAAAAGAAAAATTTTCGGCCCAAATCACGGTACCCTCTCTATGGCCATAGAGAGGGTACCGTGCCGGGGGGATTTTTTTTCTTCTAAATCTTAAAATTTGATAAACGGTAAACCTCATCCTATTTCTTTCATTAATTTTGATTCAAATTAATAAATTAGTATAAGATGAAACTCAAAACTTTTTTACCTACAAGTGTTTTATTACTTGCTGCATGTGGCGGAGAAACCACCTCTAACGATAATGAAATAGTCAACCAAGAACCTCTAGTTTATCCGGTAACACGAATGGGAAATGACAGTTCTGTGTATTTCGGAACAACGGTGAAAGATCCTTATCGCTGGCTAGAAGATGATCGAAGTGAAGAAACGGAAGAATGGGTTAAAACGCAAAATGAGTTTACGTTTGGTTATATAACTGATATTGAATTCAGGGATAAGATAAAAGAGCGCTTATCCGAACTTTGGGATTATGAAAAACTTTCTGCGCCATTTGAGGAAGGTGGCGTAACGTATTATTTCAAGAATGACGGATTGCAGAATCAGTACGTTATGTATCGTAAAAACGAAGCTGGTGAAGAAGAGGTTTTTCTAGATCCGAACACGTTTGCCGAGGATGGAACAATTTCTTTGGGCGCAACTTCTTTTTCGAAGGATGGAAGTGTTTTTGCTTATGCCATTTCAGAAGGAGGCTCAGATTGGAGAAAGATCATTATCATGGATGCAAAATCTGGCGAAATCCTTGAAGACACATTGAAAGATGTAAAATTCAGCGGAATGAGCTGGAGAGGAAATGAAGGCTTCTATTACTCAAGTTACGACAAACCTGAAGGAAGTGAATTATCAGCCAAAACAGATCAGCATAAACTCTATTTTCACAAGCTTGGTACACCTCAAGATTCGGATCAATTGATTTACGGAGGAACCGAAGCAGAAAAACGACGATACGTTGGAGGAGAAGTAACAGAAGATGACCGCTATTTGATTATTTCCGGTTCGGTTTCCACATCTGGTAACGAAATGAGTATTGTCGATTTGCAGGATCCTAGCGGGAAAATTGTTCCAATTGTTGAAGGATTTGATAGTGATTCCTATGTCATCGAAAATGAAGAAAGTAAGCTTTATATCGTTACGAATTTGGATGCGCCGAACAAGCGTATCGTAACTGTTGATGCCGCAAACCCAACAACTGAGAACTGGGTTGATTTTATTCCAGAGACAGAGAACGTTTTAAGCCCATCCACTGGAGGAGGATACTTCTTTACGAGTTATATGAAGGATGCCGTTTCTCAAGTGTTGCAGTATGATTACGAAGGCAATATGCTGGGTGAAGTTGACTTGCCTGGGGTTGGAACAGCGAGTGGTTTTGGTGGTAAAAAAGAAGACGAAATTCTTTATTATTCATTCAGTAATTATCACACACCAGGATCGATTTACACGTTTGATCCAAAAGCAAGACAGTCAGCGCAGTATTGGAAACCAGGAATCGACTTTGATCAGTCGGCCTATGAGTCGAAGCAAGTTTTTTATGAATCAAAAGATGGTACGAAAGTACCTATGATTATCACCTATAAAAAGGGTGTAGAATTGGATGGGACTAATCCAACAATCTTATACGGTTATGGGGGATTTAATATCAGTCTGACACCTCGTTTTAGTGTTACGAACGTTGTATGGATGGAGCAAAGAGGTGTATATGCAGTAGCAAACCTCAGAGGAGGAGGAGAGTATGGGAAAGAATGGCATGATGCCGGTACACAAATGAAGAAGCAGAATGTATTTGATGACTTTATTGCGGCGGGCGAGTACTTGATCAAAGAAGGTTATACATCATCCGATAAATTAGCAATTAAAGGTGGGTCTAACGGTGGATTATTAGTTGGAGCAGTAATGACACAGCGACCTGATTTAATGAAGGTGGCATTACCAGCGGTCGGTGTACTGGATATGCTACGCTATCACACATTCACTGCTGGAGCAGGTTGGGCTTATGATTATGGTACAGCGGACGACAGCAAAGAAATGTTTGAGTATTTATTGGGTTACTCACCTGTTCACAATGTTAAAGAGGGTACGGAATATCCGGCAACATTTGTGACCACCGGCGACCACGATGATCGTGTTGTTCCGGCACACTCATTTAAATTTATTTCTGAATTACAGGCGAAACAAGCTGGTTCAAATCCTGTGCTAATTCGAATCGAAACAGATGGCGGACATGGAGCTGGTACTCCGGTATCAAAGATTTTAGATGCTTATGCGGACGAGATGAGTTTTACGCTTTACAATATGGGGATTATTGATTATAAGGTGAAATAGAAGATTTTAGCACTGAAAAAATCCCCGTCTTTTGACTTCGATCAAATGCGGGGCTTTTTTCTTATTTTACTTTGAATTAATGCACAATGATAATTTCAGATTTTCATATTAAAGAAAGGTCAGTATTAAAAGAGGTCCGGGTCAAGAAAAAACATTACCTTTGTTAGTGAGTACTAACTAACTTATAACAATGAAAATTCAAAAGATCATTGCATTCGCTGCAATAGCTGCGTTTCTTTTTTCGTGTAATAGCGCCGTAGAAAATCAAGAGAAAGTTCTAGAAACAACTTCAACCACAGAAGTTTCCGAAACAGTTGAAGAACCTGAAACCTCTCGCGCTGAGCCAACTCGAAATTCTTACGATATCGAATTGATTGACAATAAAAAATGGAAGGTCAATGAAGAGATGATGATACATATTCGTAATATGGAAGCGGATATGCTAACTTATTCGGCGCAAGCTGAAAAAGATTATCTACCTATAGCGAAGACATTAAAAGCTCATATTGGTAAATTAACAAAAAGCTGCACCATGAAAGGTCAGGCACACGATGAATTACATAAATGGTTATTGCCTTTTATTGATTTGGTCAATGATTTGAGAGATGCAGAAGAGGAAGATGATCACGCAGCTATGTACGTCGAAATTGAGGCTTCAATGGAGGAGTTTAATATGTATTTTGAGTAATGGAAATGGCGAATTACAGCAATCGTCAAATCGAAATCATCAATGCTGCAACTAAGTTAATAAATGGAGGTGGGATCCAGTCTTTGACCACTAAAGCATTGTCAGAATCTGTAGGTTTTTCAGAACCAGCTTTATATCGACATTTTAAAAATAAGACTGAGATTTTATCAGCTATGTTGCAATTCTATGGGCAGCGTCTCAAAGAAAAAATAAATGAAATTATAAATGACGAAGGTAATGGCCTTTTTAAGCTAGAACGAATTGTAAAATATCAATTTGATCATTTTTCGAGACACCCAGCTATTGTAATGGTCATTTTTGCTGAAGCTAGTTTTCAAAATGACGCGATGCTATCTGAGAAGGTAAAGAATCTCATGTCTAATAAGAAAAGTAAGGTTGAAGCTATAATAAAAATGGGGCAATTAGATGGTTCAATTCGAAATGATATTGACACGGAACAATTGAGCCCTATATTTATGGGGACTATGCGCTTTACAATTCTGCAATGGCGGATGAATCATTATAAAGCTGACCTTAACCATCAGGGAGTCGAGCTTTGGGAGACCATGCACAGTATGTTTGCTGCTGAAAACATGAAATGAGCGTTTTGTCCAAAAAGAGATGCTTATCAACCTGGCTCATCATGAAATTAAGTTAGGTCCAGAAGTGGCAAAGAGGGGGGCAGATCATGCATTAATAAGCTTAACTTTTCTTTGATTTTAAAATTCAAAGATGACTCCAATTGTAGGGGTGATCAATGCACTTTGATTCTCAATGGTTAAAGGAAATGCATTTGAACCATCGGGTGCCAGTGGTTGTCCATCCGTCGTAGCAAAACCTGTATTGTCTTCATTTCGCTGGAAGGTATAATAAGGCGGAGATTCTTGTTTGAATGCCGTAATATTTTGAATGTCTACATAAAAATCAAAGCTCACTTTTTTTAGGTTGACAATTTTATCTAAACGGAAGTCTAATTGATTAAACGATCTTAATCGAACACTATTGACCGCGTTAAAATCAAGCACACCATTTCCGGTGAATGCATAGACCTCTTGTGAAGCTTCTAAATCAAATGGTGTATAAGGTGTGCCCCCAGCAAAGCGATATTTTAAGCCAAGTTTCCAACCTTTTCCGAAATTCCATCCGAAGGTAGAAGACAATAAATGCTGACTGTCCCAAGCAGATGGGAATAATTCGCCATCCAAACCTGTAAAAAGAGACCTTACATAGGTATAACTGAGAACGTAAAAGATATTGTTGACTAATTTTTGCTGCAAAAAGACTTCAAAACCATATGTTTCACCTACGCCAATACTGACAACATCTTCGTTGCCAACAGCGCCAAATTCTTGCCCTTGATTAGCCAGTGAGATTCCGGTTGCAACCGATACAGGGTAGTTTTTGTATTGCTTATAGAAGCCTTCAACGGTGATTCGTAAACCTTCATTTGGTAGCCACTGTGTTCCTAAAACATAATGATCAGATTGGATGTATTCCATGTCGCGATTGGTAAGCGTACCTTCTATATCTCTGTAGCCCAGGGAAGTATAGGTTGGAATCTTATAATAGCGTCCAATTGTACCGGTAATATCCCATTTATCATTCAGATGATAAGCTAAAGATAAGCGTGGAGATAAGGTTTTAAGGGGATTATTGCCCGATTCAGTGAATGTATTCATATCAGAACGCACGCCGGCTGAAACAAGTAGTCGATCTTTAAAGAAATTCTTTGAGACCTGAGCAAAGGCACCATATTTGAAAAAATCAATTGCTGTATTGGTATTAATCTCAATGGCAGGAATGATCACGTTTCCTGCAGAGTCTAGTGTCGCTGCCTGAATCTTATTGTAAAGTGCATAGTTGTACTTGACATACTGTCCCATTAATCCAAAAGAGTACTTGTATCCTTTTTTGTATTGGTTCCAATCAAAACGAAATTTATTTTCGATTTCTTGGGAGTTTAAACCAAAATTTCGAAACTCTTCATTGCCGTTTTGGGCATCTTCGAATTGATCGAGTTGATTGTCGAACATGTTGCGACTCAAAGCTAAGGTATAAAAGCCGTCGTTTACGCGACGTTTAAATGAAACACCATTCGTATAATTCCATTGCGTGATGAACGGCAGCGAACGACGCAGAAATTCGGTTTCGTCGTTATCAACTTTAGTAGGAGCAAAATTAAAACGGTCATAAGCCCCTAGTCCAAGCAACATAATGGTTGTTTTATTATCAGGACGGAAAGTTGTTTTAAATTGAAAATCCGTAAAATTTGGTCGAATAGGTAAATCAATGAGCGTGAATAGTAAATCCAAATAGGAAGCTCTTGCCGATAAAAGGAAGTCGTTTTTTTCACCCATTGGCCCTTCGAGCGTAACAACACTTTCAGTGAAACTAGCTCTTAAGTTACCGGATAACTTATCACGATTACCTTGTCTTTGTTTAATAACAAATGTCGAGGCCAATGCATTATCATAGCGGGCATCAAACGCAGAGGAGGAGAGTTTTAAGTCTTCGATAAACGACACATTCAAAATACCCTGTGCGCCTCCTGATGATCCTTGGGTTTGAAAGTGATTTAAAACAGGGATTTCAATTCCGTCTAAGTAATAGACATTCTCATTGGGTGCGCCTCCACGAATGATGATGTCGTTTCGTTGCGCTCCTCCTGCAGATCCACCTACTCCGGGTAAAGTCTGTACCACCTTAGAAACATCAAAGTTACCGCCAGGATTTGATTCAATTTCTACTGAGGTTAGCTTTTGAACGGATAGCGGAGTAACCATATCGGTAGTCGCAGCAGATTTATTCGATTCAAAAACAATTTCAACCGTTTCGAGATCTGTATTTGCTTCCATGAGTTCAAAGTTGACAGTCTCTATGTTTCCAGAATTGACGGGGATATTAAACTTCTTGAAGGTTTGGTATCCTGCATAAGTAACACGAATGGTATAATTTCCTACTGGAAGATCCAATTTATAATTACCATCGATATCTGTGATTGCCCCAAAGTTGGTCCCTTCCGCTAATATTTTGGCGAAGGCCAGCGGCTCTTCTGTGTTTTTGTCAATGACTGTTCCTTGGATGGCTCCATTCGTCTGTGCAATTCCAGAAATGCTAAAAACTAGCAAGAGGGTGAAGAATATTATTTTCATTTTTTAACGTTCTCGTAATTCTGGTGCAAATATAGTTCAATTTCGTAATAAAATATAAAATATGATACGAAAACGTACTTAATTATTTTTTATTACCTTTGTTTAATGGAAAGCACTTTGGTCCAAATCATTCGATTATATGAAGATTTTAAATCCGAACACTCTGAAAAAGCGGGTACGAATAATCTTACTTCATTTATTGCTTATGCGCAATCGATGGTTGGTAGTTCATCAAATTACTCCGAAGAGGTTAACACCGAGAACTGGAAAAAGTTCAGTCGGAAAACATTATTAGAGATGACTGCTGCGCTTGTGGGCAAGATGGGAAGGTATATTGATAACTACAGTCGAAAGAATATGAGCACAACACCAATTGGCAGTGTTGATGAGTTCACCTACCTCATTCCTTTGCTTGAATTTGATTCGTTATCGAAATCAGAATTGATTCAAATGAATGGTCATGCGATTACAACCGGTACAGATATTATTAAACGGCTGCTGAAGAAAGACTTTTTAGCTGAACAAATAGATCCGGCAGATAAAAGAAGCAAACGGATAAAGCTTTCTGAAAGTGGCAAGATGGCATTGTTTCAATCTTCAGAAACACTCAATAAATTATCGGTGATCAGTGCGGGCATTCTCAGTAATGAAGAGTTACTTCAGCTTGTAAGAATGTTGCAAAAGTTAGATCGTTTTCACGAAGACATTCACAAGGATCATAAAGACCTCCAATTGGATGACATATTAGTGAGCCGAAAGGAAGAGTTGTCGGTTTAACCGGGTATTAAGGGCTTGCCGAGTAGCGCTTGTATAAAAATAACTAGCACGATAAGCGCTTACAGAATGGTCATTATACGCATCATTCTTAAAGAGCTCAGTTTTTTTCTACGGTTTAACCAGATTGCAAAAAGCGGAATAACTTGCAAAGCATGTATACCTTACTAACTTTTTTGCTCCTTCTTTGACTAGAGTCGTTTTTGATTTTCTTATTAGTCACATTAAAACAAAAAAAAGCCCCTCAATCATTTGAGGAGCTTAAAAAAAATAGGGTGGAAGATGGGAATCGAACCCACGACCTCCTGAACCACAACCAGGCGCTCTAACCAACTGAGCTACAACCACCATTTTAATATTTTAACTACACCGTTGTGTAGTATGAGCTTCTTTTGTTTTCTGATTTGTGGATCAGAAAAAGATTGCTCAATTTGGGTTGGCAAATATAAACCATTTTTTTCTACAACGGAAAAAAATATTTCAAAAAAATCAAAAGGAATTAATCAATCTTGATGCGGGAGAAAAGTTTTTCAAACGTATCTAATAATCGCTTGAGCGCGTCAAAATGCAACGTAATCATCAACAATAATGTCATTCCCCAAATAACCAGCATATTGGCGGTGAATGTATTTACATACATGCCAAATATTTTTTTTCTTGGCGCATAGAAATGCGCACCAAAGAATCCAGCGTCATAAGGATCGAGATAAATCGGATCGGATTTTTGAATGAGGCGTCCATCTTTTTCTACTAGTTTGGTTAGATCCGTTTTGTTGGTAACAAATTGTGTCAACGATTCATTTGTATGTTCGTTTACCAAGCTGAGATAGGTCTCTTTGTCGTACTTCTCTATAATTTCTTGCGTTTTCTGGTCAATTTTAGCGCGATTATTATCGACAATTGTTTTGTAATGATTCTTTAGAATCGAAAAGTAGTTCTTGGCTTCATCGTAAGTGCTCATTGTAAATTGATCAAGTGTGAGTTGATCGATGCAACTGTTACAAACCAAGTTTTGAATAAATTCTTGCTCGCGTTCAATTTCATTTCTTAAAATCAAGAGAGAATGCTCAACGTCGGCTGTTTTTGAAGTATCACTAACGTTTGTTTTAACAAAGTCTAATTCAGCCGTTAATTCCTGCAACCAATAATCTTTCTTCCATTTGGCAAAGCTTTTATTCTTCTCATAATCAAAGTAAATTTTGTTGTATTCATTTTCCTTGAATTGCGTAATGGAAAGTGCTTCATAAGCCCATCTAGAGGCCATAACATTTCCTACCCATGGTACCGACTGTTCATCACCGAATAAAGGGTGAAGTTTATCAAACTTAACAATTACACCACTGAATAATAGTTGCGGTATAATCAAAATTGGGATGAGGATATAAATAACTTTTACAGAATTAAAGCTAGCGGATATATTGAGACCAAGAAGGTTAGCAAAACAGGATAAACTGAATAAAATGAGCCAGTATTCCACCCACATGCCTTTAATCTCCAAGACATAATTACCAATTAATACATACAGCAACATTTGTATTGCTGAGATAATGAACATGATGGTAATCTTAGAAACAAGATAAGAGCTCCTACTCAAATTAAGAAACGACTCTCGCTTTAATATTTTTTGATCCTTGATTATTTCTTCTGCCGCAACCGTTAAGCCTATAAACAAGGCAACAATAACTGAAATAAATAAAAACGACGGAATGTTTTGGTTGTCATGGAAAGAGTATGCTTCAGCTCCACTTGTATTGTAAAACTTAACGAAGAAAGACAAGACAAAAGCCAAGATTGGAGCCTCTAAAAGGTTAATCATGATGTATTGCTTGTTCGTAAGCTTGGAAAGTACATCTCTTATAAAGAATACCTTTAATTGCTTAAATAGACTTGGTTTTTTAAAGGTACTTTCCGGAATTTCTGTAGCATCTTCTGTTTCTGTGTCTTTGTTTTCGAGCAGTTCAAGGTAATGTTCATTCCACTCTTCAGAAGACACTTTTCTGTGCGTTGTTAGCTTTCCGTATTCATCAACAACTTTCGATTCAATGATGTTGAAGATCTGTTCTGGGTTAACATTACCACAGACATGACATTCGCTTTCATTACTCTTGGCGTGATTGATGAGATTTTTAAAGTACATGACTGCATCAATGGGATTTCCTTGATAAATAGGATAACCACCGACATCTAAAATGATTAATTGGTCAAACATTTTAAAAATGTCAGAAGAAGGTTGATGTATCACTACAAAAACCAACTTACCTTTCAAGGCAAGCTCCTTTAGCAAGTCCATGATGTTTTCCGAATCTCGAGATGATAAACCAGAAGTTGGCTCATCTACAAATAAGACGGAAGGTTCTCGAATTAATTCGAGTGCAATATTTAATCGTTTACGCTGACCACCAGAAATAGTCTTTTCTAATGGACTACCGACTTTTAAGTCACACGTTTCGTAAAGACCTAATGTTACTAATAAGTTGAGTACTTTCTTAGCGATCACCTTGTCGCTTAAGCTGCCAAAACAGAGTTTAGCATTGTAAAATAAGTTTTGATAAACGGTCAGTTCCTCAATCAATAGATCATCTTGAGAAACGTATCCGATGACACCTTCTATTGCTTTTGGATCATGATGAATATCTACACCATTAATCGTAACAGCCCCCTCAGCCGGAATATAATTACCATTGAGGATATTTAATAAAGTGGACTTACCTGCACCGGACCCCCCCATAATACCGAGTAGTGATCCAGATTCTTCTTCAAAATTGAATTGATGAAGACCAATTTTCCCTCCCTTAAATTTATAGATAACGTTGTCAGCCTTAAATACAATCTTACTTGCTGTTTTATCAGACAAGAAACTAGCAATGATATCACTGTAATAGATGGGGGTTACTTTGGATGAACGTAATGAGCTACCTTGGTTGAGTATGATGTGTCGATAAGGACGAACTGGCTGGCCATTCAAGTTCAATTCTGCCTTGCCCATATATTTGAAGAAGTGAAAGTTTACACTTTCAATCTTTATCACACGAATCTGCCCTTCTATTCCTTCAGAATAAATATGCTTTGCATTTTCAAACTGCTCATCCTTTTTAGAAGTTATGTAAAGCAGGTTTGAATCATCTATAATTTTGTCGACAGGAGCCTCAGCAAATTCTAAAATTTTCTTGTATTCATCCATAGATACATTAAATGTATCCGCCACCGTTTGCGCAAACTCACGTTCTTGATCTGCTACAAAATCATTGGCATTGATAAACTCTAAGATCCGCACCAAAACAATCATCTTCTGGCGCTGCGTCAGCTCTTCGTTGATTTGTGTACAGATTCTAAGAACTTTAACTGAATGTACCGATGTCTTCTTTCTTATACCGTCTTTTTTTGTGGATTTGCCTTGATATGCAATTAAGAACTCGTCAAAGATTTTTAAATATTCTTCAACCGCTGCTGAGCCTAATTCTTCGCGCAAAAATGATTGAACAATCTTTCGTCCAGTCCCTTGGGTTACCGGATTTTGAATGTCAATTTCTTCATCAACCCTTGCAATAATTGCAAAGAGTTGCATGAGCGCTTTTAATATTGGTTGGCTCATTTTTCTATAGGTACTAGTATTGTTTTCTTACTTCTGGAATCCGAGTAAGACTACAATACAACCGGATACTTTCTTGTCGATATCTAAATATGCTTCGATATAGCAATCCAGCGTATTATCAACTTGAAAATCCCAGTATGGTTGGTTATCTTTATCTTGATTAGTGAAAAGTAGGTTTCGTTCTTTGTCGTATAAATTAAAGATGACATAATCGTCTTTTGTTCCAGCTGATGTTGCAATGCGATACATCGAACCGCCGTATA
>Ga0181563_10002625_pt1 | contig 17424 bp, 15 predicted proteins | sample 011ome_25_FD_133759 | JGI IMG/M metagenome (GOLD analysis project Ga0181563, IMG submission 133759) | Coastal salt marsh microbial communities from the Groves Creek Marsh, Skidaway Island, Georgia - 011512CT metaG (megahit assembly) | ecosystem: Environmental > Aquatic > Marine > Intertidal...
AAACACAAGGAGCAAATTTTGGAGGGTACATGGTGGCGGTTATGGCCTTGATGGAAACCCCTGCAATAATTTCAGGGATGATTTTGCTTCGAAAATTTTCTCCTACTAAGGCCGAAGGAGGAATGCGACAGGTTGTGGTCCACGCCTTTACTAATGGTTCTGTATTGTTGATTCTAGGTAGTTTGGTGATTGGCTTGATTGCAGACGAAAAGCAAGCCGAAGGGATCAAGCCCTTTGTAACAGATATTTTTAAAGGTTTTTTGGCTGTTTTCTTATTGGATATGGGAATTACAAGCGGAAGGAAGTTAAAAGTATTTTTTAAAACAGGTTACATTTCTTGGCTTTTTGCAATCCTTGTTCCGCTAGTGAATGGGGTGGTGGTTGCTTACGCGAGCCAGTGGATAAGTCCTGAAGAGGGCGACCGCCTAATTTTCGCGATTCTTGCTGCTTCGGCCTCCTACATTGCCGTTCCGGCAGCGATGAAGCTTTCCAATCCAGAAGCCGACGAGGGATTGTATGTGCCCATGGCTCTGGCAATCACCTTTCCATTTAATATTACGCTTGGGATGCCCATTTATTGGATGATTATCCACGCTGTTTAAAGTGGGTGGTTTAGTCGTAAGAATCGATTTTTTTCGGTATTGGAAGGCATTCTGCAGGTTTTATTTTTGCCAAACCAGGCATATCGATTCGTACCAATCCACTGGTAAATCCGGTCTCTCCATCCTTGTGGAATAAAAATTAAAGGATAAAACAACAACCAGCCTCCTCCCAATAATCTAGCGAGTCTAAGTGCGGCTGTACTTCCTAGGTAAATTTTTCTGTTGTCGACAAGCACGACCGATTCTTGAAAAGATGAGGGCAAGCCATAGTAGTTCAGTACGCGTTGCCCTTCTGGGCTTTGCATGGCACCAACCCTAATCTTTTGCATTTTATCTTGCTTCAAAACAAAATCCACCGTAGCGTTACAGAGGACACAATACCCATCAAATAGCAGGATACTGGACGGTTTTTCCATTAACGCAACAGCTGAATAGTGCCTTTGAGTGTTTGTTGCTGCTTTGTAGAATCTACCACATCGAAATAAACGGTCCCAGAGTAGTAATAGGTTCCTGCAGGAAGCTCATTTCCAGCTTTATCTTTTCCATTCCAACGAATGAAAGGATCATTTTCACTTGCGTTTTGGCTAGCATAACGAAATACTTCGGTGCCCCAGCGATTGACAATAAATACCTCTACTTGGGTAACAAATCTTGGGCATTTTGAAAAAGGATTATCAAAAGCCATAAAGGTGTCGTTCAGTCCATCGTTATTTGGGGTAAATGCATTAGGAAGTTGGTAGTTGGGGCAGTTATCCACACAGACTACATTACTTTTGGGACTTTCATTTCCTGAGCGATCTACAGCTGTCAAATAATAACATCCCTTGTAATTTGGAAGGTTGGTGAGGGTGGTTTGTAACTGTATGGATGAATAGTTGCCCACTAATGTAAATGTCCCCTCAGGATCACCCTCTGAATTAAAGTAGAGTCGGTAACCGCTCAACTCATCGTCGCAGGAACCACTAAAATCAGGTTGCCAGCTTAACTCATGTTGGTAGGTAATGGTACCACAGTCTTCTTCTGAAACATATTCGGTACAATCTGGGCCTTCAAAAATCAATGTGGGGGCACAGGGAAGCCGGTTGTCATCTGGCTTTGCACAAGTGATTTGAGATTTATTTTCCAAAGGATAGACAAGTCCATCTACGTTATAGGCCCCTTTGGTAACCACATAGTAACAGTAAGGCAGGTCTTTTTTTAAACTGACGCCATTGAAGCGCCCATCGTCTAGGTAAAGAAATCCATCCTGCGTCACATCCACCTCGGCAATTTTTTCAAAATTGGTTTCGTCAGCCGCTGCTGCATCCGTTCGGTTTCTGAAAACCTCGTGTTTGTATTGTGAGATGGAGTTGTTCCAGGGAACAGTAAAGTTCCATTTTAGCTCGATGGCTTCGTTGATGATGGTTGGTTCAAGCCGAACGGAAGAAGCGGATGTTGAAGTATCAATTTTGGTAGCCTTATCCAAAAGGATCACCTTGTAATTGTAGACAAGGTTTTCGGTATTCAGTGCTTTATCTGTAAATAAAGTATCTGAAGTAATGCCAAGTGATAATCGGTTTTTAGTCCCAGTAAAACCTTCATTTCGAATTAATTCGTAGGTGTATGGCCCTGGAAATTGAAGGGTGTCTAAGTCGTATGGAGGTGTCCATTTGACAAATATTTCACCTTCTTTTTCATCTGTTGCCATTATACTCACATGGGTCAGTAAGGGGACGTCCACATCAATGGTGATACAAATCTCTTCAGAAACTATGCTTTCACCAAGCCTAGGGTTAGGGAAAGCGGCTACCAATCGGTAGCAATAAGTGTTGCCAGGTGCTAAACCTTCTCCGCCATTTATATCTGTAAACGAGAAAGTTGCCATATCGGTACTTCCAATCAACTCATACCCTGCTCTTATGCCTGTTTCACAAGAATCAGGAAGGTAGGGGTCGGAATTGATTCGACGCCAAACCTGCATTTTTTCTGCTGAATTAGCACAGGCATAGGGTTCCCAATTCAACTCTACCGAACGGCCAGGAACCTGTTCAAGTGCATCCCATATTGGAGGAGGGCCAATGACCTTAATTCGCCAGGTTTGAATATCTACCAATTTGGGTCCAGAGCGTGGTTGATCGGTAATACGAATACGCACCTCGTATTCTCTTTCTCGGACATGATTGCAAACCGTTTGCCAATCAAAATTTACAATACCCGGCTCAACCTGAAAAACATTTGCTGGTTTATAGGTTGCTGGAGAAGCATTTATTTCCATGGGTTCGCCAAAAACTTCAATCTTGATTGCGTCTCCATCTGGGTCTTCTCCCTGAATGATTTCCTCTATCCGTGTACCTGCAATGACACAGAGGTCGGGAGGAAGGATCAATTTGGGACGCTTGTTATTGGAGTTTTCAATGATAATTTGCATGTCACGAACCACATACCCGATTTCCACATATTTCCCTTCGATTTTACGCCATTCTGTGATCCTTAAGGCTACATTGAACTGTCCAGCCGTGCCAGGGGCATCCCAGACTAAGTCTCCAAAAAAAGGATCTACTCGCAAAAAGGCCGGGACAGAACCGTCTTCTTGGTTTTTACTAAATTCTGAGCTAGCGGGATCTCGGTAATTGTTTACCACACGCTCAAACCCTTGCTTAGGAATATCTAGGCGATAAGAAAGGCTATCTCCATCGGGATCATAGGCTCCTGGATTGTGAATGTAACGTACATTCACAGCGCCATTGTCTACAGGAGGAATCGTCAACACAGGGGAATTATTGACTCCTATAAAAGGGTCTATCGTAATTTCGGTCTCCACGTAAAAAGGGGTGTCCACCGAATTATCCATATTTAGGGTCAAATCATTTCGATTGAATTCCAAAAATCGAATCTTGTAATTTCCAGGACCCTGAAAGGTATGGGTGATGACAAAAGTGTTTTTTTCAATTAAGTCTCCTAAATCTTCTACCAAAGAGAAATCACTTTTTGTATTCAACTGCTCTTCTCTACCATCACCAAAATTGATTTTACCTGGTCCAAAAACGACTGAGGAGCGGGTGTCTGTATAGCCAACAACGGTTATTCTATAGGTAAGCGTTTGTACAGAAATTCGCTCTGCAATTATTTCTCCCGCTCGGATGTGAGTAGCCCAAGAGCCACTAAGGGTAAAGAAAAAAGCAAGGACAAAAAAGAAGAAATAAATTTTAAGCTTCATATCGGTCATGGTGACTAATCAAATCATTAACATCTACAGCAATCGGCTATTCACTGGGCTCTCCAATTAAAATTTATCTGGGTATACGAAGTAAATGGAAGTTAGGAGAAAAACCTTTAAACATTAAAACAATAAAATTAAACAGACTGTTAGAAAACAGTAAAAACAAGTCTTCAAACAGAAACTTTATTTATTATTTAGAATCATTTAAAATAAGAAAGCTCTTCTTGGAGTCATTGGATACTAGCCTTCTCAGATGTAAATTTGGCCAATTGAACAGAAATACCAATCCTTTTAAACTAATCGTCACAAAATTATGAGTTGGGTTACCAAAACCTTGAATAGCACCCTAGGAAAGAAACTGATAATGGCTCTGACCGGCCTTTTTCTCATTTTGTTTTTAACAGGTCACGTATCGGGAAATTTACTTCTATTTAAAGGGGATGGAGGCCAAGCCTTTAACATGTATGCCAAGTTTATGACTACAAATCCTGCAGTCAAGCTCTTGTCCTACCTAACGTACATTTCTGTGATAGGACACGTGATTTATTCTATTTTTCTATCTAGGCAAAACAAAGCCGCTCGTCCTGTGAATTACTCTACGTCTAAAGGAAGCACAAATAGTGCTTGGTCTTCCAGAAACATGGGCGTTTTAGGCACCATCATACTTATTTTTCTTGTGGTTCACCTCCAAGGTTTTTGGGCTCAAATGCATTGGGGACAGGTTCCAACCGTAACCTACGCCGGAGAGGATTACAAAGACCTCTTTCTAATTGTAAATGGAGCATTCAAGCAATTGTGGTTGGTTGCCTTGTATGTGATTTCCATGGTGTTTTTAGGGTTTCACCTTTCTCATGGATTTGCCTCTGCATTCCAAACCCTGGGCCTCAACCACAAAAAATATTCTCCTGCAATCCAAACAGTAGGAGCCATTTACTGCATTTTGGTGCCAGCACTTTTCGCATCCATGCCCCTATATATTTATTTTACTAGCTACTAAATAGTCTCCTTATGATACTTGATTCCAAAATACCTGCTGGTCCTTTAGCAGAAAAATGGACTAAGCATAAATTTTCAAGCAAGCTGGTTAATCCTGCAAACAAACGTAAATACGATGTGATTGTCGTAGGTACAGGCCTTGCAGGAGCATCTGCTGCAGCTTCCCTTGCAGAATTGGGTTACAATGTGAAGGCATTTTGCTTCCAAGATAGTCCTAGAAGAGCACACTCCATTGCGGCACAAGGGGGGATTAATGCGGCAAAAAATTACCAAAATGACGGAGATTCAATCTACAGACTTTTCTACGATACGATCAAAGGGGGAGATTACCGTGCGCGCGAAGGGAATGTATACCGACTTGCAGAGGTTTCTGTCAAAATTATTGATCAATGTGTAGCTCAAGGTGTGCCTTTTGCTAGGGAATATGGAGGGCTTTTGGCCAACCGTTCTTTCGGAGGTGCTCAAGTATCCCGTACTTTCTATGCGCGCGGTCAAACAGGGCAGCAATTATTGTTAGGGGCCTATTCTGCTTTAAGTCGTCAGGTAGCTAATGGCAAAGTAAAATTGTTTCCACGTACAGAGATGATGGACGTGGTGGTTATTGACGGGCAAGCCAAAGGAATTGTAACGCGTAACTTAATCACAGGAGCTGTAGAAACGCATGCAGCACATGCTGTACTCCTCTGTACTGGCGGATATGGTAATGTGTTTTTCTTGTCTACCAATGCGATGGGGTCCAACGTGACTGCTGCTTGGAGAGCACACAAGCGAGGTGCATTTTTCGCCAACCCTTGCTTTACTCAAATTCACCCGACTTGCATTCCAGTATCTGGAGACCATCAATCTAAGTTGACTTTGATGTCTGAATCACTTCGAAACGACGGACGCGTATGGGTGCCTGCTACCGTAGAGATTGCGGAGAAACTTAGAAAAGGGCAAATCAAAGCAAACGATATTAAAGAAGAGGACCGCGACTATTTCTTGGAGCGTAAGTATCCTTCATTCGGCAATCTAGTCCCTCGTGACGTGGCTTCTCGAAATGCCAAATACGTATGCGATGAAGGCCGTGGAGTGAACGAAACGGGTGAAGCTGTATTCTTGGACTTCCGTGACGCCATCAAGCGTGATACCAGAAAGATTATCGAGCAGAAATACGGCAACCTCTTTGATATGTACAAGCAGATTACTGGAGAGGACCCCTACGAGAATCCTATGATGATCTATCCAGCGGTGCATTACACCATGGGTGGATTGTGGGTAGACTACAATTTGATGACTACCGTTCCTGGCTTGTATGCCTTGGGTGAAGCCAACTTCTCCGAACACGGAGCCAACCGATTGGGGGCATCTGCCTTGATGCAAGGCCTTGCGGATGGTTATTTCGTAATACCGTACACCGTAGGTGACTATTTGGCACAGTTGGCACCTACTAAAGTTGACGAAAATCATCCAGAATTTGCTCGAGCAAAGGAAGAAGTTAAGCAGGGTATTGAGCGTCTATTAAAAATTAATGGATCCAAGCCAGTGGATTATTTCCACAAACGATTGGGTAAAATCATGTGGGATAAGTGTGGTATGGCCCGAACGGAAATAGGATTGAAGGAAGCCAAGGCGGAGATTCAAGCCCTAAAAAAGGAGTTTTGGTCGAATGTAAAAGTGATGGGTACCAATGAGGAACTCAACCAAACCCTCGAGAAAGCAAACCGAGTAGCTGACTTCCTAGAGCTGGGTGAATTGATGGTAGATGATGCTTTGAACAGAAATGAATCTTGTGGAGGCCACTTCCGTGAAGAATACCAAACACCGGATGGGGAAGCCTTACGTGATGATGAGAATTTTGCCTATGTAGCTGCATGGAAATACCTTGGTGAAGGGCAAGACGAAGAGCTGGTCAAAGAAGAGTTGGTCTTTGAAAATGTAAAATTAACGCAGCGTTCTTATAAATAATTTGTTGAAAATCACTTCAAGTTGAGATGTTTTGGGTTTTTTGCCGATAGTTTCAGAAAATCCAAGGCCCTCAACAGATACTTAAATTAGCGTAGAGAAATGAAATTGACATTAAAGATCTGGAGACAGAAAAATGCGGCAGATAAGGGTGGATTTGCTACTTACACGGCAGACCAGGTGTCTAAAGACATGTCCTTTTTGGAAATGTTGGACGTGTTGAATGACCAGCTTACCGAAAAAGGGGAAGATCCGGTCCATTTTGATCACGATTGCCGCGAGGGAATTTGCGGGATGTGCTCTTTGTATATCAATGGTAAACCACATGGTCCACAGCAGACCACTACCTGCCAATTGCACATGCGTTCCTTCTCCGATGGGGAAACCATCACCATCGAGCCATGGAGAGCAAAGGCATTTCCTGTGGTCAAAGACTTGGTGGTCAACCGTTCTGCCTTTGACAGAATTATACAGGCAGGAGGATATGTGTCTGTCAATACAGGTGGTGTTCCTGACGCCAATGAGATTCCAATTCCAAAAACGATAGCGGATCTAGCCATGGATGCAGCTCAGTGCATCGGTTGTGGTGCCTGCGTAGCGGCCTGTAAAAATGCTTCTGCTATGCTTTTTACCTCTGCCAAAGTGTCCCAATTGGCGCTGCTTCCGCAAGGTCAGGTAGAGCGTAAGGCAAGGGCAGAAAAAATGGTTGCTCAAATGGATGCGGAAGGTTTTGGTGCTTGTACCAACACAGGCGCATGTGAGGCAGAATGCCCTAAAGGTATTTCCATTACCAATATTGCCCGAATGAATCGGGAATACTTCTCTGCTGTAGTAAGTAGCGAGAATATTTAATTTTTAATACTTATAGCAACTGAAAGGGCAGGTGAATAACCTGCCCTTTTTTACTTGTAACTAAAGAATATTAAGGATTGAATTTCGTTTAAATGAACGACGGTCTGCCGTCTGTGGAGAATATCCACAGGATTTAAAACCTGAAGCTACTAGAATATTTAGAGATAATTGGATTATTTTTCATCCATCTGATTGATCCACTCTCGGATGAGAGCCACTCCCTCTGCATGAATGCTGGTTCGCCCTAACTCAGGCATGGCCACTCCTATCTCGGTTGAATTCATGCGATGCAGGAGTATGGATGCATCACCCTCACCAGGAACAATATCGTAGGTGTATGATCCAGCGCCCTTGCCTGCCGCAACTGGGGTTTTATAGACTCCTAGTTTTAAAGGGTCTTGCTGTCCATAAGTAAGAAATAGTCCGGATGTACTCGCAGGGCCTTCTGCACGATGGCAATGGGAACAATTGATATCCAAGTAGGCCATGGCTCGGTCGTTTAGAGCTTGACTTTGGTCCTCGTAGTTGACTACACTGGGATGCGCAGCTTTTCCCTCAAAGCCGACCAAAATTCCCAATTTTGACCAATTCGCCAATTGGTTTTCAGTTCCACTTTCGTAGGCAATGTCATGATTGAGATGCCTAATTTGTACGCCTAGAGGGGCTAGGGATTCGTTTTTATTGTGACAACTTTTGCATTGATTTTTGTTGGGTACTAGATAGTTGATTACCTGTTCTTTCCCAGCCTGATTGATGAAGCGAACTTCCTTTTCTGCCCCCACTACTTTCAAGACTGCATCTGTTTGGGACTCATTCCAGAGGTAAGGATAGGCTTCCCATCCACTTTCCTCAAGAATCATAAGCCGAGTTTCAATTATTCTTCGCTCTCCCTCTGGCTTTCTATAGTCTGAGGAGTAGTAAAAATTTTTCACAAGGATGGTTCCTATGGGAAAATTGAGTTCCTCGCCTTCTATGTTTGCCTGTGTATCCTTTGGAAGGGATATAAAACGGCTTTTTAGTGCATAATCTGTAAATAAAGAAGAGGCAGGTTGGTAGGGAAGAAGGCTTGAATTGGGACTGAGTTTGGCCATTTCTCCCGTAAAAAAGTCATAGGTGGAAAGTCTTTTGTAGGGAAATTTCCCATTGGCATCTTCAGGAGCGAGGATCTCGATTGGAGTTTCGGAAGATAGCTCCTGTTTACTCGCTTCTGGCGCACAGGAAAACATCAGAACCAAGAGTAAAAAGATAGTAAAAATGGAAACTACAAATCGTTTCATCAACACGTTCATCCTCGATTTATTTTTAAAGGGATAGCGAAAGAGCATTCTTTGAAGTGCTTTCACACTGTTGGAAAGGGCTGGAATCACTGAAAGAGGCGATGTTGTCCTCGCCTTCCATGAGGTAAAAACGAGTAAAGCGTAAAGACTCCATTCCAGCTTCTTGGATGCAAATCCGCATTGGATTACTTTCAATGGAGCTGCTAATAGACTCGTCCCAGATACCGTCATATATGATGTCTTGGGTTTTAAGCCATCCATGTGCATTGTATAGGCTCACCAATTGTCCTAATTCACGGCTAAGATCCGGAAGGCTAAACGATCCTCGGTCGTAGCTATTATCATGGAGATACACGTCGGAGGTATAAGGGGACCAGTTGGGAGCTTCTGCAGGAAAGCCGGTTACCTGGTAGCTGGAGATGGCTACTCCATAGGTTTTGTTACGTAAGATTCGATTATTGAAAATTTCCACTTCTTTGGCCGCCAACAATACCACCCCTGATCCTGGCGGGATCATGGTCACTGTATTTCCATTGGGATCTTCCCCCAAAGGAATAGCAAAATTTTCATGGTTGTTGTCTACGATGTCGTTGTTGTAAATACGGGTTTGCCGACCATCACTTTTAGGCAGACCAGGTAGGTTAAATACCAAAATTCCTCCTGCATTATCGCGAGCTGTATTCCCATACACTTCGGCTCTGTCACAGTTTTCGATTTCTATTCCTGCAACATTTCCAAAGGCGAGTGAGTTTTTGACTACAATGTCTTCCGATTGACCTACATAAATTCCTGCATCCTTGGAATGGGAGGCAATGCAGCTGTCGATTAGCACATGCTTGCATTGAACTGGATAAATGGCGTAAGTTCCATTTTTGGATTTATCACCATTCGTCCAGGTGACATTAATTTTTCTAAAAGTAATCCCAACTGTATGTTGGGCTTTGATCCCATCGCCTGGAGCATCTTCGATGCTTAAATCCTCAATGGTAATGTTATTGCCTACGATTTTCACCCCTTCACCCCCTGATTTTAAATTTCGGAAAGAGAGTACTGTTTTATCCATGCCCTCTCCTTGAATACGAATGTTTTTTTTATTGTCAAGGATAAGTTGGGTTTTGAGATCGTAGAATCCTTCTGGAATACGAATTGTGCTGGAGTCTTCTGCAAGGATAAAGGCTTCCACCAGGGTTTCTACTTCCTCTATGGTGGCGCGACGCAAAGAAGAACTATCGAACGATTGTTCACTGGATTGACTGCTACAGCTAAAGAGTATCAGACCAAAAACAAAAAGGAAGAGTGGTCGAATCATTTCGAATGAGTGGTGGGTTCGCTTTGGTGTCATCAAGTTTTTGTTTACTGAAAAATCAGTTCAGTAGATCAAATCTTTTTAGACAATCCAGGTAGTTGTGGGTTTCAAATTTGTAAGGGAAATTTGAGAAATTTTGTGGCGGTTTCCAAATGAATGAAACAAGGCAAAGTGTCCTAGGAGCTTTTTAGTACCGAGGCTACCTATTCCATCAATAAAAAGATGCCTCCTGTAAGATTTTTACATTTCTTGTTTTAGTTTTAAGAAATATTTATCGCCTCTGTTATGAAAAAAGGACTTCTTATCGCTGCATTTTTAATTTCTGCTGCTACTGCTGCTCATGCTCAAATAGGTATTCGTGCCGGCCTTGGCTCCTCCAACTTCTCCAATGGAGATATCCAACGTGCTTTTACCTCCTTGATTAGACCTCACCTTGGCCTCTATTATAGAATGGAGGCAATCGAAAAGTTAACAGTAGAACCAGGTTTATTTTATTCTGGGAAAGGAATGAGCACCATAAATGATAATAACAAAGAATTCGAAGAAAGTTTGAGTTACTTGGATATTCCAGTTTTGGCTCGATATGCTGTGAATGAAGACTTTAATGTCTTTTTGGGTCCTCAAGTAGGATTTCTTTTGGCAAGAACCTATACCGAAGAAAGTGTAAAGATTACTGATACTGCGCCTGTAGGAGGCTATGAAATTGGAGGTGTTTTTGGTGTAGGCTATCAATTGACGGATGAACTCCATCTCCAAGCAAGCTATGATTTTGGCGTAAAGCCTTTTAAATACTTTCAAGCAGACGTAAATAATACGGTGTTGAAGCTCTCCGTAGGGTATACGCTCCCATCTAAAGCGGCAAAAGAGAAAACGGAGTAGCACATTACTTGTAGGCTATTTTTTCAATCTTTCTGGATTGTCTTTGATAAAGGATTTCCATCCCTCATTCCTTCCTCGTGTTTGCATGCGCCCTTCGTGAAAATGATGGCATAGGGCCACGGCCAATGCATCCGTAGCATCTAAAAGTTTGGGGAGCTCCTCTATACCAAGTAAGGTTTGAAGCATGGCTGCCACCTGTTCCTTGGAGGCGTTACCATTCCCAGTTACAGATTGCTTTACTTTTTTAGGAGAGTATTCGGTAATGGGGATTTCTTTGGATAGTGCTGCCGCCATGGCTACTCCCTGTGCACGTCCTAATTTGAGCATGGATTGCACATTGACACCATAAAAAGGGGCTTCTAATGCCACTGAATCGGGAGCAAATTCATCCAAAATACCACTTATTCGTTCAAAAATCTTTTTTAATTTGAGTTCGTGGGTTTCGTATTTTTTCAAGTGAATTACCCCATACTGCAAGATTTTATATTTTTTTCCTTCGGTAGAAATTAATCCATAGCCCATGACTGTTGTACCGGGGTCAATGCCTAAAATAATTTTCTCTGAGGACTGATTTTTGACTGGGTCTTTCACGGAGACAAGTTAATTGAATTGTAGGTAAAAATCATGCATTTATTACCCTTGGCAGGGGCAGAGGTTTCAATTATGCTGCTCCGTGGAGAGCGTTTTACCTGAATTTTCAAGAAGATTCTGTAATTTTATGAATTAGCGAACGACCCATGAGTGACGACGAATTTGATCTATTGGACGAATTGTATTTTGTACAGCCTTATTCTATCCTTCAAGAAGCCTTGGGTTGGGAGGACAAACAATTACTCTACACTTTAGGCCTGCTAAAGGAAAAAGGCTGGATAAAGTGTTTTACTTCCCCAGATCAAGAGTGTTTTGATGCAATCAGTCTTTACGAAATGGGAAAAGACTTGCTTTATTTAGCTACAAAAAAGGGGCTTATGGCTCATAATACCCTCTAACGTGCAGGTAGAAGAATACAAATACCAACGGAAAGAATTGGAGTTAAAGGCCTTGTTGGAAATCACTCAGGCCATCAATGAAAATCAATCGGAGGAGGTGTTAGTCAACATCTTTAAGTTTACCTGTTTGGTTCATTTATCTATCCGTTCCTTAATTCTATATGTGGCAAAGGAAGGAGATTTTGAACAGCGAATTGCGCATGGGGTAAAGGCCAAAACACCGGGATTATTAATGCATACTTCGGTGCAAGAAGATAAAAAAACAGGCAGCATATCTATTCACTTGGAAGAAGGATTTTCCTTTGGGGAATTGGAAACCTACCTACCGGTGTACCACAAAGAAAAATTGCTTGCCATTTTATTCATAAAGCAGAAAAACAACGCGATTGCATTGGATTTGGACTTCACACAAGCCTTAACTAATATCTTAGTAGTGGCTTTGGAAAACAAACGATTTGCCAGAAGGCAATTGGAGCAAGAAGTCTTAAAACGGGAGATGGAAATTGCCTCTCAGGTGCAACAACTTTTATTTCCTGCTACGCTGCCAGCCACCCATTTTTTGAAAGCAGAGGTCACCTATATGCCGCACAGCCGGGTAGGGGGAGACTACTACGATTTGATTGAGGATGGCAATGGGAAAATTTATTTTTGCATTGCTGACGTTTCTGGAAAAGGGATGGCGGCAGCTTTGTTAATGTCTAACTTTCAAGCGGCCTTAAGGACGCTACTTCGGAGTCATATTGACTTGGAGACATTGATACACCAACTCAATTTCACCCTGTTTGACCTGACCAAAGGAGAGCGTTTTATCACTTTTTTTATTGGGGAGTATACCAAGGATACGGCCGAACTTCGGTTTGTAAATGCAGGTCATAATCCCCCTGTGCTTTGTGATTTGAAAACAAATTCAATGGAATTTTTAGAGGCGGGCACGACCATTTTGGGAGCTTTTGATTCGCTTCCCTTTTTAGAGGTTGGCATGCGGAGGGAAATCAGAAATTTTATGCTTCACCTGTTTACTGATGGATTAACCGAGGCCATGAACCCAGAGGAGGAGGAATTTGGGGAGGAGCGCTTTTGGAAATTGGTTGAAAAAAATAGCACCCATGATCCCAATGAATTTCATCAAGAATTTAGGCTTGTTCTCGATAAGTTTACGGCCAAAGTTCCCTTTCACGATGACTTAACGCTGTTAAGCCTTTGTTTTTCAAACCCATGAGAATTTTCCAACTACCAGCAGGCTTAGCTTTATTGTATCCCAAGCGAATTTGGAAAGGACCAGATTTAGAAAATAAAATAACCCTTACCTTTGACGATGGGCCTGTACCAGGTGTGACCGATTGGGTAGTAGAAGAGTTGGCTAAAAGAGCGATGAGCGCCACTTTTTTTATGGTGGGGGATAATGTACGGAAACACCCCTCTTTGGCACAGGAGGTAGTAGCTGCGGGCCATCAACTGGGGAATCATACCTATCACCATCTTTCTGGCTGGAAGACGCCCACCAAAATCTATCTAGAAGATGTAGCGGCATGTGATTCCATTTTAGAGGATACTCTAGGTATTCAAACAGACTTTTTTCGACCTCCTTACGGTTGGATTACCTCCCCGCAAGCTCAAGCCCTATCCAAACAAAAAACCATAGCCATGTGGAGTTTGCTTAGCTATGATTTTGATTCTTCATTGGCAGCTGAGGTGAGTGTTCAGCAATGTAAAGACCGAACCAGACCAGGAACCATTCTTGCCTTTCACGATCAAGAGAAAACCAAAGAAAGGTTGAGAAAAATTCTCCCAAGCTATCTTGATTTTTTGGTTGCAGAAGGATTTGGAACGCAAGAGTTGATAGCCTAAATTTCATGATTAAACTTTGTTTCAACCCTTAATTTCCCAGCTCTTGGTTTCATTCAGGTGTTTGCAGCAATAGTTTCTTATTTTTGCGGAAGAAATCTAATCCCATACCCTGTTTTGTATCTATGCAATTGATTGATACCCATGCTCATATTTATTCCGGGAAGTTTGATTCGGATCGGGATGCGGTAATTGCTGAAATTCGTACTGCGGGCATTACCAAGGTGTTTATGCCTAATGTAGATGTGGAGACCATAGAAACTATGCTAGACTGTGAAAGTCGCTATGGTGACCTCTGTGTGCCCATGATGGGACTTCATCCTTGCGATGTAGGGGAGGATTTTGAGGCACAACTAGAGGTGATGGAAAATTGGCTCAATAGGCGAACTTTTGCTGCTGTGGGAGAGATAGGCACGGATCTTTATTGGGATAAGACCCACCTAGATAGGCAGTTAGCCGCACTTGAGATTCAAGTAAGTTGGGCCAAGAAACACGATTTACCGATTGTGCTCCACTGCAGGGAGTCTATAGATTTGACGATTGACTTTATTGAAAAAATGCATAATGGGAAGCTGAAGGGAATATTTCATTGCTTTACAGGAACTCTAGACCAAGCCAAAAGAATTACAGAATTAGGGTTTTTGTTGGGAATAGGGGGGGTAGTCACCTTCAAAAATGGAGGTTTGGATCAAGTGATTCCGTATATTGGATTGGAACATTTGGTATTGGAAACAGATGCTCCGTATTTGGCGCCTGTGCCTCATCGAGGAAAGCGAAATTCTCCAGCCTATTTGCCCTTTATCGCCGAGCGGGTGGGAGATCTTTTAGGAGTAGCGGCAGAGGTAGTCGCAGAATCAACGAGTGCTCAAGCACTTCACCTCTTTAAAACGATTGAAAAATGAATTACAAAATCGTTCGTCTTAATACTGGAATTAAGACAAAGAAGGCCTCTTCAGTCCTGATTATCTATACTGGGGGTACTTTGGGAATGTCTTACGATGAGTCTGGAGCACTGGTTCCCTTTAATTTTGGACAGATTTTGGAGAAGATTCCCATTCTTTCCAATATGAATATTGAGGTTACAGTCATTTCTTTTCCAGAGCCCATTGACTCTTCCAATGTCACCATGGATCATTGGAAAGACATGGCTTACATCATTACCGAAAATTACGATAGCTACGATGGCTTTGTGGTTCTACATGGTACTGATACGATGGCGTATTCCGCTTCCATGTTGAGTTACATGCTAGAGGGGTTGAACAAACCGGTGATTTTTACGGGAGCACAGCTTCCAATTTCAGCCATGCGCTCCGATGCTCGAGAAAATCTGATGACCTCCTTGGAGATTGCTATTGCTAAAACAAAAGGAATACCAATCGTTCCAGAAGTGTGCATCTTCTTTAATCACATGCTATTGCGTGGTAATCGGTCCAAAAAGGTACAGAGCATCCATTTTGATGCATTTGAATCTGAAAATTACCCCATTTTGGCTGAAGCAGGTATTGTAATTGATTACAATACCACGGCGATACGGTCTTTTGAACCCAATAAGAAATTAGTAAACCGAAGTGATCTGGACAATGGTGTCATGATTGTAAAATTATTTCCTGGGATTACGGATAAGATTTTGGATGCTTGCTTTGCAATTGAGGGTTTAAGAGGCGTGGTCTTAGAAACTTACGGATCTGGAAATAGTCCCTCTTTGGATTGGTTTATGAATTCCTTGGAAAGGGCCATCAAGAAGGGGTTGATCCTCTTGAATGTGTCCCAATGCAATGGAGGGCGCGTTATCCAAGGGCGTTACGAAACCAGCAAGGAATTGCTGGCTGTAGGAGTGGTAAGTGGTGCGGACATGACCACCGAAGCGGCCGTCACCAAGTTAATGTTCCTGCTGGGCCAAAAATTGAGTCGGGAAGAGATTTGCGTGCAGCTCACTCAGTCCATTGCAGGCGAGATCACTACCTAATTTTGGTTTATTTCTGAAAGGGGTTTGGAAACGGTAGGAATAATTTTTTTCTTTGCACTCCGATTCGCGTAATGGATCAAACCACAAACAGAGAGGTGTCCGAGTGGTTGAAGGAGCACGCCTGGAAAGTGTGTATACTCCAAAAGGGTATCGAGGGTTCGAATCCCTTCCTCTCTGCAGCAAAAAAAAGCCCTTAATTCACTGAATTAAGGGCTTTTTTGATTTTTTAACCTTTAGTGCTACAAGGATGTTAAATCACCCTCCTGTCAACTTAATCTCATAACTTCCCGTGAGTGCAGCCACTCTTCCTCCCGGAGGAGTAGGTACGGAAAACACCAAGATGAGGTCTGTCCCATTCTTGGTGTAGGAGATATCCACTTGGGCGGCAGGCTTGCTGCCAGTGAGTCTAATTTTATCAAAATTGGTTCCCACAAATTCCCAGTTGCCAGAAGCATCAAACAAATCATCCGCTCCACTGACGGTGTAGGACTTGGTTGATCCCTGCAATTTTAAACTGAAGTTGGGATAGAACTTGGTTTCGTCGACCTGGTTTCTTTTAACATATCCAGTAGTGCCTAAGGTATAGGTGATCGCGACTTCCCCGCTCAATTTTTCTAATGCGAGTTCTTCGGGAGTTTTGGGCACTTCTTTTTCACCGCAAGAAAGAAAGCAAATTGAACAAAGGAATAAGAGAGCAAATAGCTTTTTCATGGCTTAATGGATGACGGTGAATTTGATCAGGTGGAGCGTGTCACGCGTACTAATTTGGAGGAAATACATCCCTGCCTTGAGCGGTTGAGTTGAGAAACCAAGTTGTCCACCAAATCCTTGTTCTAGTTGAATTTCACCTAGAACCCTTCCAGAAGCATCCACCAGGGATGTTCCCCGTAGTTCACCGATGTTTAGCCCATCTGAAAACTCTAGGTAGAGGTAATCATTGACTGGATTGGGGAAAGCTTTCACTGCATTCCGATTGTTTGCACGTTCAGGAGCCGCGAGTACGATGTCTACACGGACCGTAGTCTCAATGCTACTGGTATTTCCGCTGGCGTCCGTGATGGTGTAAGTCACCTTGTTCTCTCCACCATCAGTTCGGCTAAACTCTGTTTTGGAAAGTTTTCGCTCGGTGATGCTGCAGTTGTCGCTGCTGCCCTCATCGATATCTTCCCACTTGAGGGTGGCCTTGCCTTCAGCATCTAACTTGATGGTGTAGGTAGCCTTTGCCTTGAGGGTCGGCTTGGTTTCATCCACTACGGTGACAATTACCTCGGCAGAGGAAGTATTCCCAGAAGCATCTTTGGCTGTGAAGGTGATTTTATTGGATCCTAGCTCGGCGCAAGTGAAGGAGGACTTAGAAAGAGTCATTGAAGTGATACCCACATTGTCGGTAGAACCGTTATTCAGGATAGCTGCTTCAAGGGTTGAGGTGCCTGAAGCGGGCAAAACTAAGGTATGGGAATTTTTAAGGACGAGGGTTGGAGCTTGTGTGTCCGGGCAACCTTTATCCAAACCATATACGTCTGGGCAGGGATCACTACTGTCCATGAATTCATCTTTATCCGGATCATC
>Ga0181563_10002641_pt1 | contig 17375 bp, 16 predicted proteins | sample 011ome_25_FD_133759 | JGI IMG/M metagenome (GOLD analysis project Ga0181563, IMG submission 133759) | Coastal salt marsh microbial communities from the Groves Creek Marsh, Skidaway Island, Georgia - 011512CT metaG (megahit assembly) | ecosystem: Environmental > Aquatic > Marine > Intertidal...
ATCTCCAATTTTTCCGAAAAATTCTGAATCTGAAAAATCAAAAACATCTTGTTGAAAAGGAAGTGTAAAAACACTTAATAACTCATGAAACATGGCTGTAAAAAATAGGGTTTCTTCTTTGGTGTCATTGGGAGTGAGAATTTCTAATTCGTATAATTTTTTGGAGAATAAATTAGAATTATTGATGACATTTGAATTGGCTAATTCAAAGTATGGACTATAAAATTCATCAGGAATTGCTTTCATGCATCCAAAATCAAGAGCCACTAGCTGAGTGTTTTCATTTATTAAAAAATTACCTGGATGCGGGTCTGCGTGTACCTTTTTGAGGTTATGAATTTGATGCATATAAAAATCCCACAACGCTTGTCCTAATCTATTGGACTTCTCTTGGTCTGTGTTGTGTTTAGCAAACTCCGATAAATGTTCCCCTTGCATATATTCCATCGTTAATATCCTATTCGATGAATATTCTTTATAATAGGTTGGGAATAAAATATTAGGAATGTGCCCACAGGCCTTAGCAATTTCTTGACTTTGCTTAATTTCTAGGGAGTAATTGGTTTCTTCGGTTAATTTGTCTTCAACTTCTTTAAAATATTTGTCTGAATCTTTTCCCTTAATGTTAAACATTTTAATTGCAATAGGTTTAACTAATGACAAATCAGATTTTATACTCTCTGCAACCCCAGGGTATTGAATTTTAACGGCCAAATCTTTTCCATTTTTTTTGGCACGATGAACTTGACCAATGCTGGCTGCATTAACAGATTTTGCATCAAATTCATCAAAAATAACATCAGGTGCTTTTCCAAAATATTTTTTAAATGTTTTGACAACTAGAGGAGAGGATAGAGGTGGAACGGAAAATTGAGCCAAAGAGAATTTTTCAACATAAGCTTGTGGTAAAATATTCTTTTCCAAACTGAGCATTTGAGCAACTTTTAAAGCACTTCCTTTAAGTTGTTTTAGGCCACCATAAATGTCATCAGCGTTGTTTTTATTTAAGTTATCTTTCGCAATTTCTTCAGATTTACTCAGTCTTTCACCATAATACTTTATGTAATTGACTCCAACTTTTGCTCCTGTTGAAACAATTTTTGAGGCACGTTGTAATTTTGATGTTGGGATACGGTCTATTGATTTCATTAATTGGCATCCATTTTTTCTTTAAACAAAAACTTACCAAAATCTACAACACTCTTAAGAGGTTTGGTGTGTGCCAATTCAAAACTTGCTGCAATAGATTTTTCAATAAAAAGATCGGTCTTTTCAAAATCTGCAGAGTCATCATCTAACCAAAATTTTAGTGTTACAAGCACTTGAATCCAATAGGATTCATTCACCACATTGTCTTTAATATCATCAATGCGTTTGTTTTTTATTTCAAAATCAACAAGTTCTAATATATCAACAAATTCTATAAACTTTTTTCGCAGTGGTTTCAGTTTTTTTAGGGTATTGAGGCCACCATTTGAAGGTTTCAAAACATGAACAACATAGCTACGATTAGCAGTAAGATTTCCAAAAAAAGTATAATAAAAACTCAATAATTTATTTTGTGCATCATAATTTTTGTAGTCTTTGCTTTTTTCTAGAGTTTTAATAGTATTGTCGAAAAAAGTTTCAAAAATTGAAGATTCAAGAGCTTGAAATGATCCAAAAAAGTTATAAAATTCGGATTCTTCAAAATGATTCATTTTTGCAAATGCATAGACACTCTTTGGAGTTTCATTGTGCTCCAAAACGCTATCCATAAATAATTCAATAAGTCTTTCTTTAGTAAGTTTAGTTTTTTTAGCCATTGTTAAATTGATTTCCACAAAAATAAAACTTGTCTAAAGTTTATTTTTAATAATTAAACAAACATTAACATTTTAAAATTCAAATAATAGTTTGATTATTTTTCCTAATTTTAGATTCTCAAACCTATCTTATGCTTAAAAAAGTTTATGGAAGCGCTGTTTTTGGTGTAGAGGCCCATACCATTACTGTAGAAGTCAATGTTGATAATGGCATTGGCTATCATCTTGTAGGTCTGCCGGATAACGCCATAAAAGAAAGTAATTTTCGAATTGCAGCAGCACTCGAAAACAATGGTTTTCGTATTCCTGGAAAAAAAATCATCATCAACATGTCCCCAGCAGATATGCGTAAAGAGGGCTCTGCTTATGATTTAACCTTATCAGTGGGAATTTTGGCGGCTTCAAATCAAATTAAAGCTCAAGAATTGGAGGGTTATGTGATTATGGGTGAATTGTCTTTGGATGGCAGTCTTCAACCTATTAAAGGGCTTTGCCAATTGCTATAAAGGCCAAAGAAGAGGGTTTTAAAGGGTTTATTCTGCCAGATGAAAATGCCAAAGAGGCTGCCATTGTAGAGGGGTTGATGGTTTATGGTGTAGAGCACATTATGGATGTGATTAACTTTTTTGATAAAAATAAAACGCTAACACCAACACATTTTGACATAAAAAAAGAATTTGAAAGCGCACTATTAACACCAGAATTTGATTTTGCTGATGTAAAGGGTTAAGAAAGCATAAAGCGTTGTATGGAAATTGCCGCCGCCGGAGGTCACAACATCATATTAATTGGCCCACCAGGAAGTGGAAAAACAATGCTGGCAAAACGATTACCGTCTATTTTACCCCCAATGACCTTGCAAGAGGCTTTAGAAACGACCAAAATACATTCTGTTGTTGGACGATTGCGTGCTTCATCAGGATTGATGACTCAGCGTCCATTTCGTTCGCCACATCATACCATATCAGATGTTGCTCTTGTTGGAGGTGGGCAGTATCCTCAACCGGGTGAGATTTCGATGGCTCACAATGGGGTGTTGTTTTTAGACGAGTTGCCAGAGTTTAAGCGTTCTGTTCTCGAATTGATGCGTCAACCCTTAGAAGATTTGGAGGTGACAATCTCTAGAGCAAAGTTTACCGTAACTTATCCGATTAGTTTTATGTTGGTAGCCAGTATGAATCCAAGTCCAAGTGGGTTTTTTAATGATCCTTCTGTACCATTAACCTCATCTCCTGCTGAAATTCAACGGTATATGGGTAAAATTTCAGGCCCACTTCTAGATCGTATCGATATTCATGTAGAGGTAACACCAGTACCTTTTGAAAAATTAACTGAAGAACGCCGAGTCGAATCTTCAATTGTAATAAGGCAACGGGTTACAGAAGCAAGACAATTGCAGACCAAACGTTTTAAGAACTTGAGTGCAGTTCATTATAATGCTCAAATGCAAACCAAACACATACGAAAATTTTGTGTACTGGATGAGGTTTCAAAATCTCTTTTAAAACAGGCTATGGAGCGCTTAAACTTATCGGCGAGAGCCTATGATAGAATCTTAAAAGTAGCACGTACTATTGCCGATTTGGAAAGTTCGATTTCTATTGAAAGTAGAGATATTAGTGAAGCAATTCAGTACCGAAGTTTGGATCGAGAAGGGTGGTTGGGTTGAATTTAATACGCATGAAAATAGAAAAATATTAAATAATCTTAATTTAAATTATACATATTATGAAAAAAAGAATAATAATAGTACTAACATTGCTACCACTTTTAACATTTGGACAAAACATTTTTTCAACTAAAAATTTAGACGATAGTTGCTTAGGCGCTGAGATTGGATTTGAAAAACACTTAGCGTATAATAATTCTAACCATTTAGAAAGACATATCGATATGACTCTAGTAAATGATATAAGGGATTATATTTTTCTAACTTTTGATTTAGATAAATCTTATGACTTATCATTTACAATAAAAAATACAAAATATTTAACTTATTTGATGTTCCAAAATCAGATGAAATATATTTAAAATTAAAGCCGCTTGATGACTTTAAATGGTTTTCAAGTGATCATATTGAAACGAAAAACTATTTTTAGATAAGCAATCAAAAATCTACAAAAACAATCATATTAGTGAGGTTATACAGTACCGAAGCTTGGATCAAAAAGGATGGTTGGATTAAATTAAATTAAAACTTTATATAAATTTTATAAATAATTGAAAATCAATATTTTAAATATTAGCTATAAACAAAATTTATAGCTCTTTTTTTTAGATTTACCCCATCCATTTAAAGGCCTTTTTTATTTTTTTAAGCTTGTTTTTATAGGGTGCATATCGCAATGGAATATCCAACCAATTGGCTTTGATAGTTATCCCTTTTTTATGCGAAAACGTATCGAATCCCAATCGTCCATGATAGGCGCCAATTCCACTATCACCCACACCTCCAAAAGGCAATCTTGGGTTACCAAAATGAATCATGGTATCGTTTATAGATCCGCCTCCAAAACTAAATGTTTTGATAAGTGCCGTATAAAATTCTTTTCGTTTTGAAAACACATAAAAGCCCAATGGCTTTTCGTAGCGATTTACAATAGACTCAATATCTTCATTTGTAGAATAACTTAAAATGGGTAAAATAGGACCAAAAATTTCACCTTCCATTACTTTACTATCTAATGTGGGGTCATCTATTAGTGTTGGAGCAAGGTAGTTGTCATCATTATCAATAGTACCACCATGTACAATATTGCCCTCTTTTAGCATATTTTCAAGTCGTTTAAGGTTTTTGGCGTTTACAATTCTAGGATAATCTTCAGATTGTTGAGGATCTTCCCCGTAAGCTTTTGTAATTTCAATTTTGAGCTGTTGAACAAGCTCTGATTTTATAGACTCTTTTGCTAAAATGTAATCAGGAGCAATACAAGTTTGTCCAGCATTGACAAATTTGCCCCAAACCAATCGTTTTGCAGTTAATTTTATATCAACACTATCGTCAACAATACATGGGTTTTTCCCGCCCAATTCCAAAGTAACTGGGGTCATAAATTGAGCCGCAGCTTTGGCAACAATTTTTCCCACAGGAACACTTCCCGTAAAGAAAATGTAATCCCAGCGTTCGTCCAAAAGAGCGGTTGTTTCTGGGATTCCTCCTTGAACAACACTCAAATGTTCTTTTTTAAACACATCGGATAGAATATCTTCAATAATTTGTGCGGTATGAGGTGTGAGTTCACTTGGCTTTAAAACAACAGTATTTCCTGCTGCTATGGCCGAAACAATAGGGGCTATAGCCAATTGAAAGGGGTAGTTCCAAGGTGCAATAACAAGAACTGTTCCGTAGGGTTCGCTATAGATGTAATCTTTTGAAGGGAAATTAAGTGCAGCAGATCGTACTTTCTTTGGTTTATTCCATTTTTCAATATTTTTTAGTGTCATTTCTATTTCAGAAATTAGAATACCAATTTCACTAAAATAGGTTTCAAATTTAGATTTTTTAAAATCCTTGTAAAGTGCAACATAAATTGCATTTTCATTTGAAATGATTGTACTTTTGAGTGCTTTTAGTTTTGTTTTAATAAATGATACATCTCGAGTCTTTCCAGATTTGAAAAACGTCTTTTGCGTATTTTTTAACTGTTTAATATGTTCCATATCAGTACTTTTTTAAACATTCGTCCCATAATACATCTTCTGGAGGCTTGGCACTAACAGTAATTGGGGTTTTGGAAACTGGATGAATAAATTTTATTTTTTTTGCATGCAAATGAATTCCTCCATCTGGATTGCTTCGGTTGAAACCATATTTTAAATCGCCTTTAATAGGACAACCAATATACGATAATTGACTCCTAATTTGGTGTGAGCGGCCCGTTTCGAGTGTGATCTCTAATAGGTTGTAAGCGTCAAGTTTAAAAATAGTGTTGTAATGTAAAATCGCTTTTTTACTTCCATTTACTTCTTTGGGGTAAACTTTTGAAGTATTTGTTTTTGGGTTTTTCTTTAGCCAATGTATGAGAGTATCGTTTTGCTTTGGCGGATTTTCTTTTACAAGCGCCCAATAAGTTTTGTCAATTTTTTTTTCTTGAAATAGTTGATTCATCCGCGAAAGCGCTTTTGATGTCTTTGCAAAAACAACGATACCAGATGTAGGACGATCAAGCCGATGAATAACACCAAGAAAAACTTCGCCTGGCTTATCGTATTTTTTTTTAAGATATGCTTTAATTATTTCAGATAGAGGCGGGTCATTGGTTTTGTCGCCCTGAACAATATCGCCAATACGTTTATTAACCACCAACAGGTGGTTATCTTCGTAAATGACTTGCAAATTGGACGCATTTGTAACGACTCTTGACATGATTTAGTATTGCTCTTCAGCATTGGGAAAATCAGATGATTTCACATCACTTACATATTTTCCAATACTCTTGGTCATAGTTTCATAGAGGTTCATATAACGCCTTAAAAAACGTGGATTGAATTCGTGTGTCATTCCAATCATATCGTGAAGCACCAAAACTTGCCCATCTACATCAGCTCCAGCACCAATACCAATAACAGGAATGCTAATGCTTTCTGCAACTTGCTTGGCCAGCTTTGCAGGAATTTTTTCAAGAACAATAGCAAAGCATCCAATGCGTTCGAGCATTTTAGCGTCCAGTAATAACTGTTCTGCTTCTTCTTCTTCTTTGGCGCGAACAGTATATGTGCCAAATTTGTATATGGATTGAGGAGTAAGGCCAAGATGTCCCATCACTGGTATACCTGCATTAAGAATCTTTTTTATAGAATCTTTTATTTCTTTTCCACCTTCAAGTTTTACAGCATGTCCGCCACTTTCTTTCATGATTCGAATAGCAGAACGCAAAGCCTCTTTAGAGTCACTTTGATATGTTCCAAAAGGCAAATCAACAACCACTAGTGAGCGTTCAATAGCACGAACCACAGATGATGCATGATAAATCATTTGATCTAAAGTAATAGGCAATGTAGTTTCGTGGCCAGCCATAACATTACTGGCCGAATCGCCGACAAGAATGACATCTACTCCTGCGCCATCAACAATTTTTGCCATAGTATAATCATAGGCTGTAAGCATCGAAATTTTCTCTCCTGCAGCTTTCATTTCAACCAATGACTTGACAGTGATGCGCTTATATTGTTTTTTGTTTGACATAATGCCTTAATATTTTTGGTAAAAATAGTGAAAAAGAAATGTTTTTATATGACACCTTGTCATATTTTATGTCATGGCATAATGATTGACAATGTAAAGTTGTATAAAATTTAAAAACAATTTAAACAACATATAAATTATGAGTAAAATTATTGGAATTGATTTAGGAACGACCAACTCATGTGTTTCCGTAATGGAAGGAAATGAGCCTGTAGTCATCACCAATGCCGAAGGACGACGCACAACACCTTCAGTTATTGCTTTTGTTGAAGGTGGCGAAATAAAAGTAGGAGATCCTGCAAAACGTCAGGCTGTTACAAACCCTAAGAAAACCGTATACTCTATAAAGCGTTTTATGGGTAACAAATTTTCTGAATCTAAACAAGAGGTTGGACGTGTGCCTTACAAAGTAGTTAAAGGTGATAATGACACACCACGTGTAGATATCGATGGACGTTTGTATACACCTCAAGAGCTTTCAGCTATGGTCCTTCAGAAAATGAAGAAAACAGCAGAGGAGTTTTTAGATCAAGAAGTTACAGAAGCTGTAGTTACGGTTCCTGCTTACTTTAATGATGCACAACGTCAAGCCACAAAAGAAGCTGGCGAAATTGCAGGTTTAAAAGTAAGACGAATTATTAATGAGCCAACAGCTGCTGCACTGGCTTATGGTTTAGATAAAAAAGGAAAAGACCAAACTATTGTTGTTTTTGACTTTGGTGGTGGTACACACGATGTTTCTATATTGGAACTTGGAGATGGCGTATTTGAAGTGCTTTCAACTGATGGTGACACACACTTAGGAGGTGATGATGTTGATGAAAAAATCATCAATTGGTTAGCAGAAGAATTTATAGCTGATGAGGATATGGACCTTAGAAAAGATCCTATGGCACTTCAGCGTTTAAAAGAAGCCGCTGAAAAAGCAAAAATTGAGCTTTCATCCTCTGCTCAAACAGAAATCAACTTACCTTATGTAACAGCAACAGCTAGCGGCCCAAAACACTTGGTACGTACATTGTCTCGTTCAAAATTTGAGCAATTAATCGATGATTTGGTAAAAAGAACAATCAAACCATGTGAAACTGCTCTAAAAGCTGCAGGTATTTCAAAAAGTGATATTGATGAAATCATATTGGTAGGAGGGTCAACACGAATTCCAGCTGTTCAAGAAGCAGTTGAGCAATTTTTTGGTAAAAAACCAAATAAAGGTGTAAATCCAGATGAGGTTGTTGCAGTAGGAGCAGCCATCCAGGGAGGTGTATTGACAGGAGATGTAAAAGATGTATTGCTTTTGGACGTTACTCCACTTTCACTTGGAATTGAAACTATGGGTAATGTAATGACAAAGTTAATTGAAGCCAACACGACAATCCCAACAAAGAAATCACAAGTATTTTCAACAGCTGCTGATAATCAGCCTTCTGTAGAAATTCATGTGCTACAAGGGGAACGCGCTATGGCAGGAGATAACAAAACTATTGGACGTTTTCACTTAGATGGAATTCCACCAGCACAAAGAGGTGTACCTCAAATTGAAGTTACTTTTGATATTGACGCCAATGGAATCATCAAGGTTTCTGCAACAGATAAAGCAACTAACAAATCACAAGATATTCGTATTGAAGCGTCATCTGGTTTGACAGAAGAGGAAATTCAGAAAATGAAGCAAGATGCAGAGGCTAATGCTGAAGCTGATGCAAAAGCAAAGGAAACTGCTGATAAGCTCAACAGTGCCGATGCGATGATTTTTCAAACAGAAAAGCAATTGAAAGAATTTGGTGATAAGTTGTCAGATGACAAAAAACAACCAATTGAAGCTGCTTTAGAAGAATTGAAAAAAGCTTACGAAACAAAAGATATTGCAATTATTGACCCTGCTTTAGAAAAAATTAATGAGGCATGGAAAGTTGCAAGCGAAGAAATGTACAAAGCTCAACAAGAAGCACAAGCAGCAGGTGGAGATGCTGGTCCAGAAGCCAGTTCAGAAACACAAGCAGAAGGCGATAATGTTGAAGATGTAGATTTTGAAGAAGTTAAATAAGAATAAATTTTGTTGATTTAAAAAGCACAATCTTAAGGTTGTGCTTTTTTATTTTTAAGAGAATTACTTTTTCTTAGTAAACATTTTTAGCATTACAACAGAATGAGGGAAAGTTACAGCAGCAATAAAAGCAAAGAACAAACTATAAAAATGTTTTTCATCCTTAAAAACAAAATAAAGTAAAGTCATTCCTAACAATGAGATAAGCCAATAGGGTAGAGCTGCTTTTGTATATTCTATGATATGTTTTCGATCCAAAGTTCCATATGCAAATCGTATTTGCTCCAATAAGGATGGGATGCTGTGCCAGATGATAAAATAAATGGTGAAGCCCCATATGAGCGAAGAGGATTTAAAAATGACGACAAGCACCAAAAGTGTAAAAAGTTCTTTCATTACAGTACTTAATTTGATTTCATTTTGTTTTAATAGTACAGCTAAAAAACTCAACATAAAGACTCCAAGTATTATCAATATTTGTTTGGTGTATAATTGATTTATAGACACTCCACTGATTTCGTTTACAATCATTTTAACACTAGCGTCATTAAAGTAAAATACCATATACAAAACAAAAAGACCATAAGCGTAAAAATAAAACCTTTTAGAAATATTTTGAATAGACATAAGGTTTTCTTCCCAGTGCTGCTCCCCAAAATGATAGGCGCTAAAACACACAAAAAGAAGCAGTGCAATACCAGGCAATAGGTAGAAAATTAGCACTGCACAACTAACAACTAGGAGGTATGTCGAAAGAATTTTGATGAAATTCGATTCACTTTTATTTAATAACTTATTAACAATTAAAATATCATTAGAGCCATGAATCATTCCAAAAGTAAAAATGAGAAAAAAACCTAAAAACAGTTCAAAATCTTCGGGAAATAAGGTGGTAATCCACAATCCTAGGAAGCTTGAAACGATTGAGAATCTATAAATTTTTTTCATAAATAATTGTTAAATAATCAGTTTCGGAACAAAAAAAAATGGATTTGATAAAGATTTGTCTAAAAATTTGATACATTTGTTTAAACAAAACTAACAAAATTTTTAGAAAAATGACAAATTTATTCTTAACACTAGTCGCTGGCGGAGGAGACGTTAACGACCCTGTGAATTTTACATTCTTCATTGGATGTATGGCCATGATGGCAGCTTCTGCCTTCTTTTTTCTTTCATTAAACCAATTTGATAAAAAATGGAGAACATCTGTTTTAGTTTCTGGTTTAATTACATTTATTGCTGCAGTACACTATTGGTATATGCGTGATGCATCTATGGCGGGAGACGTATCTAACGTTACTGCTTTCCGTTATGTCGATTGGATACTTACTGTTCCATTGATGTGTGTTGAATTCTATCTTATATTAAAGGTAGCTGGAGCAACAAAAAGTCTTTTATGGAAACTTATTGGACTTTCGGTTGTTATGCTGGTTACTGGGTATTTCGGAGAAACAATGGGCAACGCTGTAATGTGGGGTACTATTTCCGGAGTAGCATACTTTGTAATTGTATACGAAATATGGCTTGGTGGAGCTGCAAAATTGGCTAAAGAAGCAGGTGAAGAAGTTGCTTCTGCTCACAAAATCCTATGCTGGTTTGTTTTAGTTGGTTGGGCAATTTATCCAATCGGTTACATGGCTGGTACAGAAGGATGGTACGACGTACTTCCTACTGAAGGTTTAGCTATGGATGTATGGTATAACATAGCTGATGCAATCAACAAGATTGGATTTGGTTTAGTTATCTACTCTTTAGCTGTTAAAAAGACTGCTTAATTGTAATACCAATTTAACTTTATAAAGAAGGCGCAATTTTAGATTGCGCTTTTTTTTTGATTAATTTTTAACGTTAAACGGCTATTCAGCCGTTTTTTCTTTTTGTATTTTTACTAAAAATTTAAAACAAATGAAATTATCCAAAGAAGAATTGCTACATCAAGCCAATAAGGTATGCAAAGGTAATTTAATGGAAACTCTACAAATTGAATTTGTAGACGCTGGAGACGATTATATCATTGCAAAAATGCCTGTAAACAAACGTGTTCACCAGCCTGACGGGGTGCTTCATGGTGGAGCAACAGCAGCATTGGCCGAAACTGTAGGTAGTTTTGCTGCGCATATTTTTTTGGATACCGACACTTATTTTGTTAGAGGCATAGATCTTTCTGCTCAACATGTCAAAAGTGTAAAAGAGGGCTTTGTTTATGCCAAAGCAAAATGTATACATAATGGTCGAACAACTCAGGTTTTTGATATTAAAGTTACAAATGATTCTAATGAACTTGTATCCTTGTGTAAATTAACGACAATCACACTCCCAAAATAAACGAACAATGCCCAACTCTTTCTTTGATTGTATAAAATCACAAATTCGAGCAAGTAAACCATTTGTTTTATATTCTGATTTTGGAAATATATCACTCAAAGCCATACTTCAAACGGACACTAAAACATATACAACTTCAGATTTTAAAGAAAAAGGTTTTGTTTTTTCTCCATTTGATAATACAATTCCAACGTATTTAATCCCATTTGAAGCATCAAAAGAATTGCAGTTAGATACGACGCCAATTTCTTCAAAGAAAAATAATCTAACGCTATTTAATTCAGATTCAACTGCACATAAGAATTTAATCCGACACGCCATAGAAGAGATAAATTCATCTGAATTAGAGAAAGTAGTTTTAGCACGAACATCATCATTAGAATTTCATAATTTAGATGAGGTTGAACTTTTCCTGTCTATTGCAACTTCTTATCAAGAAGCATATGTTTATTGCTGGTTTCATCCCAAAACGGGATTTTGGTTAGGTGCTTCACCCGAATCTTTATTAAAGATTAATGGTCGAAAAGTAAAAACCATGTCCTTGGCAGGAACACAAGTTTATGAAGGTTCAACACATGTGGAATGGGATACTAAAAACCATGAAGAACAAAAATTTGTTACAGAATTTTTAAAAAATGAATTGTCACAGCACCTAACAAATTTAGAAGTTTCTGCCCCAAAAACCATAAAAGCAGGAAAACTACTGCATCTTCAAACAACATTAACGGGTAATCTTAAGGCGACTTCAGAAGCTCTAAAACATCTAATTTTTAGTATTCATCCCACACCAGCTGTTTGTGGTACGCCAAAATCATTAGCTATGGACTTTATAAGAAATAAAGAAACCATAAATCGTGCGTATTACTCGGGTTTTCTAGGTGAAATAAATAGGCCAAAAGAAAAGCAAATTTTACATACAAGCCTTGTCGTTAATTTGCGATGTATGCATTTTGAAAATAATTTTGCTACACTATTTGCAGGAGGTGGGATTACTTCAAAATCTGATGTGCATAAAGAATGGAATGAAACAGAGGAAAAATTGAACACCATAAAGTCTGTTTTAGAGTCTTAAATAACATCTTTTTAACACAAAATAATGGTGCAAAATCAATACCTTTGCACTCTGATGAAATGGCCAAAACATGATTTAGCACAATTCATAATTCAGCTTTGCGAAGCCAAAGCTGTTAAGCATATTGTTATTTCTCCAGGGAGTCGAAATGCACCTCTTACCATAGGTTTTACCAATCATTCTTTTTTTAAGTGCTATAGCATTGTTGACGAACGCTCTGCTGCATTTTTTGCTTTGGGGATTGCCCAGCAAACTTTGGAACCTGTTGCTGTTGTTTGTACTTCTGGTAGTGCCTTACTGAATTATTATCCTGCTGTTGCAGAAGCATTTTATTCTGGTCTTCCGTTGGTGGTTATTTCTGCCGATCGTCCTCCACATCTTATCAATGTTGGAGATGGACAAACCATTATTCAGCCCCATGCTTTTGGTAAACATATTCTTTTTGAAGCCAATTTGAAACCAACAAAAAAACGTTTTCCTTTTAGTGTTCAATATGTTCAAAAAAAAGCGCAAACCCTCATTTCAAAAGCGCTTGATACAGCTCAACAAAAAATGGGTCCGGTACACATTAATGTTCCCTTTGATGAACCTTTGTATGAAACTGTAAATCAACCTATTGCAATAAAAAGTGCCACAAAAAAGGAATTGTTTGATCCTGCTGTTCAAATCAGTAATTCAACACTAAAGACTTGGCAAAACGCCAAACGGAAATTGGTTTTGGTAGGTGTAAATTCTCCAAATTCTTTGGAGTCATCAATTGTAGAACATTTAGCGTATGACCCTTCTGTAATCGTCCTTACAGAAACCACCTCTAATTTACATCACCCTAATTTTTTCCCATCAATTGATCAGTTGATAGCTCCTTTAAAAAAGGATGAATTCAAACAACTTCAACCTGATATATTGGTCACTTTTGGTGGGCTTATCGTATCCAAAAAAGTAAAAGCATTCCTGAGGGAGTATAAGCCCAATCAGCATTGGCATATTGACCATTATAGGGCAAACGATACTTATTTTTGTCTAAACACCCATTTTAAATGCACTCCAAATACATTTTTTAAATCATTATTTAAGTCCTCAAAATCAACAAACAGTACTTATTTTGAGACTTGGAGTACCATAAAACAATTACGTTTAAAAAGACACGCGAATTACCTAAAATCCATGGCTATTAGTGATTTTAAGGCCTTTGAATTGATTTCTAAAGCTATCCCAAAGAATTATTCGGTTCAGTCCGGAAACAGCTCTACAATTCGTTATTTGCAACTTTTTGAATTTGATTGCTCAATTCATTTGTATTGTAACAGGGGTACTAGTGGTATAGATGGCTCAACAAGTACTGCTGTTGGAGCCTCTGTTGTTTCTCAATTTCCTACACTTCTGATTACAGGCGATTTAAGTTTTTTCTATGATATCAATGGTCTATGGAATAATTATATTCCCAATAATTTTAAAGTTATTGTCATTAATAATAATGGTGGTGGGATTTTTAGAATTTTACCAGGGAATGATAATTCCGAACTTTTTGAAACCTATTTCGAAACTAAGCACCAACGCTCAGCAAAAACGCTTGCTCAAGATTTTGGATTCACATACAGTTCTGCAGACTCAATAGCTACATTAAATGATGCTTTATTTGCATTTTTTGATGACAATTCCACACCAAAACTACTTGAAATTTTCACTCCATATTCCGAAAACGACAAGATTCTTCTCTCTTATTTTGACCAATTAGTCTAATTTTTTTGAAAAAAAATGTGACTTTTTTAAAATTTATGTGTCATAACCCATAGGATGTTGTGTTTGACAATGCCAAAATAATTATTAATAAACCCTAAATAATGATGAACAAAAAAGAACAACTTATTGAAAAGTATGCCGAAGATTTAAAATCGAAATGTAATGTAACTCCAGATATGGAATTACTAGAAAAAGTCACTACTGCTTGTGGTCCGTCTATCTACAGAGATGATGCGAGTACAGTTGCAGCCAGTGACCCAAGTGAGATTGAAACCATACGTAAAAACTTCTTAATTAAAAAACTAGGACTGCGCGATTCTCCAAAATTAGATGAAGGAATCAATAAAGTTTTAGACCTATACGGGAAGTCTAACCGCAATAAATACCGTGCAGTAGTATATTATTTACTAACTAAGCATTTTGGTAAAGAGTCTGTTTATTAAAATGAACCTCAGAAAATAAATAAAAGCATTATGATTTTTCATGATGCTTTTTTTGTTTAGAAAATCAAGAAAAAATAACCGTTTTATTATTATATACCATCACTTTTCTTTGAATATGGTGTTTAATAGCTGTAGAAAGTACAATTTTTTCTAAATCTCTACCTTTACTGATTAAATCTTTGATGCTATGGGTGTGCGATACTCGAGTCACATCTTGCTCAATGATAGGGCCAGCATCCAATTCAGTTGTTACATAATGTGAGGTTGCTCCAATAATCTTTACCCCACGTTCAAACGCAGAATGATATGGTTTTGCACCTACAAATGCAGGTAAAAAGGAATGATGAATATTTATAATTTTTGATGGATAAGCATCAATTAACCCCTGTGGAATAATTTGCATATAACGCGCCAATACTACAAAATCAATATCATGTGCTTTGAGTAATTTCAAATGCTGAAGTTCTGCCTCTTTTCGTGTATCATCAGAAATGGGCACATGATAGAAAGGAATTTCAAAACGCTCTGCAATTTTTTCCAAATCTTTGTGATTACTGGCAATAAAGGGTATTTCAACTTTGAGTTCACCAGATTTAAAGCGCCCTAAAATATCATACAAGCAATGGTCGTACTTTGACACAAAGAGTGCCATTTTCGGTATAGATTCGGTATCAAATACTTCCCAATTCATATTAAACGTCTTAGCAACTGACTTTTCAAATAATTTTGAAAAGTCACTGCTAGAAAATGATGAGCTCTCAAAATCACACTCTAAACGCATAAAAAACACCCCATGCTCGTGGTCAACATGTTGATCTACATAGGTAATATTTCCTTGATTTTCAAGAATAAAACTTGTAGAGGCTGCAATGATTCCTTGTTGATCGTTGCAGTGAATGATAATAGTAAATTTTTTCATTCCGGCTAAATTATACAAATTGTCATCTTTAAACTTCGTTAGAGAAGAAATTATTCAATTTTTGAGGATATTGTAAAAAATCAATCTAAAAATTATAATCTTATCAATGCATTGAACATAAATTAAATAATTTTTAGAGGTAGATTTTAATCCTAGTTTATAGATTTCAATTTGTTGTATTGAAGTTACATTTCTATTGCATTATGCTTACCTTTGCACCATGATTCAAATAGGGGAATACAATAGATTAAGAATTTTAAGGGATACCGATCCTGGACTGTTTTTGGGTGACGATGACGACAATGAGGTTTTATTGCCAAACCGATATGTTCCAAATACTTTTGAAATTGATGATTTTTTAGAAGTTTTTGTCTATTTGGATAATGAAGAACGTTTGGTTGCTGTTACGGACACGCCCTACATAAAAAAAGGAGAATTTGCCCTTTTACGTTGCAATGCTGTCAATGAATTTGGTGCTTTTTTAGATTGGGGAATGGTCAAAGAATTGTTTTGTCCTTTTCGTGAGCAAGCTTTCAGGATGAAAAAAGGCGGATGGTATTTGGTGTATTGCTATTTGGATGAGACCTCAGATCGTTTGGTGGCATCTAGTAAGACCAATCGTTTTTTGGACAACAAAGAACTAACAGTTGAACCTTTTGAAGAAGTCGATTTGATTGTTTCCCACCCCTCTGACCTTGGAATGAATGTCATCATCAATAAGCGTCATTTAGGGTTAATTTTTAAAGATGATATTTTTAAAGATTTAAGCATTGGGGACAAGTTAAAAGGTATTGTCAAAAAAATTAGACCTAATAACAAAATTGATATCAGTCTTTCACAAATAGGTTATCGTAATATTGAGCCCAGTGCTCAATCACTTTTGGAACTTATCAACGACAATAATGGATTTTTGGACATTACCGATAAGTCTTCTCCAGAATTAATAAGGGAAACAGTTCAAATGAGTAAAAAAAGCTTTAAAAAAGCCTTAGGAACGCTCTATAAAAAACGTTTGGTACGTCTTGAAACCGATGGGATTTATTTAGTCAACAAATAATACTGAATTATGAGTGCAATACAATGGAAAACCGCAATTGAATTTGAAGATATTACTTACAAAAAGTGCAATGGAGTAGCGCGTATAGCGTTCAATCGTCCAGAAGTTAGAAATGCATTTCGTCCTCAAACAACATCAGAATTATTAACTGCTTTTCATGATGCCAACGAAGACACTTCCATTGGAGTTGTGTTGTTGAGTTCAGAAGGGCCATCGCCAAAAGATGGCATATTTTCTTTTTGTAGTGGCGGCGACCAAAAAGCAAGAGGCCATGAAGGCTATGTTGGAAAAGATGGTTACCACCGATTGAATATTTTAGAAGTCCAACGCCTTATTCGTTTTATGCCAAAAGCTGTGATTGCTGTTGTATCTGGCTGGGCTGTTGGAGGTGGACATAGTTTACATGTTGTTTGCGATTTGACCTTAGCGAGTAAAGAACACGCGATATTTAAACAAACCGATGCTGATGTTACGAGTTTTGATGGTGGTTATGGATCTGCATATTTAGCCAAAATGGTTGGTCAAAAAAAAGCGCGTGAAATTTTCTTTTTAGGAAGAAATTATTCTGCTCAAGAAGCCTATGAAATGGGTATGGTCAATGCAGTGATTCCTCACGAAGACTTAGAACAAACGGCTTTTGAATGGGCACAAGAAATTTTAGAAAAATCACCAATTTCAATAAAAATGCTAAAATTTGCTATGAACCTTACAGACGATGGTATGGTTGGCCAACAAGTTTTTGCAGGAGAAGCTACTCGATTGGCCTATATGACCGATGAAGC
>Ga0181563_10002643_pt1 | contig 17371 bp, 16 predicted proteins | sample 011ome_25_FD_133759 | JGI IMG/M metagenome (GOLD analysis project Ga0181563, IMG submission 133759) | Coastal salt marsh microbial communities from the Groves Creek Marsh, Skidaway Island, Georgia - 011512CT metaG (megahit assembly) | ecosystem: Environmental > Aquatic > Marine > Intertidal...
AATATAGAAAAAATTGAAAAACAAGTAATGTCAAATAATAATAAATACTTTTTTGGTAATTTAGAGGTTACTAAGGAAAAAAAAATCAATAATGTAAAGGGTGTTTTTAATTCTGTTGCAGAAAAGTACGATATTATGAACGATGTTTTATCAATCGGAACACACAGAATATGGAAAGACATACTAGTAAATTCTATCTTAGGACTTAGAACTAGTACACGGAGTTTTTCTCACCTTGATTTAGCGTCTGGCACAGGGGATATTGGTTATAAAATATTGAATAAAAAAAATGAGAATACATCCATCTTTATGATGGATATTAATGAAAGTATGTTAAATCAGGCTATGAAAAGGAAAGAATATGCCAAACACAAAGATAGTATTCAGTTTGTAGTCTCTGACGCAGAAAAAATACCTTTAGAAGATAAATCTATAGATACAGTCAGTATCGCATTTGGGATAAGAAATGTTGCTTCAATTGAAAATGCTTTATCTGAGATATTAAGGGTATTAAAACATGGAGGAAAATTTTTTTGTCTTGAATTTTCAAAAGTTGAGATACCCATGATCGATAATCTCTATGAGTTTTATTCAAAAAATATTATACCAGAAATTGGATATATTGTTACAAAAGACAGAGACTCATATCAATATTTGGTAGAAAGCATTAGTAGATTTCCTCGACAGGAGGAATTTATTGATATGATAAGACAAGCAGGATTTACGAGACCAAAATTTATAAATTTGTCTGGTGGAATTGCTGCCATTCACTCTGGTTGGAAAATATAAAGTTGTAAAAATGACATATTTTTCTAATTTATATCAAACTATCAAACTTGGGATATTATTTTATAATTGTGAGTTGCCAGAAAAATTTGTCCCTCTTGAAAAAAAATCAATCCTTATTAGGATATTCCGAGGGAAAAGAAAAAAAAATAAGACTTTTTCAAATGTTTTAGAAAGCCTTGGACCCTCATACATAAAATTGGGTCAATTTCTTGCAACTCGCCCTGATATTATTGGAAGAGAACAAGCAAATGAACTCTCATTCTTACAAGATAATCTTCCAACTTTTAATAAGGATATCTCCATCGGAATTATTGAGAGTGAATTTAATACCAAGGTTGAAGATGTATATGATGAGTTTGGTGATGCAATTGCAGCTGCCTCTATTGCACAAGTTCACAGAGCCCTTATTAACAAGGAACAAAAAGTTGCTGTAAAAATACTCAGACCGAGCGTTGATAGGAAATTTAAAAAGGATTTTGAATATTTTTATTTTATAGCAGATCTTTTTGAAAAGATTAATCCTGAATTAAAAAGATTAAAATTTAAAGACTCAATAATGACTATGCAAAGATCGGTTCAGATGGAGATGGATTTGAGATTTGAAGCAGCAGCAATATCAGAAATTAGTAATAACATGCAAACTGATGATGAATATGTTGTACCAAGAGTATTTTGGGAAAAAACTACAAAAAAAATACTTACAATTGAATGGATAGATGGAATTTCAATAAAGGATAGGGATCTATTGATTAAAAATGGTTTCAATCTCAAAGAACTTGCACGAATTGTTATCCAGTCATTTTTAACTCAAGCGTTAAGAAACGGATTTTTTCATGCTGATATGCATCAGGGTAATTTGTTGGTTAATACAGATGGTAAACTTGTTATCCTTGACTTTGGTATTATGGGTAGGCTCGGTGAAAAAGAACAAAATTTTCTAGCTGAAATTTTATGGGGATTGATAACCAAAAATTACAAAAGGGCAGCTGAAATACACTTTGAAGCAGGCTATGTGCCAAAAGATCAAAGGCTTGATGAGTTCAGTCAAGCACTCAGGGCAATTGGCGAACCATTAACAGGTAAAAAAGCCAATGATATATCAATGGCAAATGTTTTAACGCAACTTTTTGAAGTCACAGAACAATTTCAAATGGAGACAAGACCAGAATTGTTGTTATTACAAAAAACAATGGTTGTAACTGAAGGGGTTGCAAGAGATTTAGATCCTGATTTAAATATGTGGGATATTGCTAAACCGGTTGTTTCAAAATGGATGGAAGAAAAAATTTCTCCTGAGAAAAAAATTAAAAAAACAATTGAAGACATTTCAAAATTTGGTTCAGCAATAAATGATCTACCGGAATTAATACATAGCGCAAAAATTGCTAATGAGAATTTTCACAAAATATTGGATGCAAAAGACAAAAATAGAGAAAAACAAAATTTCTTTATGAAATCATTTTTTTGGATTATAACACTCTTTATTTTGTTAAGTTCAATTATAATTTTATTGGATTAAAGGATGTTAAATCTCAAAGGTAAAAACATACTCCTAGTTATAAGCGGTGGGATTGCAGCATATAAGAGTCTTGAACTGATTAGATCATTAAAAAAGTCAGGTTCTAATGTGCATGTGATTCTAACACAATCTGCTAAAGAATTTGTAACAGAACTTACTGTTTCCCAGTTATCTCAAAATGAAGTTCATACAAATTTATTTGATTACCATAGTGAACTGCATATGGGACACATAAATCTATCACGAACAATGGATTTAATAGTTGTAGCACCTGCGACAGCTAATATTATTGCTAAAATGGCGAATGGAATAGCAGACGACCTGGCTTCTACGACTTTGTTAGCATCAAATAAACCAATAATTATTGTTCCTGCCATGAACCCTCAGATGTATCAAAATGCAATTACAAAAAATAATATAAAAAAAATTAGAGAGAATGGCATTTATGTATTTGGACCTTCTCATGGAGAAACTGCTTGTGGTGAAAATGGTATGGGTAGAATGGAAGAGCCTGCAGATATACTTGGGTATATTGTCGAGTTTTTTCAAAAAAGAACAAAACTTAAGAACAAGACTGCATTTGTTACAGCAGGACCAACAATCGAACCAATAGATCCAGTAAGGTATATCACAAATAATTCTTCTGGCAAGCAAGGCTACGCAATAGCAGCTTCTTTATCACAATTTGGTGCAAAAACAACATTGATAAGCGGCCCATCAAATGAGCCAATACCAGACGGTGTTAAGTGCATAAAGATCGATACAGCAAAGCAAATGCTTGATGCAGTCCAGAGTGTATCACCCGCCGATATTGGAATATTTGCAGCAGCAGTTGCAGATTGGAAAGTAAAGAATTATTCCAATCAAAAAATAAAGAAAGATAGAAGCGTTCCAAGTCTAGAATTAACTGAAAATACAAATATTATAAAAACTATTGTAAATAATCCAAATACAAAGCCAAAACTAGCAATTGGATTTGCTGCAGAAACAGAAAATTTGATTGAGAATGCTAAAAATAAGTTGGAAAAAGTAAACATGGACTGGCTGCTCGCTAATGATGTATCTGAGAAAAACAATGTTTTTAATGGTGACGATAATACTATAGTCTTTTTCAATAAATCAAATACAGAGAATTGGAAGAAAATGTCAAAGATGGATGTTGCAAATAAGTTATCTAATTTGATATCAGAATATTTTGAATGATTTATGAAAAATATACTTAAAATTTATAAAAAATCAAATCGAGAAACCATTAAGCTTCCACAATATCAGACAACAGGTTCGTCAGGTCTTGATCTAGTTGCTAATTTAGAGCAAGATACTGAGCAAATTACTATTAAACCTACTAAATGGGAAATAATTCCAACTGGTATAACAATAGAGTTACCGGATGGTTGTGAAGCGCAAATCAGACCAAGATCAGGTTTAGCATACAAATATGGAGTGACAGTTTTAAATTCTCCTGGAACAATTGATAATGATTATAGGGGTGAAATTAAAATCATTTTGATAAATCATGGACACGAGGATTTTATTGTAAAAAATGGAGATAGAATCGCACAAATGATTATTTCAAAATATGAGAAAGTTAAAATTGAAGAAATCGAATTTTTAACAGAAACATCAAGAAACGATGGTGGCTTTGGATCTACAGGTGTATAGGTTTTTGATTTTACATGTCAGTTAAAACTAAATTAAATGAAGAGGAACTTAAGAGATATTCAAAGCAAATTCTCATAAAGAATTTAGGCGGTCCTGGTCAATTAAAATTAAAAAATACTAAAATAATAGTAATTGGAGCCGGGGGCTTAGGAGCGCCAGTTATAATGCATTTGTCAAGTGTGGGGGTCGGTTGCATAGGTATAGTAGATTTTGATAAAGTAGATATTTCAAATTTACAAAGACAGTTTATACATAGTGTAAACAGCGTGGGTTTACCGAAAGTTGATAGTGCTAAAATATTTGTAAGCCAATTAAACCCAAATATATTAGTTAATACTTATCAACTTGACGTGAAGGATAAGGAATTTAAAGATATCATAAGTAAATATGATATTGTTGTTGACTGCACAGATAATTTTAATACTAGATTTAGAGTAGCTGATCTATGTCAAGAACTTGAAAAACCATACATATTCGGTAGTGTAAGAGCATTCGAGGGACAGATTACATCAATTTTACCTTCAAACAATGAACGTAAATACCCAAAGATAAGGGACTTATTTGATGAAGAAGCATTAGAAGGTAATCAAGAAACATGTGCAGACGTGGGAGTATTATCTATAACAACTACTCTTGTTGGAACCATTATGGGTGGTGAGACCATAAAAATAAGCTTGGGTTTTGAAAATACATTAGTAGGTAAATTATTACTGGTTGATATTCTTAATAATAAGTTTGAGACATTTGCATATGATAGTTCTTAAGAAGTATATTTTAAATAAAATAATAATTATTTTCATTATCACTTTGTGTATTATTTTTTTTACTGCCAAAACTTTTAATAATGCATTTAAAGAGTTTGAAGAAGTTGTTGTAAGCTCATCGGGTGAAATCACAAAAGCAAATAACAGTGATTACAATTTCAAGAGTCTTAGGGCAACAAAGACGAACGTAAGATTAGGACCATCTCTAGAACATAGTATTATTTGGACATATAATAAAAGATCGATCCCAATTGAGATACTAGAGGATGTTAATGGATGGAGTAAGATAAGAGACTTTGATGCGAATATTGGGTGGATAAAGAATACCCTTATTTCTTCAAATAGAACTGGTATTATAGCGCCATGGGAAGTAAATAAGGAAATTGATATTTACCACGATTTATATAACACAAAGGACTCTCTAAAAGTTAAAACAAAGTTAGAACCAGGAGTAATAGTATCAATAATTCAATGTGATGGCATTATTTGTAATGTGAGCGTAAATGACAGAACAGGTTGGATTTCTCAAGAGTTGATATACGGAGTATACAGAGGGGAAGAAATTTACTCTGCTGAATGAAATATATTCGCTATTTTTCTGATAAAGTTATCAAAACATCTATTGATTTAATTTTTTTCCCTGCAGGTAATTCATAATTATCTAGAGTTATTTTAACAGCATCAGTTGAAATATCTTCTATTTCGTTTCCATTTTTAACATGGTAATGATTTTCAGTGTTGCGATCATAATATGTTTTTTGATTATCAAGTTGGAGTGTTTTTATAAGGCCATTTTGCGAAAAATGGTTAAGTGTATTATAAACTGTCGCGAGGGAAATTTTCAGATTTTTGATTTTTGTTTCGTCATGTAGATCTTCAGCAGTAAAATGACCACTTTTAAGGTTAAATAGGATACCAGCCAAGGATACTCTTTGTTTCGTCAGTTTAATATCAGCCTTTCTGAGCATTCCCATAATGCATATCTTATTCATTAGAGGCTGTGTTTTTGATGTTTGGTTTTGCATTTAAAAATTAATCATATATATTAAAATTACTTTTATCTAACTTATAATATAATAATATTAATGTAAATTATTGAATCTTTGATGTCTAAACTTAACAAGTCTTCATTTGCTTACAATGAATTGATTGAATGCGCTGAGGGAAAATTATTTGGTCCTGGAAATGCAAAGTTACCAATGCCACCAATGTTAATGTTTGATAAAATTTCACACATAAGTCAAGAGGGTGGAATTTTTTCAAAAGGGCAGATAGTAGCTGAGATGGAAATAAAAGACGATTTATGGTTTTTTGATTGCCATTTTCAAAATGATCCTGTTATGCCAGGATGTTTAGGTCTTGATGCACTATGGCAGTTGTTAGGATTTTATTTAGGTTGGCTTGGAAGGCCAGGAAAAGGAAGAGCATTGGGAGTGGGTGAAGTAAAATTTTTTGGAATGATTGATCCTTCTATTCAACGTATAGAATATAAAGTTAATATTAAAAAGTTAGTTACAAGAAACCTAACTTTAGGTGTAGCCGATGGAGAACTCTATGCTGATAATGAAAAAGTTTATTCTGCAGAGGGTCTTAAAGTTGGTCTATTTGAAAATTAAAGGGAGATAAGTTTTGCGTAGAGTTGTGGTAACTGGGATGGGGATTATCTCCAGTATAGGTAATAACGTTGACGATGTTAGGAAATCTCTTTTTGAATGCAACCCTGGTATCACAAAAGCTGTTGAGTATGGGACTTATGGGTTTAAATCACAAGTATATGGTAACCCAACAATTGAATTAGAAAAATACATTGATAGAAGGAAGCTTCGATTTTTGGCTGACGGATCCGCATGGGCATATATATCAGCCGAGCAGGCAATAGCAGATGCTGGACTCTCAGAAAGGGAAGTTTCAAATGAAAAAACAGGACTGATAGTTGGGACTGGTGGACCATCAACTAGAGCAATAGTCAAGGCTGCTGATCAAACAAGGGAGCGGGGTGCAAAACATGTAGGACCATTTGTTGTACCAAAAGCAATGTGTTCAATGGCTTCTGCAACGTTATCAACATATTTGGGAATTAAAGGCGTTAACTATTCTATTTCATCAGCCTGTGCAACTTCAAATAATTGTATAGGAAGCTCATATGAGCTCATTAAGTGGGGAAGTCAGGACGTAATGATTGCGGGTGGAGGAGAAGAACTCGATTGGACTCTATCTGTTACATTTGATGCGATGGGTGCGATGTCATCAAATTTTAATGACGAACCGCATAGGGCTAGTCGAGCTTATGATTTAAACCGGGATGGATTTGTAATTGCTGGTGGTGCTGGTATACTAATTTTAGAAGAATTTGAACACGCAAAAGCACGTGGAGCCAAGATATATGCAGAAATAGTTGGTTATGGTTCTACATCAGATGGTAATGATATGGTATTGCTATCTGGAGAAGGCGCAGAGAGGGCGATGAAATTAGCAACTTCAGATGTGAAAGAAAATATTGACTATATTAACCCACATGCGACATCAACGCCCCAAGGGGATATCATTGAGGCTAATGCGATTAAGAATTTCTTTGGCAAAAATGTTCCTATAATCTCTGCAACAAAATCTTTGAGCGGTCATTCATTAGGTGCAGCTGGTGCTCACGAAGCTATATTCTCTCTCATAATGATGGAGAATAATTTCATTTGCAAATCCGCTAATATTGATGAGTTAGATCCAAATTTTGAAGATATTCCAATAGCCCTTGCAAGACAGGAAAATAAAGAATTAAATCTTGTTATGTCCAATGCTTTCGGCTTTGGTGGAACAAATGCTTGTTTAGTATTTCAGAAAGTTCATTAAATGAATGCCATAAATATCAGCCCAAATTTAAATTTATCACTCATGAAGGGAAAGAGGGGTGTTGTAATGGGTGTCGCTAATGATCATTCAATTGCATGGGGTATTGCGAGATCATTATTCGCAGCAGGTGCTGAAATCGCATTTTCATATCAAACAGAAACATTAAAGAAAAGGGTTGAACCACTTGCTAAGGAGTTGGGATCAAATTTAATTCTTCCTTGTGACGTGGAGTCTAGTGAGCAAGTGATTGATTTTTATTATAAAATTGGTAAAGAATGGGGTCAAATCGATTTTCTTGTTCACGCTATTGCATTCTCAGATAAAAGCCAACTAAAAGGGCATTATTATGAGACAACTAAAGAAAATTTTATAAAAACAATGCTTATATCATGTTATTCACTCACCGAGATAGCAAGAGAAGCTCAAAAAATTATGAATAATAAAGGATCAATTCTAACATTAACATTTGATGGTGCTAATAAAGTAATGCCAAATTATAATGTGATGGGAATTGCAAAAGCGGGATTGGAGTCTTCAGTTAGATACCTTGCCTCAGATTTTGGTGAAAGAGGAATCAGGGTAAACGCAATATCTGCAGGACCTATGAGAACATTAGCAGGTGGGGGTATTGCAGATGCAAGAGCAATGTATAATTTTCAAAAAAGACACTCACCCTTAAGAAGGACCATCACGCTTGATGAAATTGGCGGTGCATCGATATATCTCCTAAGTGACCTTTCTTCAGGTGTTACGGGTGAGGTACATTATGTCGATTCTGGTTACAACATCATATCTACACCACGTCCTGATATGCTTCGAGATGAAACAATATACAATAGCCAGGATTAGTTTTAAATTATATTTTAATCCTTTTTCTTTTTTCTACTTTTCTTAGGTTTAACCTCATCATCAGCTGGTGTCTCACCTTTTACTTCAAGGCCTGTTTTTTGATCAAGTCCTTTCATTGACAATCTTGCCTTACCCCTGTCGTCGAAACCAATTAGTTTCACATACACTTCTTCATTTTCGCTAACAACATCTGTCACTTGTGATGTTCTTTCGTTGCTTAGTTGTGAAATATGCACCAATCCGTCTCTAGGACCAAAGAAATTAACAAAAGCTCCAAAATCAACAATCTTAACGATCTTACCTTTATAGATTTCTCCAACTTCTGGTTCATCTACAATCATGTGAATTTTTTCCTGTGCCATTTCAATTGCGTTCTTGTCAGCTGAAGCAATTGTTATAACCCCAGAGTCTTCAACACTTATTTTTGCGCCTGTCTGCTCAACCATTTCTTTAATAACTTTACCACCTGAGCCAATTACGTCTTTTATCTTATCTACAGGTATGTTCATTGTAACAATTCTCGGAGCATTATCAGCGACATCATTTCTGGATGTTTTTATGGCTTTTTGCATTTCAGATAGAATATGTTTTCTTCCATCTTTAGCTTGATCAAGAGCTTTTTTCATGATTTCTTTTGTAATGCCAGCTATTTTTATATCCATTTGAAGAGTAGTAATTCCTTTACTTGTACCCGCAACCTTGAAGTCCATATCACCTAGATGATCTTCATCTCCAATAATATCAGACAGCACTGCATAATCTTTTCCCTCTAGAATTAATCCCATCGCAATACCAGCTATTGGTTCCCTTATTGGAACACCTGCATCCATTAGGGATAGGGATGCACCGCATACGCTTGCCATTGAAGAGGATCCGTTTGATTCAGTTATTTCTGATACTATTCTAATGGTGTAAGGAAATTCATCTTTACTTGGCAGTAAGGGATGAATGGCTCGCCATGCGAGCTTTCCATGACCGACTTCTCTCCTACCTGTTGCACCAATTCTACCAACTTCACCTACAGAATATGGAGGAAAATTGTAATGTAATAGAAAATTTTCTTTTTTAGTACCATCTAGGGAGTCAATGTATTGTTCATCTTCAGCTGTTCCTAGAGTTGTTACAACTAATGCTTGTGTTTCTCCTCTGGTAAAAAGTGATGAACCATGTGTTTGAGCGAGAGTGCCAACCTCAACTGATATTGGCCTAATATCTGCTAAACCTCTTCCATCAATTCTTTGTGAGTCTTTCAATATGAGAGTACGGACAATATTGCTCTCTATGTTTTTGAAGATATCAGAAGCCGCAATATCATCATAATCTTCGCCATACTCTTTTGATAGTTCTTCAAAAACAAAATCTTTAGTTTTTGTAACTTCTTTGTATCTCTCCTGTTTATCAATAATTTTGAATGCATCTTCTAATTTAATTTTTGCAATTTTTGTTATAAAACTTTCCATTGCCGAATGATCTTTTAATTCAATTTCCATCGGATCTTTAGCACATTTTCTTGCAAGATCTTTGATCATTTCAATGACATCTTGCATGGACTCATGTGCAAACATAACTGCTTCTAACATTGTTTTTTCAGTCAATTCTGATGCTTCAGACTCAATCATTAATATTGCATTTTTAGTTCCTGCAACAATAAGATCAAGGTTTGAGTCCTGCATTTCACTGGTAGTTGGATTTAATATGAATTCATTATTATTATAGCCAACTTTTGCAGCACCAATAGGACCTTTAAAAGGAATTCCAGATATGGTCAAAGCAGCGGAACACGCTATCATAGCAACTATGTCTGCATCATTTTCATGATCATATGTTAACACTGTAGCAATTACTTGTGTTTCATTTTTAAATTCTTTTACAAAAAGTGGGCGGATAGGTCTATCTATAAGCCTGGAAATTAGGGTTTCTCTTTCTGTAGGGCGTCCTTCGCGTTTGAAATATCCACCAGGTATTTTGCCAGATGCATAGGATTTTTCCTGGTAATTTACTGTGAGAGGGAAAAAATCAATCCCTGACTTAGGCTTCTTTTCTGCACAAACAGTTGCAATAACTGATGTGCCTCCGTAAGTTACAATAACCGCTCCATCTGCCTGTCTTGCTATTTTTCCTGTCTCGATCTTGAGACTTCTTCCACCCCAAGTAATTTCTTCTTTTTGTATATTAAACATTCTTTTCCAATCTATTTTTCTATCTTCTTATTCCCAAATCTTTGATTATTTCTTTATATTTTGCTTCGTTTTTTAATTTTAAATAATCTAACTGTTTACGTCTCTGGCTTACGAGTTTTAGTAATCCAGTTCTTGAGTGGTTATCTTTCTTATGAGTTTTAAAGTGTTCTGTTAAGTTAACAATTCGTTCAGTTAATATTGCAATTTGAACTTCAGGTGAACCAGTATCACCGTCAATTCTTGCGTATTTGTCTATTAGACCTTTTTTTGTTTCTTTTGTAATCGACATCATATTCTCCTTTATTTTGTATTCAAATTTATTGCAAATTAAAAACTTTTTGTGGTTGAATTTGTCCATTAGCATATTTGCAAATAGCTACAATTTTTTCTCCACAAGTAGCATAGACTTCACCAGAAAATGGAAATTCACTATCGATAGTTTTATTGATAGACATACCATTTTTTAATTTGCTGGCTTCGTGATTGTTGACTTTAACTGCCAGGATGTCGTCCAGCACAGTCTCAATTGGTTCAACAATCTTAATCAGTTTATCTATATCATGGTTTTGTTGTATAAGTCTATCAATAGATAAAATATTTTCTAAGTTGAAGGGCCCATAAATAGTTCGTTCTATTTTTGTCACATGACAACAGCAATTAAGACTAAGACTCATATCTTTTGATATTGATCTAATATATGTACCTGTTCCACATCTAACAATAAATGAGTATTCAGTTTCGGAGATCTTCTCTATTAATTCGAACTTATCGATATAGATGATTTTTGATTTTTTTACCATGTCAGGTTTAGCTCCAGCTCTGGCCAGCGCATAAGCACGCACGCCATTAATTTTTTTTGCAGAGTAAATTGGCGGGACCTGATTTATATAGCCTGTATAGGTAAGAAGAAATTGAGTAACGTCGTTGATATTTGGTATGTTATTTGAGGTTTCAATTATTTTACCCATTGAGTCATCAGAATCAGTGGATATACCAAATTTGATATTAAATTTATATGTCTTGTTTTTCTTATGGATATAGGGAACTGTCTTTGTTGCTTCACCTATTGCTATTGGAAGTACGCCTGTTGCCATTGGGTCAAGTGTACCAGCATGACCAATCTTATGATCTTTAAATATTTTTTTTAAATCTCGTATTATGTCATTTGATGTAATACCCTCTGTTTTGAAAATATTAATCCAACCATTTATTATATTAATCTTATTTCTTGGCATATGAAATTACCAATAAAGAAATTAATTATTTGATGTTTTAGCCAACAAGCGATCAATATTGGATGCATATTCAAAAGATACATCCTCTTTATATAGGATATAGGGTGTATATTTAAGAGATAAATTAGCTGCTATTTGTCCTCTAATATATTTAGAGTTTCTATTAAGTGCTGTTACAATTTCTTCTGAATTATTACCTCCAAGAGGCATTACATATGCGGTTGCTTGTTTCAAATCTGGACTCAATGTGACTTGAGTGATTGTAATTGATGTGTTTATAAGACTAAGATCGTGAATACTGTCTTTATAAAAAAATTCTACGAGGGACTTTTTTACCAATTCTCCAACTTTGAGTTGTCTTTGGCTGAAAATATTCTTTTGAATTTTGCTCTTAAGCATTTTAAAGAGATCTCTCTATTGTTTCAACCTCATAACATTCTATGATATCACCAGATTTAAGATCTTGATAGTTTTGGAAAGCAATACCGCACTCCTGCCCTACCTGGACTTCTTTTACTTCTTCTTGGAACCTTTTTAATGTGGAGAGTTTGCCTTCATGAATTACTATATTGTCACGAATTAATCTCAAATTCTCTTTATTTTTAACTACTCCATCAGTAACGATGCAACCCGCAACTTTACCAACTTTTGATATATAAAACACTTCTTTGACTTCAGCATTTCCTATTACTTTTTCATTGATTGTTGGGTCTAGAAGTCCTGAGAGAGCTAACTTGATATCATCTATAATATTGTAAATAATTGAATATTGCCTAATTTCAATTTCATCTTTTTGTGCTTGTTGTTTGGCATTAGCATTTGGCCTTACATTAAATGCGATTAAAAGTGCACCTGAAGCGGCAGCTAGTGTTACGTCGGTTTCTGATACAGCACCGACAGCAGCATGAACTAATCTGACAGTTACTTCATCTGAACCAAGTTCATTCAATGCTGAACTAATAGCCTCAATGGAACCCTGAGTATCACCTTTAATTAAAATAGGTAATTCTTTTAAATTTTTCTCTTTTATTTGGCCCATCATATTTTCAAGAGTTAACTTGTTTACCAATCCAGAAGAGTAATTCTTTGTTTTTCTTTGTCTATATTCTGTAATTTCGCGTGCTCTGGATTCACTATTGACAACAGTAAATTTATCACCTGCCTCTGGGACACCATTTAATCCAAGGATTTCTGTTGGAACTGATGGTAGAGCTTCTTTTATTGGGTGCCCATTGTCATCTGATAATGCTCTTACTTTTCCCCAAGTGGAACCAAGCACAACAATATCTCCAATATTTAATGTTCCCCTTTGTACTAGTACAGTTGCAATAGGACCTTTTCCTTTGTCTAATGATGACTCGATCACAACTCCATCTGCGGTCCTATTCGGATTGGCCTTGAGATCAAGTATTTCTGATTGCAGTAAAATTGTTTCAAGAAGTTTATCTAAATTGATTTTTTTAGTTGCGGAAACTTCAACCTCAAGAATATCCCCACCCAATGACTCAACAATTATTTCATGCGTTAATAATTCATTTCTCACTCTATTTGGGTCTGCTCCTTCAAGATCGATCTTATTTATTGCAACTATAATTGGTACGTTTGCTTCTTTAGAGTGATTTATTGCTTCGATTGTTTGTGGCATTACGCCATCATTTGCAGCTACAACTATTACCACAATATCTGTGACCTTAGCACCTCTGGATCTCATTGATGTGAATGCTGCGTGACCAGGGGTATCAATAAAAGTGATGGGGTTTGCACCTTTTGTTTGTAGTTGATATGCCCCAATGTGTTGTGTAATCCCACCTGCTTCATTGGATACTACGCTTGTTTCTCTCAGGGCATCAAGGAGACTAGTTTTACCGTGATCAACATGTCCCATAATTGTTACTACGGGTGGTCTTAAAACCAAATTTTCTTCGTTATCTTCAATCCCTTCAAGTCCTTCTTCCACATCAGCTTCTGATACTCTTTTTACTGTGTGACCTAATTCTTCTGCTATTAACTGAGCGGTATCCGCATCAATGATATCTGTTATTTTACTCATTTGCCCTTGTTTCATGAGTAGTTTAATTACATCAACAGCTCTCTCAGCCATTCTATTTGCTAATTCTTGGATTGTGATTGCTTCAGGAAGTATAATTTCACGGCTAATTTTTTGTATTTGCATTGGAGTTGAGTGTTGTCTTCTCTCTCTTTCACGCCTTCTTCTGATTGATGCCAACGATCTTTGTCGGGGGGTATCATCTAAAGCGGTTGTAACAGTAAGTTTTGTTTGCCTTCTTTCTTCTTGGCTTCTGAACCTTGTAAATTTATTTGGAGCCTTTTTATTTTCTACATCTTCTTCTAATTCATTCAATATTTCTGTATCATCCGTATCTGATGCTTTTTTAATTTTTTTATTATTTTCATTTTCTTGTAATAGAAATAGCTCATCTTGAGGGAGTTGTTCTTTTATTTTTGCATCGGATTTTATTTCAGGATTTGTCTCAGTTCTAACTTTCTCTTTATTAAATTTGATATAATTGTCTGGCTTTGAAACTGAAGGATTACTTTTTGCATCAAGTATTGCTTGATTTCTGGCATCTATTTCTTGATTTGTAAGATCTTTATTATCAACTTTATTAGATTTTACATTTTCAATATTTCTGTTGATTCTTTTTCTCTTTGTTTCCACAACAACAGTATTTGAACGATTAGTGCTAAATCCTGACCTAATTTGAGATGGATTAATCCCTGACTTAAGGCTTAAGGTCTTTTTTGCAGGTGCATCTACAGGATCTTTTTTGTTTTTATCTTCTGTCATCTAACAAACCAAGTTCATATTATTTATTTTAGTATTCTAGCATTTGCAAGTTTCTCAGATATATCAACTTTTTTCTCTTCAGAGACACTTTCTGGTAAATTTGCTTCAATTTCTTCAGATGAGTCTTCATTTTCAATCCAGCCAAGTTTTAATCTTGAGTCAAGAATCATCTTTTCTATTTGATCACGATTCAAATCAAAACTTGAGAATAGACCGTCTTGTTTTTTGCTACCTAATTCAGTTTTTTCAATCCAACCATATAATTCATCTGTTGAGAATCCTGCGAAATCGTCTAATGACTTAATATTGTTTTCACCGAGTACTACAAGCATATTTGCAGTCATTCCCTCAATCTGGACTAATTCATCACTAACACCGAGATCTTTTCTTCTTTGTTCTTGCTTATGTACTTCTTGTTCCATAAAAGTTTTTGCACGAGATTGTATTTCGATAGCTGTATCTTCATCAAATCCTTCAATTGATGAAATTTCCGATGTTTCAACATATACCAAATCTTCGACAGACATGAAGCCTTCTGAAACTAATAATTGTGCGATTACTTCGTCAACATCGAGCGCTTCGATGAATATTTGACTTTTTTCTTTAAACTCATTCTGTCTTCTTTCAGACTCCTCAGCTTCTGTTAATATATCAATATCCCATTTTGTTAGTTGGCTAGCCAATCTAACATTTTGACCTCTTCTACCAATTGCAAGTGATAGGTGATCATCAGGAACAACTACTTCTATTCTCTCAATATCTTCATCTAAAACAACTTTTGTTGCTTCTGCGGGAGCAAGAGAACTAATTACAAAGGATGCAACATCAGGGTTCCATTTTACGATATCTATTTTTTCTCCTTGCAACTCATTCACAACAGATTGAACTCTACTTCCTCTCATTCCAACACAAGCCCCAACAGGGTCGATTGAATTATCTGAGGTGTAAACTGCAATTTTTGCACGGCTACCAGGGTCTCGTGCAACAGAAATAATTTCTACAATACCATCATAGATTTCAGGAACCTCTTGCATGAATAATTTTGCCATAAATTGATTATTTGTTCGCGAGAGGAATATTTGTGGTCCTCGCAATTCTCTCCTAACATCTAAAATATATGCCAACACTCTGTCACCACTTCGATAGGATTCTCTTGGAATTAATTCATCTCTTCTGATGACTGCCTCGTTTCTCCCTAAATCAACAATAACATTCCCATATTCAACCCTTTTTACAATTCCTGAGATAACTTCGCCTATTTTGTCTTTGAACTCTTCGAATTGTCTATCTCTCTCTGCATCTCGTACTTTTTGGAATATTACTTGTTTAGCGCTTTGAGCTGCAATTCTTCCAAATTCAATTGGAGGGAGTTCTTCAGAAATAAAGTCACCAATTTGTGCTTCTTTATTTTTCTTTTTTGCAGATGCTAGGTCAATTTCAACTGCCTCATTCTCAACCACCTCGACCACTTCAAGTAGTCTTGCGAGATTGGTTTGCCCAGTTCTTGGATCAATTTCTGCCTTAATTTCATTTTCACTGCCATATCTTGTTTTTGCTGCTTTTTGGATTGCGTCTTCCATTGCTGAAATAACAATTGATTTATCAATAGATTTATCTCGTGCAACAGCATCAGCTATTTGCAATAATTCTAAGCGATTAGCACTTACACCTGTTTCTGACATTTCAATTCTCCGTTATAGGTCATTTCTTTTTAGTAATTTCTCACTAAAGACAAGTTTTGCTTTAGATATATTCATTAATGAAATAGTAATTTCGTCATCGTAATTATTTTCATTCTTATATAATTTTAGAGTTAGTGTATCTCCTTGTAGATCGCTAATTTCTCCTTTAATATTTTTCCTATTGGCTGTCTTTTCTTTTAATTCTATTTTAATCTCATTACCAATATTATCTTTGAAATCTTTTGCTCTGACTAGAATTCTATCTATGCCTGGTGAAGATACTTCTATACGATAGCTCTCAGGTAGCAAATTATCATTTTCAAGAATTTGAATCATCTCTTTTGTTAGTTTTGAACAATCACTAATAGTTAGTTGTCCAGTGACTTTTTCAATAAAAACTTGTAATACCTGCTCATAAATATTTTTTTTTAATTGCACTAAAAGAAAACCACTATTTTCTAATATTGGTTCAATCAATGAAGAGATTATAGACTCTTCCATTGTTTCATTATGTATTCTGTAGTGTTTCATATATCAAATTAAAATTTCTATTCAAAAATGCAAAAAAAAAGGCTTTCTCGAAAGCCTAATTGTTTTGAATTTCAGGATTAATCTTAAGTATATACCGTTAATTTATTATTTTACAAGTTAATTTTTTCGAAAGTTAGATATACTGGACGTCTCCCATTCTTGATTGCCTTCCTTTCGTACTTTGTTTCTGGAAATTCGTATGGTTTTGAATAAAAATAATCTGTGTTTTCACACAACCATTCAAATTGGTCGTTTATATTTATATTAAGTAGAATTGAATGTAGGTAATCCTTGTGATCAGTTGCCAATATAAGCCTTCCTTTATTCTTAAGGACATAATGAATCTTCTTAAGATTGATTTGGCTGATAAACCTTCTTTTGTGATGTTTTTTTTTAGGCCACGGATCTGGGAAGAGAATGAATATTGACGATAATGTTTCATTGGGCAAATTATCAATGATATCAATAACATTGTCATCGTATAATCTTATGTTGTTTATTTTCTGC
>Ga0181563_10002660_pt1 | contig 17323 bp, 37 predicted proteins | sample 011ome_25_FD_133759 | JGI IMG/M metagenome (GOLD analysis project Ga0181563, IMG submission 133759) | Coastal salt marsh microbial communities from the Groves Creek Marsh, Skidaway Island, Georgia - 011512CT metaG (megahit assembly) | ecosystem: Environmental > Aquatic > Marine > Intertidal...
CAGGATTCGAACCTGTGACCTCCAGTTCCGCAAACTGGCGTTCTATCCAACTGAACTACGAGTCCTTTTTGTAATCAAACATTTCAGCAAACTCCTCTAACAAAAGAGTGAACTCCATTGCCGCTTCTTTTTTTTGTGCTTGGGTGAGTTTTTTATTATTGATTGCTTTCAATAGTTTTGGATACTCTATATTCAAATCCTTTTTCATGTCCGCAAGTGTTCGGTCAAACATTTCTGAATTAGGTATATTGTTAGCAAGTTGTTCCAAGAACTTTTTAGTCAAGAGAGACTCCGTTGGATATGATTGATCTTAAAATTTTAAATGTTTTCTTTTTGTCTACAGTCTTTTCACAATCCATGTCTGTTGTACAGTGCATGGTTGTACAAGATGTGGTCAGCAAGAACAAAATGATTACACAAAATTTTTTCATAGTTCATTTATCAATTGATCAAATGCTTGTTCACCTAATATGTGGTACAAAGATAAAACTACAAATATAAACCACAGTAACCAAAACACATAGTAGCCTAACTTTGTCCATCCTAAGCCTAATACTTTGTATACCTTTTTCATAGGCAAATACTTTTCAAGTAGTGTAGTAATGTCCCAAACAAATTTAAGCATGAAAATCCACATCAATGCTCTGAGGTATTTGTTCTTGATGTCAGACACTTTAAAATTTTTTTGTGCTTCTGTAACTTTTTTATCGTGTGCTTTATATCTTTCCCAAAGTTTTTTTATCATACATCTTCCATTAAGCAGGATTTAGATGATTTAAAAGTATTACCACACACATCATAAAAAATGTAATGGACACAATACCCATCGCAACTTTTTTAAATTGTACTAGGCTTCTCAATATACTTCTTTTGCTCATTTAACCTCCCAGTTTGTTAATCATTAAACCAACCATTTCGTAGAACCCTGTTTTTCTATTCATGGTTAGCATTTCATCTAACTTGATTGTTGTGAAATGTTCTTCAGTGATCTTTTTTGATTCTTCTTGGGGCAATGAATTAAAAATATCTACTAGAATGTAGGCATATCCTGCCGCAATCATTCCATTGCTCCATGCTTTAAACCTATTGTCCTCTCTGTCCACATACAAATCAAATTGGCACTGTTTAATTTTGTTGTCTATCACTCGCTTGTCTTCAGACAATGGATCGTCATTCAACTTTGCTCCCAATGTCATCATCCAATTGTAGACTTCAAGTTCGTCTATGCTTTTAAGAGTTTCTATATGCTCTTTGTATTCGTTTAACTTTCCTTGGATTGTATTTTCCATAACTCCTCAGGATTTTTCATAGTCTTGATTTCCATTGCGTTACCGTGTGGATCAGCAATGAACATTGTTTCTTGTTCTAGATCAGTGCCTTTGAATCGCACATAAGGTTCGTCGATAAACTCTACGTTATGTTCAATGCATCTTCTTTTAACTTCATCAAATGCTTCTTGTGAAAGGTGCACTCCAAAATGAGGCACACTGACATTGCCCATGTCTACATTATGTCTCTCACCCTGTTTCTTTTTTGATGGGTCTGAACCGTGTAAGGTTAGTTCATTACCCCAAAAGTTTATGTCTACCCACGCATCTGGATATTTGAATTCACTATTGTGTTTTGTACATCCTAGCACATTAACATAAAAGTCAACTGCTGTCTTAAGGTCTCCTGCTTCTATGGCAAGATGAAATCTGTTACTCATATTTCTTTCCTTTCTTTTTCCTTTTGTTTAAGTGGGGAGTGCCTAGTACACTCCCCAACTAGGATCGATGGTACGGATGGTGAGATTGGGTACTCACAATGCCAGTCTCCCGGCGCCCCACCTTTTGGAGTGGAGTTGTGTTTGATTCCACCACATCACGCAATTAATAATATATTACATTTCATAGAAATTGTCAAGACTTGACTTTGTCACAGATACATTGTATACTTTTTTATTGGCCCATGGTGAAATGGTATCACACCGGTTTTTGGTACCGAGGTTTGAGGTTCGAGTCCTTGTGGGCCAGCCAAGGTCCTTTGGTGTAGCGGTTAACACGTCCGCCTGTCACGCGGAAGATCACGGGTTCGATTCCCGTAAGGACCGCCAACACACCGTGGCGGAATGGTTACGCAGAGGATTGCAAATCCTTGTATGTGAGTTCGATTCTCACCGGTGTGTCCAACGTTGTGTAATACATACACAAAAAGCGGGTGTGGTTCAATAGTAGAACATATCGTTGCCAACGATAAGACGACGGAGCGTAACCGTCCATCCGCTCCAACATGAAAGGTAAATAAACTGTATGTTTAATTGGATTAAAAAACTAATAAAGATGAACACTACCCTGATGTTAAAACCAGAATGGGAAGTGAAACCTAAACGTGCTAGATCAAAAGGCAGATACAAAGCCGATGATAAATCAACTCCAAACTACAATGAAGCATGGGTAGGTGGCAAAGCACCAAAGAAGAAAAAGAAAAAAGCAAAGAAGAAAAAAGCCAGAAAGAAAAAAGATACTTACGGCAAATGGGAAGGTAATTTATAATGCCAAGACACATGGGAATTAATAGAGCATATGTGGCAGGAGACATGGAAAAATCACCTGCTGAAAAGCAAAGAGAATTGGATGCTAAAATGAAAGAGTTTCTAGCAAAAGGTGGCAAGGTTGAAAAATGTAAACCTATGAAACCTACCAAACAACAATTAAAAGATTGGACAATATAATATGCCAAGACGCGGACCTGCTTTAGGCGATCCAACAGATTTCAGTTACAGAATCAATAAAGTTACAAAGATAGTTGATGGTGACACAATCGATGTGCTCTTGGACATGGGTTTCGATATCAAATACCAAAGCAGAGTTAGACTGTTTGGAATTGATACTCCAGAATCAAGAACTAGAAACAAAGAAGAAAAAGTGCGTGGGTTGTTATCAAAAGAATATCTTAAACAGGCATTGAAAAAAGCAAAAAAACTCACAATCAAAACTCATAAAGGTTCCGAGACAGGTAAGTTTGGCAGAATCCTTGGCGAAATATTTGCTGATGGTGTTAACTTGAATTTAAAAATGTGTACTGAAGGCTATGCTGTTCAATATTACGGACAGAACAAAAGTTTAGTTGAAGCAGAACACATCAAGAATAAAAAGAAGTTAATCAAAAAAGGAATTCTAAAAGCATAACGGCAAACCTTCTGCTTGATTATTTTATTGATTGATATTATATTAAGTATGAAGATGATTGTTCTATTATCCATTTTGATTTTGTTAACAGGTTGTGCTGTGAAGGACTGCAGATTCGATCCGCAAGTATCCATAGAAACAAAATCCGAAAAGACTCAATCTGATTCAGACAGCGAGAGCAAAGATAAAAGTCCTCAGTCTATTTTACAAACAGTAAAAGACAACGCACAACCTGGTGGACAATTCACGTGTAAATACTGATGATGAATGAAGCAACATTACTACTTTTCTGGTTAGCAATCAAACACGGCGTTTGTGATTTGGCTCTACAAGCAATTTATTGCCGACCTAGTCACAAACACATTTACACATCTCCCAAAGCATTTCTTCATTCCATACATCACGGTGTAGGCACTTGGCTTGTATTAATATTTTTTACAAACTATTTGTTGGCTATCAGTTTGGCTTTGCTGGATGCTGTTTTACATCACAATATTGATTTTGTAAAAAGCACTTTAGTCAAACGTAATAATTGGACTCAAGAAGGCAAGTGGTATTGGGTGGCAACTACTGTCGATCAGAATCTACACTTCGCAGGTTACTTGTTGATTGTTTCTCTGATATAAAATACTTTTCAAATATTTCAAAGTATTGAATTATTGTTTCCTCAGATATAGGTGCCCCAAACAAATTTAATGTTTTACCTTTAATCATTTTCTTAATGTAGATAGGATGTGTCTTTAAATTTATAATGTTGTTCTTCATAGTGTGTGGTGCCGCTTCACGGATTCGAACCGCGGACCTACTGATTACAAATCAGTTGCTCTACCAACTGAGCTAAAGCGGCATTAAACTAAATTGCCTGACACTGTTATTCTGTATTCATCCGATGTGTAAAAAGGAGTTACAGAATGATTCATGCTACCAGGAAACAATACTAATTTACCTTCAAATGAATTGTCAACTGGTATGATATGATTTCTAATGGTGCCCAAGGTATCTGTGTAATGAAAGTTGAATGCTGGCAGTCTTTGAATATTTCTGCCTTGATAATTTACAAATTCTTGTTCTTGCTGTTGAGTGTACGGAACTTTTATCCACAGAGCGAAACTGAATTCACCATTGTGCGTGTGTGTGCCAAAGTATTCGTGCTTGGTTTGATAATTTACCCAAGCATCTCTAAGAGTATAATGCTTGGTTCTATCTCCGAAAGCATAAACTTCACAATACTTTTGGCAGAGAGGATTTAATAAGTGTTCAATGTGTTCTAAACAATCTTGTAGATAGAATTCGTTTTTTAAATTACTGGCATTGCCTAGATCATTTATTTCAGCAGAATCAAAATTTTGTTGAATACTGTCTATTTCTTTATGAATTGGTGCTAGTTCTTCTGGTTCAAGTGTGCCTTGAATAAAGCCTTGTGTTTGGAAGTTTGCGGTAAAAGTATCTCTCATACCTTAATATATATCATCTACCGGCAATGCTACCTAAGGGGAGTTGGCGCAATCGCCACCAACTCCGAACTCTTAAGCAACTGGGTCTCTCCCATGCACCTTCCTGTCGGTGTGTTGCCGGTCCTCTATGAGGATAATTTTAAATATGGCCTAGGTCGGCTCTATTCATTTGTTTTCTTAAATGACCTAGTTATTCTACCAAATAGTTCCATCAGTAGATCCATAATTAGTGCTCCGAATAAGAACAATACAAATAACACAGTAATTGAACATATTATGATCCAATACAGCACTATTTCTAAAAATTCTTTTAGTAACTCAAACACAATATTATTACCACAGTTACAAAAACAGCAAATGTGAAACCAATACTGCCTAAGCAACTCCACTCAATACGTTCTTTTTTGTTTTTTGGTTTACGTATTGGCAATTTCTTCATTGCACTTCTCCTATTAAATTGATTATAACAAATATTACTACCAAAGTCAAGACCCTAATTTCAAAAGTTTTTTAACAATTTTTGGTAGATAGTCAAACGTCATGTGATCCACAACTGCGTTTGATTTGGCGTACTTGCCTTTAAAAAATATTTGGTATCTATCATAAAATTCCTTGTTTTCTGATGCTCGTTCAAAGTCGTGGTATAATTTTTTAATTAGTTTCATTAAGTTCCTTTATTTCAACTGGTTCAATGGGATATTTGTCATGCACTATTCTTTCCTCATCATATGTGATCGGTATTGGCAGTGTAAAAGAATAATTGACTTTTGGCGCACAACCTACTATAATAGTAAACATGAATATAAACACTAATTTTAGCATCGTGTGTATTTAATAAATATGAACATGAACAAAAGACTGGACAGAGCAATTATATTAATTCTAGTATTGATATTGATAGGAATAGGTATCAGTAGTTGTGCCAAACCCAATTCAAAGGAACCAAATCCAACTCAACAACCAAATATAAGTGTATATAATGGCACACTATCCAAAATACTTGGTTGTATGTTCGCGCCAAACGAGTGTGAAAAATTAAAAAAACAAGAGTCACAAGAAGATTTACAGGACGAAATCACTGAAGAGATGATGGAAATGGACGAAGATATTTCCAAAGACAATAAGTAATAATATATGTACAAAATATTAATACTGGCTTACCTAATAGGTCAATCACCAATTGACACCCAACAGACTTTCCAAATGGGACAAACTTTCAACACAATGGAAGAATGTAAAGCAGAACTGCTTAAAAAAGATCCTGTGAGAGATACCTATGATGTGTTATGGGAATTTGTGAACGATATGAACTTTCAATACGACTGGCTGATGGCTGGTTGTAAGAACGATGACACAGGTGAAGAGTTTCAAATAGAACCTTCTTATCCAAAAGGTAAACCACTCGAACTGGAAGGTTTAGAGTTTGAAGGACAATTAGAAGCATAATTGTTTTCCACATAGGTGCTATACAATAAGCACACTTAATTTCTCAATCCTTATATCTAAATACTATTATGAAATGGTTTATAATAGTTTTGATGATGGGAGCATATGCAGACGGACGTCAAGATATGTTTTGGTTTAATAAACCTCAATTTGACACAGTTGAAGAATGTCAAATATATGTTACTTTAAATGCCGGCAATATAAAAATGCACATGGCTGGACAGTATGGTCCTAAACCAATCGAAATGATTTACTGTGTAAGACAAGATCACCTATCAGAGTTTGGTGTGCCTGATTCAATTTGATTTAATCCGTTACTCTTAATAACTTTTTCACTCATCACAGTCACTTGCGTAGGTTGAAGATGTTCGGAATCTGAACTCATTACCTGATGAAAGTCTTCAGATACATTCATGGAGAATTCATCCAGTAATTGTTGTTCTGTGAATGTTTGATTGTGATCTACTGTGATTCTAACAGTGGCTTCTATTTCTGTTTTGAATTGCGAAGTTTTCCTTTTGCCTATCATATTACTATAATACAACAAAAGGAAACTTCTGTCAATTGTTATTTCTTATCTTCTTCTTTTGGATCTACTTCTTTGAAGTCAGCATCTACAACATTTTCATCAGCATTTTCCTGTTGTTCAGGTTGTGCTTGTTCTTGTGCTTGTTCTTGTTGTGCTTGTTTGTATACTGCTTCACCCAACTTCATTGAGGCTTCAGTGAGTGTTTTGATTGCTTCTTGGATCTTGCTCACATCATCTGATTTGGTTGCTTCAATTAAAGTTGTTTTGGCATCTTCAATTGCTTTCTTCTCCTCTTCAGATATTTTGTCGCCATGCTCTTTGAGTTGTTTATCAATTTGATGAGTTAATGTTTCAGATTGATTTTTTGCTTCTACCAACTCTCTTTTCTTTTTGTCCGATTCTTTGTTGGCTTCTGCTTCTTTAACCATTTTTTCAATGTCTTCATCTGAAAGTCCACCATCTGCTTTGATTGTGATCTTCTGTTCCTTGCCTGTGCCTTTGTCTTTAGCACCCACACTCACAATACCGTTAGCATCAATATCAAATGTAACTTCGATTTGAGGCACACCTCTTGGAGCAGGAGCAATACCTTCAAGGTTAAAATTACCTAGCAACTTGTTATCAGCCGCCATTTCTCTCTCACCCTGCGTTACTCTGATGGTCACTGCCGCTTGATTGTCTTCTGCTGTTGAGAACACCTGACTTTTCTTTGTAGGAATTGTTGTGTTCTTCTCAATCAATTTGGTTGTCACTCCACCTAGTGTTTCAATACCTAGTGATAATGGTGTTACGTCTAACAGCAACACATCTTTGACATCACCTTGTAGTACTCCGCCTTGTATTGCGGCACCAAGAGCAACCACTTCATCTGGGTTAACTCCTTTGTGTGGCTCCTTGCCAAAGAACTCTTTGACTGTGTCAAATACTTTAGGCATTCTAGTCATACCACCTACCAACACTACTTCAGTTACATCACCTGCTTTCACGTCAGCATCTTTCAATGCTTGTTTACATGGAGCAAGTGTTTTTGCCACAAGGTCACCAACCAATGCTTCTAGTTTGGCTCTTGTCATCTTCATGTTGATGTGTTTTGGACCTGTCTTGTCTGCTGTGATAAACGGCAAGTTGATATCAGTCTGCGTTGTGCTAGACAATTCTATCTTGGCTTTCTCAGCCGCCTCTCTAACACGTTGTACTGCCAACTTATCATTAGCAAGATCAATTCCTTGATCCTTTTTGAATTCACTTATTATATAATCAGTGATTGTAGCATCAAAGTCTTCACCACCTAGTGTTGTGTCACCGTTTGTGGACTTAACTTCAAATACACCATCGCCTAATTCTAATATGGAAATATCAAATGTACCACCACCTAAGTCATACACAGCAATCGTGCCTGACTTCTTCTTGTCAAGTCCGTATGCCAATGCCGCCGCTGTTGGTTCATTAATAATTCTTTCTACTTCTAGTCCAGCAATTTTACCTGCGTCCTTTGTAGCCTTACGTTGGCTATCATTGAAGTAAGCCGGAACAGTGATAACTGCCTTCGTTACTTCTTGACCCAAATATTTCTCTGCTGTCTCTTTCATCTTACGTAATACAGAAGCAGAAATTTCTGATGGAGCATATTTTTTGCCGTTGGCTTTTACCCAAGCATCACCATTGTCTGCTTTGACAACTTCGTAAGGAAGTGTTTTGATATCTTTTTGTACAGCATCACCTTCAAATGTTCTACCAATCAAACGTTTTGCCGCAAATATTGTGTTGGCTGTGTTGGATACTGCTTGTCTTTTGGCAGGCATTCCAACCAATGTTTCAGAGTCTGTGAACGCAACCACACTTGGAGTGGTTCTGGCTCCTTCTGTGTTCTCAACAACCTTTGCGTCCTTACCTTCCATCAAAGCAACACAAGAGTTGGTTGTACCCAAATCTATTCCTATTATTTTACTCATTTTAGTTCTCCTTGTTAAGCGAGTTTATTGTTATGTAAATTATATAAGCACTCTTTGTTAAAAGTCAAGAGTTTTTGGTAAATTAATCGTAAAAATCACCCTCTTTCATATTACCACTTACAGGATTCCAATCTTTCTTTTGGGATTCTGGTTCATCGAACACAGATGCTTCAGTAGTAATTAAAAGTCCAGCAATACTTGACGCATTTAACAGAGCAGTTTTAGTAACTTTGGTAGGATCAATGATACCTAATTTGATCATATCACCAAATTCTCCTTTACCAGCATCGTAACCAAAATTATCTTTGCCATTCAATATTTCATTAACCACAACATCTGGCGATCCACCAGCATTGGCTACTATTTGACGTACCGGAGATTCAATTGCTTTCAACACAATCTGCACTCCTGCTGTCTGATCTTCGTTACTTCCTTTGAGGTTAGAAATATTTTGTTTGGCTCTAAGGTATGCTACTCCACCACCAGGCACTATACCATCTTCTACAGCGGCTTTGGTTGCATTCAAGGCATCGTCTATTCTATCTTTTTTCTCTTTGACTTCAACTTCTGTTGCGGCTCCAACTCTTATCACAGCAACTCCGCCAGTCAACTTGGCTAATCTTTCTTCCAATTTCTTTTTGTCATCACCACCTTCACTCAATTCAATCTGTTTTTTGATCTCAACTATTCTACTATCTATTTTAGATTTAAATCCTTTACCACCTATAATTGTGGTTGTGTTTTTGTCTATGATTACTCTTGATGCTTGTCCAAGATTTTCCAGTTTGGCTTTCTCTAAACTTAAACCTGTCTCCTCAGATATCACATCACCACCAGTTAATATTGCCATATCTTGTAACATGGCTTTTCTACTATTGCCATAACCAGGAGCCCAAACTGAAGCACATCTAATTGTGCCTTTAGCATTGTTCATCACCAACGTGGCAAGTGCTTCTCCTTCAGCATCTTCACAAACTAAAAGAAATGGTTTGTTCTTTTTGGCAAGTTCTTCTAGTATTGGTACTATCTCTTGGATAGTCCTAATATGTTTTCCTGTTAGTATAATGTAAACATCTTCTAATTCAACAAGTTGTTTCTCTGGATTGTTTATAAAGTATGGACTCATAAATCCTCTGTTAAATTGTAATCCTTCAACAACTTCTAATTCATCTTTTAAAGTCTTACCTTTTTCAACAGCGATAACTCCTTCTTTACCAACCTTTTCCATTGCTTCGGCAATCATAGAACCTATTGCTTCATCAGAGTTGGCTGAAATAGTTCCAACCTGTTTGATTTCGTTTTGCGTTTTACACTGTTTAGAAATTTTTGTTAATTGTTCTATAACGGCATCTGTGGCTTTGTCCATGCCTCTTTTCAAATCCATTGGATTCATTCCAGCAGTAACATATTTGACACCTTCTTTAACTATTGCCTGTGCTAACACTGTGGCAGTGGTTGTACCATCGCCTGCTTCTTCATTGGTTCTGTTTGCCACTTCTTTGACCATTTGGGCACCCATGTTTGCCAAATCGTCTTTTAATAAAATTTCTTTAGCAACGGTGACACCATCTTTGGTTACAGCAGGTGCTCCCCAAGTTCTTTGAAGTACTACGTTTCTTCCTTTTGGTCCTAGAGTTGTTCTTACAGCATTTGCTAGAACATCTACTCCCTGTATTAATTTTGATCTACTTCGTGAACCAAATTCAACTTGTTTTGTTTTGCCGTTTATCGCCATATATTCTATACTCCTTTTAAACTATGCTATTATATAAGCATTTTTATTGTTTTGTCAAGTGGTTCGTGAATATTTTTTAGTGAATAGATTCCTGCACACTGGCACATTTGTGTTCTTCAACAAATTGGATATCATGCACTGTAAGAGAGGATTCATTTTCTAACAAAGTTTCATAGGCATCTTGTAGATCCATGGCATACACTTTGAAACAAGTATCGTCTGTGACATACATAAGATAGATTTTGACTGGGTATTCGAACGGTCTCATACCAATTGTTTATGTTCAATTAGTCAATAATAGTCAAATCGTGAGTAATGTAAAGTAGACAGGTGTCTGAACTGGTAGGTATATTCATTGTTACGGCTGTGCTGTTTCCATTTGTGCTGACATAGTAAGTTATCATAAACTTAGGTTCGCCTTGAGGTTTAGCATCTGCTCTGCCTAGACTGACATTTACAGGTTTAAATCCTTGATTGGTCAAATTATCATGAACCGTGTTTCCTGGACCACAAATCATAGGCATTGTCTGCCACGAATAAGGAGCACCTAGTTTTGGCAATGTTGGATTTTTAGGATGTTCTTGTGCATTCAATGTTGAAGTCAAGATTGCGAGGGTAGTTAATATCCCTATTATGATTTTTAGCATGATAAAAGTATTTATGGAAAAAAGTCTACTTTTTCGACTTTTTCTTCTTGGCTTTGGCTTTAGCCTTTGTCTTTCTAGTGCGCCAAGTTTTCGGAGTTATAGTTTCTGGAGGATTCCATCCAGCATTCTGATTTGGGTAACCCATTTCTTGATTGGTTACACCATAAGGAACTTTTTCAACCTTGCCACCCTTTGCCAGAAACTCTGCCATCAGTTTTTCTCTTTCTTTGGCTTTTTCTTCTGAACTGAGTTCTAAGACTTTAGGTTTCACAGTTTTTGTTCTATTCATTGTTCCTTTCTATAACAGAACAAAAAGGTTCAGTTATCCGTTTTGTGCTGTTTCGATTATCGAATTATACAAATTAGTTGCATAATCAATAATAGTTGATGCCCACTCCGGTTGTACAAGGTAAATGTACATACCAACTGCACCAATTACTATGCCTTTAATCATATGCCTTCCTTTTGTTGCCTTTTGTTAATTTTACATTCATATTGTTAATAAGTCAAGTATTTCTTTTTGTACCATTTATAAAAGTCTTTATTTGAAAAGAACTTTGCCACATCACTAGCAGGAACCTGATCACTTCTGATACAATCTGCTATATCTTGATATGCTTCAATCACCGCATCTTTGGTTGGGCCTTTCAAAATGTCTATTAATTTTTTTTTGGTAACTCTTTTAACCATCAGTGAAGTATCTCTTTCTTTTCTTTTTGAAATGGTTCAATGTCAACTGCGGATGAGCAAACATCATCAAGCAATCTTTGAAAATCTTCTTTTGGCAAACATGAACGATACATCTTAAGTCCCAAAGCAAGATACACACTGGCAACCATCTGATGATCATTGTCTATGCCTTTTTCAACCATTTGCTCAAAGATTTCTGCATACAGTTCTTCATGTTGTTCTGAAATCAATTTCTTTTTCTTATTTGACATTATTTTCTTTTTAACATTGATTTAATTTTGTTTTGAATATCTCTTATGGTTGAACCAAACACTAGAGTTAGGTAAAGATATATTTCACCAGCATAAGCAATAGCCAAACCTGATAATATAATAAACAACGATAAAAGTAACATCTCCATTATTTTACACTCCTTTTATGACTCTCAAAATTGTTTACGAATACTCTAATCAATCTTGAAAGATCAACTTCTTCTGTTTTCAATGTTTTTGGATTTGTGAATCTGACTTTTGACTTGTTCACTCTAGCAACTACATTGTAATCTTCAATCACCACAGCATCATCGGTATTTTTTCTCCAATCATGTGATGAATAACCTAACACATCTTGTGACATTAGTTTAACCTCCCATATTCTTTTAGTAGATGCTTGTACACCTTTTCCCAATATGATTTGAACCACGGGTCTTGTGCGTTCAGCATCATTGTTCTTGCGTTCTTCATTAAACGTTCTTTGCTTGGTTCAAATATTTTTGCTATTCTATTCATTAATAACTCGCATAAACCACAAACACAATAGCCGCAATAAACATTATCACAAGTGTATGGTTACCTAAGTTCCAGGCACTTTTGCCGACTGTGTGTGGATTTTTTGGATCAATTAGATTTTTCATCATCTACCTTCTGTAATTCACCATTTGCTTTTTCTTTTAGATAGCCCATAGCAATCATTATATCAACTGCTCTTTCGCTGGCTAACATTGTGCCACGGTCTTCGCCTAACTTATAACTCATATAAATTATGGCACTGATTCCTGTAAAAAATAAAATTATTTCCATTATACTCCCATCCAAACACCTACCAAGATAGCAATAATACAGCCAGGCACCACAATACTCAAGGGCCAAAACTCTAATAATTCAATCCAATCCTCTTTGGTAAATTTTGATTGCTTTTGTTTTCTGTGTTTCTTAATCATGCTATTCTATTACCTTGAGTTAATTTTTTGATAGTATCTTCAATCTCATATAGTTGTTCATCCAACTCAATAATTCTTTTAGTTTTGGTTTCAAACTCTAATTGGTCTTTGATTGCTATTTTTTGACGTTCTAAATTAGCAATCTGTTCTTTGTTTTGTTCTATAAACATTTGTCCTCCTTAATTACAAACATTATAACATATTTTGGTACTACCCGTCAACCGCACAGAAACCGCTATTTCATTGGCTTTTTTTACCAAGGAATCTTAACTGTGTCTGAGTTGTTGTAATAATCTGTTTCTTCTACAAATTTTGACCAACTGTAAGGTTCGTTCTTGTAGAATTTTATTTGCTCTCCACAAACAAAACAAACATCATGAGCCTTGTAGCCAGGCGCCTTAGCGCCTTGTTGCCATTCTCCCACTGTGGCAGAACATCCTTGTAGAAGGACCAGCAAAATAATTGTTGACAATATTTTATTCATACTTTATATTACAACAAAACAACCGAAATGTCAATGGTTATAAAGTGCTAGTTTTATTGGCTTTTCATAAATAATGATTTAATATGACAAAACTATTAGAACACAAACACATTATAATTAGAGCAGAAGCAAAAAATCCTCCCAAGGATGAAACATTTGCTATCAATTCACTTGCGGATTTAATCAAACGTATCGACATGAAACTGTTGATGGGTCCATTTGCCAAGTATGTTGAAATGGAAGGCAACAGAGGATTGACAGTTGCCGCCATCATAGAAACCAGTCACATTGTGCTACACAGTTGGGATGAAACTGATCCTGGCATCATACAACTTGATGTGTACACCTGTGGAGCATTTGATCCCGATAAGGTGTTTGAATGGTTACAACAGTTTGATATAGGTAGAGTAGATTGGAAATACATCGATAGAGAACACGGTTTACAAGAACTAGATTACACTCCTCCAGCAAGACCCATACCCACGCACAATTACACATCTACTGAAATTGTTGAGGCTATGGATAAGATCCTAGCAAGATAAATATTTTTATCACACAATCTAATGGAGTATTCATATGAACTTAAAATCCATTCAGATCAATCTAGCACTAGGTCAAGAGATACTAGTTGGTCACAAACAAGAAAAAGCAACCATTACAAAAATAGAACACTTTGAAAAATCAGGCGATGTGGTCATTAATACCACTAGAGGCACTAGAAAAGTGCTAACATTTAAAATGATGCCAGAGGTTCAGACAGGAGATCCAGCGGACAAATATCGCTAAATATTTTTATGAAAGTACAAGATGTAATAGTTTATGAGGCAGGACCAGCCAGCAAAGCATTGTGTAAAAGCAAGAAACCTGATCACGCATTAGGGGCCAGTCAATTGGCAAGTTGTAAGAGTCAAGGTTACAGAAAACGTTCTGGAAAGAAATCCTATAAAATAGGAAAGAAGCGAGTTTATGTTTCAGGAAAAAAAATTAAAGGAAAGCCTTATGGTGGACCATTACCATTGTACAGCAAATGATAAATCCAATTTGGCAAAATAAAATATTGATATCAACTCCTAAAATGAGAAGCGATTCTTCTTTTGATAGAAGTGTTGTGTTCTTGTATGAAGAGTCTGCTCAACACGTGGCAGGACTGGTTATAAACAAACCAACAAGAACAAAACTTAAAAAAATTCTAGAAGTAAAAGGATTCAAAACTGTGAATATGCAGGACCTTGTGTTCCAAGGTGGACCTGTGAATCGAGAAAGTATTTTGTTACTACACACAGATGAGTGGAGTTGTAGAAATACATTGAAATTAGGTAATGGATTCAGTTTGACCAGCGATGCTCAGATGTTGAAAAAACTTCATGAAGAAGATGAACCAAGTCAATGGAGATGTTTTAGCGGGTTAAGTGTGTGGTCACCAGGACAACTGGAAGGTGAAATCAATAGCAAGTGTTGGATGACTGCTGAACCATCTAAAGAATTACTGTTAAACACTCCTGTGGAACAGATTTACGAAAAAGCAATCAAGATTTGTTCTCAACAAATTTTCGACAAATACCTCTAAATTAACTGCGTATTTAATAAATACATACATGATACCCAAAGATCCTTTCATCAAAGTAACCGATGCCTTGAAAGAAGCAGGCAACTATCGTGTGTTCAATGATGTGCTTCGTGAAGCAGGCAACTTTCCTAAAACAATCTGGTACAGCAAGTACGGAATTAAAAATGTAATCAATTGGTGTGCCAATGATTATTTAGGTATGGCTCAACACAAAGTTGTTCTCGATGCCATGCACACTGCTCTTGACAAGTCGGGTGCAGGATCAGGCGGCACAAGAAATATTTCAGGCACAACACATTATCACGTGGCATTAGAAATGGAGATTGCTAAATGGCACAAAATGGAATCAGCATTGATTCACACTTCAGCATTTGTGGCAAATGAATGGACTTTGATATCTTTAACTAAAATTATAAACGACATAGAATTTGTAACTGATGACAACAATCACGCATCACTGGTACAAGGTATATTAAAAAGCAAAGCCAAGAAACATCTATTCAAACACAATGACATGGAAGACCTTGAAGATAAACTGAAGGCAGTAAAAGGAACGCCGTGTTTGGTATTTGAATCTGTGTACAGCATGGAAGGTGATGTTGCTCCATTAAAAGAAATACTTGACCTAGCAGACAAATATAAAGCAATCACTTATATTGATGAAGTTCATGCAGTTGGATTGTATGGAGAAACAGGAGCAGGTTGGTTAGAAAAAATTGGCTTACAAGACAGGGTAGATATAGTAAGCGGTAGTTTCAGTAAAGCGGTCGGCTTACATGGTGGATACATTGCAGGCGACAAAGAAGTTGTAGATGCCATAAGAAGTATATCGCCCGGCTTTATATTCACAACCAGCATTCCGCCAGTTATTTGTGCTGGTGCGTTAGCAAGTGTTAAGTATTTAAAAGATGATGGTGGCAAAGAATTAAGACGTCAGCATCAAGAAAATGCTATGGAATTAAAAACATTATTAAAAGGTTACAATATTGAAGTGTATCCAAACGAAACACATTTGGTTCCAGTTATGGTCAGAGATTCAGTCAAGTGTAAAAAGATTAGTGACACTTTGTTATATGACCATGACATATATGTTCAACCAATCAATTATCCAACAGTGGCAAAAGGCACCGAGAGATTGAGATTTGCTCCTACGCCAATGCACACTGACGCAATGATAAGTGATTTAGCAGATAAATTAAACGAGGTATATCATGATTAAAAAATACATTTTTATGGCTTTAGGATTTTTAAGTTTAGCCATAGCATACATAGGCTTCATTACACCAGGAATACCATTCAGTATTTTCCTTGTGTTCTCGGCTTATTGTTTCGCGAAGTCAAACAAGAAGATGGAACGTTGGTTATACAACCATCCATGGTTTGGCAAGTTCCTTACAAACTGGACACAGAAGAAAGTGTTCCCTCTAAAAGGCAAGTACGCAATGGTGATAGTGATGTCATCAACTCTTGTGTTCACTTGGTACTTCACTGGCAATATGAAAGCAGTGTTGTGGTCAGGAATCTTTATGGCATTGGTGGCTGTATGGGCATGGCGTTTTCCAAGCACAGTGGAAGAGCATGAAGCCAGAGTCAAAGCAGGCAAGAAGATTGGCTGGCTAAAATAATATGTGTTCAAACGAATAGAAAACATATTACCAGAAGCAGAATACAATCAACTACACGAAACATTTACATCGTTCAAATTTGATTGGCACTATCTGCCAGGCACAGTACCACCAGAAGTTAAACAAGTAGTAAGCGAATCAAATTCGTTTGATTTGTATGAGTCTGGACAATTCATACATTTGTTGTATGATCAACAACCATTAAGTCCTTATTGGAATCTGGTTGAGCCAATCCTAAACAGTCTTGATAAAGAAATTTTAGAAATAGGCAGAATAAAAGCAAACCTATTGACACAGAACAACAGTGGCAAAGCCATTATGAACTGCCCTCACGTGGACAGAGATCGAGAAGGTTGGCACAGTATGATATATTATGTGAATAACTCTGATGGAGACACTGTGATGTTTAATAAAAAAGGCAATCAAGGTTTTGATAATTTACAAATACAAGATACAGCATCACCAAAAAAGAATACTGCTGTGATGTTTGAAAGTGATTGGTATCATACCAGCACAAATCCAATTGACAATCATACTAGAATTGTGTTAAACTTTATTATAAAATTTAAAAATGACTGATAAAAACTTTAATATGATTCCTCTGTTTGGAATACCTTTGTATCAAACTGTGATAGAACCAGGTGTGACTGAAGAAGAATTTAATTTTGTTAAGTCACAAGAGTATGAAAGATTTGCCGCTGACAATGGCTTCGGTTCTATAGATAAATTTTTATTGGACAAACCCGAACTTAAAAATTTAAAACAAAAACTTTTACATAAATGCGAACACTACCTACACGAAGTTTTAGACATAGATGAATCTAAA
>Ga0181563_10002662_pt1 | contig 17317 bp, 9 predicted proteins | sample 011ome_25_FD_133759 | JGI IMG/M metagenome (GOLD analysis project Ga0181563, IMG submission 133759) | Coastal salt marsh microbial communities from the Groves Creek Marsh, Skidaway Island, Georgia - 011512CT metaG (megahit assembly) | ecosystem: Environmental > Aquatic > Marine > Intertidal zone...
CGGTACCTGCTGAATTTCTGACTATAAGTTGTGTACCATCAATGTAAAGAAGACCGGTGCCCGTTTCTTGAATATAGCTATGAGAACCATCATGATAAATCTGCAAATCTTGGTCCGTGCCGAGTCGCAGCTTTACATCATCAGGAAGGTCAAGGTCACTAAGAGTATCAAGAGTTACAACACGATTTCCAATCTCGACTTCAACCGCTGTACCAGTGGGAGGAGCTGTGGAAAACGTGAGAGTTGTGCCGCTTACAGAATAGTTTGATTTTGACTGATAAACGCCGTCAATAAATACGCGTGTATTGTTTTCATCACCTGGGTCTACAGAAAGAGTAAATGCAGTAGTTGAGTCATCGCCTGTAAACGTGTCTACGCTTACATTTCCATCGCCAATTTTCTTTTTAAATGCGACAACTTGTAGATAGTCATTTGCATCTACAGTTTCAGAGAGTACAATTGAAGTGCCATTTGTAGCTGTGTAGTCTACTGCGGAGTCGAGAAAAATACCATTAAGAAATACTTGAATTGCGCCGGCAGTATAAGAAAGAGTTTCGCTGTTGTCGTCTGAGCCACTAAAAGTACTCTGCCCTGCAGTTGCAGTAAATTGGTACTCCTTCATGATTGCTGACGCTTCCGCGATTGAAACGTTTACCCATTCGGAGCCGTTGTACTGAAGAAGTTGGTCTGCCGCCGCACTCGAAATGGTGACGTCAGAAAGCCCGCTGAGAGTAGAAGAGCCGGCAGAGCCTCCTATTTCTACAATGCTTTCTGTACCACCAACATTTTTCTTGATGTACATTTTGCCATCATAAGTATTGATGGCAACTTCGCCGAGTTCAAGTTGTGATGTGGTAGGCGTAGCGCCCGACGTAGCCGAGCGCTTGAGTTTAATCGTTTGTGCCATGTGGCTCCTCCAGTACTATGCGTATTTACGCGAGAGGTTATATTTAGAATGTGCCGCCGTCGAGTGTGGTTGTCCAGGAAGCTGTTCCTGCTGTCCCCATTGTAAGAAGCGCATCATCTGAAGAAGGCTTCAGGAGTCGGCTATAGCCTCCATTTGTGGCTGCACCGATTAACAGGTCACCGATAGCGGTTGCTGTGATTCCCTTGATTCGTACATTATCATTATTGACTTCAAGAGTAATATTATCATCATTTACATTAAGAGTATTACCTGACTTGCTTAATCCATCACCTGCAACAATTTGACCAGCACCTGAGAACTGAGCAAATGTAAGATCAGTAGTATCGAGAGTAATTGGATCATTTGTTGTAAGTACAAAACCGTTATCAGCATTTGCAGTACCCTCTTCTACAAAAGTAAACATACCTGCAGTAACTTCTGCTGAAGTATTTGCATCAGCGGCACGAACAGGAGAAGAGCCCGCTACATAAATACCGTTTTGACTAGCATCTGTTTGATCCTTTACAAGTACGCGATCTCCGTCTGCAAGAGTAACGCCATCAATTGTATCGTTTACGTTGAGTGCAGTAGAAATTGTAATCGCAGCAGTTGTTGCAACTCGTACAGAATCTTTAATATCAAGTGCTTGCTTTACGGCATCAACATAGGCTTTTGTAGCGGCGTCTTGTGCTTGAGTAGGATCTGTAACATTTGAAATACGAGAGTTATTTACATCAATTACACCTGAGCCATTTGGATTAAGTGAAATGTCTCCGTTTGTATTTGTAGTAGAAATTTCATTACCGTTAAGATTAATATTATCTACTTGTACTTCTGTCAGGCCTCCGAGCGTAGTGTCTGTACTGCCGAGAGCGATAGTGCTATTACCAATTGTAATTGAGTCGTTTACAAGTTGAGTATTACTTACTCCTCCTGCTTTAATTGTAACCGCTCCGCCAGAAACATTAAAGTCTGCAGTTGCAAAAGATGCTATACCTTTTGTGCTTACAGTAGCATCGTCAATTGCAACATCACCAGAAGTTACTGTAAAGTACGAACCTGAAAAAGAGGCTACACCTTTGTTAGATGCAGTAGCAAGTTCGCCTGCAATGGTAAGAGTTACGTCAGTACCTGATTTAGCTACAGTAAGATCAATACCTTCACCGCCCTCAAATCTAAGGTCATCTGTAAGAAGGGCTACATCAGCAGTAGAGGAGTCATCCACAGCATCAATAGTAAGAGTTGCAGCAACATCCTGGAAAGTAACTACACCAGAACCGTTTGTAACAAGTGCCTGCCCGTTTGTACCATCAGAAGTTGGAAGCGTATAGGCTCCAGAAAACTCTACTTGACGACCAAACTTTACAAGCTCTGCTGAGTTTGTAGTGTCGAAAGTAAGATAAGTATGGTCAGCAGTGGCAAATGTGCTTGCAGTTGCAGAGTTGTCACGTAGCTTAAATTCTGTTGCTTGAGTATCTAAGTTTATAGTACCTGCATCAATATCTACTGCTCCCGCAGGATTAATTGTTAAGTTACCCGTAGTTGTATCAATTTGATTAGCAGTATTATTAATACGAATATTGCCAGTAAGTAGTTTATCAATCTTACTATCCGAGTCTACTACAATTGCGCTCGATGCGGTAAGAGTACCAGCAGTGTGATCGAGCATATCAACATAAACTTTACCACCAATTGCTACAACCGCACTATCTGCGGGAGCACCAATAAATAGCTTATCACTATTATCCGAATACGCTAATTCACCGGCGGTAAGGCTGGATGGTACTGCAGTAGTTGTACTGCGTTTGATTTTGATTGTTTGAGCCATTTAAAACTCCGAATTAGCCTTAAAAGGCTCCTGCGTCTAGCGTATCTGAATCACCTGAAGCGTCACCTACTATTATAGGCACAAACTCAAAAACTCCTGAGCTAGTTTCGCGGTATACTTTTATCTGATCATCGTCAGTATCGTAGAAAAGGTCGCCCTCTTCCAGATTTGCAGTACCTGCAGTAGGAGCAGTAGTACCCCTAAATTGTTGGTCTGCGAGTTGTTGAATTGCATCTCTTACGTTGTCTGCTGTAATTGTATTATGTCCGTCAAAAGACACATTTGCAGAATCCATAAATTGTGTAGGTATTGCAAAGTTATTTACAGTAAGAAGAGTAGGGCTTTCTTCTAAAGTTACAGAAATAGAGTTTGTATTTGTAACAGAAAGCTGCGTAACTTCCTCTACTATTTGTACAGTAGTAGTGTCTGCCATCTCTTATCTCGTTACCTCTTGGTTAAGAGTTACCTTTCCTTCAATAAGGCGTTTTACAATTGCATCTCCTGCAGTGTGAATCTCTAAATCATAAAAGAAAAGACCTGCAGACATCGCGCTCGATGTTGCAGCGGGTAATTCCATCTTTACAATACCATTTGAAGGAATAGGAATAGTGCAAGTAAACGAGGCAGCCACAGTTGAAGCTGTCTTTGTTGAGCGCATCTGTGCTCTGGCAGAGTAACCAGTAAGGTCTTTGACGGACCCAGACTCTTTTACTGTGATGTCAATCACGAAAGTCGATCCTTGGTCAATTGTCAGGTCATAGTTTGCTGCCGCCATTTATTTTTCTCCTATTGTGGAATTATATCTCAAGGGACATTTTATGTCAAGGGTTATTTTTTGAAGGTATTACCGCCATCTTGGTCCTTCAACCCATGCTACAAGAGACCTTCTCATACCTTTTGTAACTTGAGTCACTTGGTGTTCATTATAGCTAAGAAACGCTAATACAGAGCCTCGAGTACGAAATCCGCTAGGGGTTTGAATATTTTTAAATTGAAATTCACCTCCTTCATAATCATTGGGGTCAGAAAGTTGAATTACAAGTGAAATTTTTCTGTCAAAAGCTGCATCTCCTTCCCAGTTTACATCGTGGTGCCAAGAATAAAAGTTTCCTTCTGTATATTCTCCGTATTGCACTGCAGGAATATAGCTTGCCTCAACATTAAAAGCATTTCTATTTGCTTCTTTGTAGTAGTAGTCTACATATGATTTTATTTTACTATTATATGTCCATCCAATACTACTGTCTCGAATTGATTTATCAGGAGCAAAATCAACTGATCTAAACACAGTCCCATCTTGCATTACGCAGTCATTTCTACATATTTTTATAATTTCATCGCATTGTTCGGGAGAGAGTGCTCCCTCCCAGTGTTGCCAATTTTGTCTCATTTTATAGCCTTAAAGTTTATGAAAGTTTTCCGATTCGAACTCTTAGAGTTGATCCATCAAAGATGTCGATTCGATTGTTTGGTGCGTCAAGAGCAATTGAGCCCGTTGCCGTCGGTGTAGATATTCTCGTGTACTCCGTATACCCTGAACCATTGTATCGGAAAGCCCTGTCCGTAGGAATATGCCAATAAATATCTCCAGTTCGAATAGGTGATTTAATTCCCTGAATAAGAGTTGTCTTTCCGCTATCACTTGCAATTGAAGCTGCAGTGTCAAATGCAATTGTTACTCCTGCATCTCCTTCAGGTCCAGTAGCTCCTGTTGCTCCTGTAGGTCCCGCGGGTCCGGGAGGTCCATCGCTGCCGGTAGGTCCAGGTCCACCAGTAGGTCCGGGAGGTCCAGCAGCTCCAGCAGGTCCATCATCTCCAGTGGGTCCAGGGGGTCCAGCAGGGCCAGTAGCTCCCGCAGGTCCAGGTCCACCAGTAGGTCCGGGAGGTCCAGCAGCTCCAGCAGGTCCATCATCTCCAGTGGGTCCAGGAGGCCCAGCAGGGCCAGTTCCACCCGTAGGTCCAGGTCCACCAGTAGGTCCAGCAGGGCCATCAGGCCCCGTAGCTCCAGGAGGTCCAGCAGGGCCAGTTCCACCCGTAGGGCCCGTAGCTCCTGTAGGTCCGGGAGGTCCATCATCCCCGGTAGGTCCAGTAGCTCCAGTAGGTCCGGTTGCTCCTGTTGGACCCGCTGCTCCAGTTGGTCCAGGATCCCCTGTAGGTCCAGCAGGGCCAGTAGCTCCCGCAGGTCCTTGTAATCCATCTGGCCCAGTGGGTCCAGTAGCTCCAGTAGGTCCAGTAGCTCCGGCAGGTCCAGGAGGCCCGTCGTCTCCAGTAGGTCCAGTTGGTCCGGCGGGTCCGGTAGCTCCAGCTGGTCCTTGTAATCCTGTAGGTCCTGGATTTCCTGTAGGCCCTGTAGGTCCAGTTGCTCCAATAGGTCCATCATCTCCTTGGGGTCCAGTAGGCCCAGTAGGTCCTGGATTACCCTGAGCTCCAGTAGGGCCTGGCGCGCCCTGCACGCCGTCAGGTCCCGTGGGTCCAGTAGGGCCTGTTTGCCCTTCTGTCTTCAAAGGCGCACCCATACTACCAGACGTAAGAGAATTAGCCGAAGTACCTGTACCAATTATAGTATGAGTAACTCCAGATACTCCTCCGGAAACTTGAGTAGCATTTGCATGAAATCTATTTGCAGTTGTATTATCTATGACATACCAAAAGTTACTTCCTGTATTGTAAAACGTAGGAGTAAGTTTTGTCATATCAGAGATTGCAGAAGAGCCGTCTGCAAATACTTGTACCCAAAAAGATGTATCACTTTCAGGGTTAGTAGTTCTTCCGCTATGAGCTGAAGTAGCTGCAAAAACTTTACTATTATAGCTACGAACATTTCCTATCGCGTAAGAGGCTCCAGAAGACCACGCAGAAATGCTAGGGCTACTATCTAAAATATTTAAATTTGCTCCTGAATAAAACAAGAAAGTACTTAACCCGTCAGGTCCTGGAGAGCCAGAAGCTCCTGCAGCTCCAGTAGGGCCTGTGCTTCCGGCAGGTCCAGGTGCGCCTGTAGGACCAGTAGCTCCCGTGGGGCCAGTAGGTCCGCCCGGTCCAGGGGCTCCATCAGGTCCCGTAGGTCCAGTAGCTCCAGTAGCGCCCGTAGGTCCGGGAGGCCCAATAGCTCCATCGTCTCCAGTAGGTCCAGTAGCTCCAGGAGGCCCAGCAGGTCCACCCGGTCCAGGGGCTCCATCAGGCCCAGTAGGTCCAGTAGCTCCAGTAGCGCCGGTAGGTCCGGGAGGTCCAATAGCTCCATCGTCTCCAGTAGGTCCAGTAGGTCCAGGAGGCCCAGCAGGTCCGCCGGGTCCAGGTGCTCCATCGTCACCAGTAGGTCCAGTAGGTCCAGGAGGCCCAGCAGGTCCGCCGGGTCCAGGGGCTCCATCGTCCCCAGTAGGCCCAGTAGGTCCAGGTGCTCCATCAGGCCCAGTAGGTCCAGGTGCTCCATCAGGTCCATCAGGTCCGGGAGGTCCAGCGGCTCCGGGAGGTCCATTAGGTCCGGGAGGTCCATCAGCCCCAGTAGGTCCGGGCCCTCCAGTAGGTCCAGGAGGTCCATCAGGTCCATCAGGTCCAGGATTACCAGGGTTACCCACAGGTCCCGTAGGCCCACTAGGTCCGTCAGGTCCAGTAGGCCCTTGAGGTCCTTGAGGTCCTTGAGGTCCTTGAGGTCCATCAGGCCCAGTAGGTCCTTGAGGTCCTTGAGGTCCAGTAGGTCCTTGTGCATCGGCAGAAGTACCTTGCACGCCGTTTGCCGTTCTTAAAGGATGATACAATGAATTTAATTTTTGTGCTTTTCCATCAGGACTGTCCGCGGCACTTCTAACAACTAAGTAGCGAATCCAATAGTAAAATGTAGATGCGCCTGTATCTGGAATAGAATCAACATACGTACTTCCTACTGTTAAGTCTACTAGCTCTGCTCCAGTAAAACTTTGGCTGGTGTTTCTCCATATCTCTACTTGATAAGCACCTACATCAAAGTCTGCGTGGTTTGTCCAATTTAGTCTGACACCTCCGAACCCTGTAAGAGTTGCTGTTAGGCCTGACGGAGGCTCCGGTACTGTTTGTTGCCTTGGCGCGCCTCCAGCAGCTTCATCTCTAATTACTTGATAATCTGAGGGTAAAGCATCTATAATATAAGCATTATCATTGTGCTCTCTTGCAACAACATCTACAAGCAAGTCGCTTTTAACATTTAAGGTTTCTATTCGAAATACTTTATTTTCCCAACCAAACCTTTCATAAGTTATTGAAATCAAATTACCTGCAAGAAGAAGATAGCCTTTGGGAGCTAGTGTAAAAGAAATTTCTACATTTCCTCTTGACTCGTCTAAAACTTGTTTTATATTCAATCTTGCGTTAAAATAGTTTGTTATTGCAGGAGCTTCATAGTTTCCTTGACGAGGAACTCCTTTATCTTGTTTCTTATAGGTAGAGTTATAAAACGCAATAGACCTTGCATCAAAGTCTTTTGCAGGGTCTAACACTTGTGCAGCAATAGAGTTAAATGTTTTATTTACACCTTTATCAACAAGTTTTATATCTCCAATAATATCGTCTATAGTTATTGTTTCCTCTGAAGTAAAACTACTTGGTTGTTTTACTTTTAAGTCTAAGAAATATTTTCCATTTGCATACCGTAAAATACCGTTAAATTGTCTAAGTAAACTATTAACATTATCAAATACCGTTTTTGAAGTATCAATAGACGCATTTAACTGATGACGTGTAGCCCATCTTTGGTAAGGCCCTTCCCACCCAACATATCTCCAATATTTTACGTCATCAGAGTCGTATAAGGAGTAACCCCCAATAATTTTGTTAAAGTCATTTACTCTTTTAATTAAAGGATGTCCAGTGGGCCCATGTAGTGTTGTATCAATAGTTTTGTCGTTTGCAGTATTAGAATCGCCTTTTTTACCTAACTTGACAACACTATTGCTTCCTGCATTATATACTGAGGTTTCTGCTACAGTTCCATAGGTGGTATTGATTAAATATTGCCCACTTTTTAAGAAAATTACTTCATTTTCCTCAAAATTTAAATAGTCATTCCACTGCCTACCAAGTTTACCAATTATATCTGTAAAAACAACTTCTTCGTAGTTTGTAGATACAGTTCCATCGAATACGGTAACGGTATTTATAGATTTTACGGTACCTTGCCACCTTAAAGCATCTGTACCGTCTCTTGCACCCGCAGGATACACATACTTATCTCCTACGGTTAAAGAAGTTCCGCTCGCAAAATGTACGTAAATTTCAGATTGTTCATCACATGCTCTTGCTACTTCCTTGAATGAAGCAAGATCAATATCATCAATGGATAAGCCTTTTCCATATCGAGTGCTTGTTAAGTAGTCTAACAAAATCATTGCAGGGTTCGTAGAAACTCTGTAGTCTGCAATTGAAGAAGAGTCCACAGAATCTGCAATTAAAGTTGTACCAAAAATATATGTTGTAGTTGCTTCTAAAAATGTACCAGCGCTACCGCCTAATCCTATTATTTTATTTGTGTCTGCATAAGAGCTTAAAGTAGCGTCATCAGGATGTAAGACAGCACCTTGAATTGAAGGCAATGTATCAAAGTTTAATTGATAGTTTAATCCTTTTAAATCTGAAGGTAAATTTGTGTCAGAAGCATTTAATTTAATTAACTGAAAACTTGATACATCTAAAGTTATGTTTTTGGTTACAGAAGTTCCTACGGAAGAATTAGCAGCTGGATAGTTGTAGCCATAGCCTTGAGACGATGAAAGGGTTGCAAGATGACTTCCTTGAAATATAGTAAGCTTTTTTGTAGTAGTATTCCATCCCGCTAGATACACTAACTGAGCACTATCAGTATGAGTGGACAATCTTTCTTGAAACGTAAGAAAAACACCTAAAGACATAGAGCTACACAGATCTATAAATGTTTTAACATCAGAGTGTGCATTACTAAAATCAAATTCATGATCATACCCTGTTCCTGTAGATGTTGTTCCTCCGGGCAGAGTAATTGTTCTGGATGTCTTTGTTACTTTAAGAGGTATGGTTACATTTGTAAGTGAAGTATTTCCCGTATGAAAATAGCCTCCCACAACTAAAGGATCTGTAGCGGTTGAAGGATTTGAACTATCATTAGAATAAGTAGAAGATTGAAAAGTTGCTGTTTGACTGTCTATTGTTAGAGAGAAAAATCCTACTGTATCGTTTTCTATACTCTCTTTTGTAGTAGAAGAACTAAAATCTCCTAGCCTAAATCGACTTTCTGTTTGATTTGATAAATTAGTAAAAGTAAAAATATCTATAATTTGAGCAGTGCCTCCGGAAGTTCCGTCTGCCAAAGTAATAGAAACTTGTTTCCCTAAAGAATCTCCTAAAAAATTCATAGGAAGACCACCAATATTAGTGTAAGTACCGTCGTAGTTATGACAGTTAATATACTTACCTTTTACAACATAACTTGTTTGAGGTGCTTTTCCTGATTCTGCTGTGATAATATCTTTTGTAACTACGTATGCCGTATCTAAAAGTTGGTGTGAGCCGTCCCAATACTGAGTTTTTGTAACATTATCATAATATCTTTGTTGCATGAAAAAAGCATTATCGTCAGAAAGTCCAAACAACGTTTGATTTACTTCTTGATCGTATGTTCCCGCATGAAAGTCTAAATCAATGCCCCCTCCATTATTAGTAAAAAATGAATTGTTATGAGTAATTCCTTTATCACTGAAAAAAGTTCCTGTTCTCCAAGAAGTATTTTCATCTTGTCGACTTACCAGAGGAATATTCCAATTTAAAGCTAAAAAGTTGTCATTAAAAGATACTATTCCTTCCCCTACTGAGCTATTAAAAGATCCAAAAACATATCTTTGGTTAGGGCCTAATACAGAACCTCTATCCGCTCTTCCTACGCAAGATATTCCTTCGTATCCACTAACGCTTCGAGTATCAGAGTCTGCAAGATTTTTACAAACAAAAGCCTTATCTTCCATGTAAATATCAAAAATACTTTGAATAGGCCCTTCACATAATACTTGAGCTTGGTAGAGCTCTGTTCTACCTGTAGGTACATTATCTTCAGTATTTGTGTCTTGAATGAGCATTATGTCGGCAAATACAGGAATAGTATCAACCCTTTGAACCCCATATATTACAGGAATAAACTTTGCATCTAAGTTTATACTTAAGTCAAGATCTCGAGTAACTTCATACTTTTCTTCCCTATATTTTGTACCGCCAAACCAACCTGCAACACCTCCTCGTCGGACACTTTTACCACGAGTTTCTATAGCTGTATATTCTGCAGTAACATTTAAAGCAGTTTCTGCATGCTCAAAGCCTCTGTCATGCTTATACTCTTCTCGCAAAACTGCATCTGTGGATACTCCATTGGCATTAAGAGCACGGTGTGATTCATCTGATGTAAGTCTTCCCTGTACTCGTACAAAATCGCCCCAATGGCTTGTTAAACTCCAAGTTACAGTAGAATTGCCTGACGCTTTTTCTTGCAGAGTTCCTTTAGCAATAATTCCCTTAAATAGTAGTACAGGCTCTCCTATAATAGCACCTGTTGCAGGATTAGCAAAAACTCTATATATAGTAACACTTCTATTTATGTAATTATCATAAGAAATAATAGCACCACCTTTATTTGTAAGTGCTGTAACTTCTGGATTTTCATAGCGAACACTGTAGTTAAGATTTGTAACACCATCAATCGCAATTTCTGAATTAGTAGTAGCGCTTACAGTTAGGTTACTTACGTCAATCTTTGTTCCATTTGAGTGTAGCCTATCAATTCGAACTCTAAAACTATCTTGGTTTCCTGCTTGTCCAGACGCTTTTGTAAATACAACCTCATCTCCGGGGTAAAATCCAGATTTAAAAAAGTCAACATCAACAGTTAGCGTGCCTTTTTGCCCTCCATTAATACTTGCAGTACCACTTCCTCCTAGTGTAGAAGTTGTAACAGATACGTTTCCTATTTGTCTGTTTAGTTTGTCTGCAGAAAGCTGCAAAGTCATGCTTGTTGCTTTAGCTTCAACTGTCTCTGGAACTTTTCCAACTTGTATTGTACTGCCAGGTATATAAGTAGGCCCTGTAGATGCAGGATATTGAACAGAATAAGGGGCATCAGTCAAGTATACGTACTGACTGTCTTCTCGTGCCTCAAAAGGAAGATTAGAAGGTTTTTCAAACTTAATTAAATGATAGCTGATTAAAGGATCTCTATTATTTAAAGCAGTTTTAATTGCTGTAGGTATATTACGCAGTGCCATTTATGATAAGCTCTCTTCTAGCTTTACGGAAAAAGAATATAATCCGTTAGTGTTAATACTGTAATCTATGTTGTTTCCCGGTACAATTACTCGAATTCTTGGTGTTCCAAACACTGCTAATTGAGTAAGCTGGGATCCGAAAGTAAACTTTCTTTGTAAAGGAGGCGATATAGTGAGCGTATTTGAGTTTACTTTTGTAACTTTATACGCTTTTACATGAACATCATCACCTATATCAGTTATATGAAAAAGATCCCCAGGCTTAACATTAGAAGCATCTGTAATTATGAGTTCCGTACTTCCTGCATTTGCTGTTGTAGTAATACTTTTTGAGCCTACGTTTCCATTTCCATATTGAGGAAGCTCAACGAAAAAAGCCTGCATAGTTGCTTGTCTTTCTAAAAGATAGGGATAAACAGTGTTAAATTCGTCTTTAGTTAGATCATTGTATTTTATTGTAATATCCCATTTATGATAAGTATTTACAGTTCTAAAACTTAATCCAGAATTAGACCTTTTTGTAAGTATGGGAGCAACTGAAGAAAGCTGAACAGACGAAAAACCAGGCCCATAAGAGCCTGAAGTATCCTCTCCTGCATCGTTTATACGGTTATTTGGATCTGGTAAAGTATCTTGAACTGCCATTATCTTAGCTCTGCTACGTTAATGTTCTCAAGGAACGTGTCGCCCTGTGCGTTTGCCGCCTCTCTAATCATTTCAATAATATTTCCGCGTTGAGCCATAAGTACATTTTCAACTCCTGTGGCATCTACTGCTGAAATATTAATTGTTGCATTTACTGGAACTCCTTGGGGAATATCATCGTTCGGAACAACTCGTCCAGGCATTTCAGGCACAAATAGCTCTGGCCCCTGCTCTCCTACCATAAAACCTGTGTTTCCGCCTTCTGCTCTATTTTTGTACCCCGAGAATGCAGGACGGAAGTTTTCAGGCCCCCCAAATCCTTGTTGTCCCCGGAAGTAGGCAAGCTCTCCTGCACCTCCACTAGATTTTGCTAAATCAGTAGAACTTTTTCTTTCTCCTACAGTAACAGAAGTTGCTGCTCCACTTGCTCCACCAATTGAGCCTCCTCCTTGATAGGATGTACCAGCAATCATTGCCAATTGAGCCGCACCTAAAGCTAAAGTAATCCCATTTAATATTCCCAGAGTTCCGGCAAATACTGCTGGAGCGGCTATACCTGCCGCTGCCGCTGCATTTGACGCGGCGGCTACGTTAGCAGCAATAGATGCGGCTGTGTTAATTGCCACCATACCCATTTGCATTTTCTTCTGCTGCTCAAATGCTTTTCTTTTAACTTTATCTTTTTTCTTTTCTAATGCATTAATTTTTGCAACACTTTCTGCAGATTTTCCATCTCTTTTCTTTTCTGCTGCAATTTGCTTTTCAATTTCTGCTACTTGAGCATTTGACTCTGCTTGCATGATTTGACTAACTGCACTTAAAGTTTGACTAACAGCTTGTAAAGTAGCGGCGGTTTTTGTTGCGCCTTCTCCTGCGGTTCCAACACTAGCTTCAATAGTTTCTGCGGCGCTTGCCCATGCTGAACCTACTGTAAATGCTCCGTTAGCAACAGAAGCAATTAACTCTCCTTCTGGACCTAACTTCGCTAAGTCATCAATCATAAATTGAACAGAGTTTCTAAATGCGTCGATTTTTTCAGTATTTTCTAAACCTGCAAATTTATTCCCTTCCTCTGAACCTAAATTAGCACCAAGCCCTTCTTCCTTATCAAACATCCCTCGAGCTTTTTGAAAAATGTTTCCAGTTGCAAGATCCTCTATAGTTCCTTTTATAGCTTTATCAAATGCTTGAGTAGTTGATTCTGTAATAGATTTATAAGTAGCAAGATAGTTTGCTGCAGCGGCTCCTATTGCTTGATTTTTAGTCTCGTCAAGGTTTGCAATTGCAGTGTCTAAGAATTTAGTACTAATAGGAGGTTTATTTTCTAATTCTCTTCGCTTATTGATTACATCTATTTCAGCTTTTAATACTTGGTATTGTGCACCTATTAATGCATATTCTAAATTAATTCCATCAACTTTTAATTTTAAAGCTGTTTGAGCATTTTTAATTCTGTCGGCTTCAAGCGCTTTTGTAACTTTAAACTCTTGCATTGCGGTAAGAGAGTCGTCTCCTCTTTGTCGTTGAGGATCTTTTCTATTTTGCTCTCTTAGATTAATCTTCATTGCAGTTTTACGAGATTCTAACATTGATTCTGCAGCTGCAGCTTGCTTTTGTTGAATATCAAGTAAAGCTTTTGCAACTTTTTGCTCTGTTTGTAAAATACTTAGCGCTTCTTTTTTCTGATTTAAAATTCCTTCTTCTGTGTCGACTCTGTCTTGTACAGTCTTTTTTCTTTTTGACTCTAGCTCTAATATTTCTGCTGCAATTGATTTTCCAGTTAGTGAAAGTTGTTCTTCTTGAGTCATTGCTTCCAAAGTGGTTCTTTTTGTTCTAAGCTGCGCATCAATTATACCTATTTGCTCATCGAGTAAAGCATTATGAGCTGTATCTATAGCTAAAGATTGTCCTGGGTATTGAGCTTTTGCTTTTTCCAAAGCTAATTGATTTTTTAAGTCCGCTGTTACTGTTTTTCCTAAAGAAACTCTTTCTCTGTCATCCGCAATTTCTTGTGCTCGCACTTTGGAACCAGCAATTACCATTTCTAAGTATTGGCCGTAATTAAAGGCCATCTGCCCAGTTCCATTATCTATATTATTAAACCCAGCTACCATATCTTTGTTTAATACTTCAGATAAGCCAAAAAATCTCTGCTGTAAAGGTGTTAGTTCATCTACTAATTGTTTAACTTTTGCTCCATCGGTAGATTCTGATAAAGATTTTTGAAAATCATCTGAAGCAACAGCAAGTTCATCAAAATCAGTACTTACAATAGATTTTGCTAAATAGTCAGTTAAAGCTTTTCTTGCTCCTCTTGCAGCAACTGCAACTGCTGAAAGTTTTTGGGCTTTTTCCTGCTCTCCGTCAATAACTTTTTGTTTAATTTCTTCTATTAAACCAAAATCAAACTTTCCGTCAGGGCCAACTAAAACTTCTTGTAGAGTTTTACCTTTATAAATTTTTTCAAAATTAGATTTTAGTTCTTTACTAGAATTAATAAATTTATCTAATCCTGCAATTGCTTTTTGACTTGTTGTTTGAAATCCCGTCATGCCCAATAAATCAGCTAGAGACATTCCCTTAGTTTCTTTTCCTAAAAGGCCAGGAATTGCAAGTACAGGGCTTAATATGCTTTTTGCGTCTATTTTGTCTAAGTTTCTTACAATTCTATCATCTAAAGGTTCTACGTCAAGATTTGCATATTTTTCAATAAGACTGTCAAGTTCTGCTACTGCAGTATTTAAAGCATTAGCACGAGCAATTACTTGGTCGCTGAACAGTTCTTGATTTGGAATTTTTTTCATGGAGCCTGCAAGCTCTGTTAAAACATCAGCAGTTTTTGTTGCTTGATCTGTAAACTCTTTTAAGGCTTCTGTTTGATAAAACTTTTCGTATAGTTTTTGCAGCCCGTAAGTAAGGCCTCCAATGATTAAAAGAATTAGCCCTAAATGAGGCAAAAGCGACATAACTGCCGCACCTAAGAAACGTACCCCTAAACCTGCAATTTTTGCGGCATTTCCAGCAAAAATAAAAGCCTTACCTGAAAGGGTAGCATTTGCTGCTGCAGTTTTTGCGGCTTTATTATAGCGTGCGAACTGAATACCTAAGCGTTTTAGTGCTCGATTATAGTTTCCTGCTGCAAGCTCAGCAAAGATTTTTTGCTCTTTATGAGCTTTTGTTGCTATGGCAGCTTTATATTCCGCTATAGCTAAGCTATTAACTGCTACTGTAGCTGCTCTTACTCCTTTTACTTTTGCGAGAGTTGTTTTGTTAAAAAGACCGTTTTGTTTAATGTGAGTTTTTAAGAATCCAAGTCTACTATTTAGACTTTGATTACCAAAACGCATTGCCTTATTAAACCCTTTAGTATTTCGTTCTCCATTGGCCAAGCCTGCAGCATAGTTATTTACAGACTTAGTTCCTTTAACTGTAGTAGCAGCAAGTTTTGCTTTATTTGCTGAAAGCTTGGCTGAGTTTCCAGCTGCCGAAGCAAAAGCTGCAGACACCCCGACAAGAGCAGGGGCTAAAGCTCCTATTGCAGAAGTAATTGCTCCCCTACCAATAGCTAATAGTGCCCCTGCTAGTAGAAATGTATTATCTGCTAAGGCTTTTACTATTTTATCTAGCTTTAAAGCATCGTTAGCAAACTTTGTTAAAGATTTTGTAAGATCCGCAAAAGCAGCAGCTAATTGATCGTAAGGATTTGTTTCAACACCATCATTAAGAGCTTTATATTTTTTCTCTCCTTCTTCTAGTACTGCGTTCATAAATGCTTGTCGCTTTTCAAAGCTTGTTAAAGCATTTGCAGTTTTTCCTATACCTTTTGCGTACTCTTGAGTAGCTTCATCGAGACGAACCATAATACCTAATTCATCTAAAAGTTCTGGTTCTAACTTTACCGCACCTCTTGTTAGTCGAGCAAGAGAATCTGCTGTGTCTCTTCCTAAAGCAATACTTGCATTTCTTGCTACAGTGCCTAACCTTTCTAAAGTACTAGAATCAAATCCTGCTCCTATAACCATGGAAGTAGAACGCATTGCTTCTTCTAAAGCAATAGCATTTCCGGTCGCTTCCTTTAGCCCATTGGATAAAGACTTCATAGCAATTCCACCAGCTTGGCCGATTGCAGTAAGTCCTTGCTCGAGCTGTTGTACCGCTGCTGCTCGTTGTAAAACTCCAAATAAAGCTGTAACCGCAAAAACACTAGCGGCAAGAGTAGCATAAGCAGCAACTAAGCCATTGCCGCCAATCATAGTATCTCTCATTTTGGAGAAAGCTTTAGTTCCGTTAGCGGTAGCTTGTGCTACACCTTTTTCACCTTTACTGTATCTATTTCGTGACTTTGTGGCTTGATCTGTAGCTGTGCCCAGCTCTTCTGTTGCTTTTTTTGCTTTTTTTGCTTTTTTCGCAACAATATCCAGAGTACCATTATCTCCGACACGAATAGTTAGTTTAACTTCATTTGATGCCACTCGATTTTCTCTTTAGCTTATCATATTCTTTCTTCATTTTCTCTGAAGATTTTTTGACAGCTCTTGAGTCTAGCCAACTCAATATTTCTAAGAAAAACTCTTTATCTTCTACTTTATAAGTTTCTAAAAGAAAAGGTAAATTAGTATAGTCTTTTCCTACATATCCTATTTCTGGAAATACTCTATCGCCTAAAATATTAAAAGTATTTAAAGCGTCTACCACTATTTCTGGTAAATCTAATATATCTGGAGGTATTTCTTCTTCAATTGGCTCTTTACCTAGTTGTTCCATCATATCTAGGTATCGATCCCTTGTCATTCCTGACTCATTATTCTGAAATAACTTTTCCAGCCTTTCTAGGGCTAGGTCCTTTTGTTCCTGTGCGAAAGTTATCTAAATCAAAGACTACCTCATTGAGCCATGTATCAAATTCAGATGAGTTTGTTACTAATACTTCTGCATTATCTTTGGAATATTCTATTTCAGTTGAAGGATCTTGTCCTTCTGTATCAATTAAAATTAGTGTTTCAAGATGTTCTACAGTGAGCCCTTTCCAATTTTTAATACTAGCTTCTGCAAATTCACTAACAAATTTATCCTCATCCAAAGACTCAATTAGTTGACGTGTTTTTCTATCAAATTTTTGTGAAGTACATCTTTTACGCAAAGAGCCTAGCTCTTTGCGAGAAAGATTTGCTACTTCTACTGAAAACCCGGACAAGCCAGGAAAATCGATCCAGACAGCTTTACTGTCGACCATAAGTTTTTTAAGTTCCATTCAATGACCTCCTCAGTCAGTTTCGTATTTAAGTATTGTTGCAAGATTGGAGGGATTTTGAACTAATCTCCAATCATAGTTTTGTAAAAATATATTTCCTGTTCTAACCCTGTTAGTAAAGGAGCAAGTTGCAGGCCCAAAAGAAAAGCCTCTAAAAGAAGATCCTGTTTGACCATTTCCAGCTTTTATTGCTAAACTTGCATTTGTATCCCAATCAAGAGTATTTGCAGTATTACTGTCTGTGAGATACTGACGTATCGACCCAGCAAGTATTTTTTTGGAGAGAGTGAACGTAGATGGGTACATCGACGTTGCGGCAGATGTTGCAGATATTGCCCCAGCTACAGTTGTATAAGGCGTCCACTCAACTTCATTTTGCAACTCCATAGTAACTCCTACAATGTTGGAAAGAGCCGCGCCGTTAAGTGTAATATCTA
>Ga0181563_10002675_pt1 | contig 17292 bp, 18 predicted proteins | sample 011ome_25_FD_133759 | JGI IMG/M metagenome (GOLD analysis project Ga0181563, IMG submission 133759) | Coastal salt marsh microbial communities from the Groves Creek Marsh, Skidaway Island, Georgia - 011512CT metaG (megahit assembly) | ecosystem: Environmental > Aquatic > Marine > Intertidal...
CCTGCCTGATGGCGGCGCGGGCGCATGGGGTGATCGCGCTCGACGGGGTCTATAACGCCTTCAAGGATGACGAGGGCTTGGCCGAGGAATGCGAGCAGGGCCGCGATATGGGCTATGACGGCAAGACGCTGATCCATCCGGCGCAGGTCGAGATCACCAACCGCATCTTTGCCCCGACCGAGGCTGAGATCGACCTCGCCCGCCGCCAAATCGCCGCTTTCGATGAGGCGATTGCCAATGGGCAGGCCGTGGCTGTGGTTGATGGGCGCATCGTCGAGAACTTGCATATTGTCACTGCCCGCGCGACGCTTGCGAAAGCGGAGGCGATCGAAGCAATGACGCAAGCGACCTCTGTCTGAGGGAGTGACGAGAATGTATTTGCTGATTTTGGGTCTGGTCCTTTGGAGCGGCTCGCACCTCTTTAAGCGGCTGGCACCTGTGGCGCGGTCGCAGATGTCGGATCAGGGGGCCAAGGGGCTGGTTGCGCTAGCAAGCTTTGGCGGCATCGCGCTGATGGTGATCGGCTATCGCGGCTGGGATTCGCCGCAGGTTTGGTCGCCGCCCGAGGTGATGACCTCGCTCAACAATCTCTTTATGCTTTTGGCCGTCTATCTTCTGGTGGCGTCCATCACGAAGCCCGCGCTGGCACGCAAGATCCGGCATCCGATGCTGGGCGGTGTGAAAGTCTGGGCGTTTGCGCATCTCTTGGTGAATGGCGATCTGGCCTCGATCATTCTCTTCGGAGGGTTACTCCTCTGGTCGGTCGCCTCGATGCTTTTGATCAACCGCGACGCGCCCGAATGGCAGCGGCCCGGCCCGTCGAGCACGGCAAACGAGATCAAGACGGTGATCCTGACCGCGGTGATCGTGGGAGTGATCCGATTTGTTCATAACTGGCTGGGATACTGGCCCTACGGATAACAGGCGCACCACATGACCAAAACCAACCCGGGCCGCTTTTTCGAGGATTACGCGGTCGGCCAGACGATCCGGCACGCCGTTCCTCGAACCATCTCAGGCGGCGAGCGGGCACTGTATCACGCGCTCTATCCTGCGCGGCACGCGCTGCATTCGTCGGATGCCTTTGCCCAAGCCTGCGGGCTGGCGGCGGCGCCGATGGATGACCTGCTGGCGTTCCATGTGGTCTTTGGCAAAACCGTTCCCGACGTTTCGCTCAACGCCGTCGCCAATCTTGGCTATGCCGAGGGGCGCTGGCTCGCACCGGTCTGGGCGGGGGATACACTGACTTCCGAATCCGAGGTGATCGGGATCAAGGAAAACTCGAACGGCAAATCCGGTGTTGTTTGGGTTCGCACCACAGGGCGCAACCAGCAGGGCGAGGCTGTCCTGAGCTATGTGCGTTGGGTCATGGTCCGCAAGCGCGACAGCGGGCCCGCGCCCGAGGCTGTGATCCCCGAACTGGCCGGATCGGTCGCGGCGGGGGATCTTGTGGTGCCGGAGGGCCTCGATTTCACCGGCTACGATTTCGAGCTGGCCGGCGAGCCGCACCGCTGGGGCGACTATGCCGTGGGTGAGGTGATCGACCATGTGGACGGTGTGACCATTGAAGAAGCCGAGCATATGCTGGCCACGCGCCTGTGGCAGAACACTGCCAAGGTCCATTTCGACGCGACCAATCGCGAGGATGGCAAGCGGTTGATCTATGGCGGGCATGTGATCTCGATGGCGCGGGCGCTGTCGTTCAATGGCCTTGCAAACGCTCAGATGATCGTCGGTCTCAATGGCGGGGCGCACGCCAATCCCTGTTTCGCGGGCGATACGATCCGCGCTTGGAGCGAGGTTTTAGACAAAGCCGAAATCGCGGCGCCGGGCGTCGGGGCGATCCGCCTAAGGCTGGTGGCGACCAAAGGAGAGGCTGGCAAACTGCGCGGGGATGATGGAAAGTATCTTCCAGAGGTCCTTCTCGATCTCGATTACTGGGCCTTGATGCCGCAATAGAAATTCGTGATCACAGTTTGGATCGGTGTGATCACAAGACTGACATTTATCGCTATCAAGCGTCTGAAACCGTTGAAAACAGGCGAGTTGGGTGGTGACTTGGGCAAGCCGATTGCCCTATAGGGTAAGTGAAGGGTGTCATGCATACCATTGTATGCCGCCCCAAGTGAAAGAGGTGAGACGCAATGTCCGAAGCCAAACGGGTTGAACGCCCGCTATCACCCCACCTTCAGATTTATCGCTGGCACATCCCCATGCTGACCTCGATCCTGACCCGCCTTACGGGCCATGCGCTGGTGGCTGGCGTGATGCTTGGCGTGGCGTGGCTTTTGTCTGCGACGATCTCGGACGAGGCCTTCGAGACGATGAACAGCATCGCCACCTGCTGGTTCGGCGATCTGGTGTTCACCGGCACGGCCTGGGCTGTTTGGTATCACCTTCTCGCCGGTGTGCGTCACCTCTACTACGACGCCGGCAAGGGCCTTGATATCCCCACCGCTGAAAAGCTCGGCTGGGGTGTCATCATCGGATCGGTCGTTCTGACCGTCCTGACCATTCTGGCTGTGTGAGGAGGGGGCGATGCGTTATCTGACCGACCGCAAACGGGCCGAAGGACGCGGCGCCTCGGGGCGCGGCACCGAGCATCACTGGTATATGCAGGCGACGGCCGTGGTTCTTGCCTTCATGGTTCCGTGGTTCATGTATTTCTTCGGCGTGGCGCTTGGATCAAGCCGCGAGACCGTTCTCGAGATCTTTGCCAATCCCTTTATCGCCATCCTGTCGGCCCTCGTGATCACCGTGGGGATGCGCCATTTCGCCAAGGGATCGCAGATCATGATCGAAGACTATTGGCGCGGCACGACCCGCAAGATCGCGATCATCGCGGTCTTTTCGCTGTCGTATGTCGTGACCGCCGTGGGCCTGTTCGCACTTGCCCGTATTGCGCTGTGAGGAACTGACGAATGGCTGCCTACGAGTTTGAAACCCATGAATATGATGTCGTCGTGGTCGGCGCCGGTGGCGCGGGCCTTCGGGCTACACTCGGCATGGCCGAGCAAGGGCTGAGAACGGCCTGTATTTCCAAGGTCTTTCCGACGCGGTCGCATACGGTTGCCGCGCAGGGGGGCATTGCCGCCTCGCTTGGCAATATGGGCCCCGACAGCTGGCAATGGCACCTATACGATACCGTGAAGGGTTCGGACTGGCTCGGCGATACCGATGCGATGGAATACCTCGCCCGCGAGGCGCCGAAGGCTGTCTATGAGCTTGAGCATTACGGCGTGCCCTTCAGCCGAACAGAGGAAGGCAAGATCTATCAGCGCCCCTTCGGCGGCCACACCACCGAATTTGGCGAAGGCCCGCCGGTGCAGCGCACTTGCGCCGCCGCCGACCGGACCGGCCACGCGATCTTGCACACGCTTTACGGCCAGTCGCTCAAGGAAAAGGCCGAGTTCTTCATCGAATATTTCGCGATCGACCTGATTATGTCGGACGATGGCGTCTGTCAGGGCGTTGTCGCCTGGAAGCTTGATGACGGCACCATGCACGTTTTCAGCGCCAAGACAGTTGTGTTGGCCACCGGCGGCTACGGCCGCGCCTATTTCTCGGCCACCTCGGCCCATACCTGCACAGGCGATGGCGGCGGTATGGTCGCCCGCGCGGGGCTGCCCCTTCAGGATATGGAGTTTGTTCAGTTCCACCCCACCGGCATCTATGGCTCGGGCTGCCTGATCACCGAAGGCGCGCGCGGCGAGGGCGGGTATCTGACCAACTCGGAAGGCGAGCGGTTCATGGAGCGCTATGCGCCGACCTACAAGGATCTGGCCAGCCGCGACGTCGTTTCGCGCTGCATGACCATCGAGATCCGCGAGGGGCGCGGTGTGGGTCCGAACAAGGACCACATCCACCTGCACCTCAACCACCTGCCGCCCGAAACGCTGGCCGAGCGCCTGCCGGGCATTTCCGAAAGCGCGCGGATTTTCGCGGGCGTGGACCTGACCAAAGAGCCGATCCCGGTTCTGCCGACGGTCCATTACAACATGGGCGGCATCCCGACCAACTATTGGGGCGAGGCGCTGAACCCCACCAAGAAAAACCCCGACGCCATTGTGCCAGGCCTGATGGCCGTGGGCGAAGCGGGCTGTGCCTCGGTGCACGGGGCCAACCGCCTTGGTTCCAACTCGCTTATTGACCTCGTGGTCTTTGGCCGCGCCGCCGCGATCCGCGCCGGAGAGACGGTCAACCCCAATGAGGCCAACCCGACGCCGAGCCGCGCCTCGATCGAGAAATGCCTCGACCGGTTCGACGGGCTGCGCCATGCCAGCGGCACGGTCGCAACCGCCGAGCTGCGGCTTGAGATGCAGAAGACGATGCAGGCCGATGCCGCCGTATTCCGCACCGACAAGACGCTGGCCGAAGGCGTGGAGAAGATGACCGCGGTTGCCGCCAAACTGGACGATATCAAGGTCACTGACCGGAGCCTTGTGTGGAACAGCGATCTGATGGAGACGCTGGAACTGGCCAACCTGATGCCAAACGCGCTGGCCACCATCGTTTCGGCCGAGGCCCGCAAGGAAAGCCGTGGCGCCCATGCGCACGAGGATTATCCGAACCGCGACGACAAGGTCTGGCGCAAGCACAGCATCTCGCACGTCGATGGCAACAAGGTGAAACTCTCCTATCGCCCCGTCCACCTAGAGCCGCTGACCCGGCACGAGGACGGCGGCATCGACCCCAAGAAGATCGCCCCGAAAGCGAGGGTGTATTGATGCGTATCCTGCTCGCTTCTCTCCTGCTCCTCGCCGCTTGTGGCACGATCACGCCCGAGCGGGCGGCGCAGCAGTGCGAAGAGCGGGCGCAGACGGCGATGGGGCCGAGCGGCAAGGTGACAGTTGGGGCCAATTCGCAGACCGGCGGCTTTGCCAGCGCCAGCTTCACGATTTCAAGCGATTATCTCGCAGGCCGAGACCCCTATGAGGTCTACCGGACCTGCGTGATCGACTTGACCGGGCAAGAGCCATATCGGCCGCCCGCCCTTTACTGAATTGAATAGCAGGCAGGAGCCTCAAGATGGTCCAACTGACGCTTCCCAAGAACAGCCGCATGACGGTTGGCAAAACATGGCCCAAACCGACTGGGGCGACCAATGTGCGCAAGTTTCAGATCTATCGCTGGAATCCCGATGACGGGAAAAACCCGCAAGTCGATACCTATTTCGTCGATATGGACAGCTGCGGGCCGATGGTTCTGGACGCGCTGATCAAGATCAAGAACGAGATCGACCCGACGTTGACCTTCCGCCGCTCGTGCCGCGAGGGGATTTGCGGCTCTTGCGCGATGAACATCGACGGGCGAAATACGCTCGCCTGTATCTTCGGCATGGACGAGATCAAGGGCGACGTGAAAATCTATCCCCTGCCGCATATGCCGGTGATCAAGGATCTGATCCCCGACCTGACGCATTTCTATGCCCAGCACGCATCGATCATGCCGTGGCTCGAGACTAAGACGAACCGGCCCGCCAAGGAATGGCGCCAGTCGATCGAAGACCGCAAGAAGCTTGACGGTCTGTATGAATGCGTGATGTGCGCCTCGTGCAGCACCTCTTGCCCGAGCTATTGGTGGAACGGCGATAAATACCTCGGGCCCGCCGCGCTTCTCCATGCCTATCGCTGGATCATCGACAGCCGCGACGAGGCGACGGGCGAGAGGCTTGACGCGCTGGAAGATCCCTTCAAGCTCTATCGCTGCCACACGATCATGAACTGCGCCAAGACCTGCCCCAAGGGTCTTAATCCGGCCGAAGCGATCGCGCATATCAAGAAGATGATGCTCGAACGCGTGGTCTAGGTGCCTACTCCGACAGTTCTAAAAAGCCGGCCAATTGAGGCCGGCTTTTTTTTGCGACGGCCAAAGCCTGTATCCAAGGCTAGCCACAGCGAATTTTCGCTTTGAAATGCCGCGCCCTCTGTTAGGCTTTTTCCAGGATTTTTTGGAGTGGCGTCATGCCTGTTTCGGTCTTGTTGGTCGGCACCACCAAGGGTGCGTTTGTTCTTAAAAGCGATGATCGCAAAAGGTGGACTTTGAGCGGCCCGCATTGTGATGGCTGGCCGATCAATCACGTTGTCGGAGATCCCGAAACGGGTCGGCTCTATGCCGGAGGCGGCGGGGATTGGTCTGGCGCGGGTATATGGCGATCCGACGATGGCGGCGAAACCTGGGCCTTGGCCAAGCTGACGACCGGTAAGATCGACGACTGGGCGTCTCAGGATCCTGATTTTGCAGCCAAGATCGGCTGGAGCGGGGAAGAGCGGCCTTTTGGCAAGGAATTTTCTCAGGTCTGGTCGATGGCTGTCACCAAGGACGCCGTCTATGCCGGAACCAAGCCGGCGCAATTGCTGAAAAGCACGGATGGCGGGACGACATGGAGCAGGGTTGAGGGCCTGACCAATCATCCCTCGGCCGGAAGCTGGACACCCGGCGCTGCGGGATTGATTTTGCATACGATCCTGTCTGATCCGGATGATCCCAAGAAGTTGTGGATTGGGATATCGGCCGCTGGGGTTTTTGCATCGGAAGACGGGGGCGAAACATGGGAGCGCCGGAACAGACTTTCCAATGTCGAAGCCTGCGGGCATCACGATCACCCCGCTGCGCCGCGTGACGGGGAGACGGGGCATTGTGTGCACAACATCATGCGCGCATCAGGCCCCGGAGATCTTCTTTATCAACAAAACCATCACGGGGTTTGGCGGTCGGCTGACGGTGGACGGAGTTGGGATGATATTTCCGAAGGTTTGCCTTCGACGTTCGGGTTTCCAATCCGCGTTCACCCCCGCGACGGGAATACCATCTGGACCATTCCCCTAAACGGGGACAGCCAGGGCCGGTTCCCGCCGGGGGCGGCGGCAGCGGTCTGGAAATCCACGGACGCAGGGCAGACATGGAGCGCGATGCGCGAAGGGCTACCGCAAGAGAACTGTTTCTTCACGGTGCTTCGGCAGGCGATGGCAGGCGACACCCAAGACCCCGCCGGCATCTATTTCGGCACAAATTCGGGATCTGTTTTTGCCAGCACCGACGAAGGGGAAAGCTGGCAGGAAATTGCCCGCCATTTACCCACTGTTCTGGCCGTCGAAGCATTGGGATAGGAGGGGGCGTCACCCCCTCCAAGCCGTCTAGAGAGCCTAGGGCGAGGTGTCAGGCGAAGGCGGCGCGCAGCGCGATTTCGACCATATCTCCAAACGAACGTTCCCGATCTTCGCTCGGAAGCGCTTCGTGCGTCTTGAGGTGATCAGACACGGTCAGAACGGCCAGCGCGCGGCGCTTGTAGCGGGCGGCGAGGATATAGAGCTCGGCCGCTTCCATCTCGACGCCCAGAACGCCGTGGCGCTCCATCTCGGCGGCGAGGTCGGGGCGCTCATCGTAGAAGACATCCGAGGAATAGATCCCGCCCACATGGGTGCGCACACCCATATCCTTGGCGGCAACGGCAGCGGCGGCAAGAAGGCCGTAATCGGCGCAAGGCGCAAAGCTCAGCTCGCGGAAGATGCCGCGAGAGGGGGTCGAGACGGTGCTTGCGGTCATGGCGAGGATCACGTCGCGCACAGCCACATCATCCTGCATCCCGCCGCAGGATCCGATGCGGATCAGCGTCTGGGCGCCGTAATCGCGAATAAGCTCGTTGGCATAGATCGAGAGCGACGGCATCCCCATGCCCGAGCCTTGAATGGTCACGCGGTGGCCGTTCCATGTGCCGGTAAAGCCAAGCATTCCGCGCACCTGATTGACGCAAACGGCATCCTTGAGAAAGGTCTCGGCGGCCCATTTGGCGCGATAGGGATCGCCGGGCATGAGAACGGTTTCTGCGATGTCGCCGGGTTTGGCGCCGATATGAACTGTCATCGATTTGGTCCTTAAAACGAAAGGCCGGACTTGCAACATCCGGCAGAGATATCCGAGGGTGGTAGCTTGAAGGCCCGTGCGGCATCAACGAAAAAGCGACGGGAAAGGGCAGGCAAGATGCGGCGATGGGGCCTTTTGGTTGGCAAACTATGCGTCATGGCGTCTGCTGCGGCGGCACAGGACGCCGCCGAGGTCGCGCTGGCCAGAGAGACGCTCTGGTCGTTGCAGGCCGTATCCTTTGCCAAAGGCCGCGAGTTTTGTGGCTTTATCGGCTATGATGCAAGCGGCGTCCTGCGAGCCACCCGCGCAGTGCAAGGGGATGAATCAACCTGCCTGGCGGATTTACCCGACGATCTCGCGGTGACAGCCTCGTATCACACACACGGCGGCTTTGATCCCGACTATTTCGGCGAGATCCCGAGCGAAATTGACATCGAGGGCGATGCCGCGCTGTGGATCAATGGCTATGTTTCCACGCCGGGTGGCCGCTTTTGGTTTGTTGATACCCGGGCGATGGAGGTGCGGCTTCTGTGCGGCCTGTCATGCCTGCCAATGGCGCCCGAATATCGAAAAGGCGCGAACGGACCGATCGCGCCCAGGTATTCCTATGACGCGCTCGTTCGCAAATTGCAGGGCGGCTATTAGATTGCCATCGAGGCCGGATCGGCGCCGGCGGCGACGGCCTCTTTGAACCAGACGGGCTGTCGACCCTTACCAGTCCAGGTTTGCGAGGCATCAGCCGGGTTCTTGTAGCGCGGTGCGCCAGCTTTCTTGGGTTTGGCCGCCTTCGGGCCGGGCTTGCGGCCGCGCTTTTTTGGCGCGGAGACCTCGGCGCCGGTCAGTTGTGCAAGGTTAAAGCCATGCGCGGCAGCGGCCTTTTCGGCGGCTTTGCGCGCCGCATCCATTTCACGGCTCGAAACTTGTTCAAGCGCTTTGTCGACATCGGCGCGCAGCTTTTCCAGCTCTTTGCGCGACATAGTTTTCAGATTGAATTTCATAGGTGTCTCCTTTTAGCGTCCGGCAAAAAGCTCGAATCGAATTAATAGCTTTATAGCCTATTCCATTTGGAAAAGGTTAACTCTCCTTTGGGACAGGCAAATCTCTATTCCGCTGCGATTTTCGAAGGGTCTGCCAGCGCGACGATATCCGCCATGATGCGATTGAGATCGAAATCCTTGGGCGTATAGATCTCGGCTACGCCAAATGCCTTGAGGGCGGCAGCATCGTCATCGGGGATAATTCCGCCGGCAACGACCGGAATATGATCGAGCCCATTTTCTTTCAATTTCATCATGACTTCGGAAATCAGCGGGATATGCGAGCCGGAAAGAATTGAGAGGCCGATAACGTGCGGGGCCTTTTCCTTGGCGGTGGCAATAATCTCGTCGGGTGTCAGGCGAATACCGTCATAGGTAATTTCCATGCCACAATCGCGGGCGCGGGTGGCGATTTGCTCGGCCCCGTTGGAATGGCCGTCAAGGCCGGGCTTGGCAACGAGGAAGGACAGGCGGCGGCCGAGAGAGCGGCTGACGCTGTCAACGCGGCCGCGGATATCCTCAAGGCCTTGCGTCTGGTTCGAGGGGTTGCGTGAAACACCGGTCGGCGCGCGGTATTGCCCAAAGGCCTTTCGGACCTCTTCGGCCCATTCGCCTGTCGTGACGCCCGCCTTGGCACAGACGATCGACGCCTCCATGATATTGGCGCCCGATAGGGCTGCATCGCGCAGTTGTGCCAGTGCGGCCGCCACTGTGCCGCTATCGCGGGCCGTGCGCCACTCTTCCAGTCGGGCGATCTGATCGGCCTCGGAGGCGGGATCAACAACCATAATCGAGCCATCGCCAGCAGTCAGCGGCGAGGCCTCGCCGGTGGTCCATTTATTCACCCCGACAACAGTTGTCTCGCCGGTTTCAATTCGACCGATCCGCGCGGCATTCGATTCCACGAGACGGTTCTTCATGTATTCGATCGCGTTGACCGCGCCGCCCATACCGTCGATTTGGCGCAATTCGGCGCGGGCGCTGTCCTTGAGCGCCTCGACCTTTCTCGTAATCGCCGGATTGCCGTCGAACAAATCGTCAAATTCGAGAAGGTCGGTTTCATAGGCGAGGATCTGCTGCATCCGAAGCGACCATTGCTGATCCCAAGGGCGGGGTAGACCAAGCGCTTCGTTCCAGGCCGGCAATTGCACTGCACGGGCGCGCGCACTTTTCGAAAGCGTGACCGCGAGGGTTTCAAGAAGGATGCGATAGACGTTATTCTCGGGCTGCTGTTCAGTGAGGCCAAGGGAATTGACCTGAACGCCGTAACGGAAACGGCGGTATTTCTCTTCCTCGATTCCATAGCGATCGCGGCAGATTTCATCCCACAGCTCGACAAAGGCCCGCATCTTGCACAGCTCGGTCACAAACCGGATGCCGGCATTCACGAAAAACGAAATACGCCCGACCATTTCGGGGAAATTCTCGGCCGGAACTTTCTTTTGCAGATCGTCGAGAACTGCCGTGGCGGTCGCCAAAGCAAAAGCCAATTCCTCTTCCGGCGTCGCGCCTGCCTCTTGCAGGTGGTAGGAGCAGACGTTCATCGGGTTCCATTTCGGCAGATGCGCGCGGGTATAGGCGGCAACATCGGTGATCATCCGCAAGGACGGCTCGGGCGGGCAGATGTAGGTGCCGCGGCTGAGGTATTCTTTGATAATGTCGTTCTGGACAGTGCCCTGTAGCTGCGAGACATCGGCGCCTTGCTCTTCGGCCACGGCGATATAGAGCGCGAGGAGCCACGGGGCGGTGGCGTTGATCGTCATCGAGGTATTCATCTGCTCGAGCGGGATCTCGGCAAAGAGCGCCCGCATATCGCCCATATGGCAGACCGGAACGCCAACCTTCCCAACTTCGCCGCGCGAGAGGCGGTGATCGCTGTCATAGCCGGTCTGGGTTGGCAGATCGAAAGCCACGGAAAGACCCGTCTGACCCTTCGCCAGATTCGCGCGATAGAGCTCGTTCGAGGCTTTGGCCGTCGAGTGGCCCGCATAGGTCCGAAAGAGCCACGGGCGATCTTTCTGCGGTTGCGACATATTTGGCCTCCTTGCGGTCGGGCGAGTAATATTATTGCGCGATAGCCTCACTATCGGAAGTTTTCTGGCGGTGTCAATTCGCTGCGTTGCGGCATCGCGGGATTTACCTTGCCAACGAAGCCTGTCACGGTCGCGTCATGTCGCAGACTATTGAAGTGCCGCTCTGGTTTCTGATCCTGATCCTGCTGTTTGCGGCAGTCACTTTCGCGTCGCATTTCCTCTTTCCCTCGGTGCGCTGGTTCTTTCGAAAGAGGGCCGAGCGGGTCATCGCCCGACTCAACCAGCGGCTGACGCGGCCGATCGAGCCGTTCAAGATCGCCCGCCGCTACGACATGATCCAGCGGCTGATCTATGACCCCGAGGTAGCCAAGGCTATATCCGAACATGCCGCGCTTGAGGGTATCCCCGAGAACGTCGCTTTCGAGGATGCTCGGCGCTACGCGCGTGAGATCGTTCCCTCGTTCAGCGCCACGCTCTATTTCACCATCGGCGGACGGTTGGCGCGGTGGGTGTCGCGGTCGATGTTTCGTATCCGTCTAGGTGCTTTTGACCGCGATCAGCTTGAGACGCTCGATGCCAATGCGACGGTGATCTTCATCATCAACCACCGCTCGAACATGGACTATTTCCTCGTGACCTATCTGATGTCGCGGGCCTCGGCGCTGTCCTATGCGGTGGGGGAATGGGCGCGGATCTGGCCTCTTTCGGCGATCATCCGGTCGATGGGTGCCTTCTTTATCCGGCGCCGGTCGCGTGGGGTTCTCTATCGCCGCGTCCTTGCCCGCTATGTGCAGATGGCCACGCAGGGCGGGGTGACGCAGGTCATTTTTCCCGAGGGTGGCCTAACCCTGACAGGCCGCGTGGCGCCGCCCAAGCTCGGGCTTCTGAGCTATATCGTTGGCGACTGGGAACCGGGCAACCGGTCGGTCATCTTCGTGCCGGTGGCGATTAACTATGATCGCGTGCTGGAGGATTTTTATCTCATCGCCGCCGACAAGGCGGGGGTGCGGAAATTCAAGCCGCCTCTGAGCGAGATTGTGGCGATCATCTTCAAACACATCTGGCAACGCATTTCCTTCCGGCTGAAGCCCTTTGGCACCGCCTCGGTCGCTTTTGGTGAGCCGCTGGATATGGCCGATTTCATGAAGGGCCGGACCGGCGATCAAGTTGACGCGGTCGGGACGGAGCTGATGAGCAGGATCGAAGCAGTGATGCCTGTTTTGCCTGTGCCGCTTGTAGCTCGGGCGCTTCTTGCCGGCATCTCGACGCGAGATCAGATCGAGGCAGAGGTTTCTGCAAATCTGGCCGATCTGGCGCGGCGCGGGGTGACGCTGCCTCGGCGGGACGCGGCCAAGATCACCGACGACGCCCTGGAGAACCTTAGGCGCCGCAAGCTGGTCCGGGAATCGGGCGGGAGCTACACCCTTGAGCCCGCGTCGGAGGATACGCTTGCCTTCTACGCAGCCTCGATCGCGCATCATTTTGATGCAAGTGCAGCGAAAAACCGCTGAAATTCTGCGTTCGCAAAGTAATATAATTACAAAATGATCCCCTCGGGGGTTGCAAAGTTGCTCTACCGTTAATAGCCATGGGGTAACGCGCGATTCTGCGGCGCGGCGAAAACAGGATTTGCCCGATGGAGACACCGATGGCACTCGACCAGACGACAGACGCCGAAATGATGACGGCGCCAAAGAAAGACCTTTACGAGGTGGGCGAGATCCCGCCCCTCGGGCACGTCCCCGCCAAGATGTATGCTTGGGCGATCCGCCGCGAGCGGCATGGCGAGCCGGAGCAGGCGTTTCAGGTCGAGGTCGTGGATTGCCCCAAGCCCGATAGCCACGAGGTTCTCGTCATGGTTATGGCGGCGGGTGTGAACTATAACGGCGTCTGGGCTGGCCTTGGCATTCCGATTTCGCCTTTCGACGTCCACGGTGCGCCCTATCACATCGCGGGTTCGGATGCCTCGGGGATCGTCTGGGCGGTGGGCGACAAGGTCAAGCGCTGGAAGGTTGGCGACGAGGTTGTCATCCACTGCAATCAGGACGACGGCGATGACGAGGAATGCAACGGCGGCGATCCGATGTTCTCGCCCAGCCAGCGGATCTGGGGCTATGAGACGCCGGACGGCTCTTTTGCCCAGTTTACCTGCGTGCAGTCCCAGCAGCTCATGCATCGGCCGAAGCACCTGACTTGGGAAGAAAGCGCCTGCTACACGCTGACGCTGGCGACGGCCTACCGGATGCTTTTCGGCCACAAGCCGCATGAGCTCAAGCCCGGCCAGAATGTTCTGGTCTGGGGGGCCTCGGGCGGTCTTGGCTCCTATGCGATCCAGCTGATTAACACGGCAGGCGCCAATGCCATCGGCATCATCTCGGAAGAGGACAAGCGCGAGTTTGTCATGTCGCTTGGCGCCAAAGGCGTGATCAATCGCAAGGATTTCAAGTGCTGGGGCCAGATGCCCACGGTGAACACGCCTGAATACAAAGAGTGGTTCAACGAGACCCGCAAATTCGGCAAGGCGATCTGGGAGATCACCGGCAAGGGCAACAACGTCGATATCGTGTTCGAACATCCCGGCGAGGCGACCTTCCCTGTCTCGGTCTTCGTGGCCAAGCGCGGCGGAATGATCGTGATCTGCGCCGGCACCACCGGCTATAATCTGACCTTCGATGTGCGCTATCTCTGGAAGCACCAGAAGCGCGTGCAGGGAAGCCACTTTGCCAACCTCAAGCAGGCGAGCCAAGCCAATCAGCTCATGCTAGAGCGGCGGCTCGATCCCTGTATGTCCGAAGTTTTTGGCTGGGACGAGATACCGCTCGCGCATACCAAGATGCGCCGCAACGAGCACAAGCCGGGCAATATGGCGGTTCTGGTTCAAAGCCCGCAAACGGGCCTGCGCACCTTTGAGGACGTGATCGCCGAAAGCAAATCCTGACACTCTTTCCTGAGCGACTTCAGGGGCGCGCGCTGGCAACAGCCGCGCCCTTTTCTTGTGCGGAGACCCCCCATTTCTGAGGGGGGCAAAAAGGCGAGTAAATCGTTAACCGCGGCCGTGCTACCATGGTTGTTAACCGCTTGTTAACCAATCATGGGGAGGGTGAACGTGGGTAATACGTGGATCATCGATGTGATCGCCGACCTCAAGACCTTTGCGGATCAGAATGATTTGCCGCTCCTTTCGCGGCAGCTCTCCGACACAGCAAAGGTTGCCGTGGCCGAGATCACTGCAAATGCGGACGGTATTCCCGCACTTCCGCCGGGGGAGGACGGATATGTTGGAATCGGTGGCTGGTCAGCTGGAGGCGGCGGACAGCCTCAGTGATCTTCAGAAAATCGTTGTCGATCTGCGTGACAGCCTTGGTGTCGACCACATCGTCTATCACTGGGTCAGCGCGGATGGTGAGCAGTATGGCTGCGGAACCTATGATCCGGTTTGGGTCCAACACTATGTCGATCAGGACTACCTACGGATAGATCCCGTCGTTTTGGCCTGTTTCAGGCGGTATCACCCTGTCGACTGGCGCCGCTTGGACTGGTCGTCGCGCGTCGCCAAAGCCTTTCGCAAAGACGCGCTGGAACACGGGGTTGGCAATCAGGGCTATTCCATTCCGATCCATGGTCCGACCGGCCAGTTTGCCCTTCTAACCCTATCACATACCGCGAGTGACGAAGACTGGGACACGCTCATTGCCCTGCATCAGCGGGAAATTATACTGGTCGCGCATTACCTCAATCGCAAAGCGCTAGAGATTGCTTCAAGCCGCGCACCAAAGCCTTCAAAGGCGCTCTCGCCGCGCGAGATTGATGTTTTGACCTATCTCGCCATGGGATATGGCCGAGGGCAGGTCGCGGAAATGCTTGCGATTTCGGAGCACACCCTCAGGGCCTATATCGAAAGCGCGCGGCTCAAGCTTAACGCCCAGAATACGATGAGCGCGGTGGCGCAGGCCTTGGTGCAGGGCCATATCGTCATCGGCGGGACGGATCGCGCCGCGGAGGGCGACTGGCCCGGACGAGACAGCACCGCGCTCGCCAGCTAGTGGCAACGCACGGCGAGGGCCGGAACCCTTAACACAAACCAAATAGCCATAGCCCCGAGCAAACAGGGGCTGTCATGCTGCGCTATATTTGGGGCCACGATCTGGCCCGTTTTCCGGACCTTCAATCCTCGATGTTTCTCGATCGGGCTGCCCAGTTTCGCGACCGGTTGAAATGGGAGGTGGCGGTCGATGAACGGGGCTGGGAACGCGATCAATATGATGCCCTCGATCCGCTCTATGTGATCTGGCAGCTTCCCAACGGGACGCATGGTGGCTCGATGCGGTTTCTGCCGACCACGGGCCGCACGATGACCAACGAGCATTTCCTCGGCCTACTCGGTGGCGAGCCGCTCCATGATCCGATGACATGGGAATGCACACGCTTCTGCCTCAGCCCGCAGGCGAGCGGGCAGGTGGCGGCGGCTTTGATGCTGGGCGGGGGCGAGGTGATGCGGCATTTTGCGATCCGGCAATTCCTTGGGGTGTTCGATGCGCGGATGGTGCGGATCTATCGTCAGATCGGGGCCTCGCCCAAACTCCTAGGAACGGACAAATCCGGCCCTTCACCGATCAGCGCGGGCATTTGGACCTATGACCCTTTGGATCGCATGCGCATTCTGCATCGGGTCGGGATTTCCGCGGCGATTTCCGAGCGATGGGTCGCCCACTCGCTGGGGGCGCAGCCGCTTCCTCTTTCGGCCTGATCGCCTCTGGCTCTGCCTCGCGTTGCTGGGTAGGGTCGCGCCATGACTGCGCTTGCCCCGACCTTCTCTGCCGATCAGGCCGCCGCCTGGGATTCGATCGCTGAGGCGCTGCGCGGGGCGGGGATCAACCTTGACGACAGCCTCCTGATGCCGCCCGAGGCGGGCGATAGCCGCGTTCTGGCGGTGATTGGCAAGGCGGGCTCGGGCAAGACGATGCTTCTGTCAGAGCTGACCAAGGCGCTCTCTGAGGCGGGGGTCGATCTTGTTTCCGGCGATTGGGAAGGCAAGCGCCGCAAGGACAGGCGTACGCTGGCGATCCTTGCCCCCACCAACAAGGCGGCGAGCGTTTTGCGCAATCTCGGCGTGCCCGCGACGACCATCCACCGTATCCTTTATACGCCCGTCTATGATCCCGAGTACGAGAAGATCGCTGAATGGCTGGCAGGGCAGGGCGAGCGGCCCCAGATCGAGGGGCTGACCGAGCTGGCGCTCGACCGCGCCTTCGGCTCCTACCAAATCAACAAATCGGTTCCGGCGGCTTTGGCGGCGGCGGGCCTGCGCGGGTCTGATTTCATCATCGGCTGGAAGCGGCGGGAAGACCCACTCGACATCGGCTTTGTCGATGAAAGCTCGATGCTGGATGAACGCCAGTTTGAGGATTTGCAGGAGATCTTCCCCTCGCTGGTTCTCTTCGGCGATCCGGCGCAGCTGCCGCCGGTTCAAAGCACGGGCGGCATGGTTTTCGACAGCCTGCCTGACGAACGCAAGCTGGTCCTGCACCGCATTCACCGGCAAGAGGCCGACAACCCGATCCTTGATCTGGCCCATGCGCTGGCCGATCCGGCGCTCGATTTCCAAGGGTTCGAAGACATGATCAGCGCGGCGGCCCAACGCGACGAGCGGGTCGTTTGGGCCGAGCGGGTCGAATCCGACCTGATGGCGCGCTCGCCGGTTCTGGTTTGGCGGAATGCCACCCGTATCCGCCTGATCCATGCCTTCCGCGCCGCCTATGGCGTGCCAGAGGCCGAGCTGATCGAGGGCGAGCCGCTGATTTGCGACGGGATCGAACTGCCGCTCAAGCATCGCAAGAAGCGGCTCGATCTCGAGGCGCGGGGCCTCATCAAAGGGGCGCAGGTGATCTATCTCGGGCCCGGTCGGCGGCCCGGCTTTTCACGTCTGCATATTATCGGCGCCGAAGACCCGCAGGTGAATGCCGCGAGCATCATCAAGATCGAGAAAGAGGGCGATGAAGAGCCTTTTATCCCCTTTGCCGCCCGCATGGGGGCGACGTTTCTGCACGGCGCGGCGGTGACGATTCACAAGGCGCAGGGCTCGCAATGGGACACGGTTCAGGTCTTTGGCCCCGATATCTATGCCGCTGCGCGGATGGGTCGCGTCGAGGCGGGCCAGCCCTTGTGGAAACGGCTTGCCTATGTGGCGATCACGCGGGCAGAAACACAGTTGCGATGGGTCGTGCGCAACCGCCTCGCAAAGCCGAGCGGAACGCTGAGGGTTGATGACCTGCCCGCTGCGCCGACAAGTTTCGCGCTGGAACGAGAGGACACGGAATGAAGACGATCATTGTCACGGGCGCGAGCGCGGGTATCGGGCG
>Ga0181563_10002676_pt1 | contig 17290 bp, 15 predicted proteins | sample 011ome_25_FD_133759 | JGI IMG/M metagenome (GOLD analysis project Ga0181563, IMG submission 133759) | Coastal salt marsh microbial communities from the Groves Creek Marsh, Skidaway Island, Georgia - 011512CT metaG (megahit assembly) | ecosystem: Environmental > Aquatic > Marine > Intertidal...
AAGCTGCTGATATTTTCGATTGCTTATCACTGCGGACTGCATCCAATAAATTGTGTGTAAACGAAGTTGACTCAACGCGGACAAGAACGGGGTCACCCGCGTTCCAATCGCCTTTATAAATCACTAAATGTTCATCTTCTGTCGTTGTTTGACGGTAAGCCAACATTTTAAAACTACCCCAAACGGTATTAAATTCAACTTCAACTTTTCTTTCGATAAGCGATTCATGTCTGAGTCGATGTGCGATTAGATCAGCAATAGAGATGATTTTCAAATCAAATTTATCTGCTACCTCAATCAATTGAGGCAAACGAGCCATAGACCCGTCTTCGTTTAAAATTTCTACTAGAATACCGGCAGGTTGTAAACCAGCCATCCGCGCTAAATCAATAGAGGCTTCTGTATGTCCTGCTCGTCGTAATACCCCACCGTTCTTAGCGCGCAGCGGGAAAATATGTCCCGGTCGTCCTAGATCTGTTGGTTTGGTATCCTCTTTTGTTATCCATTTAATCGTTTGTGATCGGTCAAAGGCAGAAATACCTGTCGTACAACCGTGTCCAATTAAATCCACGGAAACGGTAAACTGTGTATTGTGTAAGACGGTATTATTATCCACCATCATATTCAATTCTAATTGCTCACAGCGATCTTCAGTCAATGGCGCACAAATTAAACCGCGGCCATGCATAGCCATGAAGTTGATCATCTCTGGCGTTACCATTTCTGCAGCTGCAATAAAGTCACCTTCATTTTCACGATCTTCATCGTCTACCACAATGACTACTTTTCCTGCTTTAATATCGGCAATCGCCTCTTCTATTCTATTTAACTGAAATGACATAAGTTCAATTTGGCTACAAAATTAGTTCTTTTTTTATGAAGACTTGTCTCGGACAATCGAAGTTTTTAACGGATTTCAATTGGTTTTCATCAGATGCTCTAATTTGCCAACTGACCCTGCCCAACTATATCTTTTTTGAACGAATTTTCGACCTGCCCCAGATATTGATTGCCATTGTTCTTTATCTTCAAGTAGTGAAACAATGGAATCGGCAAACTGTTCAGCGTTAGATGCAATCAAAACAGATTCTTTATCAACAGCTTCAAGGGCATTGTTCGCGAGTGGTGTTGTAATAGCTGGCAATCCCATGGCCATGGCCTCTAAAAGTTTATTTTGTAATCCTGTTCCTATAAAAAGCGGAGCAAGAAATATCTTTGCCTGCGCATAGCTATCTCGGATATCCTCGACCCAACCTGTAACCATAACATTATCCTGATCTGCCAAAGCTGTGACGCGCTGATGCGGCTTAGCACCAGATAACATAATCCGAATGGTTGGTTTTTTCTTTTTTAGAATAGGATAGATTTGATTGACGATGAATTCGCAGCAAGCAATATTGGGTGGATAATTCATATTACCGGTAAAGACAAGATCAAATTCCTTTTTTTGCTCGGGTTTATAATCAAAGAAGTCTTTAGAAATACCGTTTTCAACAATCAGAATTGCATCTTTTTGCGGATGACTAATAAATTCACGATCTTGCGCAGATATAATGGTATGGTGATTAAAATAATCGAAAATTCGGTGTTCATATTCAGCTAATCTTTTCCCTTCTTCCTTAATGAGCACCTTTCGAATACCACCACTGATTTCTGCTCTTCGGAACATTCCTTTACTGAGGGCATCCATATAATCCAAAGTCTTAGGAATGGTATGAATATTCTTGACATATTCCGTTGTACGAATCAGTTGACAATAAATATGATCGGGACTTTCTGACTGGATAATTTGATGAATTTTTCTGCGGATACTGTTTTGATAAAAATAACCTGTTTGGTAGGGGTTTGAGGTGAAGATCTGCTTTATCGTATTCCAATAAATTAAGGGCTTCTTCAACTTTAAAACATGCAGGGCACTGCAATAACGACGCACCTCAGCTTTCCATTCCTCTTTTACAGACTGATCAGTAACCGCGCATAAAACTACTTCATGCTTTTTTGAAAGTTCCTTGATTTGATAATAAGCGCGGAGTTTATCCCCCTTCTCAAGAGGATACGGAAAACGCGATAACAATACAAGTATCTTCACATCTCTTGATTTAACTCCTGATAAAATTGTATCAGGTTATCGACTACCTTATCATTATCATATTTCCCTTCAACCAAAAGCCGTGCATTATTTCCAATTTCATCTACCTTATTCGGGCTATCTAAGAGAAATTGCATTTGATGTGCAAAGGCATCAGCCGTATCAGCAATAAAGAGATGTTTACCATCTTCACAGTCTATTCCTTCAGCACCAACAGATGTCGTGATAACGGCTTTACCCATTGCCATGGCTTCTATAATCTTTACACGCACACCACTTCCTGATAAAAGAGGAACTACCATAACATCATGATCGGCCATAAAACAAGTAGCTGAATCCACTTCACCATGAACAATAAAATTTTCATCTGCCTGCTCCATCATATATCCTGGTATGTGACGCCCAGCCAAATGTAATTCTATATCTAGACCTTTCACCGATGGCCAAATGGCATCCATAAACCAATTAATGGCTTCTTTATTCGGCTCCCAATTCATTGCTCCAATATGAAAAAAGCGATTCTTTTTTGGACGTTTGTTTCCTTCGCATTTATAATCTCCCAAGTCAATACCAAATGGAACCGTTAAAATGGGAATCTTCTTTGTCAAGGAGGCAAACCGTTCAGTATCTTCATAGCTAATCGTCGCAATGCCTTCTACTTCATTAATCGTCTTTTTTTCATAGACCTTCAACCGTGAAGCAAAGTGCTTTAAATAAATTCGTTTTGCCTTATTCCCGGTCGAATTGGCAAGTCGCTCCCATAGTAGGTGCTCTAGGTTATGACTTCTCAATACCACATTTGCCTTACTGTACGTGCGAATGGTTTGGATATAAGGAGTCATGAATAAACTCTCTAGATGCACAACATCATACGTATCCTCCTGCAATATTTCTGTGAGCTTTTTATCAAAATCTGGTGAAAAGAACCGACTAATATTGTATGAGTCAGAGGTAATTAATGCTGAAAAAGCGTCAATAATATTGACACGTGTATCCACAAAAACCCCTTCTATATTGGTTTTCTCTTGAAATTCTTCTGAAAAAGCGGTTGGAATAAAGGGATGTTTCTCTGTTGCTATCGTTAAGATCTTAAGTGAGATATCCTTTGCCAACAATCCCTTTGAAATATTATTTATGGCAATACACCCTCCATCTATGGTCGGTTGAGGCGGTTTATTGCATAATTGTAAGACTTTCATGGAATAATTTGTTGGCGCTTTATCTCTTTATTAATCTTCAATTGAGAGCTGAAAGTTAAGATTTATTTCTGCTTTTAAGCGCATATTACCGTTGAAAGTTCTTTGTAAATAAAAGACCGTGCATCATTCTTTCCGGAGGATACGCTGAATGACTCTTTTGTATGCATCTCGATCAAATAAAGCAGAATCATTAGCTGCCTTATAGGTCAAAAATGCACCTATTGGCGTCAAGATAAAGGCACTCATCCACATTCCCTTCCAAACGTCAATCACCCCTGACTCGACCATGTTTTCGCCTGAGATCATTAAGACATAATACAAAAGGAAAAACAAAGTGGCAAAAATCAATGGTGCTCCCAAGCCTCCTTTTCGAATAATTGCACCGAGCGGTGCTCCAATAAAAAACAAAACAAAGATGGCAAATGAAAGGGTAAATTTCTTATGCCACGCAGCCCTATAATCATCTAAAGATCTTGCCCTGTTTTTGCGAATAACGCTTTGGGTATAAGCTAAGTCTTTCGTTGCTCTAATTTTAGATTGTGCAGAAGTTAACGCAGTGATGTACTCCATCTTCTTTAAGTCACTCAAATCAATCAACGTGTCCAATACCCTAGAACTTTCTTCTATGCCCAGCATGTTCATGGTATCTTCGGATGGTGGCCCTCTTCCTATATCAGGATTTAACAATACAGATTGTCGCAGCACATTATCCTCAAATTGACGAGCGAGTGAATCATTGATTACAACCAGTGAATCCAATGCCTCACCTAATTGTACAAAGTTCATCATTTCGAAATCGCGTTTAAACAAATCCTCGCTTTCTTCGTCCATATCAAAGCCTGTCAAATCAAACTTAATAATGGCTTCTTTGAAAAATGACTTTTGAAACGGTGCCCCAACTTTTGTTTTTCCATTAGGAGACATTTGTTCATGGATGGAACCGTTATTTAGTTTCAGTAGCAAATACTTAGAATGATCCGAGGTATCCGAACTAGCCGATTTGAGCATTTCACCTGATTCGGCTTTAATCGTTTTTCTCTGCCCAGTATTATTTCCTAATTCGTAAATAAGAATATCCCTTAATTCGCCCGTATTATCATTTTTCTCTTCCACTTTAATACTATAGCCATCAATATCTTTATAGAAAATCCCTTCGGTAATTCCAAAAGTTGGTTTCTTATTTTGGATATTATAGATAATTGTACGCCATTTTAAGTTGGCGATGGGTAGGATATAGTTAGAAAAATAAAAGGCCCCTGCACTGAGAAAAACAATAAAAATAAGCATGGGGCGCATGATCCGAAACAACGATAAGCCTGCCGATTTTAGTGCTGTTAATTCATTCTTTTCAGAAAGGTTTCCGAACGTCATAATAGACGAAAACAGAACAGCCAAAGGCAAGGCTAGCGGAATTAATGTTGCAGAAACATAGAAAAGTAATTCTAGGAGGACTGAGATTTCTAATCCTTTCCCCATGAGGTCATCTACATACTTCCAAAAAAATTGCATGACCAGAAAGAACATAGCAATGAAGAATGTAATGAGGAATGGACCTACAAATGATCGAATGATGAAAATATTTAGTCTTTTCACCTTTTATAATTGCTTAGATTTCTTTAATGAACGTTGGAATATCCAAAAACGTATAGATTCGATAATTAAGATCCAATTACCTTCTTCAGGACATTCACTTGATTTGTCCACAATAATTTAGATTCTTCGATTTCATCTTCTTCTGCAAAATCAGTAATCATCATTGCCACATCATTGGTCAGCTCATCGATTTTAATAGCCATTTCAAAGAATGTCTTTTCTCCTTCTTCAAAATCTTCGATCCATTGAAATTTAATCGCTTCTCCTTTTCTCTTCGTAATGAGTCTTGCCTCCTCAGAACTACCGTCCCAAAAGAAAGTATAAACATCATCTTTTATATTCACATCATCAGCAAACCATTCACTCAATCCACTTGGTGTACTAATCATATTGTACAGCACCTTCGTTGATGATTTCACCTCAATTTCTATCTGAAATTTAATTTTATCTGACATATTTTATGCTAAGTCTTATTAAGTGGGGAAATATACTAAAAAATTGAGGATATATTTTACCCTATTTGAAAATACTCAACATTCGGTCGAAAAGCAGTTATAAACGGTTCTGAAACGGCTATTACCGTTTAATAGTCACCTCCAACTATACGACTTTCTAAATCTTTTCGTGTAGAGGCTGGTAATTTTGTCGGGACTGCTGTCAATCCTGAGGTGTCTGTCAAGGCTTGCATAAAGTAAATCAAATCCTTTTTTTCTTGTTCATTTAAATTCAAAGAATCCGGAGGTAAAGTAGTATGATCCGGCGCTATTCCCCATCCATGTCCACCTCCGACATTATAAAAATCAACAACTTCCTCAAGGGTGTTAAATACACCATTATGCATATATGGTGCTGTCAAAGCTAGGGTGACAAAACCCAAAGTATCTTATGGCTATCTTAAAACCGGTTTACAAGATCATTAAGAAATGTTACCTGAGTACAAACGAATGCCGTTATAGATCATCCCAATGTTAAAATCTAGTTCAAAATTGAATACTCAATTCATAACTGAAGTACCTGACTATAAACCGGTTTAACATTCAATTAATACCTCATCAGAAAATGACTGAATTATAGGTCTTCATGTTAACTGTAAATAAACTACTTTTATTGCATGATGGAAACTGATCTTATTCCCCAACTTTTAAAAAAAATGAATATCGACGCGCTGAATCCTATGCAAGAACAAGTGATCGAAAAAGGAGGGAATTATAAAACCTTGATATTAGAATCACCGACAGGCTCGGGAAAATCCCTTGCATTCCTGTTGGCCATCTTGCCGCTTATTGATGCTACAGAAAAAAAATTACAAGGTTTAATTCTCGTTCCAACCAGAGAGTTGGCCATTCAATTGGAAGGCGTTATTCAGCAATGTGGACTGGGACTAAAGGTTCATGCCTTTTATGGCGGCTATTCTGGACAAGAGGATCAGCGACGATTAAAACACACACCATCCTTATTAATCGGTACACCTGGAAGGATTAGCTCTTTAATTGAACAAGAACATCTTAAGGCTGCGGATTTGAAAGCGCTCGTGCTGGATGAATACGATAAAATGCTTGAATTGGGTTTTGAAGAAGAGATGATTTATATTTTAGATCAACTTCCGCAGGACATCAATCGGCAGGTATTAACTTCTGCTACCCATTTAGAAAAACTACCTCCTTTTATTTCAAGAGATGGATTAGAAGTTTTACAGTTAGAAGGACAAGAACAGCGATTAACCAAGTTTGCATTAAAATGTCAAGATGATAAGGCTTCATGTATTTCAGACCTCTTGCACCTGAGTGGTCGGCAGAATATCATTGTCTTCTGCTCTTTTAAAGAAGATGTCAATGCATTGTGCGAAAGACTTGGAAGTGAGGGATTAGAGGCATTACCTTTTCACGGTGATATGGAGCAAATCCATCGGGAGGAAAGCCTTATCCAGTTTCGTCATGAAAGTAGCCGCATATTAATCGCAAGTGATTTGGCTGCGCGCGGATTAGATGTTCCAGAGCTCGATTTAGTCATACATTATCAACTTCCTTTATCAGAAAATTCGGACACCCATCGCAACGGGCGAACAGCGCGAATGAATGCGAAAGGTGCTGTTGTTTATCTAGCTGGAAAAAATGACAAAATTCCGACTTTTTTGAATGACCTAAATTGGCAAAAAGAATTAAGAGGATTAGATCAACCGTTTAATACTCGTGTAGAAGATTGTCAAATGGGGACTGTTCGGATAACCGCTGGACGGAAAGATAAAATCAGCAAGGGAGACATCGTCGGATTTTTCACAAAGGTTGCTCAAATACCTAGCAATGCGATTGGTGCCATCACCTTAAGACCGAAGGCAACCTATATTGCAATAGATCGAAAATATTTGCCGAATCTGGCAAAGCAATACGGTTCTTTAAAAATAAAAAAGAAAGCAGCAAGGCTTTATTTGATCTCGAAAATTTGATATCTTAGAAAAGTTATTTTTGGGTGATCCTAAAAAGTGTATCGAATCAAAGGCATATGAAAAAAATCACGAATAAATTGGGTGCATTTTGGCTGTTATCATTTGGTATAGTCACAACTTTATTCATTATCTCGGTTGTCATTTATGGCTTTGATATCAAAACCAATGGTAGCCGAAAAGCTTTAACAAGTCAAATCAAGAATGAAGGCCAAACCAATTATTATTATAAAATCGATGACCAATTTGCCTTCGGTGTCTTTTCAGATAGAGAACCGGGTGATTTTGATGTCCATTTAACGGTCTATGATGAAAACTATATTCCTTTCTGTTATTTCTGCGGCTATTATACCGGAGATATGGAGGATGATCGAGGGTTCAATCAACCTTATGCACAAGGCGACTTAATTTATAACATTGATATCAACGACAAAAGTCGTGATGGTAATCCTGACGACACCTATTCTACTTATAATCTTAAAACAAGTGAATACGGATATATCAATTCCTTAACAGAAATTAGCGCTGATGCAAGTGATCCTAAACACCGATTAACGCGAGAGTACATTAGTGCCCAGTTTGACGAACTTTCATATTCAAGTTCGGACGATGAAGATTGTATGATTGCCTTTGGTGCAGTCACCTTATCCTATATTATTCTTATTCTGTGGGGCATTTTAGCAGTATTATTTAGAAAAAGTAAAACCAATTAATATGTGGAGAACCGCACTAATTCTGATTTTTACATTAATTGCCGTTCCGGTGATAACCTTCTATTATGATTCAGGTTTGAGTCCCCTGCAATGGAGCACCTTAAAAACCCTATTATTGGTTTATGGAGCAGCAGCTTTATTATGCTTTCTCTTGAGCTCGTTCACGGATAATTATAGCCAAGTTGATAAGCTATGGAGCATCATTCCTGTTCCATATGTTTGGATCATTGCTTGGTATGGTGATTTTGAACCTCGGCTTAATGTCATGGCTGTTTTGGTGACGATTTGGGGTATAAGACTAACCTATAATTTCGGTCGCCGAGGCGGATATTCATGGAAGTTCTGGACAGGAGAAGAAGACTATCGCTGGTCAATTTTAAGGCAAAAACCAGGTTTTGAGCAAAATTGGAAATGGGTATTGTTTAATTTCTTTTTTATTTCCGCTTACCAAATGGGACTGATATTATTGTTTACGTTGCCAGCATTAAAGGCAATGGAGAGTGAAGTTGCATTAAATTGGGCGGATTATCTGATTGCTGGAATTATACTGGCTCTTATTGTTATTGAATTCATTGCTGATCAGCAACAATACCGTTATCAAGAAGTGAAACATGCCAAATTAAAGGCTGGTGAGCCTTTAGGTGATTATTATAAGCGAGGTTTTACGCATACCGGTCTTTGGGCTTATATGCGACATCCAAATTATATGGCAGAGCAGGCCATTTGGATTGTTTTCTATTTCTTCTCCGTTATAGCCACAGGTAGTTGGATGAATTGGTCAATTTCTGGCGCATTACTCCTGCTCGTGCTTTTTAGGGGAAGCTCTGATTTTTCGGAATCTATTTCATTAGAAAAATATCCTGAATACAAAAAATACGTCAAAGAGGTTGGTCGATTTTTACCCTTAAAAGGGAAATTCAAGCCTTAAATCCAAAAACCATCATTTTTTTTGGTCGGTTTAATTATTAGACTGACCGAAAAAAAATTCCGTATTGGTCGAAAAGTGTAAAATCAGGTCCATTAAAAACGTGGTTTAACTCGAGAATACACCTATTTTCAAGTAACCGCAACACACAAGACCTATGGACAACTTAACAATAGAAAGCTCGAACAAAACACCCTACTGATATCGAAACAAAACCGGAAAATTGGAATTTTCAGGTATTTCTATGCCGGAAGATGCTGCCAATTTTTACTTCAAAATCATGGATTGGATCAGTGATTATTATCGCAAACCCAATAAAGAAACGTCAATTAAAATTGCTTTTCGATATATCAACTCAACCTCATCTAGTATGTTGATGCGTATTTTCCATACCTTGAAAAACTTGCAAGAGACAGATAAGACGAATATCCAGTGTACATGGTATTATGAGAAAGAAGACCAACATATGAAAGAATATGTTGAAGAAGTTGCTCGGCGCGCTGATAATATTTCATTCAACGTATTACCAACTGAGGAAATCAATTAACCCCCTTTTACCCAAAAGAAATCTAATTCAACACTTTCTTTAAGCGATCTTGTACCGCTTGATCAAATGGCTTATCATTTATTTTAGACTCTGTCCAAGCGAGGATGTCGAAATACTCAAGGATGACATTCTCGCGATCATTTTTGAGCAAGTTATTGAGCTTCTCATTAAATTGAGCAAAGATGTCTTTCTGTCCAATCTTATTCTCTTCTTTTGCCAACCGTTTGATATGCGTAATAAACAATTTTTCGACTTGATAATCCTTCGGGTGTTTATTTAAATAACGTGCTGCTGATTTTAAATCATATTCAAGAAAATCATGATTCTCCAATTCAAAATGAATGATCAAATTAAAGATTCTGGCAAACGAATAAATGTCTTGACGTAATTCCTTTTCATTATCGTTTAGGACTTCATTAATATTACGCAATGCCGCTCTATAATCACCAACCCCAAAATAAGCATAAGCCATATTGTAGGTGAAAAGCAAAGATTTTTCTTTGTTGATCTTCTCTCCATACAATTCCATACCTGATTCAATTTCGGGAATAAAATCAACCGCTTCAGCAAAGTGACCTTTGCGATTACTCATATGCAGTTTACCAATCCATGTCGAGGTGAATAATCGTACTTTTGAATCAAGTGCTGTAAAGGCTTTTTTACCATTTAATGCCTTGATCTCCTCTGCCATCAACTCTGCTTTCTTAAAATCATAGGTATCGATATAACAGAACATCAAAAAGTTCAATGTATTGATATAGCGTTTTTGCAGGTCATCTCTAATCTTGTTACGCAATTCCATTACAGACTTTGCCTTTCTAAAGAAAATCAAAGCATTTTCATAATCTCGTTTCGAAGCGCTACAGACACCTTTTATATAATAGCAAATTGTTGTTGCTCTTGTTGAGAGTGCTGTATTTTTGCCCTTTATCAGATGATAGTCTTCGATTTCATTTACAATTTCGCGCTCCTGTTCATTTCTTGTAAACCCTCCAGAACGAAACACATAATTGATTCTTGAATATAAAACATGATATTCGGCTAAGTTCTGCAGCTTCTCCAAAACCTCGCGCTCCTCCTGAATAAGGTCGTCTAGATTTATTGTGAAAATACCAGATTCATATGCTTCCTCCAATAATCGTTTTTCCCAATTGATGAGCTCAAATAAATAATAGAATTTTTCGTATTCACGAGCAAGATTTTTCGCCCGCTTCACAAATTTGCTACACTCTTTATATAGCGCTTTTCGGTAAAGAATATCGATATTCTTTATTTCTTGTTTCAATTGAGAACTTACCGATTGATCCGAATAATAAGCTCTTAAGCTTTTTAGAATCAATCGATATAAATGATTCTTTTCAGATGGTAAATGTTTGATGAAACGTTCGTCTTTGAAATAATCTTTCAATTCGTACTCATCATAATTTTTTTGCTTCTCAATAAAATCGAAAATTTTGAGATAGTTTTTATCACCCGACTGTAAGGACGAATTCAACTTGAAAAATCGTTTCTCAGATTTCGATAAAGATTTAATCAATCGGTGCAATTCCGCTGACGGCTTCATTTTTTTGAGGTTTTAGTGAAACATATTGTCAAGTTGGTGCTGTTGGGATTTCAATTATACCCCTCTAAAGTTAATGCTTTTTTTTGAAATTAAAACAAAGTCGAATATCAATGTCAAATAACCGAATAATAGACCTGCTAAACACTACGTCAATCCTGAGACCACAGCAACTCTACTAATTCAATCAACTAACGAAAACAATCAAAAAGGAAAATACCCTCCTAAAAGTTCAAGAGTCATATACAAATGAAAAGGGTCAGTTCCGCTTTCATGGAACTGACCCTTTATTACTATAATGTAACCGTATATAATCTAACGCAAAATAACCTTTGTTCCTGTCGGCAAAACCTCATCAGGCTGCTCGGACATGTTATATTGCATTAACTTCTTTAACTTAATTCCTTCGTGCTGCGAAACTTCTCTCAGTGTCATTTCTTCTGGGCACACATATACATTATACCCTTTTTTAGCACGACTTCTTTTCGGATCCAAATAAATTACCTCACCTTGTTTTAAAACATCTCGTTTTCCTAATTCATTGTATTTATAAAGTTGCCATAAAGATACATCAAACTCTTTTGAAATGCGATAGAAAGTATCACCTTCATGTACAACAATATAGCGCACTTTGTACTTATTTAACTGAACATCATGCGCAATGATACTGCCGTAATCGCGATCCGTTTCCTTTGATTCTTCAGGCGCAATAACAGTTGTCGCCGCTTCCTTATCATCGGTTGTTTTCAGCTCCTTTCTTTGACGTTCGCGTTCAATCTTCATCGGAAGATTAGGCATATTATCATAATCATCTAGACTGTATCGTTCAATAATCGTAATTAATAAATCAGCATACTTCGGATTAGTTGCATAACCCGCTTGTTTTAATCCTTTCGCCCATGACTTATAATCTCTTAGACTCAACTCAAAGAGATTAGAATAACGGCTTCTGGAAGTTAAAAATAAAGAATGATCGATATATGACAAAGAAGCATCTTCATAACTACGAAAGCACTCATCCGCTTCATCATCATCTTGATAGAAGGTTTTTCCATTCCATGCTTTATGACATTTTATGCCAAAATGGTTATTGGCATGTTTGGCTAGTTCACTATTACCACTTCCACTCTCTAAAATCCCTTGCGCCAATGTGATACTAGCCGGAATAGCATATTCATTCATTTGTTCGATTGCTGTAACTTTCCATTTTTCAATATAAGCTTCACTAGACAATCTTTCTGCTCCAAAACCAATCGAAGAGATCAATAGACCTACAAATAAAATTATTCCTTGTTTCATGTTCGAATACCCTTTGTTATGCACTAATATTACGGTAACGTGCAATCTAGGTTACATGATTTCGCATGTTTTTTTCGAGACGAAAGATACAGTTATTTCGAGGAGAGATTAGTCACGCAAGAATACGAATTCCGTTTCAGTGCTCTCATTCGGTGCAAAAACATAACCATCCGCATCATAACCTTTTAGGGCATCTGGCTCATTAATTTTTTCCTCTATGATATAGCGAGACATTCTGCCACGTGCAGTTTTTGCATAATGCATATTGACTTTGTACTCTCCTTTTTTGTTTCGATCTTTAAATGCTGGCGTAATGACCGTTATGCCATCCATCTTATTCAATTCAGCCGCTTTAAAGTATTCTGAGGATGCTAAATTCACAATCAAATCACTACCTTCCTCGGCTAATTCTGACACGAGCTGCTGACGGATTTTATCACCCCAATATTTGTACAGGTTGGTCATTTTTGGTGTCACCTGAAAGCGAGTCCCCATTTCTAATCGGTAAGGTTGAATTAAGTCAAACGGCTTTAAGATGCCGTATAAGCCGGATAAAATTCTCAATCGCTCCTGCCCTTCAATTTGATCTTCCATCGACATGCTTGTATAGTCCATTCCTTGGTAAGCTGCTCCACTAAAAACATAAGCCGCAGGAAAACTATTGTCTGATGTAAACTCTTCACTAAATTGTTGAAATCGCTCATAGTTTAGCTCTGCCAAATCTCTGCTGACATGCATGAGCGACTCAATTTTTTTGACTGAAAGCTTTTTGAGCTTTTTAATCAGCTGTTCCGATTCTTTGCTAAACTTTATCGATGTTGTCAGTTTCGAATCAAAATCAACATCCTCTTTGAGTGATTTAGCTGGTGACAAAAGAATTTTCATATCGCTTTAAATAATGGAATTAATCAAATCGTTTTGTGTAAATATGGCAATAAGGAGACCCTCCTTTTTTACTGTAATAGTGCTCGTGATAATCTTCACCTTCCCAAAATGGTAGGTCAGCTGCATCTGTTATTTTTGTCGCAACATCCAAACCATCTGCTTCTAAAACATTCTTCAAACGTTCTGCAATTTCTTTTTGATTATCGTCGAGATAAAAAATCTCCGTTCGATATTGATCACCAATGTCTGGGCCCTGACGATTAACCTGTGTTGGATCATGTGTTTCAAAAAACAATTTACACAGGGTTTCATAATCCGTTTTTGAGTCATCATAAGCTACTCTTACGGCTTCTGCATGTCCGGTTGTGTGAGCACAAACCTCCTCATAGGTTGGGTTATCTTTTGTCCCTCCAATGTATCCAACTTGCGTTGATATCACTCCTTCCGCTTTCTCAAAAAAGTACTCTGTTCCCCAAAAACATCCTGAGGCAAAAATTGCTATCTTCATATTAACGGTATCTGTTTTTGTATCTTCTTTTATCGTCATTTCTAACCGTGGATCATCACGTTTTACAAAGTTAAGAGAAATTGAATTGACGCAGTGTCGTGTATTCTTTTTTGTGAATCCTTCATTATAAAAAACGTGTCCCAGGTGTGCTTTACAGTTATTGCACATAATTTCTTCGCGATAACCATCCGAATCTAGGACGACCTCTACTCCATCACCTATAAAATCATCGTAAGATGGCCAACCCGTTCCTGAATTAAATTTACTCTTTGAATCAAACAAACGCGCATTACAACGCTTACATAAATAGAGACCATCCTTTTTATTGTGAACATATTCGCCAGAATTCGGATATTCCGTTCCCTTTTCAACGATAACATAAGCCTCATCAATACTCAATTGATTATAGTTCGACGGATTTTGTATCACAGCTAAAGGTGCCTCACCATCCTTGAGAGCAATTTGATTCTCAACATCTAAAAGAGGGTCTGATTTCTGTTGATTTTCCTGTGCTTGACTGCAGCTCACTGACAATAATCCAATCGCCATTACTAGTCCAATCGATTGTATTCTTATATTTTGTTTCATAGTCTTGTCTTTATCGTTTGATATCTCTGTCGGAAAAACGAAGGGAAATTTACAGTTATTAGCTTAACAAATGTTAAAAGGCCATTGTTCTATACGAATTAAAAGTCTTATTCATTTTTGAATCCGAGAAGGCAATTCTAATATGGAAAAAATAAGTAAATTTAACCCTATGCACATGCTCAAAAAATATGGAGCCCTAATGGTTCTTTTGATGACACTTCCTTTTGCTCAATTTATAGCTACAAAATTGATGACGGAAGATGCTAGTGCAGCATATAGCTATATACCTCAGGAGAGTGATTTTGTAATAGAAATTAATACTCGGAATTTCATTAATGAATTAGCCTTTCAAAGAATTTACAACGAGGAATATTTTATGGATAGGACCTACGACACGGAAGAAGAGGATCCCGAACCTAAATTTTCCGAAAATGGCATCGATCCTTTTGGGAAAATCATGATCTTTCGAGAGCAATGGGCCCAGGAATCAATCTGGTTTAGCATTATTAAATATACCAATGAAGATGACATAAGAAGGTTTATTAAAGAACGTCAACCAGAAGCTAGGATTGTTTTCGATGCCGACTATGCGATTATTCAATTAACATCTTCCAAACAACAAGCTAATATTAATGATCACTTGGAGAAAATAAGAACCAAAGCGGTTAAACCTTTTACTGAAAGAGTTAATCTGATTGAGGTTTTTGACCCTACCAAAGAGATCAATGCTTATATATTCCCAAAAAACACCGCTTATAATCATTTATTAGACGGGCATCTCTCTTTTGACTTTTTGAACGACCGTATTCTTATAGATGGTACTTTCTCTCCTGTTTCTGGATATCAATTAAAGGAACCTATTGCTTATGCAATCGACGATAAAGCAGGCATGAGTGTAAGAAGCTCTATGAATATCCTGAATAGTATTTATTGGTTCAATGAGGAAAAAATTGAAGACTTGCCTGATTACCGTCAAATGGCGATTGATTATTACGGGATTGACTGCCAGTTAATTCATAGAAATCAAGGGTTTAGCACGCCTTTTATGAGTTTCCCAAATCTCAATCTGAATATTGATATGAATGAACGAAAGATTTGGCAAGGTTTCTTGGACACATTAGAAGCGAATGGACAGATTCAAATGGACACTATACAAGCCAATCAGTTTAATACATCAGAAGGTGCTCATTTTGAGTATTTATTGAGCAATCAACAATTTCAACTAAGACAAGATAGCTTTGACCTTCAGTTAGCGGAACCTTCTAATGTTTATTTTGATCTTGTAATGAAACCAGAGGCGATGCTTGACGGAACGGTTTTTTCTATTCATGAGACCTACCCGCCTAGTCAGTTAGAACAACGTATGGGACTGATTGTTGCGGGAAGTATCTTGAAGCAAATCAGAGATTTTACGAATATGGAAAAGATTTCATTTCAATTAACGGCTGACAATTCTGAAGCGATTGATGCGCATGGCCAGATCGATATGAAAGAAAAAAAGGGGCATTCTATGGTTGAAAGCCTTACCTTCGGTACAGGTGCACTGATTTTCTTATCGGGATTAAAATAAGCCTATAGTGTGTTAACCAAAGTCTCGAAATAAGATTTCATTTTGAGCATCCGTGAACCATACCAACTGAACATTTCACCATCCACTAATAAAACCTTAGATTGGGTAAGTTTCTCCAAATGTTTGATATGTTTCTCTTTAAACGGAAAAGGTTCTGAACTCAAAAACACATATTCAAGATCTAATTGACTAATTTCTAATTCTTTAAGCTCAGGGTAACGCGCACTCGGATCATCGATGGCATTTTCTAATCCTAAATCGGATAACACTTGACCTATAAAAGTATTTTTTCCTGCAACCATAAAAGGGTTTGCCCAAATAAAATATAAAACCTTTCCGTCTAATTGAGGCCATGATTGATAATCATTCAAAATCTGATTACTCAGCACTTGCGCCCGATTTGATTCATTAACGATTTGACCGATAGCCTGAATCATTTTCAAAGCATCGTCAACATTTGATATATCTGAGATATAAACTGGATAATCTAGTGCCAATCGCTCAATATCATCTTTAGTGTTCTCTTCCTTATTGGCGATAATTAAATCTGGCTCCAACTCAGCAATCCTATCAAAGTTTAATTGTTTTGTTCCTCCGACTCTTGTCTTTTCGCGAAACCATTTATCTGGGTGAATACAGAATTTCGTTATTCCAACGACGCGATCTTTACAACCTAGGTCATAAAGCAATTCAGTTTGTGATGGGACCAAAGAAACAATCCGCCTTGGAGTTTTCTCCAGGCGGATTGTTCGATTCATTTGATCTATAAATTCCATGCTTGATTTATGCGATAGCGCTGATTAGATCATGGCGAGTTACAATATGATGTTTACCATCTCCCATATCAATTAGTACCGCAGGCACTTCTTTACTAATATGTTTAGAAATCTCTTCAACTGTTGCATTTGCCGGCAAGACTGGTAGTGGCTCATGCATTACTGAGCTTAAAGGTGCATCCATCATCTCTGCATTATCCATAACCGTTTGATACAGACGCGCATCATCGACATAACCAACAATTTCTCCATTTTTTGTAACTGGAATTTGAGAAATTTTATATTCCTTCATTTTCGCAACGGCGTGAGAAACGAGCTCCTCTGATCCGCACATGACCAAATTCTTATCCCCATGTTGCTTAACTAGGTCATGACCTGATTTAAATCCTTCATCTAAGAATCCTCTCTCGCGCATCCAATCATCATTGAACATCTTTCCAACGTATCTACTTCCATGATCATGAAAAAGTACAACAACAACATCACCTTCCTTGAAACGCTCTTTCATTTGTAGAATTCCAGCAATGGCTGAACCAGCGGAGTTACCTACAAAAATACCTTCTTCTCTTGCAATACGACGGGTCATTACAGCTGCGT